>ERZ1034992.84-NODE-84-length-62039-cov-18.530831_pt1 | contig 62039 bp, 56 predicted proteins | sample MGYA00520695_ERZ1034992 | MGnify/ENA primary metagenome ERZ1034992 (study PRJEB33766, sample SAMN09781778) | gut metagenome | biome: gut microbiome | host: Homo sapiens | place: Madagascar | study: EMG produced TPA metagenomics assembly of the PRJNA485056 data set...
CCCCAACTTTAACCCCCAAGGTTTTTGTCAAACCCCCAGGTTATTTGGTGAGCCTTTCATTCTGCAGTATTTATCTCTTCTTCACTTTGATTTACATCATCATCTGTGCCTTGATTACCAACAATTGCATCCCCAATAAGCATTTCACTCAAATCACCACTAGTAGGTCTTGTTGAATCAAACAAATCTATTTGTTTCTTCTTATAATCAACAATATTCTTATCAGAATAATCAGCGATTATTAATTCTTCATCCAAGTCAACCGACTTAGCAATCGTAAACAAATGTTTTACAATATCTTTTATATAAGCTTTAGAAGAAGTGATATAAGTTAAATCACTTGTGATTAATTCAATAACATAGTAGTCATTATTTTGATATAAATTTAATATATAATCCCTCTCTATATCCTTAATAGTTAAATATTTACCACTCTTAGAATAAACAAGTTTGTTTTGATCTAACAAAGATGAATTAGTTAAATATTGTTCGGGATAATATTTATTATTGACAATGTCATTAATATTAATATTAACAACTATCTTGTTATCTAAATAACTCAAAACTAAACTTTCTTGATCAAAGCTCACCTCTCCCATATCACTAGGAAGATAATAGTCATAATACTCAAGACTATTATTAGGATGATTGGATACGATTTTATTTGCATCACTTAAAAGACTATCAAGTTCAGTATTGATATCTTTATTAGAAGCACAGCCACACATCATCACTAACAACAAAACAACAAATAGTCTTTTCATCTAGACTATTTTAACAATAATCCCTGGCTTTTAAAACTAAAATATGAATCAGCAGATACTATCAAATGATCTAGAAAGATAATTCCAACCTGGCGACAGCCATCAAAGATAGCCTTTGTAATTCTTTTATCCGCATCAGAAGGATTAATATTACCACTTGGATGATTATGAGCCACCACCACATACTTAGTCTTCAACAACAAAGCTTTTCTTAAAATTTCACTGACTGCAACCATAGATGATTCGCTAGTACCCCTATACATGCTCTCGGCTTTGATTATCTTGCCTTTATTGTTTAACAATACCAAAAAGAATTCTTCTTGGTCTTTAAAGCCAATATTAAATCTAATATAGTCAACCAGCATCAAAGGATTAATGGAACAGTCACTATCTTTAATAGTTTCTACTTTTGATAATCGTTTGAAAATTTCCAAAATAGCTAAAATTTCCAAAGCCTTTGCCTTCTTAATCCCCTTAATTTCAACTAGTTCATCATAATCTAAAGACAAGAGATTGTTAAAACCACCAGCCTTTTTAATCAAGTCATTAGATAATGTTAAAACATTTGAATTATGATAAGCTGATTTTAATATCAGTGCCAATAATTCATCATTGTTTAAAGATGAAATCCCGTAATTTAAAGCTTTTTCTCTAGGTAATAATTCGTTCATTTTTCACAAACAAGACGCCATAAGAAACATGAAACAATACTGCCAGAAGAATCAATCATCACATCACTCAATTGGCCACATCTACCATCAACAAACAATTGATGAAACTCATCAAACGAAGCATATAAAACACAAAATAGAACAGACACAACAATTAACTTTGGACAATTATATTCTTTGAAACATTCATAGGTTAAGATATATAAAATAAAATATTCGCTAAAATGAGCTAACTTACGAATAAAGAAACCAAAGGTATCTACAAAAGCCTTTGTATCGCTTATCTTTAACAGCTTCGCGATGCTTAATAAAATACCATCAGATAGACTGCCTGATTGGTCGCCTGTTTCCGCTGATAACAAATATATCAAGATAAGCCAGCTTACAAATAAAAGTGTTTTTATAATCTTTTTCATTCAATAATAATATCATCTAAGATAATTAAAAACCATTGATTCATCATTAAGTTTACTTCCAACATCCCGGTAACAATCTTTGCCTATAACCGCATTCAAGCTACCTATCGCTAATGCCTTATTAATGTAGCTAACTGCATCATTAGGTAAGGCTAAAGTAATATTTTGCAAGACTGCACTATTATCAAAATCAAGAATCTTCTTATGATTCAAATCATACAAGCCAATTATTCTTACATTGCTTATTAATAAGTCACTTAAGACCCTATCTTTACTAATGGTCAAATATATGTCAACATACATGCCTTCTTTTAAATAAGCTTGATTAACCTTTAAATCATTAATATTAATATCATAAGCAACCTCATCTTCTCTTAAATCATAAGTTAACTTATCTTCAATGCTTCCTATATCGTCTAATACACTCTTATAAAAGAAAGAACCTTTGGGCACAAAACCATCAATACGTACACATTTGTTATTTAGATCTTCCCTATCCACGACAACCTCACTATTCAAGTATCTTTTAGGAACCGATATAAGTTTGTAAGTTGATTCATCTACTAAAGCTCTCTTTCCCAGTGAATAAGTAGCTACAGGCACCTTAATAAGTTCCAATTCTTTCCTACAATAAAGTAGCATTCCTCCAATTAACAGCACAAATACACTCAAAACAATAATTAACTTCTTTTTCTTAGACATCTCTTTTTCTCCTTTCATATCTTTATTGACGATAAAAGAAGAAATTCCTACATCAAAATATAAAAAAGAGTAATTACCTTAGCAATTACTCAAATATTTTCTTATTAGTTAACACAATTATTAACGCCACTACACTTATCATGGTACCCAATAGATACAAGTTAAAAGTACCAAAATATTTCATCATAAAGCCAAATGTTTGCGACAAAACAGCTTGATAAATCATATTAAAAGTTTGAAGTAAAGTTAGTGCTCTCGCGATACTTGCTCCACCATAGATTTTATTAAGATACTCAATATTACCAACAATAGCACTTATCGCTAAAACACCATGTAAAGATTGAGCCAATATAAATACATAAATATTTCTTGTAAGAAAACAGATTAGACATCTTGATACAACTGAAATGCATGAAATAATAAAGGCTCTATGATAGCCAACTTTCTTGATAAAAGCACTTCCCTTATTAACTACATATAATTCAGGAATAACCATAATGAAGGTCGCAATACCAATCATATTATCACTACACTTTAGAGTCTCGGTAATATGAATACCTGCAAAAGTAGTTAAGGTATCTACTGTTGTGTTTGTAAATAAAGTAACCAAAACAATCACCAAAAATCTTTTATCCTTTAAAATACTCTTGGTATTGGTATCTTCTTTAATCACTTCCTTACTAACACTTTCATTTTTAGGCAAAGTAGTAATTATTAGGCAGCACAACAACAAAGACAAGATATAAAAGAAAACATAAGGACCACTATATCCTAGTTTATTCATAATTATCGCAATAAAAGTACTACCTACAATATAACCAAAAGAACCATATGATCTAAGTTGACCAAAGCTCATCTTATACTTATTACAATATTCAACACTTAAACTATCACAAATGCTTCCTAAATCTGTCTTAAAGATATAGATACAAACAGATAAAAGACAAAGTAAGGGAAAGATACTTTGATGACTCCACAAGAATACGCTCAAAGCCGAAAAGAAACACAATATTGATAAAATTCTTCTATTAGAATACTTACCAGCCAAGATACCCCATAAAGGAATAAAAACCATCGATACAATAACACTAATAGATGAAATAAAGCCAATCTTAACTCCATCTAAACCTAAACGAGAATAATAAACATTCGCATATGGGAAAAAGACACCATATGAGATGTATAAGAATAAATATAATAATTTAAATTTGTTGTTGATGGTCTTGTTCATAATTAAACATCTATTAAAGTATATTACATTATCGATAATTTTTTAATAATTCCTTATAGAATTTAACAACCAAGCCTAACTTATCAATCGAAAAATTTTCATCATCATTATGAACACTAGCATATTGTTTATTATCGATATCAATAGGCGCAAACCTAATTACCGCATCAGATAAATCATTAAAAAGACCTACCGCAAAATGTGGTAAACAAGGTTCTCTTTAAACCTTTTAAACTCTTGGTGCCACCCTTTTTAACTAAATCATTACCTTAAGATAGACCACATCTTTTAATTGCCCTACCACCAAATACAAGAGAATTTAAGCTTCTTACAAGCTTCATTAGTCAATAGATACAACCAAAAAGCACGGTGTTCTAACAATTATCTGATCTTCACTACGAAAGGATTTTTAATCTTCACTTCATTCACTACTTTTGTCACAATACACTCTTACAATTATTTATTAAGTAAATAAAAAGTGAAATTAATCACTTCTTAAATGTCTATATTGTACCATGTTTACTAACTAGTTTATAGCTATTGTCAATTAATTCACTAATCAAATCATCACTTAAAGTATCATCCAAAATAATAGATATCCATGACTTCTTGTTCATATGATAGGCTTCATAAATACCTTCTATCTTTAGCAAATTATCCTTATCGTTTGGATCAATCTTAACATTGATAACTTCAATTAAACCAGATTTATTCTTATCAATCTTATTAAACGGGATATCCATTAAGATACCAAACCACTTATTATCTTTGTTTCGATATACACCATGATAAGGGCTGCTTTTAAATGGGAAATCAGGACTTACACTATATTTCTTATAAATAAATTCATTAATTCTATTAGCTTGATCATAGATATAAGTTCTTTTTGTACAAGTCTTCTTTCTTATATCCAAGAGTATCCTTTCATATTCACTTCTAATCTTTAGATTAAATTCACCACTTCTTACGATTCTAAAATTGGTATATTCCTCATCAAAAGATAAGTCGATAATCTTGCCTGTAATCTTTTTATCAACATAAGTAACAATTACTTTAAAAGTATTATCCAATATATCAACAGTATAAACGTAATCACTATTAAAACCACATTCTAACAGTTTATTTTCATCAATCAAGTAGCGATTAAAGATTGTTTCTTCTATTGTCATAATAATTTGCAAGTCCTTATAAATTTACTAGTATCAACACCACTTTCTAGATATCTTAACAAGATATTAGCACAAGCATTACTATCACTATCAGCTCTATGATGATTTAAACAAATATCATAATAATCACACAAATCATTAAGCTTATGGCTAATACCAGGTAAAAGCACTCTGCCCATTTGAACTGTACAAATATAATGTACATAAGGTTTCCAATCAATATGATAAAAAGCTAAACACTTCTTTAAGACATTCATATCGAATGTTGCGTTATGTGCTACTATCATGCCACTACTAAATAAGGGCTCTATATTTTCCCAAAGTAAATCAAAAGAAGGTGCATTAGCTACCATAAATTCATCAATACCAGTTAACTTTTTATTGAATGAATCAAAATATGTCTCAGGATTTACTAACGAATAGAAAGAATCAACTATCCTATCATCTTCTATAATCGTGATACCAATGGAACTCATGCGATCATTTAAGTGATTAGGGGTTTCTACATCAAATACAATAAAACGATTCAAAAAAATCACCTCTAATAAAATTATAAAACCAAAATAAAAAACTTCTTAACGAAGCTTCTTATTGTCCCATAGATTTCATGATTGCACGAATTTGTGCCTCAGAAGGTTTTCTACCCATTTGAGAGTACATTGCACGAATCATCTTCTCGTTGATTGGTGGATTTTCTTTGATTTGTTTCTCAAAGTAGTGTCTAGTAATAAAGAAACCAGCAACACCGCCAATCACAAGGCCTAGAACCAAATAACCAATTGATTGCCACATATATTTTAAATCTCCTTTTAGTTAACTATTTTATGGCCTGATGAGGTAAATTTCCTGACGAATGGTCAGGTGGGCCAGCTATACTTGCCTTCAGGATCCCCACTTAAAGTAGGCTTTCGACACCAACAAGTAACGCGCTTAAGGTCCGAGTTAAAAGTGTAGGAATTTAACAGCTCACCAGGCATTTTTAATTATATACAAGTCAAAGTATAATACTAGTCTTGACTTTCTTGTGCAAATGGTGTTAATAGCTTGCGATAGATATCCTCAAGCTTAGTAACATCCTTATCGGTATAATTGCTGCCACCCCAAGTAGTACCAATTTGAGAACCTGTAATCTTACCATCCACAATCGTAACTACCTCTGGAGTTTGTAAATCTCTTTCACCATTCTCGTTCTCTGGAATAGTCTCATATAATACCTCATATAAGACATCATAATTCTCAGTACCCAAAATAGGATAAGCATCTGATTGAGCATCAATATAATAAATATAAACGCCCAACTCTTCAGCAACCTCATTTAGATATTGCATAGCTAATTGACAAGAATGACAACCAGTTCTACTTAAGACAAAGACACCATAACCGCCCTCATCAACAGTTCTTTTAAGTTCTGATACAGTAGTACCAACAAACATATGCCCAGATGACTTTAAATTCTCATAACCTGACATATCAGCCTTATAAGTTTCAATCACAAATTCTTTGCTTAAATCTGGCTTTTCTTGCTTCTTAGTACAACCAAACAGTACAAGACAAACAAGTAATATACTTAGTAATTTTTTCATTGAAATATTAGGCAAGGATACCCACTAATTGATTAGTGGGAGGAATTGCCTGCTCCTTTCTTCTTGTAAATAACTTTTCCTTGTATTAAGCAACTCCAATTTTTTGTAATTAACAGAACTATGTATTTTAGTTCCATCAAGTAGCCTTATATCAAAATAGCCAGATATTCTTCTACCAAAGACAAAACAATCTTGACCATGATATCTTACTTTATCAAATAATCTAAAGTCTTTAACAATATATGGTGCTTGATTTAGCTTCTTTATACCCGACTTTAAGAAGTTTGCTTTATGTATCTGTCTATTATGACATCTGACTTTCTTTTGATAGATAATTGTATCAAGAGGTTTGGATTTAAAGTTTTGAGTTATACAATAAGCATCGTTGTAATGTTCTTTAGCTAATCCATATTTAATACGATTATTTTTAGTTATATAACCAAAAGTTAAAGAAACCGAAATCCCTTTTGGTTCATAAACCTCTTTAACTTTGTTATAGAAAGCCCAACGCATAATACCCATAAAGGTAGCATCTTTGAATGACATTCCACGTTTAATAGTTTTAGGTAATTGAATAGTTCCCTTGTGATAACCATTGTGGCAAGTTTCGCACAAGGTAATCAAATTGTTCGGTGCGTTACCACCAGTCTTGCGACTTTCGATATGATGGACATTTAGAACTTTATCTTTTGATTTACCTTTACAACATTGACATGTGTGATTGTCTCTAAATAAGACATATTCCCTAATGTTCCAGAAGTCTAATTGTTCACCTTGTTGATATTCAATCCCATTAATATTAGGGTTTTTAATTTTTTGAATATCAAAACTAGCTACCTCAACAATAATGTTAGTTATAGGAAGTATTTTGTGTACTTCTTCAATTACCTTTAAATGAGAATCAATCTTTTGTCTAATAGAAGGTGCTAGCCAGCTATCTTCTTTTTTACGATTATCAAATCTAGGTTGACGATATCTTAAATGATTACGTCTTGTTCTTCTGTTTTCTCTTCTTGTTGATAATAATTCAACAACATCATCACGGAGTTCTACATCACTACAATATAGTTCTTGTTTCTTTGTTGAAGCACTTAATCCTATATGCTTAGAACCAGCATCAACACCTAATGTGATTGATTGGGTATGATTACCACAATCATAATTTAATTGAATAGTAAATGGACTACGCTTAACAACTTTAGCTTTACCATCTTTTAAAAAATGTCTTACTTTACCAAGTTTATGCGTTGGCATAAGTGGTAGTCCATCTTTGTTTAATACATATACTACTTGCATAAACTATCCTTTCTATCTAACTTAATAGATAATTCAAATCTTACGATTTGTAATGTAGCCATCGACAATGTTATATAGGGTTTTAAATACGCAACACTGTTTTTACCCATCAAAACTGTTTAATCACATACCTTAGAGCTACAAACTTGGCTATACATTTGTAGGTAACTATATATTCTTATATAACGTAGGATATTAACTTAAAGTTTTCTCCTTAGTCTAATCAACTAGGCTTTTTGGGCCTACGGTTTTAACCGTGGGTTATTGACTAGAAATCAATCCTTTCAATCTTTAAATCTTTATAGATTTTTTCTATCTGATCAAAATCAACATCCTCATCTAACATTGAAACACCACCTGCAATGGCATTACCATAACCAAAGAACTCAAGCGGATTAGCACCCTTTAGCTTTGACCATAGGATACCTGCAATCATACCATCATTAGAACCAACTTGTAAATCTTTGGTATTTTCGCATACATAATAACCTGTAGAATCAAACAAATAACTCTTAGTATGAGCACTTGAGAACAAGAAATATTGAGCACCCTTTTCAATATATTCCCTACCAGTCTTAACGATATCTTCCTTTGAAGTACCAATATCATTATTATCCATCTTAACTAAGAATGGCTTATATGCACTTACCTTAGAAGTAATATAATCATCTGTATCCAAAATAACCTTAACATTATTATCAATCAAATCCTTGATCACATCACACATCTTATCAGCTAGATCTTTTTGAACATTACCGCTCATAATCACGAAGTCATTATCATAAATTTGATTCATTCTGACCTTAAACTTATTAAATTCATCATCAGTAATCTTAGGACCCAAGGCATTTAATGAAGTAGTCTCTTTGGCCATCAATTTAATATTGATACGAGTATTATCTTCAATTCTTGTGAATTGAGGTTGAATATTAACACAATCAGACAATAAAGAAATATAGAATTCCTTATTAAAACCACCCAAGAAACCTAGGGCAACTGATCTAATATTAAGTTTATCTAAAAACTTTGAAACGTTAACACCCTTTCCTGCTGCATCATAAGTCTCTTCGTAAGATCTGTTTAAAGAACCAACTTTAAGATCCTTTAGTTTCAAATAATAATCCAAAGAAGGATTTGTTGTTATCGTGTAAATCATGAAATCATTATATAATACTAGGATGAAAATCAAAAATTTATTTAAAGATTACAACGGAGAAGACTTTGAAATAACGGGCCTTTCTACCAACACCAAAACAATAAAACCAGGTGATCTTTTCTTATGTATCAAAGGAGCTACTATCGATCGCCACGATTATATTGATGAAGCTGTTAAAAATGGTGCGGTAGCACTGGTAACCTCAAAGGATGTAAATACAACAGTCCCTTATATCAAGGTAGATAATGTCAATGAAATCTATGAAACATTATATAGAGACTTCTACGACAATCCTCAAGATAAATTAACTCTAATTGGGGTTACAGGTACTGATGGTAAAACATCTACCACAACCATTATCCAAGAACTATTAGGAGACGACATTTGTGGTTATATAGGTACTAATGGTTATGCTTGCAGTAAGTTCAATAGAGAAACCGATAATACTACCCCAGGTATTGAATCAATCTATAGAATACTTGATGAATTTGTTAAAGCTGGATGTAAATATGTAGCCATGGAAACAAGTTCTGAGGCCTTCTATTATGGCAGACTCAAAAACTTTCACTTTAGAGTTGGCGGCCTTACAAACATCGATAAGGAACACTTAAATACGCATAAGACCCTAGAAAACTACATCAGTTGCAAGAAGATGTTATTTAAGCAATCTGATATGTCAGTTTTAAACAAGAATGATAAACACTTTAATGAAGTGGTAAAAGACATAGAAAATTATAAAACATACGGATACAGCAAGGATAATGACCTATATATCAAAGATTATGAAGTTAAACCAAACTGTACTCTAATCACTTATATCGTCAACGATGAAGAAGTGAAAGTTAAATCTCCATTATTAGGCCAATTCAACATTGAAAACCTATCATGCGCCCTACTAATTGGTATGTCTTTAGGCTTTGATTTATATCATCTATTAAGAAACATTGATAAGTTATCTATCTCAGGCAGAATGAACTCAATTAATTTAGGACAAGACTTTTATGTCCTTGTAGACTATGCTCATACACCAAATGGCCTAGCTAGATTATTTGAATTTACTAATAAACTAGAAGTAAACAAAAAGATAGTTGTGACTGGTAATGCAGGTGAAAGAGATGCTTCTAAGCGCAAATATGTTGGTAAATTATGTGTTGATAATAATGACCATGTAATATTTACCTACGAAGACCCCCGCTATGAAGATCCATATAATGTCGTTAAAGACTTATGTGAACTTATCAAAGACAAAACAAACTATGAAACAGTCATTGATCGAGAAGAAGCTATAAACAAAGCTATCAACATGGCCAATAAAAACGATCTTGTCATGATACTTGGCAAAGGATGTGAAGATTGGCAAGAAATTAAGGGTGAATTCATTGAATTCAGTGACATTGAAAAAGCTAAACAAGCTATTATGAAAAGGATGAACCATTAAGGCTCATCCTTTTTAACAATTATCTCAAATTTGCATTATAGTGCTTATTTAATTCATCAAGAATCTTATTATGAGGTGCATCTACATCGCTTGTCTTTAAAGTCTTAGTAGGATCTTCATAAACAATCTTCAATGATACAGACTTAGATCCTTCTTCAATATGTTCGCCCTTATAGATATCAAATACTCTTACAGACTTAACTAGACTGCCACCAGCCTTCTTAACAAGTTTTAATAAATCAGCAGCCTTAACCTCATCCTTTAGGACAATAGAAATATCTCTTGTGATAGATGGATATTTACTGATTGAAGGAGCATGCGACTTAGCTGGTTTAGAATTAATCAATTCATCTAAGATTAATTCACAATAATAAGTATCCTTTAACTTGAACTTAGATTCAAAACTTGGATGTAACTTACCTAAGATACCAATCACCTTGTTGTTCATCTTGATAAGACAAGAAACACCTGGATGGAAATGAGTAGTATCTAAGTCATTTTCAACTACTGTTACTCTACCTTTTTCAAAACCCAACTTATCTAAAAGACCCATTACTAAACCCTTTAAGACATAGAAATCAGCCTTCATTGTTAGATGCTTAACTTCACTATTTAAATAAGTTCCATTTAAGACAACACCAAGTCTTTCTTCTTCATGATCATTGAAATAAACAGAAGACAATTCATAGATATTAACATCACTATTATAGTGACCCAAGTTATAAGCTAAAGTTTCAAGTAGTGAATTCATTAAAGAAGTTCTAATATATTTACGGTCTTCACTTAAAGGAGAAATCATCTTAACAGCATCACCATTTACAAGTAAAGACTCATTCTTATAATTTTCACTAACTAGTGTATAAGTTCTCACTTCACTTAAACCGTTATACATCATATAGTTTCTAATATTACGACGCATTCTTTGAGCAGTTGTCAAAGAACCAACAGTTTGAGGCATTAGAGGCAATGTTGACTTTAAATCATCAAAGTCAGTTAAACGACACACTTCCTCATCAATGTCTTCTCTAATTAAAATATCAGTTCTATAACTTGGTACAGTACAAGTAAAATTATTGCCATCCTCACATACAAACTTAAAGTCTAGAGCTTCAATAACTTCCTTAACTTCATCAATTGAATAAGTCTTACCAACTAAAGTATTTAAATGAGACAATGTTTCCTCTACAACAACTGGTGAATAGTTGCTACTACCTGCTTCAACTGTTTCCTCAATTTCTTGAGCATCAGCATACTTGATTAACAATTCAACAGCTCTATCCATAGCCTTATTTTGAGCTAATGGCTCTAGACCCTTAGAGAATCTTGCAGCTGCCTCAGTTTGTAAACCTAAACGATTAGAAGTTCTTCTAATTTGAGCATGGTCAAAACAAGCTGACTCAAGAAGTAAACTTGTAGTATCATCTAAAACCTTAGTCGCATCGCCACCCATGATACCTGCAATGCCAATAGGTTTGTTGTCAGATGTGATCATTAAATCACCCTTTTCAATCTTATATGTAAGGCCATCTAGTGCTGTATATTCGCATTTTAAATCATCCCTAACAGTGATGTTATGATTAGGATTACTTCTTAAATCATAGAAATGCATAGGTTGACCTGTCTCTAACATTACTAAGTTAGAAATATCAACCAAGTTATTGATACACTTGATACCGTTAGACTTCAAGATTTCCTTAATCCACTCAGGAGACTCTTTTATAGTTACCTTATTAATAATCTTAGCTAAGAAATGAGGACAATTCTTTGACTCTAAACTTAACTTAAAATCACTTGGTGTACCAACATTACTAGCACCTTCGAATTCAGGAAGCTTGCAATCTCTTCTTAAAATTGCACCCATTTCCTTAGCCATATAAAACATTGCTAAGCAATCAGGTCTATTGGCATAAATAGACATATCCAAGATTACATCATCATAGCCTAGTTTCTTTAGGATATTTGTTTCACCTACTTCAAATGAATCATCTAATTCTTCAATACCATCCTTTGAACAAGAACCCTCTTCTAATAGTTCTTCATCAACACCAAGTTCAAGTAATGAACACAGCATTCCATTACTCTCATAACCTCTTACTACACCCTTTTTGATAGTACCACCAGGAAGTATTGTACCATCTTTAGCCACAATTACCTTGATACCTTCTCTACAATTAGGAGCACCACAGACAATATCTAATACTTCAGTACCAATATCTACTGTAGTTAGATGTAAATGATCACTATCAGGATGAGGAATACATGTTAATACCTTACCTACAACTAGATTTGTACCACTACCAATTTTAGTTACTTCTTCCACTTCGAAGCCAGCCTTAACAGCTTTATCCATGATTTCTTGATAAGATAAATCACTTATATCAATAAATTTACTTAACCAATTTAAACTTAACTTCATTACTAGTTACCTCTCTTGAATCCATTTAAGAAACGAATATCATTTGTATATAGGTCTCTGATATCCATGATGCCATATTTTAACATCGCAACTCTTTCAATACCTACACCAAACGCAAAGCCTGTATACTTTTTAGAATCAATACCAGCAGCTTCCAAAACATTAGGATGTACCATACCAGAACCTAGAATTTCAATCCAACCAGTTCCCTTACACATAGAACAACCCTTGCCACCACAGTTATGACATGTCATATCTACTTCAAAAGAAGGTTCTGTGAATGGGAAGTATGATGGTCTAAATCTAATCTTGGCATCATTTTTAAATAGTTCATGAATCATTAATTCAAGAGTACCCTTTAAGTCTGATACTGTGATATTTTCGCCAATTACTAAACCCTCACATTGCATAAATTGATGTGAATGAGTAGCATCATCATCATCTCTTCTATATACCTTACCAGGACAAATAACCTTGATAGGTAATTTATCATGATCAGTCTCTAATACTCTCATTTGAATAGCTGTAGTTTGAGATCTCAATAGACGATTAACATCAACATAGAAAGTATCTTGCATATCTCTTGCAGGATGACCCTCGGGAGTATTTGCACGAGTGAAATTATATTCATCATATTCAAGTTCTGGACCTTCAGCTACGTTATAGCCCATACCAATAAAGATATCTTGTAGTTCTTCTTCAACCAAAGTCAAAGGATGAAGGGTCCCAGTAACAGGTGTATATTCATCTAGCGTGATATCAATCTTTTCTTTCTCTAGTTGTAACTTCAATAAAGCATCATCAAGCTCTTTCTTCTTATCTTCGATAGCACTTGTTACACTTGTCTTTAAATCGTTTACAAGTTGACCAAACTTAGGCTTTTCCTCAGGACTTAAGTCTTTCATTTGACTCATTAAACCTTGAATCTTACCCTTTTTAGAAAGATATTCGATTCTTAGTTCTTCTAATACTTTACTGTCTTTAACATCATTAATAGCCGCTAAAGCTTCTTGCTTAAGGCTTGTTAAATCGTTCATTCAAAATCCTCCTTACAATAAAAAAACCGCGACTAGGAACGAAAAATCGCGGTACCATCCTAATTCAGCATATGCTGCACTTATAACTATAACGCGTTACCGGGGCAAGCCACTATATAAAGGCGAATTCACTTACCTATCTTAAAGGAGCTTTCACCATCCTCCTATCGCTTTTAAGAATCAATAAGATACTACTTCTTTAAACGTTTTTACAACAAATATCATAACATGAAAGAAATATTAAAAAAAGATGACCGAAGTCATCTTTAATTAATTAAGCACCAAAATCTACTTTAATACCAGGACCCATATTGCTAGATAATGTTACACCAGTAATATAAGCACCCTTAACAGCAGCAGGTCTAGCCTTTACGATTGCACCAGCAAGCGCATTGAAGTTTGATTCAAGATCCTTTGCATCAAAGCTAACCTTACCAAGAAGACAGTTGATGTTACCATCCTTATCAACACGGTATTCAACTTTACCTTTCTTGATTTCAGCAACAGCACCAGCAACATTTGGAGTTACTGTACCAGTCTTAGGGTTTGGCATTAAGCCCTTAGGACCTAAGATCTTACCTAACTTACCTAATTCACCCATCATATCAGGAGTAGCTACGATTACATCAAAATCGAACCAACCACCCTTGATCTTATCAAGGATTTCCTTATCACCAACATAATCAGCACCAGCATTCTTTGCTTCTTCAGCCTTAGCACCTTGAGTAACAACCAATACCTTTTGGCTTCTACCAGTACCAGCAGGAAGAACCATAGCGCCACGGATTTGTTGATCAGCATGACGAGGATCTACATTTAAGCTAAATGATACTCTAACTGCAGCATCATATTTTACACTGCTTGTCTTCTTAACTAATTCGCAAGCTTCAGCAGGTGCATATTTCTTGTTCTTCTCAAAAAGAGATAATGCATTATTATAACCTTTAGATCTTTTCATGATTAACCCTCCACTTTAATGCCCATGTTTCTTGCAGTACCTTCAATGATCTTCATTGCAGATTCTACATCATTAGCATTCAAATCAGGCATCTTATATTCAGCAATTTCTCTTAATTGAGCGCTAGTAATAGAACCAGCCTTAACTGCCTTTGGTGAACCAGAAGCCTTAGAAATACCAGCAGCCTTCTTTAATAAGAATGCAGCAGGAGTTGTCTTTAGCACGAAATCAAAAGATTTGTCTTCATATGCAGTAATAACAACAGGAACGATATCGCCATGTCTGTCCTTTGTTAAGTCATTGAACTTAGTACAGAATTGAGGCATGTTGATACCAGCACTTGCAAGAGCAGGACCTGGTTTAGCTTGACCAGCTGCAAATTGCAACTTACAGATTTTAGCAACTTTCTTTGCCATATTTTTCCTCCTTATGGTTGTGGGATTAACGGAGTAGTTGCACTCCTTCCACAGACTAAATAATTATATGGTTAATTCGCCTATTAATCAATAGTAAATTTAATGATATGAGAGCCTAAACGACTAGAATCAATAGCCAAATAAGCCTCACCCTTCTTCTTAGTCTTAATATAAGTACCCGTCATACCACCAGTTGTATTAATCACATCAGGTCCAATAATCTCAATATTATCAGAACAAGTTAGATATAATACTTCATTCGCATATGGTGCTAATTCGTTATTACCATTTAAAACTCTGATCCTAATTGAGGCAACATCATATGTTTTACCTTCCTTTAAATGTTCGCTAGAAGTCTTAACTTCTAAATGTAAATCCCATGAAGGGCCCTTAGTAACTGACTTGACAACTTCACCATTTTTAATCGCATCAAAACGATATTTGAAAGCTTCATTACCCCAACCACTACAATAAACATCATATAGACGTGTAGCTTCTAACATCGTGATATGATTGAACAACATCACCTTAAACATCTTAAATTTATATTTAAACGGTAAATGATCAACACCATACTTCAAGGTTGCCAATAGACATTCCTTGATTTCATCACAAACATCTTCAGGATAATCTTCTCTTTCCTTGATTAGATCACCAATAAAGTCATCAATATCAAAACATGGATGTGGTAAATATTTATATGTCTCACCAGGATAAAATTGTTTTACAAACTTGCCATTCTTATAAAGCTTGATTGAATCTGCATTAGAGAAAACCTTAACATCCTTATTAACGCCACCTGGATACTCACCTATTTCCATTGAAGAAGAAACTTCAAGCACTGGTACATCATCACCCTGGCTTGCATAAACAGCGGCTGCCATCTTAGGATTTCTAAAGAAATCCATTACACCATGGTAACAAATAGTATCACCAGAGCCAAAATTAGCATGAGTATTATAATCAAACATACACCAACCAGTGCCACCAGCTACCCCATCTTTTCTATAGATATCATTTAATACTTGCATATGTCTTAGCGCATGCAAATTACGATGAGGATAATCGTCAATTGACTTAGTAGGAAACATATGGCCATTATATTCAGAAATATAATAGGCCTTATTCATATCAGGAGTAACCTCTTTCTTATCCAAGATACCATCATGTTTAAAATTACCCGCAAAAGAGAAATCGTTAAAAGTATAGACATCTTCTAAAAGATTTGACTTTTTTAAATATCTAACACCACCTGTTTGACGATACTTATCTAAAGAATGAGCCACCTCATTAGTCTTTGTATAGAATTCATCATCATCCTGTGATTCATTGATTCTAACACCCCACATAATAATACTTGGATGATTACGATATTCAACAATCATATCTCTTGTATTGATAACTGCTTGTTGTTTCCACTTCTCATCACCAATATGTTGCCAACCAGGAATTTCGGTAAATACTAGCAAGCCCCTTTTATCACACTCATCAAAGAAACTATGAGCTTGAGGATAGTGAGATGTTCTTACAATGTTACAAGCTAATTCATCTTTCAAGATTCTTACATCTTCTCTTTGCATAGAATCAGGCATTGCATAACCAACATAAGGATAACTTTGATGACGATTTAAACCCCTTAATTTAATTCTTTGACCATTTAAATAGAAACCATCAGCCCTAAATTCAATAGTTCTAAAGCCAACATTCACCCTATATTCACTCTTGCCAAGTTTTAACACCACTTCATATAACTTAGGGTTATCCAAGCTCCATTCAGTAACGTTATCCATTTTTATAGTATAGTTATCTAATAATTCATAAGTACTTGAATAAAGTGATTCACCATTATCCAAAACATTTATATCAAGTGCATCCTCACTTGCACCATTAACAGTTAAAGAAATATCTAAATAATAGTCATCATCATTTTTAACCGGTGCAACGTAGGCATCTTCAATAAAGGCATTTGGCACAATATCCAAATAAACATCACGATAAATACCACCATAACATAAGTAATCTATAGAATGACCAAATGGTGGAATATTCAAGGTCTCATGGCTATCTAACTTAACAACTAATAAATTATTCCCTTCTTTTAAATAATCGGTTAATTCCACCTTAAAAGAAGTATAACCACAACCATGGGTCTTTAATAACTCACCATTAAGGTAAACCTCGCTTTTATGAGCCGCACCCTCAAAGACCACAAAGACCCTTTTATCTTTATAAGAATTTAGATACTTAATATTAGTCCTATAGCCGGCAGTCATTTGATAAGACTTAACGTCAACATAATTAAAAGGTATCTCTTTAAAAGTATGTGGTATTCTTACCTTAGAATACTTGCCCTTTCCTTTTAAAAAGTCATCATTGAATTCTTCACAAAAATAAAAGCTGTCATTTAAATACTTTCTCATAACTCGATTCTTACTTCCCCATCCTCATATTTGACACAAACAACATTATTGTTTAAAGTAATAGCTTTTGCCTTACCTTTTAAATTCTTAATCTTATTATATAAAGATAATTTATATTCATCATATTTACCAATATCATCACTAGTAAATAAGACAGAACCAAACAAGCCATTGATAATAGCTAACTTTTCCTTTTCTTCCTTAGTCAAAGAAACATGCTTATCTCTTAAAATAAAAACATCAGGATCATTCAAGAAAGCACGACCATCGAGTTGTCTTCTAAAAATAGTATCAACCATTGTTCTTTTTGTAGAATTACGTTCATTATGCATATGCTTCATATAGAAAACATCATCATATTTTAATGACACATCACAGCCCACTCTACAATAATCTACTTTGCCAAAAGCTGAAGCTAAAGGTACCCCACAACCAAGTATTAACTTATCAGTGCATAATTGTCTTAATAAGTTCATACCATCAGCCATAATTAAACCTCTAGGCTTATCTTTCCTATTTAAGACACAAGCTGAATATAAGAAATCAAGCTTAACTAAATCAAAGCCCCACTTATTAAAAACAGTATCAAAGACTTGTTTTAGATATTGTCTTACCTCAACTTTATAAATATCCAAGGCATAGAAAGTGCTCCAGTTACAACCACAGGCATATGGATTACCAGTTTCATCTTTAACCAACCAATCCTTATGGTTTTTATAAATATCTGATTTCTTTTCTGCACTAAAAGGTGCCAACCAAATACCAGCTTTAAAACCTTTATCGTGTATTGTATTTACTATATTTTCTAAGCCATTTGGAAACTTATTAGTATTAATATTTAACCAATCACCAACATAAGTTTGATAACCATCATCAATTTGAAAAACATCAACATCACTCAAACCACTTAAATCATTAAGTAGTTTTTTCTCTGTAATATTTTGATAGTGATTGTACCAAGAAGTATAGCCAGTAACAGGATTCGTGCCCGTGCCCGGCTTATCAATCTTCAACATTTCAAAGTACTTATCAAACACCTCATCTTCCTTGCCGTTTAAGATACAAAAATCAAGCGCAACAAAAGAATCGTAACATTCATAGCCTTTTAAATCAGGAATGATGATTAATTGATCATGATCATAGACAAAACGGGTGAAACAAAAATTTTCATTTAAAGAACCAAGTAATTTATAATCATCATTATTTCTTACATATAGATACGACCAGCCATGATTATAACCTTCGATGTTTGGATATTCCGCAAAGTTATAATCACCATAGCGATCAAAATGATATTTCTTTAAAGTGAATGACTTAAATGGTACTTCATTGATACCAGGATTTTTAGTGTTCTTATCACTTTCATAAGAATAAGTCCAATCTTGATAACCATTAAAGAAAATGCGATCATCCTCTTCAAGCACAAAAGGGTTTCTTAATGAAACCTCTTGTATAATTAATTTCTTCTTAGGATATAACTTCAAAGTAATCCTATTATCAGTAACATCGACAAGATAAGCTAAATTATCATCTTGTTCGCTTATCTTTTCATCAATATCACCACTTAATCGATAAGTCTTATCAGCCAATAAATAATCGATTGTAAGTATCATAACTATTTAGCCTTATAGAAACAACGATTATCCATGGCAAATACTCTAGCAGAGAATTCACCAGGTTTAACATCAACTAAAGCCTTATTAATAATCTCGACCTTAGCATCAATATTATCAATATAAGTCAATAATTCTGCCTCCAATGTTTCAGGTAAAACAGGAGAACCATATTCATGTTGGCCATGGTGAGCTAAAATCATATGTCTTAGTAACATCAATTCTTCACTATCTTCTAGTTTTAATTGCTTGCCAACTTCTAATAGTCTGGCATCCATGATTGAAATATGACCTAAAAGCTTCCCCTGAACAGAATATTCAGACACAAAAGGGCTCACAAATTCTTCAATCTTGCCTAAGTCATGTAAGATAACACCAGCCAATAAATAATCCCTATTAGCGCTAGGATAGATATCGCATAAAGCAATCGCAAGCTTAATCATACCCGACATATGAGTAGCTAAACCACCAATAAAGTTATGATGAATCTTGCTGGCAGCAGGATAAATATATACATCATTGTCATAATAATTAAGCATCGCAATGACAATACGAGAAATATTATCATTCTTAATCATATTTACCGCATCAGAAACATTCTCCCTTAAAACATCCCTAGGAATAGGAGAAGCGCTCACATAATCTAACATATCAATATCATTTTGACTTACTGGTAATACTTTGATTACCTTAGCTTGTAAGTTATTACGATACATATTAATTTCTAAATCAAAGTTAAATACTTTGCCAGAACACAAAAGTTTTTCAACTTCACTTTTAACATCCCACATCTTCGCATCAATTGTCTTAGAACTATCTTGAAGTACCAAAGACAAATAAGGAGCACCGGTATTAGTTACACCCTTTACAAGAGATGAGACTAGAAGGTTTGTATTGACGTGTTCACCTTCTTTAAAATCTTTTACCAAAATCTTTTCCATATTTATAACTCCATTTCATTGATCAAAGCATATATATCATCATAGCTAAAGCCCTTGTTAGCTAAGCTTAAGTAAATATGATTTCTAAGATCAGTTCCAGAATATTTTCTAGAATACTTTTTCAAAGCCTTGTTCGCTTCTTTTCTAATTATTTCTTTTTCCTGCAAAACACAAGTTGAGAAGTCTAGAGCAGACATTGCCTCTTTACAAACATTATACTCAAAACCATCATTTAAAAGTTTACTCATAATCGCTGTTTTCTTCGCATTAAATGATTTATTGGTAATGGTATTTAAATATTTATTAGCTTTTTTGATGGCTGAGGCTAGTTCGTTATTAGTTTGCATAATCAAGACTCTATTGATAATTTCATCATCAACCCCATCATGAGCAAGCTTTAACGCCATCTTCTTTTTAGAATATAGATTAGCTCTTAAAGAATTAACCTTGGCACTTGCATATTGAAAATCATCTAATAAACCATTTTCGATCAATTCATCAATAATCAAAGAAGCTCTATCCCTATCTAATTGATACTTACGATATAAATATGAATACATCATCTCAATTGAATAGTCGGAATTAGCCAATCTCTTCAAACAAGAACGATAAGCTAAGGCATAGACTTCCATTTCTTTTAAAACATTAAAATTTAATTTAGAAAAACGACTATTCTTTCTTAAACCCATATTAGCATAAGTATCCATGGAAATAGTTAGCTTCTCATTGTTACCTTCAAAATCTCTTAATGTTAGTTCTACACAATTATCCTTTAGTGTAGTCTTTTCAATCACATAAGAATACTTATAATCTTCAAGTGCTTCTTCATAAATTCTAATTGAACTCACTCCAAAAGTATCTGCATCATAGCACTGTACCGAAGCCATACAAGTTTCTTTCATATTATCAAGTTCTTCTTTACTTAAAGAATTAAACTTTTCAATAGCATCATAGATATTTGAATCGAAAAAATAACCATTTTTATTTTCAATAATTAAATCCTCTAAAACCTCATCATGACGTGCCAAAACAACCAAACCACTAGATAAGGCCTCAATATATGTCATACCCTGAGTTTCACTAGTAGAGGCACTAATAAAGCCATCAGCTGCCTTATAATAATTAACAACCTCACTGAATGGTTGTTTACCCATGAAGTAAACATAATCTTTTAATTCTAAAGAAATAGATAAATTTTTTAATTCATCTAAAGAAGGTCCCCCGCCCACTATCATTAATTTAACTTTTAAATTGTTTTCTTTAACTAAACTAAAAGCCTTAATGATTTCATCAATTGACTTTTCTTGTGCGATTCTACCCACAAAAACCAATAGTTTCTCATCTTCGCTTAAATTTACCATTGATTGAATACGATAAACTTCATCAAAGTCAGTATTTTCATCCTTAAACCTATCAAGCTCTACACCTGTTGGCACAATATCAATCGGTGTCTTAACGCCATATGAAGTTAGCATCTCCATGGTCTTTTTAGAAGGTGTGATTAACTTAACACAGTTATCACAATATAACTTAGACCAACTTACAACCAATTTTTTTAAACCCTTATCAAGTCTTCTTGAATTAATAAAATTAACATAATGTGTATAATCCTCATATGTTGTATGATAAGTTCTTACTAGTGGCAGATTAAGTGTAGAAGCTACAATATTGGCAAAAATACCAACTCCAAATTCAGTCTCCGCATGAATAATATCTAATTTTAATTTCTTTAATTCTTCAATAAACAAAAGATGTAAAGGAGAAGTAATAGCATAACCATATAGTTTCTTAATCTCCACTCCAGGTAATCTAATAATTTTCCCCTCTATCTTAACTTTATTGATCCCCTTATAGGTGCAAACAACATAGGCGTCATGTCCATTTTTCTCTAACTGTTTTCTTAAAAGTTCAACAGAAGAAACTACCCCATTTATATCAGGCAAATATGTATCCGTAAAAATTCCAACTCTCATTCTTAAATTATATCATCCCAAGCTTCATCATCAATTAATTCATCTTTATACAAGTAACGTTTATCATCATCACTAATCTTTTTGATAACCCTACAAGGATTACCAACAGCCACCACCATATCAGGAATATCCTTAGTCACAATAGAACCAGCTCCAATCACCACATTATTTCCGATATGAACACCAGGGCAAATAACGCTATTGCCACCAATCCAACAATTATCACCAATAGTAACTTGCTTACCATACTCATACATGGAATTGCGGGTAAAAGGATGAATTGGATGACCAGCTGTATAAATCGAAACATTGGGCACAATAAAACAATTATCACCAATCTTTACCTTAGCTACATCAATAATCGTACAGTTATAATTCACAAACAAATTCTTGCCTGCTTCAATATTAAAACCATACTCACAATAAAATGGTGGATTTAAGAAAACATCCTCACACTTGCCAAACAACTGCTTAACAAGCTTATTTATACCATCATAATCAGATCTATCAATCGTATTTAATTTTTGAGTTAATATTCTAGCTCTTTTTTGTTGATTAAAAACCTGTTCATCAGAAATATAAGCTAGCCCCTTGTCTCTTCTTTCGATATTATTCATAACTTGCCCAATTTAATAAAAGAAAGAGAACTAAGCCTCTTTCTTAAACAACATTTCTTTAACTCTATTAGTGATTTCCTCATCCTTATCAGGATTAGCCTTAAGGAAAGCTCTAACGGCCTCTTGACCCTGGCCAATCTTTTCACCATTATACGAGAACCAAGAACCAGCTTTTTCAATAATGCCTAGTTCAACGCCCAACGAAATGATTTCAGACACGTGAGAAATACCCTCACCATAATAGATTTCAACCTGACATGTCTTAAATGGTGGTGCAACCTTGTTTTTGGAAACCTTGATATTTACCTTATTCCCAACAACATCACTACCATTTTTGATTGCCTCTGACTTTCTCACCTCAACTCTAATAGTTGAATAAAACTTCAAAGCACGACCACCTGTTGTAGTTTCGGGATTTCCAAACATGACACCTACTTTTTCTCTTAATTGATTAATAAAAATAGTTGTACAATTATTGGCATTCATAGCACCAGCTAATTTACGCATAGCCTTAGACATCAAACGAGCATGTAAACCAACATTGGCATCACCCATTTCACCATCTAATTCAGCTTGTGGTACTAAAGCCGCAACTGAGTCAATAACGATCAAATCAATAGCGCCAGATTTAATCAATACTTCAGTAATTTCTAGAGCTTGTTCACCAGAATCAGGTTGTGACAAAATCAATTCATCAATATCAACGCCTAGTGCCTTAGCATACTTTGGATCAATCGCATGTTCTGCATCAATAAACGCAGCCCTACCACCATCTTTTTGACAAGAGGCAATAGCTTGTAAAGCCAAAGTAGTCTTACCACTTGACTCAGGTCCATAGATTTCGATAATTCTTCCTCTTGGTAAACCTCCAACACCTAAACAATTATCAATCGCTAATGAGCCTGTAGAAATGACATCAATATCGACATTGCCACGATCTCCAAGTTTCATGATCGCACCCTTGCCATATTGCTTCTCAATTTGTTTTAAAGCTTCATTTAATAGTTGATCCTTCTTTTCATCAACATTTACTTCTTTTGGCATAATTTCCATCCTCCTGTTATATATTTGACGACAAAATCAAAAATTCCTACATTGTTTTGAAAATATATTCCTTAACTTGAGCAAAATATGAATATCCGCTTAATACAGACACAAAAGATGCACACCAAATTAAGATTGTAGAAACAGGAATAGAAACAAGTTCAAATGGTAGATTATTCAATAGAGTAAAGATAATCGCAAACATTTGAAGAACAGTCTTTAATTTTCCCATCTTACCAGCCGCAATAACCACACCATTAGTAGAAGCAATCATACGACATCCATCAACAATAGTATCTCTTAAAAACATCAAGATAATAGGAACTACTGGAACAGCACCCTTAGATACAAAGATAATAAGAGTAGCATTCACTAGTAACTTATCAGCGATAGGATCACAGAACTTGCCAAAAGTAGTAACAAGATTTCTACTTCTAGCTAAGTGACCATCTAGATAATCAGTAAAACTTGCAATACAGAATATCGCTAAAACAATGATATTCAATAAAGACAAAGAAACAGTTCCAATTTCATACACAGGGAATTCAATTCCAAATGCAGAATATGGAAATAGCCAGATAAGAACCAATAGTGGAACTAAAATGATTCTAATTACAGTTAATTTATTTGGTAAATTCATGACGTTATTATACACTTTCTATTTAATTCTTAAAACTATGAATAGGAGCAGGAATTCTACCCTTTCTACTTACAAAACCACTACAATCAAATTCATTGACCTTCATAATAGGCGCATAACCTAAAAGACCACCAAATTCAACTGTATCACCAACATCCTTTCCAGCAACAGGAATAATTCTTACAGCTGTTGTCTTTTGATTAATCATGCCGATAGCCATTTCATCAGCTATGATGCCAGAAATGGTAGAAGCACTAGTCTTGCCAGGAATGGCAATCATATCAAGTCCTACTGAACAAACACAAGTCATAGCTTCTAATTTCTCAAGACTTAAGGAACCAAGTTCTACTGCCTTAATCATGCCCTCATCTTCGCTTACTGGTATAAAAGCACCACTTAAACCGCCAACATAAGATGAAGCCATAACACCACCTTTTTTAACTTGGTCATTTAAGATTGCAAGAGCTGCTGTAGTACCTGGAGCACCAACTCTTTCTAAGCCCATTTCTTCTAAACAATTGGCAATACTATCACCAATAGCAGGAGTTGGAGCTAAAGACAAGTCAATAATCCCAAACGGAATATTTAAGGCCTTAGAAGATTCATGAGCCACTAATTGACCAACACGAGTAATCTTGAATGCTGTCTTCTTGATAGTTTCACACAAAACTTCAAAGCTTTCACCCTTTGTTTCCTTAATGGCATTTCTTACAACACCAGGACCACTGACACCAACATTAATAATCGCATCAGCCTCACTTACCCCATGGAAGGCACCAGCCATAAATGGATTATCATCAGGGGCATTTGTAAATACCACAAACTTAGCACAAGCTAAAGAATCATTATCTTTTGTAAGTTCTGCTGCTTCCTTGATGATTTCACCAACAAGTCTTACCGCATCCATATTGATACCGGTTTTAGTAGAACCGACATTAACACTTGAACAAACTCGCTCAGTTTGACTTAAGGCACTAGGAATAGATTTTATTAACAATTCATCAGACGTGGTCATGCCCTTATTAACAATGGCACTAAAACCACCAATAAAGTTAATACCCAAGGTCTTAGCTGCCTCATCTAATGTTTTGGCAATCTTTACATAATCATCAATAGTCTTAACGCTACTTGCCCCAATTAGAGAAATAGGTGTAACCGATACTCTTTTATTTACAATTGGAACTCCGAATTTATTTTCAATATTATTGGCAGTCTTTACTAAATCTTTCGCAACACTTGTAATCTTGTTATAGATATTTTGACATAAGATATCGACATTTGAATCGATACAATCGATTAAAGAAATACCGATAGTAATTGTTCTTACATCAAAATTCTCCTCCGAGATCATCTTATTAGTTTCATTTACTTCTAATATATTCAGCATATTTTCACCTAAATACGATGCATCGCATCAAAGAAATCTTCATGTTGCATCTTGATATCTAGTGCTAATTCCTTACCTAATTCATTTAATTTATCTAAGACAACACTAAATTCATCCTTCATATTATCGATATTCACAATCATCATCATATTAAAAAAATCATTTGTGATAGTTTGAGAAATATCCATAATATTGATATCTTCCTTCGCTAATAAGTTACAAACACTGGCAATAATGCCAACCTTATCCTTACCAACTACAGTTATAATTGCTTTTTGCATGTTTCCTCCAAAAGTTAAAGGGCAACTATGCCCTTTAATCATTATATATTATTTGAAATATTTAACACCTGCTTCAAAAATCTTTTGATCCATCTCACCATAAATATTCTTGAAACGATTATTGCCCTGTCTTTCACTATGGCCCATCTTACCCAAGACTCTACCATCTCTAGATACGATACCCTCAATAGCCATCATAGAACCATTTGGATTATATGGAGATTCCATAGTCACATTACCACTTGGATCAACATATTGGGTAATTACTTGACCATTATCGAAAAGTTCATCTAAGACATGCTTAGGAGCCACAAAACGACCCTCACCATGAGAAATAGGAATTGTGTGAATATCACCAACACTCACATTAGCCATCCAAGGAGACTTAACACTAGCGATTCTAGTATCCACCATTTGCGATAAGTGACGTCCAATCGTATTAAATGTCAACGTTGCATCATCTTCACTCATCTCTTTGATATGACCATCAGGCAATAAGCCTAACTTAATTAAAGCTTGGAAACCATTACAGATACCAATCATCAAACCTTCACGATTATCTAATAAGTCATCAATAGCGGCCTTTAATTTTGCATTTCTTAATACAGTAGCGATAAACTTACCAGAACCCTCTGGCTCATCACCGGCACTAAAACCACCTGGCAACATTACGATTTGTGAACTTCTAATTGCCTTTTCTAATTCATCAATAGACTTTTTGATATCTTCAGCAGTCTTATTTCTAATTAACACTAGTTCTACCTTAGCACCAGCTTTTTCAAAAGCACGCTTAGAATCATATTCACAGTTAGTACCAGGGAAGACAGGAATAGTAACCTTCACCTCATCATAAACCTTTGATGCATGGATAATTCCTCTTTCAGTACAATTACCAACTCTTACTTCATTAGTTAAAGCCTTCTTAGATGTAGGGAAGATTTCTTCTAATGTTGAAGTATGAGCCTTATATGCCTCATCTAAGCTTACTGTTTCATTTGAATATGTAATAACAGATTCATCAACGGTTTCACCAATTAGTCTTGCATACTCGTAAGCTAAATCATCAACTTCAACTATGATATTGCCATAATTCTTAAGTGCTAAATCATTTAAAGATAAATCTTCGTTTAACTTAACACCAACATTATTACCGAAAGCCATCTTATAAACAGCTTCTAATATGCCACCATCCTTAACAGTATAAGCACTATAGATCTTCTTATCAGCATTTAATTTCATGATGAAATCATAGATTTCTTGTAGTTTATCAAAATCATAGATACCAAATTCATCCTTTGGAAGTACAAATTCATATAGTTTATGATTAGCGCTCTTTATTTCAGGACTAATCACATCCTTAACATCAGCTCCTGTAATCGCAAAAGAAACAAGAGTTGGAGGTACATCTAGGTCTTCAAAAGAACCAGACATAGAGTCCTTACCACCAATAGAAGCTAACTTTAAAGCACTTTGAACACGATATGCGCCTAATAAAGCACTAAATGGTTTACCCCAACGTTTTGGATCTGTTAATAACTTTTCAAAGAATTCTTGGAAAGAGAATCTAACTGTATGATAATTACCACCCATTGCGACAATCTTAGCAAGTGATTCAACTACTGCATATATTGCACCATGATATGGTGACCACCTAGAAATCTTAGGATTATATCCATAAGCCATCATTGAACAAGTTGTTGTCTCTTTTCCTAATACTGGAATTAAGGCACACATACCCTCGGTCTCAGTTCTTAAAGTCTTACCACCATATGGAGATAAGACAGTGCCATTGCCGATTGAAGAGTCAAATCTTTCAACTAGACCCTTTTGTGAACAGACACTTAAGTTACTTAAAATATTTAAAGATGTATCTCTAAAACTATCCTTTACTTCATTTTCAAATACGTCTTTATCAAAATCAGGTAGACTTACATAAATTTTTTGATGTCTACTTGCACCATTCTTATCTAGGAAATGTCTATCAATATCAACAACTGTTTGACCTAAATAATGCATAACTAGACGATCATCATCAGTAACAGTAGCTACCTTAACAACCTCTAAGTTTTCATTATGACATTCCTTAACAATCGCTTCCATATCACATTCATTAATGACAATAGCCATTCTCTCTTGTGATTCAGAAATTGCAAGTTCAGTACCAGTTAAACCCTCATATTTTTTTAATACAGCATCTAAATTGATATCTAAGCCATCAGCTAATTCACCAACCGCAACACAAACACCACCAGCTCCAAAGTCGTTACATCTAACAATCTTTTCAGATACTTTAGGATTTCTAAACAGTCTTTGAATCTTTCTCTCTTCTACCGGATTACCCTTTTGAACCTCAGCTCCAGCAGTAGTTGTTGTCTTTAATTCATGAGACTTAGACGAACCAGTAGCACCACCAATACCATCTCTACCAGTTCTGCCACCAATTAGTAAGACAATTTGATCTTTTTGAGGTTCTAGACGCTTAACTTGAGCCTTTGGTGCAGCCGCCACAACGGCACCAAGTTCCATTCTTTTAGCTACATAACCCTCATCATACACTTCATGAACATAACCAGTAGTTAAACCAATTTGGTTGCCATAAGAAGAGAATCCATGAGCCGCCTCCCTTGTAATCTTTCTTTGAGGTAACTTACCCTTTAAAGTCTTATCAATAGGTGTACGAGGATCACCAGAACCCGTGATTCTCATTGATTGATATACATAAGCTCTTCCAGATAGCGGATCTCTAATAGCACCACCTAAACATGTAGCAGCACCACCAAATGGTTCAATTTCAGTTGGATGGTTATGAGTTTCATTCTTAAACATCAACAACCAGTTTTCATCACCCTCACTTGTGTGAACTGTTAATTCTACGCTACAAGCGTTGATTTCCTTAGAAACTTCTAAATCTTCTAAGTAACCAGCCTTTCTAAGTTCTTTCATAGAAATAGTAGCCAAGTCCATTAAAGTCAAAGGACGCTTAGTATCCACGCCATATACAAGATGTCTAGAACTCTTATAATTTTCAATATCCTTTTCTAGAATCTCTTTAAAAGTACCATTTTCAATTTCAATATCATCAATAATAGTCGCAAAAGTAGTATGACGACAATGGTCTGACCAATAAGTATCTAAAACCTTTAATTCAGTTTCTGTAGGATCACGATGTTCCTCACTCTTGAAATACTCTTGAGAAATCTTTAAGTCATCAAAGTTCATAGCCATGCCATTTACCTTGATATATTCTCTTAATTCTTCATCAGAGAAATTGATAAAACCAGAAATGATAGGTACTAAAGGAATATCAACTTCCCCGTCTTTTAAGCTAAGTGGCTTATCTAAACTAGCAAGTCTTTGGTCAACTGGATTGATTAAGAACTTTTGAATTTTATCTAAATCTAAGTCTTCACCAACTACATCAAATAACTTTGCACACTTTACCTTAACATCATTAGCTCCTGTTAGAATGGAGAAACATTGTTCACAAGCGTCTGCTCTTTGATCATATTGACCAGGTAAGAATTCAATCGCAAAAGTAGTACCAACACTAGGATATTCTTCCATATAAACATCATCAACCATTGGTTCACTAAGGATAGTGTTAATACCAGTCTTTAATACTTCTTCGCTAACACCCTCGACATCATAACGATTGATGATACTAAGATCTTTTAAATTATCAAGCTTTAGTTGGACTCTAAGGTTTTCTAAGACTTCCTTAGCTTCAACCGCAAACTCTTCACGCTTTTTTACATAAATACGAAATACTTTACTCATAGTTCTCCCCTAATTTAAACCAATATCTTTACGGTAATACTTACCTTCAAAATCAATTATTTCAGCTGCCTTATAAACCTTAGCACGTGCTTCTAGTAAGTTATTACCCTTAGCACAAATATTTAAGACACGACCACCATTTGTCACTAGCTTATTATCTACAATCTTAGTTCCTGCGTGGAAAACAATAATATCATCATCAAGCTTATCTAAATTCTTAATTTCTAAGCCTTTTTTGTAAGTTCCTGGATAGCCCTCACTAGCAAGTACTAGTGTGCAAACAGTATCATCATTCCACTTAACACTAATATCTTTTAAGTTCTTAGTACTTGTTGCATACATGATGTCAAATAAGTCACTTTCAAGTCTTAACATAATTGATTGAGTTTCTGGATCACCAAAACGAACATTGAATTCAAGTACCTTAGCCTTGTTATTATCAATCATTAAACCAATAAAAATAACACCACGATAGTCTATCTCATCTTCTTTTAAGCCCTTGATAAATGGTTTTAAGATAGAATACAACATTTCATCATCAAAGTTAGGCATAAATGGATTTGGAGAAACAGTACCCATACCACCAGTATTAGGTCCCTTGTTGTTGTCATAGATTTGTTTATGATCCTTAACAGTAGGCATAGGAATAATAGTTTCACCATCTGTAAAACATAATAAAGAACATTCAAAACCCTTTAAGAATTCTTCGATAACAAGTTTAGAGCCTGCATTATTTAAAGCACCATCCAACATGAATTCTTTTAAAGTCTTTAAAGCCATTTCTTCATCTTCACAAATCACAACACCCTTACCAGCAGCCAAACCATCAGCCTTGATAACTAGTGGATATGTAAAGTTCTTTAAAGATTCTAGCCCATTTTCATAATCATTCACCTCAATATACTCAGCAGTAGGAATATTATGACGTTTCATGAAGTCTTTAGAGAAAGCTTTTGAGCCCTCTAAAGTAGCAGCTACTTTAGTAGGACCAAAGACCTTGTGACCATGACTTTCAAGCAAGTCAGCAAGCCCCATACAAAGTGGAACTTCAGGCCCAATTACGGTAAAGTCAATATTTAAATCTTCAACTGTCTTTAGGATAAAATCTAAGTCTTCAACGCTTCCATTAATTAAAGTAGCTATTTCACCCATACCAGGATTACCCGGTAGGCAATATAATTCATCTACTTTACTTGATTTATTTAATGCATAAGCGATAGCAGCTTCTCTACCACCGCTTCCAATAACTAACACTCTCATATATTCACCCATTAATGTCTAAAATGACGATAGCCGCTAAATACCATAGGGATATTTAATTTATTACATAAGTCAATACTATCTTGGTCTCTTACACTGCCACCTGGTTGGATAATAGCCTTAATACCTGCATCAGCTGCAGTTTGTACACAATCATCAAACGGGAAGAAAGCATCACTTGCTAATACAGCACCATTAAAGTCCTTATCAGGATTATTATGGATAGCATTTTCTAAGGCCCATACTCTACTTGTTTGACCACCACCGATAGCCAATGTCACACCATCTTTAACGATACAAATGGCATTTGATTTAACATATTTAACTACACGCATACCAAATTCCATGTCTGATAGTTGTTGTTCATTTGGTTTAGCATTAGTAACAACCTTTAGTTCATCAAACATCTTAGTATTTAATTCTTGTACAAGAACATTGCCCTCTAAGTACTTAATATCATACTTCGCATCTCTAGCATCCAAGTTCTTAAGCTTTAAGATACGTAAATTCTTCTTACCCTTTAAGATTTCCAAGGCATCATCATCGTAGTCGGATGCTGCAACAATCTCTAAGAAAATAGAATGCATCTTTTCGGCAGTAGCCTTATCAACCTTATAGTTACAAGCAACAATACCACCAAAGATTGATTGAGGATCAGCCTCATAAGCCTTCATATATGATTCATAGCCAGTCTTGCCGATTGCTACACCACATGGAGTTGAATGCTTAATAGCAGCTGTTACAATTTGATCGCCAAATTCTCTAACACAGGCAACAGCACCATAAAGGTCATTGACATTATTGAATGAGATTTCCTTGCCATGAAGTTGTTCATAGTCTAATAGAGTATGTTCTACATATGTATCTCTATATTTATTAGCAGCTTGTTGAGAGTTTTCACCATATCTTAAGTGTTCAACTTTCTTAAATGATAAGTTTAATGTTTCAGGGAATTCATCATGACAAACACTTGCGAAATATCTAGAAATCATCGCATCATAAGCACCTGTTGTTGTATAGGCCTTATATGCAAGATTTAATCTAAAATCATAGTCATCTGTACCATTTTTAATAGCTTCTAAAACATTGTCGTAGTCTTCAACCTTAGTAACAATTAAAACGTCCTTAAAGTTTTTAGCTGCACTTCTAATCATAGAAGGACCACCAATGTCGATATTTTCAATCATATCTTCCATTGGTTTATGAGCCTTTAGAGCCTTTTCGAATTCATATAAATTAACACAGACCAAGTCAATTGGGGTAATACCCATTTCTTCAACTGTCTTAACATGACTTTCCACGCCTCTTCTAAACAACAAGCCACCATGAACCATGGGATGCAAAGTCTTAACACGACCATCTAAGATTTCAGGAAAACCTGTTACATCATCAATTGCGATAGCCTTAACGCCTTCTTCTTGAAGTTTCTTTAAAGTACCACCAGTTGAAACAATTTCGAAGTCTAGTGCTTCTAGACCCTTACAAAATTCAACAATACCAGTTTTATCAGTAACTGAAACTAAAGCTCTTCTCATTTAATATTTACCCTTTCGCCTACTACTTCTAACTTATTATCACAATATAATCTAACCGCTTCTTTTAAGATTTGATGTTCAACCGTTAAGACGATTTGTTGCATCTCTTCAGGAGACTTAGCATTTGAAACATCAATACTCTTTTGAATGATAATTGGTCCACCATCTACTGTTCCACTTACAAAGTGAACTGTTGCCCCACTTACCTTAACACCTCTTTTAAAAGCTGCTTCATGGACGTGGAGACCATAATAGCCCATGCCACAGAATGATGGGATAAGTGATGGATGAATGTTGATAATACGATTTTCATATTCTTTGATTAATTCATCACTAATAATCGCAAGATAACCAGCTAAGACAATAAGTTCAATATCTTCTTCTTTTAATGTCTTTAAAAGTTCATCTTGGTCCTTGATGCACATGTTCTTGATACCAGCCTTTTGAGCTCTTACAAGACCATAAGCATTCTTACGATTAGATATAACAAGCTTAATTTCACCATTAATAGTTCCTAAATTAAACTCATCTATTAAAGCTTGTAAATTAGTACCACCACCTGATACTAATACCGCTACTTTTACCATGTTAATTCAACACCCTCTTTATCAGTAACTTCACCGACAACATAGGCTTCTTCATTAATATCTTTTAATAGGCCAAGAACTGTATCTACATCACTTGGATCTAGAGCCATCACAAAACCTACACCCATGTTAAATACGTTGTACATTTCTTTTTCTTCAATCCCGCCCTTTTCAGCAATCAAATCAAAGATCTTAGGTCTTGGGAAAGATGTAGTGTCAATCTTAACACCTTGACCACTCTTTAACATTCTTGGTAAGTTCTCATAAAAACCGCCACCAGTAATGTGTGACATACCCTTGATATCAACATTATTATTTAATAAGTGCTTAATAGCCTTAACATAAATCTTTGTTGGAGTTAATAACTCTTCACCTAGTGTCTTGCCAAATTCTTCATAATATTCATTTAAATCAAGCTTAGCATCTTTGATTAAAACTTTACGAACCAAAGAGAAACCATTAGAATGACAACCACTTGAAGGTAGCGCTACTAATACTTGACCAGGAGCGATATTTTGACCATCTAATAATTTAGACTTTTCAACTGCACCAACACAGAAACCAGCAATATCATAATGATTAACATCATACATATCAGGCATTTCAGCTGTTTCACCACCGATTAGAGCACATTCAGCTTGGACACAACCATCAGCTACACCCTTAACTAATTGTTCAATCTTAGTTGGTATATTTTTGCCAACCGCAAGATAGTCTAAGAAGAAGATTGGCATAGCACCTTGTACTAAAACATCATTAACACACATCGCAACCGCATCAATACCGATAGTATCGTGCTTATCACATTCAAAGGCTAACATCAGTTTAGTACCAACACCATCAGTACCTGATACTAGTACGGGTTCTTTCATTCCTAATAGTGAAAGATCAAACATACCACCAAAGGCACCAATTGAATCAACAGCACCCTTTACCTTTGTACGAGCAACATGTGATTTGATTAATCTAACACTCTCATATCCCGCTTCTAAATCGACTCCAGCTTCTCTATATTTTTGGCTCATTTAAATTATTTCCTTTCCTATTTGTATTTCTCAATTATTTCTTCATTTGTCTTAACTGCATCTTCAGCTAATTTCTTACGATACGCAATAAGTTTTTCTCTTACATCGCTATACTTATTTCCAATAATATTCAGTGCCAACCACGCAGCGTTCTTAGTTCCATTGATACCCACTGTTGCCACTGGAATTGAAGGAGGCATTTGAACAATTGACATAAGGGCGTCCATACCATCTAAGACACTTGCACTTAGTGGCACGCCAATTACCGGGATAACTGTTTGTGCTGCTACCACACCTGGTAAGGCTGCTGCCATACCTGCTGCGCAGATAATGGCTTCAGTATCGTTTTGGTTACATTCACTTACGAACTCACTTAAAGCCTCATGAGCTCTATGGGCGCTTAGACATCTAACATCTGTTTGTACCCCCCATTCTTTTAAAATTGTGATTGCTGGTTCAACTTTAGCTAAATCACTAGTTGAACCCATAATAATTGCTACTCTCATGTTCCTCCTTTAGAATAGTCCTACAATTTCACCATCTTCTAAGATGTCCATATTGTTTGCAGCTGGCACCTTAGGAAGACCTGGCATACGCATAATATCACCACTAATCGCTACCAAGAATCCTGATCCTGTATTTGGAATTAAATCGTTGATTTCGATATTAAATCCAGTAGGTCTACCAAGTAAGCTTGCATCATCACTTAAACTATATTGAGTTTTAGCGATACAAATAGGGAGCTTATCAAGACCTAAGTCGGTTATTTTCTTAATATTAGTCTTAGCTTTCTTTGTAAAGATTACATCATCAGCACCATAGATTTCTCTTGCGATAGTTTTAATCTTTTCTTCTATTGGTAAATTCAAATCATAAATTGGTTTGAAATTACTTTCTTTGTTTTCTAATAAATCAATTAAGCCATTAGCTAATTCAATACCGCCATCTGCCCCTTTTGCCCAAACTTCAGATAAAGCAACCTTAACACCCTTGGCATTACAGATTTCTTCAAGTAAATCAAGCTCAGCCTTAGTATCAGTTGGGAAAGCATTGATTGCCACAATCGCAGGCAAGCCATACTTGGTAATATTTTCAATATGCTTCTCAAGATTAGCGATGCCCTTTCTTAAAGCCTCTAGATTTTCATTAGCTAATTCTTTCTTATCCATGCCACCATGCATCTTAAGTGCTCTAACAGTAGCTACAATTACAACTGCATCTGGCTTTAATCCAGCTTGACGACATTTAATATCTAAGAATTTTTCAGCACCTAAATCGGCACCAAAACCAGCTTCTGTAACAGTATAAGGAGCTAACTTTAAGGCTAACTTAGTAGCCATAACACTGTTACAACCATGAGCGATATTAGCAAATGGTCCGCCATGAACAAATACCGGTGTATGATCTAGCGTTTGAACAAGATTTGGCTTAATAGCATCCTTCAACAATAATGTAACAGCACCTGTAGCCTTTAAATCTTCAACTGTAACAGGACTTCCATCTCTTGTATAAGCGACGATGATTCTAGCTACTCTTGATTTTAAATCACTTAAATCATTAGCTAAGCATAAGATACCCATGATTTCACTTGCTACAGTGATATCAAAGCCATCTTCTCTTGGCACACCATTAGCTTTACCACCAAGGCCTACAACAATATGTCTTAGTGCTCTATCATTTAAATCAACTACTCTTTTCCATACGATTTGTCTTTCATCGATGTTTAATGGATTTCCTTGTTGTAAAGAATTATCTAACATCGCACTAATTAAATTATTAGCAGTAGTAATCGCATGAATATCACCTGTAAAGTGTAGGTTGATGTCTTCCATTGGTACAACTTGGGCATAACCTCCGCCTGCTGCACCACCCTTTATTCCAAAACATGGTCCAAGAGATGGCTCTCTCATCGCTACGATTGTCTTTTTACCAATCTTATTCATTGCTTGGGCTAGGCCAATCATGGTAGTAGTCTTGCCCTCTCCTGCTGGAGTTGGATTGATGGCAGTTACTAAGATTAACTTACCATCTTGATTATTTTCTAGTTTTTTAATAGTTTCTAAAGAGATCTTAGCCTTATATTTACCATAAAGTTCTAAGTCATCTTCACTTAATCCAATTTGACCAGCAACATCTTTAATTGGTAACATGCTGGCATTTTGAGCAATTTGAACATCTGTTAACATAAATTATTATCCTTCCTTTAAAAGTATGATTCCCTAGATACAAAAAAAGTCGCACGTAAAAAGGGACAAAATGGCCCAGACGGTCGACTCTTCTTATAAACATCATACTCCCATGTGGTACTCCACTTTTCCGTCAGTTGTATAACATCTTTATTTTAACATATTAATTAAGGCTACTCATCATCTTCTCTGCCATCCCAACAATAAGTACATAGTCTTTCTTTACCAAGTCCAATTGACTTCACAAGTTCATCAAGTCTTGCGAAATCTAAACTTGTAAAGAATGATTTCTTGCGAATAACTTCAACCATTGCCTTGTACTTATCGCTATCAGGATTTGCATATTCTTTTAAGACTTCCTTAGATACTTCACAAGTTCCCTCAAGCTCAATAATAGCCTTTCTAGTAGCTAGTTCTAATTCACTAGAACTTCTAGAGAAATTTAAGTATTTACAGCCAAACATAATTGGTGGGCACGCAGGTCTAACATGCACTTCTCTAGCACCTGATTCATATAAGAACTTAGTTGTTTCACCAAGTTGGGTTCCTCTAACAATCGAATCATCAATTAATAAGATTTTCTTATCATTGATTAATTCATGTACTGGAATTAATTTCATCTTTGCGATCAAACTTCTTTCAGTTTGATTAGATGGCATAAATGAACGAGGCCAAGTTGGTGTGTATTTGATAAATGGTCTTGCGAAAGTTCTGTGTGTTGTATTAGCATAGCCAATCGCATGAGCTAAACCACTATCAGGAACACCAGCAACAATATCAACATCAACATGGTCTCTATTTGCTAATAGTTCACCAGCCTTATAGCGCATCATTTCAACATTTTGTTTCTCATATGTTGATGTAGGATAGCCATAATATACCCAAAGGAAAGAACACATTCTCATCTTTTCGTTCATTTCTTTAGTGGCTACACACTCCTCAGGTGTGATATATACGATTTCGCCAGGTCCTAAGTCTTTAACATGTTTATAGCCTAAATTTAAGAAGGCTGATGATTCAAATGTTGCACAGTACGCATCATCTTTCTTGCCAATGACAAGCGGCGTACGACCTAGCTTATCACGCATACAATAGATTCTATCGGCAGTTAAAATCAAAACGCTCATTGAACCCTTAACTTCTTCTTGAACATAGGCTAAGCCATCAGTGATAGTGTCCTTTTGGTTCATTAAAGCAGCTACAAGTTCTGTTGGGTTTATTTCACCACCACTCATTTCAAGAAAGTGAGTTGTTCCATATTTAAAGCATTTTTCTTTTAGTTCATTAAGATTATTGATACGACCTACTGTTGTGATCGCAAAAGAACCTAAATGAGAGTTAACTAATAAAGGTTGTGCTTCACCATCGCTGATACAGCCGATACCCATATTGCCTTTAAAGTCGTCTATCTCCTTTTCAAATTTAGTTCTAAATGGTGAATTTTCGATATTATGAATAGATCTTTGAAAACCATATTCCTTATCATATACCGCAAGACCACCACGTCTTGTGCCTAAATGTGAATGGTAGTCGACACCAAAATATAGATCGATTACGCATTTCTTTTTAGAGGCTACCCCAAAAAATCCTCCCATATATTTCCTTTCCACATATTAATAAGCCCTATAAAAGGGCTTATATTATCTGTTTAAAATTAATTTTGTAAGTTCAACTGGTTCAACAATCTTACCGTCTTTGTATACACGCATATTGCCTGAGGCGATTTCATCGATTAGAACTACTTCATCACCGCAATAGCCAAATTCAAACTTGATATCCCATAAATCTAAACCGATTGTTTTTAAATCATCAGCTACAACCTTAGTAATCTTTAAAGTTTGTTCCTTTACTGATTCAAATTGTTCAGCGCTCATTATTTTTAAAGCTACCAAGCCTTCTTTAGTTACAAGTGGATCACCCTTTGCGTCATTTTTGAATGTACATTCAACATAGCCACCTTCAAGTGGTGTTCCATCTTCAATATATTCACCATATCTACGGATAAAAGAACCTGTCGCAACTAAACGACAAATAACTTCTAAACCATGACCAAATACAGTTGCCTTCAATACTTCCATAGTTGCATCATCTAAATTAGAGCTAACAAAGTGAGTCTTAATTCCAGCTTCCTTTAATAAGTTAAAGTAATAAGTACTAGTTTCTAAGTTTGCCTTACCAATACCTTCGATTGTTAAGCCAACAGTGTTCTCTCCTGGATCAAAAACACCATCTTTGCCTGTGCAGTCATCCTTGAATTTTAATAATACATTACCATTTTCAAGTTCATAAACATTTTTAGTTTTGCCAACGTATAGTTCTTTCATTTCGTTTCTCCTTGTTTTCTATACTTAGCATCGTAAAAAGTAAAAAGCTTCTGTAAGATACAGAAGACACATGAAAAAGTTTCATCGTAGTCTTATGTAAGGTCATAAGGTAGAAACACTTTCACCATCTCTTCGAAAGTATATACGATATTAAGTACTTTTAAAGTATATAGGAAAGATTTAAAAAAAGAAAGACTTAATTCAGTCTTTCTATCTAAACAACATAAATAAGCCATGTTCTGTATCAAGCAATCATTTATCTCTGTTACCAGCCCGATTAGACTTCATTTCGCCCTTTCAGGTTCCCCTACCAAATTTGGGTTTCTCGCTTATGGGGTTTATCACGTTCCACTCCTTATATTTCTATAAGGCTCGTCTCTTTGACACTTTTATAGGATAGTTCCATAGTTTCCCTTAGGAACATCTCCAGCCGTCAACTTACGTTGCCTAGGCTTATTTATTAACCTAGCATAAACACTACAATCATCGCAGATTGTGCGAGCATGGACTTTCCTCTACCTATAAAGGCAGCGATTGCCTAATGTTGTTACTTACTATAAACTTCTTCTTCTAGCCTAGAAATTCTCTTTAAAATATCAACTGAACTATAAGAAGTAGTATTTGAGATATCGAAGGCCTTTTGTTTACCTTCAAGTTCAATAATCTTAGAATTCAATTTCTTAATTTGATCTTGTAAAGATGCGATTAAGTCAAGTAATTCTTGAGTATTGTCTTCGCTAATTTGATAATCTTCTAGGATTTGATCTAAAAAAGCATCCACTTCAGCTGGTGAATATCCCTTAAATTCTACACTAAATTCGTTGTTCAAAATTTGTTCTGGCGTTAAATTCAATGTTTCCATAATAAAAATCTCCATAGATATAATATCACATTGCACACTTTTAAGACAATTAATAATAATGTATAATACTTGAGTAGTTTTATGAATTATCCCGGTGGCAAGAAAAAGAGTCAGCATACTACAAACTATTCCAATAGAGGTATGACTTTAGAAGAAGACATCAATGTCACTAACAATGACTATCTTTTAACTGATACTGCTATTATTCATAAAAAACCTACACCTATTAATATCGTAAAGGTAGATTATCCTTCACGAAATAAAGCTAAAATTACCGAAGCTTATTTCAAGCTTCCAAGCACAACAGATTATAACGGTATCTATAAAAATAAATATATTGATTTTGAAGCGAAAGAGTGTTCTTCTTTAACAAGTTTCCCCTTTTCTTCAATCCATCCACATCAAATTGAACACTTATCCAGCGTTTTAAGACATGGAGCTATTGCCTTTGTCATCATTAGAATGGTTAAGTACAACGAGGATTATTTAATAGATGCGAAAAATTTTATAGAATACTACAAAAACCGTACAAGACAGTCTTTGCCTTATACATGGATTAAAGAGAACGGTTATTTGATTACATATAATTATCAAAGACCTTGTGACTATTTGAAGATAGTAGATAAATTAATGGAGAAAACAAATGGAAAACAATACTAAACAAATTAAAAAGAATGTAAAGCCAATTAAAACTAAGAAGCCTAAAAGAAAAATGAGTAAATTAAATCTTTGGGCAACAATTATTGCGGTAATTGTTTGTATTGGATTGATTGGTGTAACAATTGGACTTATTACAGTAGCTAATATGCTAAGAACTAAACCGGAACTCGATGTTTCTAAGTTTACTAATAGTGAATCTTCTGTAATTTATGATGAAAATGGTGATATGGTAGCTGAACTTGGCGCCACAATCAGAGAAAATGTTAGTTATAACGAATTACCTCAAATTCTAGTTGACGCTTTCGTAGCTGTTGAAGATAGCCGTTTCTTTGAACATAACGGTTTTGATGTTCCTCGTTTCACAAAAGCTTTATTATCAAATATTAAAACTAGATCATTCTCTCAAGGTGGTAGTACCTTCACGATGCAACTTGTTAAAAATACTTACTTCTCAAATGATGAAGAAGGTACAACCGCAAGTAGAAAAGGTTTATCAGGTGTAGCTAGAAAGGTTCAAGAAATTGCCCTAGCTATGGAACTTGAAAAGAGTAATGAAATCAACAAGAGAACTATCTTAGAACTATATTTAAACAAGATTAACTTTGGTGGTAATCGTAATATTAGAGGTGTTCAAAAAGCTAGTGAATATTATTTTGGTAAGGATGTAAGTGAATTAAATCTTGCAGAAAGTGCAATGCTTGCAGGTATTATCAATGCTCCTAATGCTTATAACCCTTTCAATAATCTTGAATTAGCAACCGAAAGAAGAAACCAAGTTTTATATTTAATGAATTATCATGGTTATATCAGCGATGATGAATATAAACTTGCTAAAAATATTAAGGTTGAAGATTTACTAGTTGATTATTCTAAAAATAACTCAAGCGGTAGCGTTTCTCCTTATCAAGCTTATATTGATGCAGTTATTTCTGAAGTATATGAACTTACTGGCAAGGATCCGTATTCTCAAGGTATGCGTATCTACACTTGCATGAATAAGAATGTTCAACTAACAATGGACAGCATTCAAGAGGAAGGATATGAAGGAATCGAATTCCCAGATGATGAATTTGAATTAGCTTCTATCGCAATCAATAACGCAACTGGTGAAGTTGTTGGTATCCTAGGTGGTAGAAACTATGCAAGCGGTGGCTCATTACTTCTAAACCATGCTACCGAACAAAAGAAACAACCAGGTTCAGCTATCAAACCGATTCTTGACTATGTATTGGCTTTTGAAAATCTAGGTTGGTCTACAAGCCATGTAATGGTTGATAAGCCTATTGTATACGATGGAACTTCAATCGTTATTGCGAATGCCAATGGTCAATATAGAGGTGAAGTAACTTTAAAAGACGCCTTAGGTAATTCATTAAACACAACAGCTATTCAAGCTCTTCAACAAGTAATTAATACAAAGGGAAGAGAATATGTTGTTAAGTATTTAAACGATATGGGCATTGACATTAGTCTAGAAGACTTTGATGTACAGTGCGGTATTGGTGGTAATAAGATTACAGTATCATGTGAACAATTAGCCGCTGCTCAAGGTGCTCTATTAAATCTAGGCCAATACACAAAGCCTCATACAATTAAACGTATTGAATTCTTAGATGGAACATCACCTGTTACTCCTACTTATCAAAGTAAACAAACAGTATCAAGTGAGGCGGCATATATGATGGATACCCTACTACAATCAAATGTTAGTGGTGGTTATGCTAATCTTATGCAAATATTAATCGATGATTATCCAGTATATGCTAAGACTGGTACTACCGACTGGGGAACAAGTGGTCATGCATATGGTATCCCTACTGGTGCTATCAAGGATGCTTGGATGGTAGCTTCTACAAGCGAATATACAGTTTGCACATGGATCGGTTATGAAAGAGCTCAAAAGAATAAACAGTCTTATATCACACTAAATGATTACTTATCTAATATTCAAGGTAAGACAACAAACGCTATTATTGATACAACTGTGAAAGAATATGGCAAACCTAAGAGTTTAGAAAGACCAAGCGGTGTTGTTTCTATCTCTCATATTCTTGGTACTTATCCATATGCTGCTCCAATTGATGGAATGGATGAAAAATATATTACAAGTGGTCTAATCAAAAAAGAATATGCAAGTCTTGTAAATCCTGAAGAAGCTAAGGTAGAACCAATGAATGGTGATCCTAAGGTTACTTACAATAATGGCAAACTTGAAATCACATGGCCTAAGTATCCAGATGAAAGTGCATTGACAGTAGCTAGTGAAGACTTAGATATTTCTTTAAGAAGAAATGATGGTTCAGCTATTATTGAAGCTACTGGTAAACGTTTATTTGATTACACTTGGATTTATGGTCCAATCCAATACAAGGCTGAAATTAAAGCAAATGGTAATTCTCAAACTGTAACAAGCGATAAGGAAACTAATAGCTTCGACATTACCGCAAACCCTGGTGATACTGTAACAGTTTGTGCATACTATGGTTATGAAAAACTAAATGTATCTTCTACTCAAAAGTGTATTGATGTGAAGATCGAAGACAAAGATGTTTCACTACAAATACCAAGTACCACAAATGCTGATGATATTAAGAACTACTTAATCAGTATGGGTGTAAAAGAAGATAATATTGATATAAAGAATGAAACCGGAACTACTGAATCAGTATCTATAACCGATTCAAATGGCAAGTCTTATTCTCAAGGGGTTGGAGTAAGTATTAAACAAAGCTATCTAGCCACTACTAAGTTCACTATTAAAGTTGTTACTAAAGCCGAAACTCCTATTGCGTTGACAAAATCAGCAGATGGCAAACAGGTAAATGCGAATGTATCGGTTGCTAAATGGGTAGTTAAAATTAAAGATAGCGTTGTAACTGAAGGATCAGATACATATACTGTTAGTGGAAATAGTATTACTATCAATAGCACTGATCGTCCAATCTCAGTTATTGCGACAGATGGTAACGGAAATGAAGCGAAAATAGAATTAAATTAGGATGTACTTAATGTACATCCTAATTTTTATTATGGGCAAAATAAAAGAAGTTCTTTTATGAACTTCTACTTTTCAGTCACAAATCCTTGAATGTCGATATCTACACTCTTACATTCAATTCCAGTCATACCTGCAATAGCTTCTTTGATTTTAGATTGAAGAAGATTACATTTCTTAACTACATCACAGCCTTGTTTAACTTTAATTAAAACTGTAACTCTTAGTTCATCATCCTTGAATGAACAAACACAATTATTCTCCTTTTTATAAGGATAAACTTCATCAATAGATTCCAAAGCTATATCTGCAATATCATTGATAGCCTTATTAGAAACTTCAATTTTTCCGTATTCATTTGTATTAATCATAATTAGATTATACCACCCTTCTTAAACCTTTAGGATACTTGTTTTTTAGCTCATTATTGCTGCACTTGCCATAAGCTAGAGGAAAACCCTTATAAGTAACCTGATAATAATGATTAGACAAGTTAACTTGTAATGATTCGCCTTTGATGAATTTATTATATTCATCATCATTTAAATCATATTTATATTTAAATTTAAGTTTATTACTACGATACAAATTATAAGCCGGCTCAAAACGATCTTTCTTTACTTCGCCTAGATAAATACCTGTTCTTACAATGCCTCTATCTAAATCAGGCATAGGCATCAAAGACAAATAATAATTATTATCATGACTATATAAATAATATTCATCGATATCGATATTATCTTTAATGAAAGATGCGACTGTTTTATTATTTACTGTTTTCTTAGGTTTATATTTCTTATTAACTAAAATCCCATCTTTTTTAAGTAAGGCCATAAACTGTCCTTCACAGTCATCTAAGAAAGACAACTTCTTACAATCACTCACAAGTTTCATATCCTTGTACTTGTTTAAAAAATTATTTACCTGATCTTCATCTTCCTCAAACGCAAAAGTACAAGTAGAATAGACTAGTTGGCCACCCTCATTCAACAATTTATAGGCAGCATCCAAAAGATTCTTTTGAACTTCTGCAATCGATAATATATTGGCAGTTGAATAAGTATCCAGGATCTCGGGATACTTTCTAATCATCCCTTCACCAGAACATGGAGCATCTAAGATAACCAAATCAAATAGACCTTCAAACTTATTAGCTAGATATTCAGGTTTTAAATTAGTGATTAAACAATTCTCAAAACCAATTCTTTCTAAATTATTAGATAAAATACTAGCCCTTTTATTTGAAATATCATTACTGATAAATAAAACATCATCATTAAGTTTATTTAAGGCGTTAATGCTCTTACCACCAGGTGCCGCGCATAAGTCGATTGCTGTTTTTATGTTTGTAGGATCAAACAAGGTAGAAGGCATAGAAGATTCGTTATCCTGAGGATAAATCAAACCTAATTCATAAGCCTTTGACTTGCCGATTGATTCTTCATTACTCTTAAAAGACTTTGGATTTAGTTCAAAAGGACTATAGTCAAAATCAACTAGACTTAATATTGTTTCCCTATCCGCCTTTTTCTCATTAAGAAAGAAGCCAGATGTAGGCTTATCGTCAATAAGTTTGATAAATTCATCTGCCCTATCTTTAAAATATAATTTCGCTCTTTCAATAAATAATTCTCTATTTTTTGTATTCATAACCAAGTAATTTATTCACAAAATTATAATTCTTCTTTTCTAATTCTTTTCTAATTCGAGAACTAGAAATCTTCTTACCATAATAACGATATTCAGGAATAACTATTAAATTAACTCCATCTTTCTTTAAAGTATCAATATTTCCTTGACCCTTATAACCATAGGTAAAGTCAAAACCACATATAAGCGTATCGATATTTAATTTATCTAAGATCTCTTCTTTAAATTCTAAAGGAGACTTATTCATTACCTTTTCATCAAAATGAATAATTAATGCTTCTTCAATACCAAATCTTTCAAATAACTTAATTCTTTCATTTAATGTTGTTAGAAACATATGTCCATCACCAAAGATTTCAATTGGATCTGGGTCAAAAGTTATAACCATCGGCTTTAAATTCTTTTCCTTCGCTAATTTAACCGTTTTATTAATTAATTCTTGATGACCTCTATGAACCCCATCAAAACAGCCAATACAAGCGATATTAGGAGGTATTTGAACATTATCCTTAAAATAATGCACAGAAATCATAAAAGTCCTCTAACGCAACAATAAACACCATTTTCCTTACGGTAAATAGCTAAAGCCGTATTATCATTGTCAACACATAAGATTTCATTAGCTTCACTATTGTACTTAAGCGGCTTACCATCCTTAATAGCCTTAGCGTCCCCCGCAACATAGACTTCATAATACTTAGACAATACTTCATAAATAGAATGTGCATGATAATTGCCATTTAAAACTTCTTCCAAAGTATCCGCCTCATCTAATGAAATATCATCAATGGCCGTTCTTCTTAAATCACTTAGGGTACCAATAACCCCTAATTTCTTTAAAATATCTTGAACCAAAGTTCTAATATAAGTACCACTACTTACCTTACAACTAATAGCAAATGTATTATCAGCCACATCTAATAATTCAATAGAAAAAACCTCAATAGGACGTGGCTTTAGTTCTACTGTTTCATTATTGCGCATATATTCATACAGCTTCTTACCATTAATCTTAATAGCTGATGCCATAGGAGGAATTTGTTCAGATTTACCAATAAAGGATTTAATTGTCTCAACAATTAATTCAAAACTAGGCATAACCTCTTCTTTTTCCTCTAAGACATTACCATCAATATCCTCACTATCAGTTCTAATACCTAACTTAACAGTTGCGATATATTCTTTATTAGCACTCACAAGAAATTGATTAGTCTTAGAAGCACCATCAATTAAACAAACCATTAAACCTGTCGCATTAGGATCAAGGGTTCCAGTATGACCAATTTTCTTTGTATTAAATACTTTTCTAAGTTTAAAGCACAAATCAAAGGAAGTAATCCCCTTGGGCTTATCGATATATAAAATTTTAGACATGTAACAATTATACCTTTATAATTGAATAAGTGAAAAGAGTATATCTAGAAATAACTAACGCTTGTAATCTTAATTGTTCCTTTTGTACTAACAAAAAAGGAACAACTTTTATGAGTCTAGATGATATTGATAATTATCTTAATCAAATAAAAGAATTTAGCAATTACATCTACTTGCATGTACTAGGTGAACCCTTACTTCACCCAAATTTTGATCAAATATTGAAACTCTTAGATGAAAAAGACTTTAACCTACAATTAGTTACCAACGGTATTTTATTAAATAAATATCCTAATTTATTAAGCCATAAATGCTTAAGAAAATTATCTATCTCATTACATTCAATCAACAACATTGATGTAAGTGATGATTATTTTGATTATATTCTTAAGTTAATTAAAAATAATAACGATAAGATTATCGAACTTAGATTCTATGATTTGAATAATTTGGATGATAAGTTGACCGAATTCTTAAATGGGCTCGAATCTTTATATGGACTCGAATCAACTAAAAAAAATCAATCATACAAAATCAAAGATAAGGCCTACATTTACCACCAGGAGATGTTTAATTGGCCCGATATCAATGATACCTATATTGGTGAAAACGGCCTTTGTCATGGCTTAAAAGACCAAATAGCGATATTACACGATGCAACAGTCACTGCCTGTTGCCTAGATTCTTGTGGCATAAATAAAATCGGCGATTTAAACACCGATTCTCTAAAAGATATCCTAGATAGTACCCTATATAAAGAAGCACTTATTGCGTTAAATAATAAGAAACTATTATTGCCCTTATGTAAACACTGTACCTATCGTTTAAGATTTAATAAGTAACAATGATTCAAGACAATAGCACTAAGTGAAGACAAAGAAATAGAATCTAATCCCTTATGTTTTAAATAATAAGATGTTTTAAACATATCATCTAAGTCTGTATAATTTTGAGGAATGATAATACTATAAGGCGTCTTTAATTCTAAATCACTTAATTCAATAGTCCCATTACCACAGAAAGGATATAAGTTATACTTATAATCTTTATAATAATCTTCCAAAGAAGAATATTCCTTAATATTCAAATGGAAAATAGAACCCATACTAGCCCTAATAACCTTAGGATCATAATAATCAACACTAGAATTAATTAAGACAATATTATGAAAATCAAAAGAAACAGCACTTCTAAAAATAGTGCCCAATTCTCCAGGATTAGAAAAATTATATAAGACAATATGCCCATTGGTTCCTAATTCATGGACATACTTCTTAAAAAAACCAATCCCATAACAATTTTCTTTAACAGACAACTTGTTAATCACATTATCATCCTCAATAATAGGTATATTTAGATTCTCACACAAAGAAACTAATTTATTAAATTGTTCATTCTTTATCGCCTTCTTAGACACATAAACCTTCTCCATATATTGAGGAATCTTATTTAATGCCTCAATCGTTAAAGAAATACCTAAGATATAAGAATAGCCATCACTACTTTGATATTTTTCCATAAATAAATTGTTACCTATTTGAAGTATTATTTCAAGCTTAATCAAAGAATTCGATATAATTATAGAAAGGAGATTTTTTCATATGGAAATCACAAACGACATCAAATACATAGGTGTAAACGACCACAAAATTGATTTATTCGAAGGACAATACAAGGTACCAAATGGTATCTCATACAATTCTTATGTAATCTTAGATAATAAGATTGCCATCATGGACACGGTAGACAAAAACTTTAGCGACGAATGGTTCAACAACTTAAAGAACGTCTTAGGCGATAAGAAACCAGACTACTTAATCATTCAACACATGGAACCTGACCACAGTGCTAGTATTCTATACTTACTAGACAAGTACCCAGATACTATCGTCGTATCAAGTGATAAAGCATTCAAGATGATGAATAACTTCTTTAATAAAAGTTTTGAAGAAAATAGAATAGTCATCAAAGAAGGAGATTCTTTGGACTTAGGCAAACATAAGTTACACTTTGTAGCTGCGCCAATGGTGCACTGGCCTGAAGTAATGGTAACTTATGATGAAACCGATAAAGTCTTATTCTCAGCTGATGGCTTTGGTAAATTTGGTGCCTTGGATACTAAAGAAGATTGGGAAAATGAAGCTAGAAGATACTATATTGGTATCGTAGGAAAATATGGTAAACAAGTAGCTAACCTTTTGGAAAAAGCTTCTACATTAGACATCGAAAAGATTTGTCCACTACATGGCCCTATATTAAAAGATAATCTTTCTTATTATTTAGGACTATACAATACTTGGGCAAACTACGATTATAAGGAAGATGGTATCTTAGTATGTTACACATCCATATATGGTCATACCAAGAAAGCTGTTGACTTATTGGTTGAAAAGTTAAAGAAACATGGCGCAAACGTTAAAACATATGACTTAGCAAGATGTGATATGTCTTATGCGGTAAGTGACGCCTTCAACTATAATAAGATTATTCTTGCTACTACAACATATAATGCCGATATCTTCCCTTTTATGAGAGAATTTATCGAACATTTAACTGAAAGAAACTTTTCAAATAAGACCATTGGTTTAATGGAAAATGGATCTTGGGCTCCTATGGCCAATAGAATCATGGAAGCTATGTTTGAAAAATCTAAAAATATCAATATTTTAAGTCAAAAAGTAAGTATTACCTCTGCCTTAAATGAAACTTCTATTAAACAAATAGACGACATGGTAAATGTATTGTGTCAAGATAAATTAGCCTTAAGCAATGAAGAAAAAGACTATTCAGCATTAAATAAAATTGGTTATGGATTATATGTCATCACAAGTAACGATGGCAAAAAAGATAATGGTTTAATCGTAAATACTGTATCTCAATTAACGGTAGAACCAAATAGAATAATGGTTAATATCAATAAAGCTAACTATTCTTTTGATGTGATTAAAAAGACAGGCAAGATGAATGTTAACTGTTTAGATATCAATACCCCATTCTCTTTGATTAAACTATTTGGTTTTAATAGCGGTAAGACGGTTGATAAGTTTAAAGATTATACTGATGTCACAAGATGTGAAAATGGCTTATTACGCTTAAACAAACACATTAATGCTTACTTCTCTTTGGTAGTTAAAGACTATGTAGATTTAGGAACTCATGGCATGTTTATTTGTGAAATAAGTGATGCGAAGACCTTGAGTGATAATGAATCATTAACTTATGATTATTACTATAAACATATAAAGCCTAGTGTTAATACTGAAGGCAAAAAAGGATGGGTATGTAAGGTATGTGGTTATATCTACGAGGGAGAAGAACTACCACCTGACTTTATTTGCCCATTATGTAAGCACGGTGTCGCTGATTTTGAAAAACTTTAGACGATGAAGACAACTTCATCGTTTTTATTTGTTTATCTAATATATAATAGTGAACATGAGAAAAATAGGATTTGATAACGAAAAGTACATTAAATTACAATCTGAGAGTATTTACGAAAGAGTAAAAAAATTCAATCGACTATATATTGAATTTGGTGGTAAACTATTCGATGACTATCACGCATCAAGAGTATTGCCAGGCTTTATGCCAGATACTAAGATCAAAATGCTTCTAAATATTAAAGATAGAGCTGAAATGATTTTAGTAATCAATGCCAACGATATTGAAAAACACAAGATGCGTAGCGATATAGGTATTACCTATAGCCAAGACTTATTTAGACTAATCGATGCCTTCAAGGTGGCCGAATTAGCTATTGGTGGTGTTGTTATTACACAATATGCGAAACAAAGTGAAGCTACTAAATTAAGAAAGAAATTAGAGAAATCAGGAATTAAATGTGCTTATCACTATAAAATAGAAAACTATCCAAATGACATCGACAGGATTTTATCTAAAGATGGCTTTGGCAAGAATGAATATTTAGAGACTAACAAGGAAATCGTGGTTGTCACAGCTCCAGGACCTGGCAGCGGTAAGATGGCAGTTGCCTTATCACAAATATACCATGATAATCTTCATGATATTAAGTCTGGTTATGCTAAGTTTGAAACCTTCCCTGTTTGGAACTTGCCTTTAAACCATCCGGTTAATTTAGCTTATGAAGCTGCTACAGCTAATTTAAGCGATGTAAACATGATTGACCCTTTCCACTTACAAGAATATGGCAAGGTGGCAATCAATTATAACCGTGATGTTGAAGCCTTCCCAGTATTAAATAACCTATTAACTAAGGTAATCGGTGAATGCATCTATAAATCACCTACTGACATGGGCGTTAATATGGTCGGTTCTTGTATCAGTGATGATGAAGCATGTAGAGAAGCAAGCAATCAAGAAATTATTAGAAGATGTTACCAAGCTCAAGTTGATTATGTTCATGATAAAATCGATGAAAACGTCATCAATAAGCTAGAAAATATCTTAACTAAATCTAATATTTCTAAAGACGATAGAAAAGTAGCTGTGATTGCCAATGAATTAGCTAAAAAGACTGGTGAACCAGTTACAGCTATTGAATTGGTTGATGGAACTATCGTTACTGGTAAAACTAGTAAGTTGATGGGTGCTAGCAGCGCTGCCTTATTAAATGCTGCTAAGATTGCGGCTGGTCTACCCGACATTGAATTGTTCTCACCTAAAATTATTGAACCAATTCAAGAATTAAAGACCCAATATTTAAACGGTAATAATCCTCGTTTACATACAGACGAAGTGTTGATTGCCCTAGCCATTGGATCTCAAACATCTTATTCATGCCAAAGAGCGATGATGGGTTTAAGTAATTTAAAATATGCCGAAGTACATTCAACTGTAATCTTGAGTGAAGTTGATACAAACACATTTAAAAAATTGGGCATGAATGTAACCATGAACCCAATTTATCAAACTAAGAAGCTTTATCACAAAGGTCGTTAAACGGACAATTTATACAGTCTGGTTTAATAGCCTTACATTTATATCTACCAAAAAATATGAACTGATGGTGTAATTTCCCCCACAATGTTTTAGGGAAATAGGCCATCAGTTTTTCTTCTATTTTCTTCACATCATCATCTTTGTTTGCTATACCAAGTCTTTTAGAAACCCTAGAAACATGAGTGTCTACCGCAAAAGCAGGCACACCAAAACAATTATTCAAGACAATATTAGCACTCTTATGCCCTACACCACTTAATGATTCTAGGACTTTGCGATCATTTATTACTTCGCCATTATATTTATCAACTAAAACTTTTGACAAGTTAATAATATTCTTAGCCTTGTTGTGATATAGACCTAGAGGTTTAATGATTTCTTCTACATCATTCAAGTTAGCACAAGCCAAACTAAAAACATCAGGATACTTATCAAATAAAACTTTAGTAACTTTATTTACCTTTATATCGGTTGTTTGAGCACTCAAAACAACCGCAATTAAAAGTTCAAAATTACTTCGATAATTTAATTCACAATGAGCATCCGGATATAATTCATCCAAAGATTTAATAATATAATCAGCCTTTATCATTTCTTAATATCGTCTCTACATAAGCCAAGTTATACTTACGATAAGCACAAGCCATTCTAATCGCATCCAAAATAGCATCCTCACTATAGGTTTCCAACAATTCAGCTGTCTTCATCTTATCAATTGGTGTTAGAGGCCTACTTAGAAAAGTCTCAACAGCATCATAGATATCATTATTTTCAACTTCATCATATTTAACTATATCAAAATCAAAAACACCATCTATGTCGTAACAAATCCCCTTTTCATTGATATCTATACGTAAATACCCTTTGCCGCTTAAAGAAGCTAAAGCTTTATCTAAATCATTTGGACTAACTTGTAATTTTTCACATAAAAAATCTAAGCTTATTTCTTTATTGTGTTCCTGACAAAAATTAATTACCAATAACACTAAAAATTCTAAATGACTAACATTTAGTTTATCCATATTATCAAGTAACCATGCGTTACGATCAAAATAAGCTTCCTTATATATTTTCATTACTTGGTACCAATAAATAAAATCTTTTCATCTTTAATGAAATCCATCACCACTTCAGATTCGAGTCCAACATTCTCTAATTTATTTTTTACATCATCTACCTCAAAAACATTTTGAGTATGTTGTTCCTGAATCATCCCCTCTGGTGTATAGAAAGTAAAATGTTCATTCACAGTTCTATCAAAAGTGTCTGAATTAATAGTCCATTGATAATAAACATTTTCATCAATTTGACCTTCTTCGATATATTCTTCATCAAACTCTTTTAAACGTTTAGGATTGTGCATATCAAAGATAAAACGGCCACCATCATTTAAGTGTTTATATACACTTTTAAACATTTGTTCTAGTTCTTCTTCATATAAATAATTGATTGAATCGCAAACACAAAGAATTAAATCATACTTCTTATGTAAATCAAAATCAATCATATTTAAGATTAAATATTCGCCATCAAAATTATTTGTGGCAACCTCTTTCATTTCTTTAGAAATATCTGAAGCAGTAACTTCTTTTCCTTGTTTCTTTAAAATACCAGCTAATACACCTGAACCAGATGCTAATTCTAAAACAGTATGATAATCCTTGGCATTGATGTATTCTAGCCAAAAATTGAAGGCTTCTTCATCGCCTAATAGATAATCATAATATTTAGCTAAGTATTCATATTCTTTTACTTCTTTATTAGATCCTTCCATAAACCCTCTAAATTATACTTCTCACGTTCACCATCAAAGAATAAGTGAACAACTACACTACCTGCATCAAATAAGTACCACTTACTTTCAGCATCATTATAACTATTACGATAAGAAACACCTTCTTCATCACAAAGATCTTCTAAATAAGAAATAGTAGCCTTAGCCATACGACCATTTCTAGCCGTACCAATCACAAAATAATCAAGATAAGGACTATTATCCTTAAAATCAATTACAGTGATATCTTCTATTTGTTTCTCATCTAACAATGTGACAATTTTATCCTTTAATTCCATTATTCTTAGCTTCTTCCCACTTTTCTTTTAAAGTTTTTATTGCCTTCTTTAAATCATATTTGGCAATCTCAACAACCTCATCATCAATATGACGATTCTCTTCTCTTTTATCTGCTACATACAAAATCAGTGACAACTTATCATTAGAGTTACAAATTGTATGATTATAGATAGCATTCAAAACATCACCATCATGGAGATGAAACTTCTCCCTTAAGTAATACTTACAAGTAAAAGAATGTTTAACCTTTTCGGGATAATTAAGCTTATCAGGATCATAATATCTCAAATATTCATCTTGTTGTTCATTTGATAGTTCCTTAGTCAAATCATGAAACAAACCAGCCATATAGGCCTTATTTGGATCAACATTATGATAAGTAGCCAATTCTCTTGCAAGCTTAGCCACCCCTAAAGTATGGATATATCTATATTCTGATAAATTGGTCTTTACCAAATCTTCTAAAACCTCAAAATCATTTAAGATATACTTCCTTTGTTTACTGGTTAATTTATAGAAATCGTCTATTTGCTTACTCATGGTAATACAATCTTATGTTCCTTACTTCTTCTATAGAAAATCAATGTACGACCAATACATTGAACTAGTTCGCACTTACAAGTTGAACATACATCGATTTCTATCTCATTAATACTTGTGTCACAGCTTTTTAACACTGAGACTTTCACTAGTTCATTAGCCTTTAAATAATCGCTAATTCCACTTAAAAGATTATCACTTAAACCTTCTTTGCCAATTTGGAAAGTACTATTTAAATCATTCGCTAATGCTCTTAAATATCTTTTTTGTTTACCACTTAACATTATAAATTAACCTCACTTGTATATATTTTTATTTTATCATTAACATTCACTACAACTTTACCAGATCCCTTTACTTTAATTAGACCTAGTCCCTTTAAGTAAAATAACTTAATGCCATCTAAATCAAATTCATTTGCGTTTAAAGGTAATAGTCTTAGTGGATCTTTTAGACAATTATTCTTGAAATAACGTTCACTATTCTCTAACTTTGTTCTATGAATTATTAGGTTATTTTCGACCATAAATTCAATTGATGCGTTCCCCTTAGGTATGACATCAATTTTCAATAATCCATTAATCACATAAGATTGATTCTCATATAATTGGAAAATTTGTCTTTTAATAGTCTTTAAAGGTAATAACTTCTTGATATTCTTATTATCTAAATGTGATAAGAAAGATTCATCATCAATCAAACCAGCAGTATCAATAAAGAGATAATCCTTGTAAGTAATCTCATTAACTTTTAAAGTAGTACCTGGATAAATAGAAGTAGTAAGTTCTTGATTCTCAATTAACTTATTAATCAAACTAGACTTACCTACATTAGCTTTACCAGCAAATACAACCTTAGACATACCGCTTTCTTCTAAGATTTCAAAGAATAAATCATTGAAAGTAGTATCATTCTTATAAGTTAATAGACAGTTGATGTTGTTACACTTCTTTAAGACATCAAGATATAAGTCGCTTATCTTATTATCGTTGATGTTTTTAGGTAATAAGTCAATCTTATTGATAATCAACAATAATTTCTTATCTTTAAAGATATCTAATAGATAATCTTGATTTAAAAACAAGGCATCAAAAGCATCCACAATCAACACAAATAAAGCATCGTTGATATTCTTATAGCTTTCGATAATATCATCATTAGAAGTGAACTTTTTACTTACCTTAGAAGTATCTCCATAGTGAGTCAAACGAAAACATCTTTGACAATAATCAAAGTCTTCACCAGGTGCATAACCTAGCATACTTTTGTGTTCATACTGGAGAATCTCTCCACAACCTTTACACTTTTTCATGCAGAATATGTTTAAATATAAACCTTTCTATTTTTCTATTAATCTTAGTTGTAAAACTATCAACCTCACTGATTGGTTTTACATAAATCGCATAAATTCCTGTCAACTTGCCACATAAGACATCAGTCAATAATTGATCACCCATGATAAACACTTTAGACTTATCTAAATGATGTTTTTTAATCAAGGCATTAGCCTTAAAAGGTAGTGGTTTAAATGCCCAACAGATATATTCACAATCAATTGAACCAGCCACTTCTTTTACTCTTTCATCGGTATTATTAGATACCACAATCACATGAAAACCATTATCCTTAAGCATTTGAACAAAGGCCTTGGCCTTGGCATCAGGAATCTTCACAAAATATGGAGTGATAGTATTATCAACATCCAAAAAGACAGTATCAAAGCCCCTATTTTTTAGGTCTTCAATATCTAAATCATCATACTTTTTAATCAATAAATCTGGTCTAAAAATACTCATACTAATCAAATAAATCCGTTTGTGTATACTCTTTGTTTTCCTCATCATTTTTATAGTAAGATTCAGGAATCATCACCATATCCACAACAGGAATATCACTCATATCATCTTTTATGAAAGGAAGCACTTCCCCAACACTTGAGAAAGTTGCATCAAGCCCCATAAAAGGAATACTAGAAGCCGGCAATATTGTCATCTTCTCATCATTATAGATAAGAGATGTATCACTAGCGATTGTCTTAACACCAATAATACTAGAAGGATTAGTCTTTGTCTGTTTAAATAAACGATTACCCTTGGCATTACGGCTTGTAAAATCTAAATCAGCAAAATGAATTCGTTTATAGCCCTTATTAGAACATATTAACAGTTCACTAGGACCACTATGTTCAATTGCTACACCAACTAACTCATCATTTTTAACATTGATACCACCAACGCCCATTGCACGAGGAGCGATATCACTTAACATTTCTAAAGAATAACGATTATAGTTTCCACTTCTAGAAACAGCAATCACATTATCATTTTCATAAGCGATATTGACACTTACTAGTTCATCATTTTCTTTTAACTTAATAGCTGGAATAGCCTTAGAGAATCTAGATATATCAAACTTAGGTATTGAAGTTTTCTTAATCATACCATTTTTAGTAGCTAAAACCACAAAGGCATAAGTCTCAAAACTCTTAACAATTAAAGCTCCTACTACCTTCTCATTTCCTTCTAGCTTAACATAAGTAGAAACATGCTTACCGATATCCTTATATTTGCATTCTTGTAACTTATAAACCGGAATATATAAGTAATTACCCTTGTTTGTAAATACTAATAAGGTATCTAATGTTTCACAAGCACTGATGCCTAATAAAACATCACTTTCTTTAGTAAATGGTAAACTATTCAAATTCGCATCAAAAGTACGCTTAGAGAATCTTTTTACATAACCATCTCTTGTCAAAGATATATAACAAGATTCATTTGGTACCATTGCCAATTTATCAATAACTAAGTCAGAAACTTCATTTTCAATCTTAGTCTTTCTAGGAGTAATATTATCAAGATTAACTTGTTTTAATTCTTTAGTTAAAACAGACTTTAAGATTTCTTTAGAACTAATAATTGATTCAAGCTCTGAAATTTCTCTAATTAAAGTAGAACATTCTTCCTTTAAAGCCACAATATCGGTATTTGATAAACGATATAATCTTAAATTGACAATAGCCTCAGCCTGCTCTTCTGTAAACAAGAAATTGTTCATAAGATTGATCTTAGAATCTTGTTTATCATTAGATCTTCTAATTGTCTCGATAACACTATCTAAGATAGATACAGCCTTAATCAAACCATCAATCACATGTAGTCTAGCATTCTTTTTATCTCTTAAATAAACAGAACGATTTAAGACTACTTGTTTTCTAAAATCTATAAAGGCATCTAAAGCATCCGGTAAAGATAATAAAGTAGGACGATGATTAACAATAGCGATATTATTGTAAGAATAGTTGATTTGTAAATCAGTATTCTTATATAGATAGTTAAGAATCATCTCACTATTAGCGTCTTTTTTAAGTTCAATGACAATCTTTAAACCATCACGACCACTTTCATCTCTTACTTCACTAATGCCTTCAATATCTTTATTAATCGCAATATCGTTAATTTTCTTTACAAGATTACATTTGATTACTTCATAAGGTATTTCAGTAACTACAATTGAATCATTAGTCTTGCCCTTAAGCACTTCGCACTTACTTCTTAAAACAACCTTACCTCTACCCGTTTTAAAGACTTCTTTGATGTTATCTAGTCCTTGTACTATACCACCAGTTGGGAAGTCGGGTCCTTTGACAAAGACCATTAAATCTTCAACACTACATTCAGGATTGTTTAAACGGTAAATAGTCGCATCCACGATTTCATTTAAGTTATGTGGTGCCATATTGGTCGCATAACCTGAGGCAATACCTGTAGAACCATTAACTAATAGTAATGGGTAACTAGCAGGTAAAACCGTTGGCTCAAGAGTTGAATCATCGTAGTTATTAGTCATCGTAACGGTATCTTTATCGATATCGTTTAATAACTTTTCAGCATTCTTATCTAGTCTTACTTCGGTATAACGATAAGCTGCAGGTGGATCATCATCGATAGAACCATTATTACCATGCATATCAATTAGAGTTAGATTATTCTTCCAGTCTTGAGACAATCTAACCATAGCTTCATAAATACTAGAGTCACCATGTGGATGGAAAATACCCATAACCTGACCGACAGCCTTTGCAGACTTACGATGAGGCTTAATGCTAGTGTTGCCATCCATATACATAGAATAAAGAATTCTTCTTTGTACCGGCTTTAAACCATCTCTAGCATCAGGTAAAGCTCTTTCTTGAATGATATATTTTGAATAAGCACCAAATCTTAAAGACATGATGTCATCTAAAGATTCAGTAACATTCTTTTCAATTATTTCTTTAGTCTTCTTAGCCATGTCTTTCCACCTTATAATTTTCTTCTAAAGTAAAGTCAATATTTTCTTCAATCCACTTTCTTCTAAGTTCTGGCTTATTACCCATTAAAATAGAAATCTTACGTTCACAAATAGCTGCATCCTCAATATTTACTTTAATCAAAGTACGCTTTTCAGGATCCATAGTCGTATCCCATAATTGATCAGCATCCATTTCACCAAGACCCTTATATCTTTGGATATCACCCTTTATTGTATGACTTGCACGATATTTATTTAATTCATCATCAGAGAACAAATAATCCATGCCCTCTTTAGTCTTAACACCATATAAAGGAGGCATAGCTACATATACATGTCCCTTTTCGATTAATTCTCTCATAAAGCGATAGAAGAAAGTTAATAATAACACTTGAATGTGGGCACCATCGGTATCGGCATCGGTCATGATGATTACCTTATCATAATGAATATCTTCAACATCAAAATGAGCACCAACACCAGCACCTAAACAGTGAACTATCGTATTTAATTCTTCATTCTTTTCAATATCTATTAAAGATGCTTTTTCAGTATTTAAAACCTTACCTCTTAAAGGTAAAATAGCTTGATACTTAGAATCACGGCATTTCTTAGCACTACCACCGGCAGAATCACCTTCGACCAAAAATAATTCTAATCTTTTATAATCCTTGCTTTGAGCAGGAGCTAACTTGCCACTTAAGACTTCTTTCGCCTTAGATGAAGACTTCTTGCCAGCTCTTGCCTCATCTTTAGCTTTTCTAGCTGCATCACGAGCATAAGCAGCACGTTGAATCTTCTTGATTAAAGATGTAGCTAAGTCCTTATTTTCAACTAAAAAGTACATCAAGTGTTCACTTACCACATTATCAACTGCTGTCTTAGCAATCGGTGTACCAAGTTTCCCTTTTGTCTGTCCTTCAAATTGTAATAAGTCTTCTGGAATAGTAACAACAATAATGCTAGTTAGGCCTTCTCTTACATCGCTACCTTCAAAGTTTTTATCTTTTTCCTTCAATAGACCATTATTTCTTGCATAGTCATTAATAGTCTTGGTAAAAGCTGTCTTATAGCCTACTTCATGAGTACCGCCATCTTTGGTTCTTACAAGGTTTACATAAGAAAAAGTATTTTCTTGGTAACCATCAGTATATTGGAAAGCACACTTAATGTTGATACCATTACTTTCACCTGAAAAAATTACCGGTTCATGCAAAACATCCTTATCTTCATGAAGATAGTTCATGAAGGCTAATAGACCATTCTCATAGTGGAATTCACTTTCTTCATTATGAATATAGTCTTTAACTACAATCTTAACGCCTTCTAACAAGAAAGCTTCTTCTTGAGCTCTTTCACAAATTGTATTGAAGTTAAAAGTAGTTGTTGAAAAGATTGTATCATCAGGCATAAAAGTAACCTTAGAACCAGTCTTATTAGTGCTTCCAAGTTCTTCTAATTTGCCAATTTTCTTACCACCATTTTCAAAGCGCATGCGATATCTTTTCTTATCACGACACACTTCTACTTCACACCACTTACTTAGTGCATTAACAACACTGGCACCTACACCATGTAGACCACCAGCTGTCTTATAGCCACCTTCGTTTGAGAACTTACCACCAGCATGTAGTACAGTAAAGATTACTTCTAGAGTGTTTTTACCAGACTTATGTTTGCCTATGGGCATACCACGTCCAAAGTCAGTTACACTACAAGAACCATCCTTATTTAGTTCAATAATGATTTCTTTACCAAAGCCATTTAAAGCTTCATCGATTGCGTTATCGACGATTTCCCATACTAAATGATGTAGTCCCCTGTTATCGACAGAACCAATATACATGCCAGGTCTTTTTCTTACGGCATCTAGTCCTTCTAATATTTCTATACTGTTATCATCATAATTATTATTCATACCAGTCAATTATACCAAAAGTTTTGTTATAATTTTTTTATGAAAACTATTATATTGATTTTGTGGCTGATTGTTGGGTATCTTGTTGGTTCTATTCCCTGGGCCCTTATTATTGGTAAAGTATTTTACGGTGTAGATATTAGAACTAAGGGTTCTGGTAATCTAGGTGGAACCAATGCAGGTAGAGTATTAGGCAAAAAAGCTGGTATTTCAGTTATTATTCCCGTCTTTATAAGTTAACACCATAAAAATTTATCCCCTAAATAATTCACAAATTTAATACATGCCCACAAATAGTGGGTTTTTTAGTGGTTTGATATAGTTGACAAATTATTTTTATGGTATAATTTAAATGGTGTTAGTGGTGTTATATTATAAGGAGTAAACTATGGCGTATTTTTTGAAACAAACCCCTTTAAAAGGAAGGACTTATTTATCAATCGTTGAAAGTTTTTATGATGGTAATAAGAAAGGAACTGCTCATAAAGTATACAAGTCTTTATCATCTATTGAGACTTTAAAGAAAAAAGGTATTGAAGATCCTGTTGCCTATTATCAAAAGGAAGTAGATAAATTAAATAGCGAAAGACAATTGAAAGAAGTTGAATTAATAAGTGAAACATCGCCAAATAGATATATAGGTTATTTTTTAGCTAAAGCTGTAATGAATAAGCTAGATGTTAAAAAAGTAATAGACTTATTTGGCTTAACTACTAACTACAAATTTGATTTATATGATGTATTCTCATCTTTAGTGTATGCAAGGCTTGTTAAACCCTGTTCTAAATATAAAACTTTCTATGAAGTAATTCCCTATCTTGGTTATAAGATCGACTTCACTTACCAACAAATAATAGAAGCCTTAAAATTCTATGGATTAAATTATGAGAAGTTTGTAGAACTATTCACTAAAGCCACCAAAGATAAATATAAATTAAATACGGATACTACTTATTTTGATTGTACTAATTTCTATTTTGAAATAGATAAAGAAGATGATTTTAGAAAAAATGGACCAAGTAAAGAAAATAGAAAGTGTCCAATTGTTGGACTTGGTTTATTACTCGATGCCAATCTTATTCCAATTGGTATGAGAATGTATCCTGGCAATCAATCAGAGAAACCGGTATTAAGAGAGTTAATTAAAGACTTAAAAGTTCAAAATAACATCGATGGTAAGACAATACATGTAGCTGATAAAGGATTAAACTGTGCTAAGAATATATTCGCGGCTAAGAAAAATGGTGATGGTTATTTATTCTCTAAATCAGTAAAGATGTTACCTGAAATAGAAGAAACATGGATTCTATTAAACAATGATTATAAAGAAGTAAAAGATAGCGAAGGCAATACTCTTTATTTTTATAAGTCATGTGTTGATAAGTTTCCTTACGCTTATACAGATGAGGATAATGGTAAAACATATAGATTTGAAATAACTGAGAAAAGACTTGTCACATATAATCCAAGCCTAGCTAAAAAGAAACACTTCGAAATAGATAGAATGGTTGAAAAAGCTAGAGGGTTATGTGCTTCAAAAGCTAAAAGAGATGAATATGGTGAATCTTCAAAATATGTTGATTTTAAAGGAAAAGATGGTTCTAAAGTTAAAGTATCAATAAATGAAGATAAGATTAAAAGAGATAAGATGTTGGCTGGCTTTAATATCCTAGTAACATCAGAAACCGACATGAAAGACGAAGATATCTATAACACTTATCACAATCTTTGGAGAATTGAAGAATCATTTAGAATTATGAAATCAGATTTAGATGGTAGACCTGTATTTTTACAAACAGAAGAATCTATTAAAGGCCATTTCTTAATATGTTATGTAGCAGTACTGCTTGAAAGAATACTTCAATTCAAAATATTTGAAAATAAATATTC
>ERZ1034992.85-NODE-85-length-60493-cov-5.576028_pt1 | contig 60493 bp, 53 predicted proteins | sample MGYA00520695_ERZ1034992 | MGnify/ENA primary metagenome ERZ1034992 (study PRJEB33766, sample SAMN09781778) | gut metagenome | biome: gut microbiome | host: Homo sapiens | place: Madagascar | study: EMG produced TPA metagenomics assembly of the PRJNA485056 data set...
CTATTTTGTGATTCATTTTCGTATTATAATATAAATCTTTTTTGGTGAAAAACAATCATTTTAATGAAAAAATGTTTGATTTTTCTGGAAAACAACTTATGTTTAAACCAGATGAAAACCAAAAACCTGAATCTGGAAGGAGATGTTCTTATGAGCGAAAAGAAATCCGGTGGAGATTTTCGTTATGCAGTCGGAGAAAGCAAAGTGCCGTGGCATGCGGTCGGAGAGTATTTCAACGGCGGCGACGCCCTGGAAATGATCAAATTTCTGCTGCCGGATTCCGGATCGGCGGAATATGCCGCTCTTCTGGAAAAAGTCGGTGCGGATCTGAATGCGCTTGCCGCTCACAGCGGACGCGCCACCAAACTGACGCTGGGCAAAAAAGTTGCAGAAGTTGAAGCCGCCGCATGTGAAATGTTCGGCAGCAAATACGCCTGTTTCACTGCCAACTGGACCGGCGGTATGGAAATCGCTTATAAGCTGGCGGGTCTTCAGCCGGGCGATGAAGTCATCATGCCGGCTGTAACCTTCATTGCCACGATGGCGTATCCGCTGTCCATCGGCGCGAAGATTGTGTTCGCCGATGTCGATCCGGAAACCATCAATCTCGACCCGGCGGATGTCGCCCGCAAAATCACTCCGAAAACCAAAATGATTGTTCCGGTACACCTCGGCGGTTTCCCCGTGGATATGGACCCGATCATGGAATTGGCGAAGCAGCACGGTCTGTTTGTCATGGAAGACGCGGCGCACGGCATGGGCGGCGGCTACAAAGGACGCAAACTCGGTGCAATCGGACACTTCGGCGGATTCTCGCTGCACGAAGTGAAGAACATCAATTCGCTGGGCGAAGGCGGCATTCTGCTGTGCCAGGATGACCTTGCCGGGAAACAGTTGCCGGGCGCGCGTTTCCTGGGACTGGATTTCACCCGCAAGATCAAAGACTGGCTGTACGACATTTCTCCGCTGACCGACCGGTTCGGCAATGTGCATGTTGCCGGGAACAGTTCCGCAACGGAAATCCAGGCTCTGGGCTGTCTGCTCCAGATGAAACGTCTGGACGGTATCATTGCCCAGCGCCGCGAAGCCGCGGAATATATGAATCAGGTGCTGTCGGAAGAACCGGGCATTCTGGTGGAAAAAGCGGATACGGCAGAAACTTACGGTACGCATCACCTGTATCTGCTGCGCATCGATCCCGAAAAAGTCGGCGGCGATATTCAGCAGCTTTCGGCAAAACTGGCAGCCAAAGGTCTGACCAATATCACGCATTTCGGTCCGATGTACCGTTTCAATATCATGAAACAGCTCGGTTATGATGAAAATGCCATTGCGGCGACCTGTCCGGTTACGGAACGCATGTTCTACAAGTGCTACACGCATCTGCCGCTGTACCCGCTGACCCGTGAACAGCTGGAATATCAGGCAAAGGCGGTTGTGGAAGCGGTCCGGGAGATGAAACAGGGCAAATAACAGCCGGGAAAACGGCTTGCCGGTTCGATTATCAGCTTTTTTTTGAAAAAAAACTGCTTTTTTATCGCAACCGGCTTGCTATTTTCATTTTTGATGTTACATTGAATGCCATTGTTTTTTGAATTAAAACTCATTTATTCAAGAAAGATTTGTATCTATGGGAAACCTGAGAAAAAAACGTCGTACCAAGATCGCGCAGCATAAACGCAAAAAAATGCGTAAGGCCATGCGCCACAAGACCAAGTAAGGTCGTTCTTTCGTACGAAAGAGTCAGAGTTCCCGCTTCCCTTTTTCTTTTACAGGAAAATGCGGAAGGGGGAATATCTTTATTTTAAACCGTTACCGGAAACAGAGTCTCATGTCGGACAGTTCAAACACGGAAAAACTCCGGATGCTCCGGAAAGCTGATCTTTTTCCGGATTCTGTGCACTGTCTGGGACTGGCTGCACCTTCCGGTCCGGTATCTGCTGCTGCATACCGGAATGCGGTTGCCTTCCTGCGTCAGCTTGGACTTTCCGTAATCTGTGGCGAATCTGTGCTGAAAGGGGATGAACTGTCTTTTCTTTCCGCTCCTGCGGTTGACCGTGCCGCTGATCTGAATGCCCTGATTCATAATTCCGCCGTGGACGGGATATACTGTCTGCGCGGCGGATACGGTTCTGTTCATCTTCCGGAATTCATCGACTGGAACACCTTGAAGAAACGGCGTCTGCCCGTGATCGGATACAGCGATATTACTGCCCTGCACATGGTTATGACTGCACGGAATGCCGGAATCCCTGTTTCTGCCGCTATGGCGCTGACTTTGGAGAAAGAATCCGCCGGAGTCTCTTTCCGGCGGAATTTCCGGCGGGCACTTCAATTGGCTTTTTATCCGGGGCAGGGAGATTTCCGGCGTATTGCCCGGCTGACGCCGTATCAGGGAACCGGGATTCCGGAATCTCCGCTGATCTGCGGCAATCTGACAGTAGCCGCTTCGCTCTGCGGAACCGGCTGCCTGCCGTCTTTTTCCGGACGTCTGATTCTGCTGGAGGACATCGGCGAGCCGGTGCGCAAGCTGGACCGGGCACTGATGCAGCTGAAATTGAGCGGCGTATTCAGAGATTGCGCCGGAGTGATTCTGGGAAATTTCAAACAGTGCGGCAGTGCCGCGGAACGGGACATCCTGTTCCGGCGTTTTGCGGCAGAGCTGACCATGCCGGTGTTCGGCGGACTGCATTATGGACATTGCAGCCGGTCTCTGTCATTTGTCTGCGGCGAACAGGCGCTGGTTCGGGACGGCGGTCTGTTTCTGCGCGATCCGTTCAGCGGAAAAAGATCTTGAAGGGTTTCTCCCGCAGAATGGAACAGAGAAAATCGGTGAAGGGCTGTCCGGTTTTCTGAAGCATATCCTTGGCGGTTTCCGGTTCGAACGAGAGCCAGCGTACGGAAAAATCTGAAAAACCGCGCAGGGTCAGCAGCAGCGGATAGTTTTCCGCCCCATGATTCCGGAGTTCTGCACAGGCGGCGTCGAGCTGTTCGGCGACAGGCAGCAGAACGGGAGTCAGGGAAAATTCTGTGAGCGGCGGAGTCAGCCGGCAGTTTTCAAAGAGTTTCGGCAAATTGATTTCCGCCCGGATGGACGGGAAAATGGAATCAGAACGGCGTACATGCCAGGTTTTTTCGCGGGCTGCCGCGTGGGAAGCCGGACTGCCGGCACTCTGAACCTGCGGAGTCGGCAGACGGTGCGACAGTGCCGCTTCTTCGCGGAAATGCCGTGCCAGTTCCAGTACCAGCCGCGGGGAACATTGCGCTGCGCCGATGGTCTGCATGACCTGCCGGATGCGGACTGCCAGGTCTCCTGCGGCGGAGCCGGTGAGCTGAAGTTTTTCCATCAGATACTGTTCCACTTGTCCGGGCTTGATTTTTCCGAAATCCCCGGAGGAAGCAGTATTGTCTTTGAAATGCAGCGCCACGGCGGAGTATCCGGTGTCTTCCAGAATCCGGGCAACGCAGTCGTCAATGTCTCCGGCGTGAATGACGTAATTCATGCTGCCGGATTCCGCCGACCGGCAGCGGAGGGCATATTCCACCGCCAGGACAATTTCTCCGGCGATCCAGATGTCCGCACAGCCGGAATCCGAAAATCCTTTTTCCAGACGCACCCGCAGACCGCCCGGATCGAATGCCGCCGATGTGCCGTCCGGATATAATATGCTGACTGTTCCGGTTTCAAGTTCTATCATTGTCTGTACCGCTTTCCTTTGACAGGACAGTATTATACCATAAAAAGGAATAAATTGCAAAAAGATTTTGAAAAAAGAGCAAAACAAATGTAAATTACCGGACAAAAGAGGATGGACTCCGGGGATTCTGCCGGGTGAAAATGCACCTGGACAGACAAGCCGGATACAAATGAAAGGTTTTTTGCATGTTTGCCAAGAGGATCATACCCTGTCTGGATGTTACCGGCGGACGCGTGGTGAAAGGGGTCAATTTTGTAAACCTGGTGGATGCCGGGGATCCCGTGGAAGCTGCGCAGGAATATAACCGGCAGGGCGCGGATGAACTGGTTTTTCTGGATATCACAGCAACCAGCGACGGCCGTGAAACCATGTATGACATGGTGCGCCGGACCGCATCGCAGGTTTTCATCCCGCTGACGGTCGGAGGCGGTCTCCGGACAGTAACGGATATCCGGCACATGCTGGAATCCGGAGCGGACAAGGTTTCTCTGAATTCCGCCGCAGTCAAGGATCCCGAACTGATCCGGGCGGGTGCGGAGCGTTTCGGTTCCCAGTGCATTGTGCTGGCGATTGACGCGCGTGCTGTTCCCGGACAGCCCGGCAAGTGGGAAGTCTATACGCATGGCGGCCGCCGCGGCACCGGCATGGATGTGCTGGAATGGGCAAAACGCGGAGTTTCACTGGGGGCAGGGGAAATCCTGCTGACCAGCATGGATGCGGACGGTACGAAAAACGGTTACGACTGTGCGCTGACCCGGACGGTTTCCGAAACCGTGAATGTGCCGGTGATTGCTTCGGGCGGGGCGGGCAGACTGGAACATCTGGAACAGGTCTTCCGGGAAGGGAAAGCGGATGCCGTGCTTGCCGCAAGTATTTTCCATTTCGGAACTTATACCATTCCGCAGACCAAGGCGTACCTGAAAGAACACGGGATTCCGGTCCGTCCCTGACCGTTTTTCCGGACAGCTGCTCCGGTGTCTGTCCGGCAGGTGCGGGCTGTCCTGCCGCTTTTCCATTTAAAAATCCGCTTCTCTGATTGCATTTTGTTCATTTTGATGGTATTGTACTTAATGACTGATAAGGATCAATCTATCTAGGAGAATATCAGATGAGCGAAAACAAATCACAACTCGCGGAACAGAGCCTGGCATATCACAGCCAGCCTGTTCCCGGAAAACTGCATGTTGTTCCTTCCAAACCCTGTAAAACGCAGCACGATCTGGCTATGGCATACACTCCCGGCGTTGCTGTTCCCTGTCTGGAAATCAAGGAAGACAAGGCAAATGTCTGGAAATATACCAACCGTTCCAATACGGTGGCAGTGGTCAGCGACGGCACGGCGGTGCTGGGACTCGGCAATATCGGTCCTGAAGCCGGTATGCCGGTTATGGAAGGCAAGTCCGTGCTGTTCAAGACGTTCGCCGATATTGACGCCATTCCTTTGTGCCTTTCACATGTCCATGGCGCCGACGGCAAGACGGATGCCGACAAACTGATCGAAGCGGTTCGCACGCTTGAACCTTCTTTCGGCGGCATCAATCTGGAAGACATCGGTGCGCCGGCCTGTTTCAAAGTGGAAAAGACCCTCAAACAGCAGATGGGCATTCCGGTGTTTCATGACGATCAGCACGGAACTGCGATTATTTCTCTCTCCGGCATTCTCAATGCTCTGAAAGTGGTCGGCAAGAAAATCGAAGACTGCCGTTTTGTCATGAATGGTGCGGGCGCGGCGGGTATTGCCTGCGCAGAATATTACATTTCCGCCGGAGCCAGACGCGAAAACTTCCTGCTCTGCGACTCCAAGGGCGTCATTCACAGCGGCCGCACGGATCTGAATCCGGAAAAACAGCGTTTCGCCCGTGAGACTCCCTGCCGTACTCTGGCGGACGCCATCAAAGGCGCCGATGTGTTCATGGGTGTTTCCGTGGCGAAAGCCCTTACGCCGGAAATGGTTGCGTCGATGGCTCCGGGCGCGGTGGTGTTTGCCATGGCGAATCCGGTTCCGGAAATCATGCCGGATCTGGCTCTTGCCGCAGGTGCGGCGGTGGTCGGTACCGGACGTTCCGACTTCCCGAATCAGGTGAACAATGTTCTGGGATTCCCCGGTATTTTCCGCGGAGCTCTGGATACCCGTGCCACGGATATCAACGAAGCGATGAAACTTGCCGCCTCCCATGCTCTGGCGGAAATTGTCTGTGAAAAAATGCCGGAATCCATCCGCAGAATTCTGACGGATGCATATCCCGCGGATGCCGCAGCCGGCATGTTTGACGGTGAAATTCCGCTGAAGAAAACGCTGGTGATTCCGAAACCGTTTGATCCGCGCGTGGTGCCCCGTGTGGCGCGTTATGTCGCGAAGGCCGCCATGGACAGCGGAGTCGCTCAGATCAGAATTGATGACTTGGATGCATACGAGGCGGAAGTTGCCGCCAGAATCGGAAAGGCCTGGTAAGCTGAAATGGATGTGATTCGTTCAATCAAGGAAATGCAGAAATGGTCCATGAACCGGAAGTGTCAGGGAAAAAAAGTCGCCATCGTGCCGACCATGGGTTTTCTGCATGAAGGGCATCTTTCTCTTATCGACACCGCCCGCAAAAACGGTGCCGATGTGGTGGTTGTAACCATTTTTGTCAACCCCATTCAGTTTGCTCCCAATGAGGATTTTGACAGCTATCCGCGTGATTTCGAGCATGATAAAGCTCTGCTGGAAGGAAAAAATGTGGATGCGGTTTTTGCTCCGACGGTGGCGGAAATGTATCCCGCGCCGATCACCTGCTATGTTTCGGAACGCAAACTTTCCAAGGGACTCTGCGCCAAAACCCGTCCGACGCACTTCGACGGCGTTACCACTGTCGTAACCAAACTGTTCAATGCGGTTCTGCCGGATATCGCGGTCTTCGGACAGAAGGACGCCCAGCAGGCAAGAGTGCTTCGCCGCATGGTCCGGGATCTCAACTTCCCGATCGACCTGATTATTTCGCCGCTGATCCGCGAAGCGGACGGTCTGGCGAAAAGCTCCCGCAACAAATATCTGAGTCCGGAAGAACATCAGAACGCGCTGGTTCTGTCCCGTTCTCTGCGGGAAGCCCGCGCTGAACTGGAGAAAGGCGAACGGGATCTGACCGGAGTCACCAGAAGAATTGCGGATAAAATCATTGCGGCTGGCGGCCGGGTGGACTATGTCGAAGCGGTGGATGCTGATGAGCTGGAACCGGTTGCGGTTCGCGGCGACCGTCCGGTCATGATTGCGCTGGCGGCTTATTTCGGTTCCACGCGGCTGATTGACAATCTGCTGGTCTGAAGGAGCGGTTCTGTATGGAACATGCAAAGATTCTGTTGATCGGGGCTGGCGGTCTGGGAGTGTTTTTCGCTTCCAGACTGGCGTTTGCCGGTGCTGAAACTGCGGTTGTCGCCCGGCATGATTTCGCGGCGGCGTCTGCCGGCGGTTATGAAGTCAATGACCGGGGAACAGTCAGCCGTTATGTGCCGGATTATGTGATCCGGAGTGCGGCGGAATGTCCGTTTGTCCCTGATTATGTGCTGATTACGGCAAAAGTTCTGCCCGGTGCAGAGCCTTCGGTGCTGACTGCGGGAATGCCGTGTTCCCGAAACACGGTCATTGTGCTGATTCAGAACGGAATCGGCATAGAGAACGCGGCGGCGGAAGTGTTCCCCGACAATGAACTGTTGAGCGCAGTTGCTTATCTTTGTGCGTCCCGTCCGGAATCGGGAAAAGTAATCAATACCGGTCCAGGCCGTCTGGAAATGGGCAGTTTCCCCACGGGGAAACCCTCTGTCCGTGCGGAACGGCTGGCGGAACTTTTTGAAAAAGGCGGTGCGCCGTGCCGTCTGCTGGAAAATGTGCAGACCGCCCGCTGGCGTAAACTGCTGTGGAATGCGCCGTTCAATCCCGTATCTGTTCTGGCAGGCGGAGCGGATACCGGCAGGATCTGCAATGATCCGGAGCTGACGGGATTGTGTCTGGAGCTGATGTACGAAGTGATTGCCGCCGCCGAGTGTGCGGGAATCCGGATGGAACGTTCCGAAGCGCAGGCCATGATGGACTACACCCGGACGCTGAAACCGTACAACAGCAGTATGCTTCAGGATTATCTGGCGGGGCGTCCGCTGGAAGTGGAGGCGATTCTCGGCAATGCTTTGCGGATTGCACAGCAGGGCGGAGTTTCCGTTCCCCGGCTGGAAGCCTGTTATGCTCTGCTGAAATCAGTTGACGCGATTCACCGCCGCTGACTGTATTGTATCAATGAATTATGGAAAGCTGAAAAAATGGGTCGTTTGAAAATACAGCGGACTCCGACGATTCGCCGGATGCCTACATATCTGCATAAACTCTGCCGTATGCGTCAGGAAGGCAAGACTTATGTTTCCTGCACGGAACTGGCGGAATACATGAACATTGAGCTGATAGTGGCACGCAAGGACATTGCCATGACCGGGCTGGCAGGACACCGCCGCTACGGATACCGGATTGATGAACTGATCGAAGCCATCCGGGAATATGTCGGCTGGGACAAAGGCATGTCGGCTGTGCTGGTCGGCGCCGGCGCTCTGGGATCTGCTCTGCTGGGTTATCAGGATTTTGCCACGTACGGATTGTCCATTGATTTTGTCTTTGACAGCAGTCCGGCAAAAATCGGAACGCTGATCCATGAACATGAAGTTTTCGATATCGCGGAAATCCACTGCCGGCTTCAGGACGCCAAACCCAAGATCGGAATCATCTGCGTCGGGAATACGTCCGCACAGCTGGTGGCGGATACTTTGATTGCGGAGGGTATCCGCTACATATGGAATTTTGCCAACGTCTGCCTGACTGTCCCGGAGGGGGTCATTGTCCAGCGGGAAGTGATTGCCGGCGGTCTGGCGGTTCTGGCTGCCAAAATCAAAAACACCGAAGCAGGTGAATCGGCTGCCGAAGACTGATTTGCTTTCATTTGTCTTTTTGACCATCCGCAGGGATTTTTTGTTTTTAATGGGTTGATGATAAAAAAATATCAATAATTTATCTGGTTTCACCTTGAAAATTTTTCGTTGAAGTGTATATTGGGTTCTTGATGATAAAAAAATATCAATAAAATCGCGAAAAAAACCAGAAAAGACCGGAACAATACTATTTTTCCGATGTCTTGACAACTGAAGATTTGAAAAAGACCCTCCCTTCTCCGGGAAAATAACCCCGGACCGCATTCGGCTCTCTCTCTCGGCCGGATGCGGCTTTTTTTTACCCGGAAAAAGGGAAATTTTCAATCGGATTCCAGAACGGCTGTGGCGGCGGCATAAAGCCGTTCATGGGTGATGGTGAGATGTATGCGGGAAACTTTCAGCCCCGCGGCAGTGCGTTCCGCCTGTCCGGACAATACCGCGCGGGGACGTCCCGACTCCTGGCGCAGAATTTCTATGTCGGTGAATGAACACTGCGCCCCCAGTCCGCAGCCGAGAGCTTTGGCGATCGCTTCCTTGGCAGCCCAGCGTCCCGCATAATAGGTGATGTGTCCGCCGCTTTCCTGCTGTTCCCGCGGCGTCAGCAGACGATCCAGAAAATGCTGTCCATGTTTTTCCACCGCCTGCTGGATTCGTGCGGTTTCCGTAATATCCATTCCGATTCCTGCAATCATCCGTAGGTCCTTTCCAATATTCCGTGATCCAGAAAACTGTATGAACTGGTCCGGGAGACGATCAGATGGTCAAGCAGACGGATGTCCAGGGTGCGGAGCGCATCCTGAACCTGCCGGGTGAACTGCCGGTCGGCTCTGGATGGCTCGGTAACTCCGCTGGGATGATTGTGAATGATGATCACACCCGATGCGCTGCAATTGAGTGCGGCAGCCGCCACGTTCCGGGGGTAGACAACTGCCGCATCCACTGTGCCGCGGGCAATGATTTCCGTGCTGATGACATGATTCTTGACGTCCAGACAGACCAGCATCATGACTTCCTCTGCATATCCCGCCAGCTTCATCCGGGCGTAATCCTTCAGTTCGGCGGAAGAGCTGAGAACCTCGGTTCCCTGAACCTTTGATTCAAGATACCGGGAACACAGATCGCGGAGCAGCCGGATCAGCAGGGCGGATTTTTCCCCGATGCCGTCCACCTGACAAAGTTTTTCCATGTCCGCGTCCAGAACACCGGCAAGATCCTTGAACTGCCGGACCAGTTCGCGTGCTATCGGTTTTACGTCCCGCCGCTGAACTGCGTACGTCAGCAGCAGTTCCAGCATATCGTAATCGGGAAAATGTCCGTCCGCCTGCAGATAGCGGTTCCGGAGCCGTTCCCGATGTCCGTCGTTCAATGGTTTCATTCCGTTTTGCGATCCTTCCATGATAGGAGGGAATAATAGCACTGTTCCATTCAATTGTCAATCCTGCGAACAGATTTTCTTCACAAAACCGGAAAAATCACCGTCCGCAGCGTTCTTTTCGGTTTTTTTTTTCACCGGACGGCTTGACTTTTCGGCCCGGACAGATCATATTGCCCGGTAAACACCGTTTCAGAAAAGGAGTCAGAAATGGAAGAAAAAACCGTTAAATTCACTTATCACCCCAGCATGGTCTGCAGTGAAGCCATGATTATCGAAATCGAAGGAAACCGGCTCAAATCACTGGAAGTCATCGGCGGCTGTCCCGGTAATCTGAAAGGCATTTCCAGACTGGTCGTCGGCATGGATATTGATGAAATCATCGAACGGCTGGAAGGCATTACCTGCGGCAGAAAACCGACATCCTGCCCGGATCAGCTGGCACAGGCATTGAAACAGTTCAAGGCGGAACAGCAGAAAGCCTGACCTGTCTGTCTGAAAATAAAAAATCTCCGGGATGGAATTTCTGAAATCCGTCCGGAGATTTTTTCGTAAATGCACTGCGTTTTATTCACTGCGGGAATCCGCTTCCTCATGGTCATCGGATTCAACCGGATGCACTACCACGACGCATTCCCCTTTCCAAGCCCGTTCTTTGGCTTTGGCGGACAGTTCGCCCAGCATTCCGCGCAGAACTTCTTCATGAATTTTAGTGGCTTCCCGGATCACTGCACAGGGAACATCCGCCCCCAGCTGTGCGCAGAGTTCGTCCAGCAGTTTGACTACCCGGTACGGCGATTCGAAGATGACCACGGTTTTGTTCTCGGTCTTCATTTCGGCAATCCGGGAACTGCGGCGTCCGCTTTTGACGGGGAGAAATCCGTAGAAAGCAAAACGATCCGATGGCAGTCCGGATGCGGCAATGGAGAAGGTCAGCGCAGAAACTCCCGGAATGATCCGCGGTTCGATACCTGCCTTGACTGCTTCCCGAACCAGCAGAAAACCCGGATCCGCCACGCAGGGGGTTCCGGCATCCGTCACCAGTCCGACTTTGGCTCCGGCAAGCACCCGGTTCAGAACATCGCCGGTTTTGCCGTGTTCATTGAACGCATGGTAGGACGCCAGCCGCGCTTCAATTCCGAAATGCTGAAAAAGAATGCGGGTATGCCGGGTGTCTTCCGCAAAAACAATGTCGCATTGTTTCAGCATTTCAACAGCCCGGAAGGTCATATCGTCCAGATTTCCGATGGAGGTTGAAATCAGATATAACTCCCCGGATACCGGAGAAATCGTGTTTTCCGAGCTCAATTGTGTTTTTCCCAGTAGATGGATTTTTCTTTTTCCAGCAGAAGCCCGACCTGGTCGAGGTCAATGGGAGTGTATCCTTTTTCCTCCAGAAGGGCGCAGAAAATGAGCCAGTCCTGATGGTTCCATTCCCCACAATGCGACTCGACAAAATCTTTCGGAAGTGTCGTTTTTGCCAGCCTTGCCAGATTCACCTCAGTATTCGATCTCATTTTTTCTCCACCTTAATTGTTGGTTGCACACCTTACGCAATTCGACGTTCTGTATAATATACAGTCAGAACGGGAACTTGTCAAACGGGAAACGCAATTTGTTTAAATAAATATTTAAACAAATCAAATAATTGAGTGTGTGACGTTTTCCATGGCGCCGCGGATATCGGGTGCATTCTGCAGAGCGGCGTCCAGATCGCCGGCGTCGCAGCGGTCCATGAACCGGGGGTTCAGCGGCAGCTGTGCCAGCAGCGGAACTCCGTAAGCCTGAGCCAGCTGCGCACCGCCGCCTTTGGAGAACAGCTGGTGCGTATGTCCGCAGTCCGGACAGGTGAAGCCCGCCATGTTTTCCACAATGCCTGCAACGCCGAGGTTCAGTTTCCTGCAGAAATCAAGACATTTGCGGCAGTCCGCCATGGACATTTCCTGCGGAGTGGTAACCACAATTGCCGAGCGGTCGCCGGTTACCATCTGCGCGGCGGACAGCACTTCATCGCCGCATCCGGGCGGAAAGTCAAGAATCAGATAGTCCAGATCACCCCAGCTTACATCTTCAAGAAGCTGTTTGAGAACCCCGATTTTTGCCGGACCGCGCCAAATGACCGCCTGGTCCGGATCGTCCAGAACCAGACCAATGGAAACCAGTTTCACCCCGTTGACGTTCATCGGGAGCAGCCCGGTGTCGTCCGCCTCCATACGCAGATGCTGAACACCGAACAGAGTCGGCTGGGAGGGACCGTGAAAGTCCAGGTCCAGCAGTCCGACTTTTTTGCCGGCCTTCGCCAGCAGAAAAGCCAAAGTTGCCGCAACGGAACTTTTTCCGACTCCTCCTTTGCCGGAAAGGATCATGATTTTATGTTTGATTTTTTCCAGGACCTCATTCAGTTTTTTATCGTTGTTTTCGCAGGAGCCTTTTTCTCCGCAGGAGGAGCAATTTCCGCCGCAAGCCATTTTTATAATCCTTTCATATAATTTATGACAATCTTGATTTAAAGTCTTCGTAGGAGAATTTGCGCAGTACCCGGAATGAGCCGTCCGCCGAGTCAAATAGTGCTATTGACGGCAGCCGCAGTCCGTTGAAGGTATTGGTCTTGACCATCGAATAGTGCGCCATGTCCAGAAACACCAGTTTGTCGCCGGGCTTGAGCTGTTCGGCAAAAGAGTAGTCGCCGATCACATCTCCCGCCAGACAGGAATGTCCCGCCAGACGGTAGGTGAACGCCTTTTCGCCGGGCTGTCCTGCTCCGATGATGTTCGGGCGGTACGGCATTTCCAGCACATCCGGCATGTGGGCTTCCGCCGAAGTGTCCAGAATGGCAATATCCGTTTCGTTGTGGACGATGTCCAGTATACTGGCGACCAGAAAACCGGTATTGAGCGCGACCGCTTCGCCGGGCTCCAGAAACAGTTCCGGGGTTTTCCAGCGTTCGCGGAATCCGTTCAGAAGACTGCACAGCAGATCAACATCGTAATCCGGACGGGTGATATGATGTCCGCCGCCGAAATTAATCCATTGCATCTGCGGAATCAGGAAAGCGAATTTTTCTTCGAAGGCGCGTAAAGTCCGTTCGAAGGCGTCGGAATTCTGTTCGCAGAGATTGTGGACATGAAGTCCGGTGATGCCGGTGAGATCCTGTCCGGCGAAATCCGCCGCCCGGATTCCCAGCCGGGATTTCGGGGCGCAGGGATCGTAAATTTCAACCGTTCCCTCCGAGTGTTCCGGATTGCAGCGGACTCCGAAGCGGACATTTTCCGCGGCGGCAGTCAGCGGGCGGAAACGCTGCCATTGAGAAAACGAATTGAAGATGATGTGGTTGCACCAGCCCAGCAGTTCCCGGAGGTCCTGTTCGGAATATGCGGCGGCGAAAGCGGTAACTTCCTTGCCGAATTCCTCGCGGCCGAGCCGGGCTTCATCCGGCGAACTGGCGCAGGTTCCGTCCAGCACTTCCGCCAGCAGCGGATAAACCGCATACATGGAAAATGCTTTCTGCGCCAGCAGAATCTTGATTCCGGTCCGTTTCCGCACGGAGTCAAGCACTGCCAGATTTCTGCGCAAAAGCGCCTTGTCCACGACGAAACAAGGCGTTTCGATCTGATTCAGCGGCAGTCCGGTCATTTAAACTCTTCCACCCAGGGCAGTCCGTACTGGTTGAGTTTTTCCATGAACGGAGCGGGGTCGAACTGTTCCATGTTGTATACGCCGGCGCCCTTCCATACGCCGGTGGCGATCAGCATGGCGCCGATCATGGCAGGAACGCCGGTGGTGTAGGAGACCGCCTGCGACTGCACTTCCTTGTAGCACGCCTGATGGTCGCAGATATTGTAAATGTAATACTGGCGGTCCCTGCCGTCCTTTTTGCCTTTCATGAGACATCCGATGCAGGTTTTGCCGACAGTGGTCGGGCCCAGGGTGGCGGGATCCGGCAGCAGCGATTTGAGGAATTGCAGCGGAATGATTTCGTGTCCCTGATACATTACGGGGTCGATGCGGGTCATGCCGACATTTTCCAGCACTTCCAGATGTTTCAGGTAGTTGTCGGAGAAAGTCATCCAGAACCGTGCTTCCCTGAGTCCTTTCTTTTTCAGGAAAGGAGCGAGGGATTCAAGCTCTTCATGCCAGAGCAGATACATTTTCCGGGGTCCGATCCCGGCGGGGAAGTCATAGACCCGGCTGAATTCCATCGGTTTGGTTTCGATGAATTTGCCGTCTTTGTAATACTTGCCGTTCGCGCTGACTTCGCGGATGTTGATTTCCGGGTTGAAGTTGGTGGCGAAGGGGTGTCCGTTGTCGGCGGCGTTGGCGTCGATGATGTCCAGCGTGTCGATGGTGTCGAAATAATTCTGTTTGACCGCCCAGGCGCAGAAGACGTTGGTTACGCCGGGGTCGAAACCGCAGCCGAGCAGGGCGGTGATGCCTTTTTCCTTGAAGCGGTCCTGATACGCCCACTGCCAGGAGTATTCGAAGTGCGCCTTGTCCGGCGGCTCATAGTTGGCGGCGTCGATGTAATGAACACCGGTTTCCAGACAGGCGTCCATGATATGGAGGTCCTGATAAGGAAGCGCGAGGTTCAGCACGACGTCGGGGCGGAAATCGCGGATGAGCGCGACCAGCTGCGGGACATTGTCCGCGTCGACCTGTTCCGTGCGGATGGGACGTTTCAGCTGTGCGGCGATAGCGTCGCATTTGGATTTGGTGCGGCTGGCGAGGCAGATGTCCGTGAAGACTTCCGACGCCTGTGCGCATTTGTGAACTGCGACGCCGCTGACGCCGCCCGCTCCGATGATAAGAACTCTTGCCATATATTCAGCTCCTCTCTGATAAGGGATTATTCACGTTCGAAGTAAGTGTAACCGCGCAGACCGTCTTCATAGGCGCGCATGATGGTGCGCCGTTCGGCAGGGGAAATCCGTTTTTCCTCGATGGCGCGTTCGGCGGCGGCACGCAGGTTTTCCAACAGTTCCTTGGGGGAGTATTCCACATAGGAAAGCACATCCGCCACGGTGTCGCCTTCGATTTCGTTGACAATTTCAAAATGACCGTCTTCCCGGTTGATATTGATATTGACCACATTGGTGTCGCCGAGCAGATTGTGCAGATCGCCGAGGGTTTCCTGATATGCGCCCACGAGAAACGCGCCCAGATAGTATTCATCGGTGTCGCCGATGGCATGGAGCGGCAGAGTCCGCCGTTCGTCATGCAGATCGACGAAACGGTCGATTTTGCCGTCGCAGTCGCAGGTGATGTCGGAAATGATGGCGGTGCGGCAGGGCCGTTCGTTCAGCCGGTGAATCGGCATGATGGGGAACACCTGATCAATCGCCCAGGAGTCCGGCAGTGACTGGAACACGCTGAAATTGGCGTAGTAAATATCCGCCAGGGAAGCGTCCAGTCCCTCAAATTCATCAGGGATGTATTTGAGTTTGCGGGCTTCTTTGTTGACCGCCGCCATGATGGTCCAGAAAGCACTTTCGGCAGCGGCGCGTTCCCGCAGGGAGATACGGCCGTTTTTGAACAGAATGCGGATTTCGTCGCGGTAGTAAATGGCGTCATGGAAACTTTCCTGCAGGTTGCGCGGAGTGATGTTTCCCACGATTGCCACAAGATCCTTGGTCATTTCGCTGGCGTTTTCCGGGAGCTTGTGCAGTTTTTCCGTCGGCTCGAAGCTGGCAACATCCAGAATGTCGAACAGCAGCACGGAATAATACGCCACGGTGGCGCGTCCGGATTCCGTAATGATGTTCGGGTGCGGTATCTTTTTGGAAGTCAGAGTTTCGCCGACGGTTTCGATCACGTCCACGCAGTATTCATCCAGAGTGTAGTTGCGGCTCATGGAATAGTTGGTGTGGGAACCGTCATAGTCGACAGCCAGTCCGCCGCCGAGATCGAGGTACCCCATCGGCGCACCTTCTTCGACCAGACCGCAGTAAACCCGGCTGGCTTCCAGCACGCCCGCCCGGATGTCCCGGATGTTGGGAATCTGGGAACCGATATGGTAATGCAGCAGACGCAGACAGTCCAGCATGTCCGCTTCCTTGAGCTGATCGACGACATGCATGAGTTCCGCGGTATTCAGTCCGAAGACACTGCGGTCGCCGCCGGATTCGGTCCACTGTCCGCCGGCGCGGGTGGACAGCTTCATGCGGATGCCGATCATCGGCTTGATATTGAGTTTTTTGCTTCGTTCGATGATGCTCGGCACTTCGCCCGGCATTTCCACAACCAGCACACATTTGATGCCCAGTTTGGTGGCATAGAGGCCGAGGTCGACAAATTCTTCATCCTTGTACCCGTTGCAGATCAGGCACGCTTCGCGGTCGGTCATGGTGCCGATGGCGGCAATCAGCTCGGCTTTGCTGCCCGCCTCAAAACCGTGGTGAAACTCTCTGCCGAAACAGGCGATTTCTTCCACGACCTGCTGCTGCTGATTGACTTTGATCGGGTAAACCCCGCGGTATTGTCCCTGGTATCCGGTCTGCTTGATCGCTTTGGCAAACGAAGAATGCAGACGGCGGATCTGGGTATCCAGAATATTGCGCAGACGCAGGAGAACCGGCATGTCCATGCCGCGTTCCTTGATGCCGCGCACGATTTCCATCAGGCTGACCGCCGGTCCGTCTTTTCCGAAAGCCGTAACGACCAGATCTCCCTGTTCATTTACATCGAAATACCCGGCGCCCCAGTCACGGATCCCGTAGAGGTCCGCTGAGTCGCGTGGTGTCCAGCGCTCAAATGCTTCTTTGTGAACATTCATTTTTTCAACAATTCCTCCCGGTTTATCCGGTCTGTTCCAGGTTTTGGAAATCCCGCAGAATTCCCATGGGTTAAAAGCCAGTCCGGTAATATAGTTTTGAATATGGAAAATGCAATTTCCGCAGATGAAAAAATGGCGGATTCCCGGAAAAAACTTGTGTTTTTCTTCCGGACAATCCGCCAGAATGTGTGTGTCGGGAATTCCGCTCAATACTGCAGAACCGCAAAGCCGTCTTTATGACCCGGCCAGGATGTCTCCACTTTCCGCGGTTCCGGCAGGTTGGCTTTCAGATGCGGCAGCTCCTTGATTTTGGAAACCAGCACCAGCGTTTTGTTTTCCTGTTTCACTTTCTGATACAGCGCTTTCAGTTCATCCATATTCTGAATGAACTGATCCTGTGCTTCCGGATAAGAAAGTCCATAGGCGATTTCATTGCGTCCGGCAAACAGTTTTACTTTGCTGCTTCTGAATGACCAGCAGACATCCTGGAACGGCCGCGAGGAGGTGACAATGACCAGATTTTCCTTCGGCAGACGCTTTGCCGCTTCTTCCAGAAAACAGATAGGTGCTTTCTTTTCCCGGACGATGGACGGGAAAATACAGTTAGTCCCGATCAGGAGCGGCAACATACTGACCAGAAACAGGAACAGTTTGGTGTAACTGGTTTTGGCGCCCCATGCCAGGTAAAGAACCACCAGACACATGAGCGCAACGGCTGCCAAAAGCAGCAGCTGCCGCCAGTCTTCTGCAAGGAACAGCGGCTGCGGGAAGCCGGTCAGCGCATTGACGGTCATGACCACGACTGCACCCGGAAGCCCGATTGCCAGCACCAGCAGGGTCAGGTGAAACGCCCGTTCCCGTTTTTCTTCCACGAAGAATTTTTCCAATGCCGCGGCGAACAGGATGGAGGCCGGCGCAAAACACGGCAGGATATAGGTCGCCAGTTTTCCGCTGGAACAGGAGAAGAACAGAAACGGCAACACCACTGCGCAGCAGCAGAATTTCAGCAGGGAAGAATTTTTCACCTGCCGGTACAGCGTTCTGCAGATATTCGGAACCATCAGCACCCATGCCGCAATGCCGCCGATGAAAACCGGAAAGAAATAAAAGAAATGGTTGGAGTGCTGCGCTTTTTCCTGTCCGAAGAAACGGTTGATGTGTTCCACGAAAAAGAAATAATGCCAGAAATCCGGTTCCTGCTGGTGGATGGCGAGTCCCCACGGCAGAACGGTCAGCACGGCTCCCAGCAGCGGCAGCCACGGCGTCGTGAACAGCAGTTTCCATTTCCGCTCCCACAGCAGATACGGCACAATGGTTACCACCGGAACTGCAAATGCGATGAATCCTTTGGTCAGGAACGCCAGACCGCAGAAAATTCCGCACAGGAACAGCAGTCCGCACCGGCGCGGCACTGATACCTGATTCTGTACGGCAAAGAAATATGTCGCCATTGCCGCCGTGACGAAAAAGGTCAGGAACATATCTGTAATTGCCACGGTTCCAAGAACATAAACAAACGGAAGTGTGGCGAAGATTCCCGCGCCGAGCAGGGCGGTCCGCCGTTCATAATAATGAGACATCAGCAGAAAGACGATCCATGCCGTTCCGAGCATGGCAAGCATACAGGGCAGACGCAGTGCGAAACGGTTCATTCCGAACAGCTTGAAAGACGCGGCGAAACACCAGTAGCTCAACGGGGTCTTTTCAAAATAGCGCACGCCGTTCAGCCGCGGCGAGACGTAATTGCCGGTTTCAATCATTTCACGCGGCACTTCCGCGTAACGGGATTCATCCGGATTGAGCATCGGGCGTCCGCCGATCGGCAGAATGTAAACCGTCAGCGTTATGACCGCAAGGATGACATACCAATACCACTTCTTCATTTTTGCAGTACCTTTCGTACAGGGTTAAAAACAGCAGGGAAATCAGCAGACCGGCTGACTGCTTTTCAAGGCAACCCAGCCTTCGCGTCCGGGAATTTCTCCCTTGATGATTTCGTATTTCGGCAGAGTTTCGATGTTTTCCGGCAGCAGATCGCCGGGAGCGTGGAAAGTAAATCCGCGTGCTTCCGCCATTTCCAGAAACCGTTCAAACATCGGAGCGCAGATGCCGCCTTCCGCTTCCGCATGAATGGTCAGCATGTTGTATCCGTTTTCGTTTGCGGATGCCAGCAGCCGTTCATTGTAATTTTCGTTGGTCACACCGTTTTTGCCGAGCATTTCATCGTAAGTGGGCATGTTCAACGGCATTTGCGGCGTTTTCAGCGTTTTGCCGCCGACGACCGGAAGGAAAATGCCGGAGCCGCGGCAGTCACTGTTGTACCGGAACGGAAATTTTTCCTTGACCGCCAGGGCGGCGGGTTCGCACCGCCAGCCGGGAACTGCCGAACAGGTCGGGGCTTTGCCGGTTACCCGTTCGAGTTCCTCAAACGCCATGCGCAGATGTTTTTCGATCTGCTCATTGCCCATCCGGTCGATGTGCGCCTGCCACGCATGGTGATCCCAGGCGTGAACCCCGATTTCATGTCCGGCGTCGGAACATGCCTTGATGACCGGTCCCAGATGTCTGGCAATCCGGGGTCCGGGCCACATGGTTCCCATCAGGAGAATGTCCAGCCCGTACAGGCTTGCCGCTTTGGTGCGGAGCATCTTCCACAGGAAAGCCGGTTTCAGCAGCCGCCAGAGATGACGTCCCATGTTGTCCGGTCCGGCGGAAAAGAAGAATGCCGCCCGGATTCCGTGTCTGTCCAGAATCCGGCACAGGGCGGGGACGCCGTCGCGGGTTCCGCGGTAGGTGTCCACATCGACTCGGAGTGCGATCTTCATTTTTTGCAGAACTCACCGGATTCGACCGCCTGACGCAGGAAGAAGTCCAGCGTCATGGCAACGGAATCTTCCAGTTTCACAACCGGTTTCCAGCCGACGTAACGTGCGGCGTTGCGGATGCTCGGTTTGCGGTGCTGGACATCCTGATATCCTTTGCCGTAGAACGAACCGCTTTCCACCAGTTTATATCCGGCGAAGGGCGGGAATTTCTTGCGCAGCGGATGTTTGTCAAACTGTTTGACCAGCATTCCCGCCAGTTCCTTGATGCTGGCTTCGTTGGCGGGACAGCCGATGTTGATGATTTTGCCGTCGCATTTGCCTTCTTTGTTTTCAATGATGCGGAACAGGCATTCGATACCGTCGGTAACGTGCGTGAAGCAGCGTTTCTGTTCGCCGCCGTCGATCAGCTGAATCGGGGTTCCCTGCACCAGATTCAGAATCAGCTGGGTGATGGCGCGGGAACTGCCGATACGGGCGGAGGAAAGACTGTCGAGCTTCGGTCCCATCCAGTTGAACGGGCGGAACAGCGTGAAGCGGAGCTGTCCTTTGGCGCCGTATGCCCAGATCACACGGTCGAGCATCTGCTTGGAACAGGAATAAATCCAGCGCTGCATCCGGATCGGACCGGTGATCAGCGGAGAGTTGTCTTCATCGAAACTTTCATCCGTGCACATGCCGTACACTTCGGAAGTGGACGGGAAGATGATGCGTTTGTGATATTTCACGCAGTAACGGACGATCCGGAGGTTTTCCTCGAAGTCCAGCTCGAATACGCGGAGCGGATTGCGGGTGTATTCGATCGGCGTGGCAATTGCCACCAGCGGCAGAACCACATCGCATTTGCGGACATGGTATTCGATCCATTCGCGGTTGATGGTAATATCACCTTCAAAGAAATGGAAATCCGGATGTTTCAGCAGATCGGAAATGTAATTGCTCCGCAGGTCCATGCCGTAGATTTCGTAATTGCCGTCCGCGAGCAGACGTTCACTGATGGCACTGCCGATGAAGCCGTTGACGCCGAGGATCAGCACGCTGGTTTTGCGGCGCACCGAAGGACGGTTGCTGGATGCGAAAGTCATTTTTTCCACCATTTTCGCATCCAGAGCCAGCTGTTCGCCGGAGCAGTAGAGACCGCCTTCCGCCTGGGCGAAGTCCACTTTCAACGCGCCTTTGCCGCAGGCAATGGTCAGCGGCGCGGTGGCAAGAATGGTCCCCGGCGCGGCTTTCCCCGCTGCCTTGACTTCGGAAACCTGCCAGAAAATATATTTCTTTTCGCCGAGGAATGCGAATGCGCCCGGATATGGACGGGTTACAGCGCGCACCAGATTACGGATTTCTGCCGCACTTTTCGTAAAATCAATCACGCCGTCCGCGGGTTTGCGTCCGCCGTAATACGTGGCTTTTTCATCGTCCTGACGGATTCCTTTGAGCGTGCCTTTTTTCAATTTCGGCAGAGCTTTTTTAAGCAGAACCGCCGCGGCTTTCGCTGCCTTTTCATGCACATCCAGTGCAGTGTCGGCAGCGGCGACGGCAAATTTTTCCTGCGCCAGAATATCTCCGGCATCCGGTTTTTCGGTCATGTAATGCAGCGTGACACCGGTTTCTTTTTCGCCGTTGAGAACCGCCCAGTTGATCGGGCAGCGTCCGCGGTATTTCGGCAGCAGGGAGCCGTGCAGATTGATTGCGCCCTTTTTCGGAATGGCGAGCAGTTCCCTGCCGAGCATATTGCGGTAGTAGAACGAGAAGATGAAATCCGGTTTCATCGCGCGGATCCGTTCGATCCACAGCGGGTGGTTCGGATCTTCCGGCGCGTACAGAGGAATGCCTCTTTCCGAAGCCAGTTCGGCCACAGAACGGAACCAGATATTTTCATCGGGGTTGTCCGTATGGGTGAAAACACACTGAATTTCGATCCCGTTGTCCAGCAATGCCTGAATCCCTTCACAGCCGATGTTGTGATAAGCAAATACAACAGCTTTCATTTTTTACTCCTCCGTATTTCAGTAATATTTTTTGAATGCAGATCAATTTTCTTTCTTTTCGCCTTCAATGACTTTTTCAATGTAGAACTGCGGACGTCCGCGGGCGTTCAGATGAATTTTGCCGATATATTCTCCGAGCAGTCCCATTCCGGCAAACTGCGCTCCGATGAACACAAACAGAATCGCGAACATGGTGAATACGCCGTACTGTCCCCAGCTGGCGTCGTTGATGCGGGTCATTACAAAAATGTAAATGCCGAACAGGATGCCCAGCAGGGAAATCAGGAAACCGAGGAACGTCAGCATCCGCAGCGGGAAAGTGGATGTTCCGGTCAGCAGATCGTATTGGAGCGCAATCAGTTTGAGCATGGAATATTTCGATTCCCCGGCGGCGCGTTCCGCGTGTTTGACCATTACTTCCGTGGATTTCCGGGCGAAGGACATCGCCAGCATCGGAATGAATTTGCCTTGTTCATGGCAATCCAGAATGGCGTTCACCACTGAGCGGTTGTAGCCGCGGAGCATACAGCCGTAGTCCGTCATAGTTTTGCCGCGCGTCAGACGCCGCACCATCAGGTTGACGGTTTTGCTGGCGAGCTTGCGGAAAAGAGTGTCCTGACGGTTTTCCCGGATGGAGCCGACCACATCATAACCTTCTTCCAGTTTCTCGACCAGTTTGTGAATTTCTTCCGGCGGATTCTGCAGATCAGCGTCCATCGTGATCATGTATTTCCCGCGTGCTTTGGACAACCCGGCAGTGACTGCGGCGTGCTGTCCGAAATTGGTGGAAAGGATGACTCCGATGATTTTGCCCGGATATTTCCGCGCAGCTTCTTCGATGAGTTCGGCGGAGCGGTCTTTGCTGCCGTCATCGACCAGAAGGATTTCATAGGATTGAGGCAGTTTGTCGCAGGCCGCAATACAGCGTTCGACCAGTTCCGGCAGATTCAGTTCCTCGTTGTAAACGGGGATGACGACGGAAACCGCAGGTTTGTTTTCTTCCATGTTCCGGCTGACTTTCTGTTTTAGTTGATCGTATTTTAGTTTACAGCATAATATACGTGTCTTGCAGAGAAAATCAAAGCGCAACCGGCAAAAAGCCCGTTTTTTATGGCAGGAAAAATGGCGTAACTCCTTGAATTTTCACCTGCGGACGCCAAGATTATTTCTTGTTCATGTTGCCGTTTCTGCACAAAAAAACAACGGTACGGAAAATCCGGACCGCTGCAGCCGTTTCATTCTTTATTTTCGGGTCTGCTGCATCAGAAGCTGATGGATTCGGATTTGTTTGTTTCTCCGGCGGAACGGGTTTGCACCGGATACAGAGCCGTAATCAGCCTTGCCTTGCGGTCCTTCTCGCAGTAGCCGCGGACTTTGGTTCCGGCGGGAACATAGAAAGCGTCGCCGGCGTTCAGGGTGGTCGGCGGCTCATTGTCGATTTCCAGCACAAGTTCTCCGGAAATGACATATCCGGTGAAATCACTTTCAAAGACTTCGAATGCCGGCAGTTCTTTCCCCGGAAAATAATTTTCATCCATCAGCTCGATCCTGATGTCTTCCCGATGCGGCAGCAGCAGCGTGTATTCGCGGTCGGAGTCCGCAGCGGTCTGCATTCCGGCTTTGCGGAAAATATACTGATTCGCCTGACTGCCCTGGTCGTTGAAGAAGTCATAGAAATTGGAATCCAGAGCCGTCAGTATTTTCCGGAGCATGGCAAGCGTGGGGGAGACGGCATCTTTTTCAATGGCGGAGAGATAGCTCACGGAAACATCGGCTGTGCGGGACAGCTGCCGCAGTGAAATATTGCTTCTCTGCCGAAGATTCCGGATCCGTGCGCCTACGCATATATCATTTTGCTTGGTCATAGTCTTCCTTTGTTCTGTTTGTTATATAATATAGAACACTATCGACAGAAAAGCAAGTATTTTTTCTTTGTTTTTTCATTTTTGCCTATTGACAAACGAACAGAAATATATTATAATATATGATAACGAACACATGTTCACTAAAAAGGGAGACTGTTATGCCTATCTATGAAAATCGCCGCAATGCTGAAAATCTGGTCCGGATTGCTCCGGAAGCATTGTCTCAGGTCAGACACGGTTTTGATGCCGGGCTGGATGCCCTTGCCGAGGCCGTCAGAACAAAGAACGCCTGCTGTCTGCTTCTGGACGGCTGGTACGGTATCGACTGGAAAACCATCGTACCCGCTCTGCAGAGCCGGCTGAACAATGCGAAGGCGCTGTCCTGCGCCTCCATTTATTATGACGCTGCAAAACTTGCGGAGCTGAAAACGGAATGGATCACGGAAGATCCCTGTTTCGGCAAAGTCAACAATGTCGGCACTCTGGATGACTTCATTGATTCCGCCCGGCTCAAAGCATTCGAAGCAAGCTGTCCGGATGAATTCTGCATAGTGTACGGTCCGGGCGCGCTGAAATGTTTCCCGGACTGCAAAGACTCCGTGCGCTGTTATTTTGATATGACAGCCGATCCGATGCTCTGGCAGATGTGGAACGGCGAACTGATTCCGTTCGGATCCACGGAACCCCGCAAGGATTACGGCTGGAAAGAGTATTACTATAATGATTTTTACGTGCTGCAGCGTCATAAAGCCGCCGAACTCGGCAAATGCGATTTCTACTGTGAGGCGGTCGAGACCAAAGAACTGACTCTCATGCCGGAAAAAGTGTTTGAAGAAATTCTTGCGGTTCTGGCACGGCAGCCGATGAAACAGATCCGTACCTACTCGCCCGGTCCCTGGGGCGCATACCGCTACCGTCAGCTCTGGGATATCCCCGGTCTGGAAAACAATGCGTGGAACCGTCTGGCGGGCGCCGACCTCAGTCTGCTGATTGAACTGGAGAACGGAGTCAAGATCAATATTCCGAGCGTGGATCTGCTGATCGACAATGCGGCAGTCTTTGTCGGGGAATTTCCTGCCCGCGAGTATCCGGGACTGATCCCGGTGGAAATCTGGCTGGATGACGGTTATTTCCCGGACAAACAGCCTGCCGAACGCACCAGTATGCCGATTCACAATCACCCCGGCACGGAATATGTGAAACGGCATTTCAATGAACCGCTCGGACGCTACGAAACCTATTATATTGTGGAAGCCTATCCCGGCGCCAACACCTGGATGGGATTCAACAACGACGCCTGCACGGAGGAATGGGACACCCAGTGCCGCAAATCATGGAAAGAACAGAAAGCCATCCCGAACTGGAAAGAATACATTGCCAACTGGCAGACCAATGTCGGCGACCTGTTCCTGATCCCCGAAGGCACAACTCACGGACACGGCGGTTATCAGATGGTTCTGGAAATGGACACCTGCGGCAATGCCGCCGGCGGCGAATATTCCTTCTTCGGATACGATTTCATGCGTCCGACCTGGGACGACCGGAAAAAGACCATGACCGGCAAGCCCATGAAAATGCATCTGGAACGTTATTTTGAAATCGACAAAGGTTTCCGTGCCGACTGGGTGCAGAAGAATCTCCGGGCGCGGCCGGTGGTGATCGAGTGGAACCAGGAGTATTCCCGCGACCGCTACACCACGCTGCCGCAGATGCCGTTTGAGATTGAACGGACGCACTTCACCAAACGCGCCGATGGCACAACGGAAGGCAAATACCTGCAGGCAGCCACGCTGACCGTCGGAACTTCGGTGGTGATCCGGTCGAAGGCGCATCCGGAACGCTGCTGCCGGATTGAGCGTCTGCAGTGCGCCCTGATTCCCGCGGGTTTCGGTGATTATGAGATCATCAACGAGGATGAAGGAGCTTCCACGGTCGTCATGTGGCGATTGAAACAGGCGTAACCGGTTTGGACAGTTCCGGGAACCGGTGAATCCCGGAGCTGTCCGGTCCGTATAAAGAGAGACAAGACCGATAACCATAACCGTATAGAAAAGGAAGAGCAAAATGAAGAACAGACCGCATCTTTTTGTTTGGGATTTCAGTCGTAAGTCGTTGAATTTTACATTAATAGAACTCCTTGTCGTGATAGCGATCATTGCGATTCTGGCGGGAATGCTGCTGCCCGCGCTGAACTCCGCCCGCAACCGCGCCAGAATCATCAGCTGTGTGAACCGTTTGAACAACCTGGGAAAGATGTTTGAATTTTACGGCGGCGATTACAATGATTATTTCCCGCAGTCCGGAAGCGAGGAAGAATGGATGACCAACAAAAGCCGGCTGAATACGGTTTATACTCCGGATATTGCACCATACGCGCCGATCGCTTCATATATTGCCGGGTCAACTTTTCGTGGACCAAACACGCCGGATGCGGTCAAGGCGTATGACCTGAAGCTGATGAAAATCACATTCTGTGACAATGATTCTTCATATGACGGACTGAACGGCGGTGAAGTTGTCAAACAAAACGCTTTTGCCACCAGCTATATGCTGACACGGGCGTCTCAAGTCAGTGCTACACCCAATCAGCCGCGGAAAAACAAGGTGCGTCAGCCAAGCGGAGCCATGTTGATGAATGAACGCTACAATAAACTGAAGCAGACTCCGGTTCACGGACGGAATTATCTGAGGCCTGTGATGAACACTCTGTTTGTCGACGGTCATGTCCAGACGGTCCGGATGGAGAACGACCGTGCGCATCAAAGGGGACGCTATGGGCTTTATTCGCCGTTCTCAAATTCAGACTGCTCACCGAATTACCAGCGGATCAGCTGGGGATTGGAGTGACGGCTTATGAAGAACAGCAGAATATTCCTGTCCGCATTTGCAGCCTGCCTGACCGGTTGTGCTCTGGCGGGAGTGGACAGCGTCAACAGCTTTTTCCAAGTCTCCCGGCATTCTGTACCGGCCGGAGACGAAATGGAAGTCAGGATCGTGCTTCGCGATGATGAAAACAAACCGGTTACGGCGGCAAAAGTGGAAGTGAAAACTTCTTCTGCGGCAGTTCAGGTCGTATCGGCCGGAATACCGGACGCCAAAGGCGTCTGTGTTGCAAAATTGAAGTGCGGCAGTGCCGCCGACGTCGACATTGCAGTTGTCGCCGACGGGGCGGAGGTTCTGGAAAACCTGCTTCCGAATCCCAGTTTTGAATTGGGGTCGGGCAGGATTCCCGGCTATGTTTCGACTTATGCGCATTCGTATGACAATTCTGCGTTTCTGTGGGCGGAAACGGGCTTCCGCAGCGCCCGTTCCTTGGAGAGTTATGCGTTCAATCCGCTGAAAAGCACTTATTGGAGTTTTGTCGCAATTCGCGGCGGCAACCTGCTGCGCGACCGCCGGTATGACATCAGCATTTATGCGAAGTACGACCACATTGCAGGAGAATACGGCGTGACGATGCAGACGCATCAGACGGATGCGGCGGATAACGCAATTCGCGGTTCAAACCGTTATCACGGACGCCGTACCGGCAGTTCCGGCTGGGTCCGGCTTTCTGTGGAGTCTCCGGTCAAAATCATGGAAAAAGCGCATGCTCTTCACGCAGCCGGAGTGATTCTGGCTGCCGCGGGCCATGTTCAGTTCGACGCCGCCAGAATTCGGGTCATTCCCACTGTCCGCTGGGGGCAGCCGGAAGCCTCCGTCAAGGTGGACCGCCCGGATCGCTGCCGCATGTTTGACATCAGTTTTGCGCCGGCGCTCAAACTGACGGTTGACGAATATGACCGCGCCCTGGCGGATATGCAGAAAGCATTGCCGGATTCTGCGGCACTGAAGCCGTTTATTAAAAGTCAGACGCTGTATCATCAGTGGCTCGGCAGCGGAAAACTTGCTCCGGCAGAGGCGTTCGCCAAACGTCTGGAAATCCTGAAACGGATTGAGGAATTGAAGGAAGTCCGGAAAAATGCGGCGGATCAGGAATTGGAAAACTTGCTTTGAGAAGAAGGAACAGCATAATGTGGAAAAAAACAATCACCGCTCTCTGTCTCGGTACGGCTCTGCTGATGCAGGCAGCCGCTCCGGTTTACGGACCGATGATCCGGGCTGCCAGAGCTGTACGGATTCCGGACGGGACTGTCTCGGTTGACGGTCGGCTGCAGGAACCGGTTTGGCGTCAGACCGAATGGCAGGGAGACTGGCATTTGCCGGGAACGGATAAGGTTTCGCCGTATCCCGCAGCGGTTGCGTTCGCTTATGATGCGGACAACCTGTACGTCGGCGTGCGGATTGCCGTTAAAGTTCAGTCCCGGCAGGAACGTCTGCCGAAAGACCATGCGAAAGTATGGGGGATGGAAAGTGTCGAGCTGTTCCTCGCGAACCCGGAAAACCTGAATGCTTTCCGGCAGTTCGTCGTCAACGCAGCCGGCAATCTGTGGGACGGACAGGACGGCGACGGTTTCATCAATTTCAATTTTTCCGCCGCTGCGCAGATCAGTGAAAACGGCTGGACTGCGGAATTCGCTGTTCCGTGGAAAACTTTGGCGGTCAATCCGGCAGAGACGAAACTGCTCCGAGTCAATCTCGCTCATACGGTGTGGCTTAACCGTCAAACCAACGAATCCCGCAGCGGCGGCTGCTGGTCCCTCCATAAAAAGGGATACCGGGAACCGCAGAGTTTCGGTTTCGTTCTTCTGGCGCAGCCGCACGAGATTTTTGCCAAAATGCTGAAGCAGGAACTGAAACGTGCCGCGGATTTTGCAGGAGACGCCCAGGTGAAAACAGCTTCGGACGCGGCGGGGAATGCCGATCCTGAGCAATTCATCGATGCGCTGAACCGTCTTGCCGGTTTACGTTCGGCAGTCCGTCAGGCGGAAAGCCGCAAAGCCTCCGGAACTCTGGCGGGAAACAGCCGGAAAGCACTGTTGTTCTTCCCCTGGGATGAGATGTCCGAACTGGAGAAAAACACCGCGGAACAGCGCATCCTGCTGGTGAAGCTGCTGAAGGAGAAATTATCCGGCGGATTGAATTTCCGCATGGCGGTCAATGAATTTGCCCATGAAGGTTTTCTGCTTGCCGGGGCGAAGGCACTGGCCCGTGTGAGTTTTCAGCCGGAGAACTTGCGGGCGGAAACCGGTGCGGAAATTCCCGCATCCCGGATCACAGTGCAGCAGATCCGTTTTCTGGAACCGGCAAAGGAATTGTGGCCTGCACAGTACAACAGCTGGAGCAAACGCCCGCTGCCGGAACTGGTCGAAGATTACGACACTCCGTTTGCCATTGGCAAATTTGAATTACAGCAATTCCGGCTGCTGATCGATTCTGCGGATGCAGAGCCGGGAAAATATTCCGGAAATCTGAAAATTGCGGCGGACGGCCAGGAGTTCCGGATTCCGGTCTTTTGTGAAATTCTGCCGGTCGTTTTGCCGGACAGCCGGAAGAATCCGTTCAATGCCTATATTTTTTCCCAGATCCCGTATGGCGGGAAAAGCGGACGGGCATGGGCAAAACTTTTCCGCGAACATTATGTCAACTGGGTTTCACTGGAAACACCGCGGGTCAGCCTCAACGGCGTCCGGCTGATTCCGCCGGGTCATGTCAAAAATTCGCAGAAATACCTTGACGGCATCGTGAACTCCGGCATTGATTTTTCCCGCGGAAAGCTGACCGTTGACGGAGAATTCGGAGAACTCGCCGACCGCCTGAAAATTTTTGCGGAATTCGGACTCAAACCTGTGATGTCCACCCGGACCGATGATCTCTATCCGGAAACCTTCCCGGCGGTCATTGATTTTTTCAAAAGCTGCGGAATCCGTGAGGACGGCTACATTTACAAGACCGGCGACGAAGACACCAGCCTCTGGCAGATGCCGCTGGCGAAACGGATCCATGAGGTCGCCCCGTCTGTTCCGCTGTATATCATCACATCCGGCAGCGAATACTGGGATATGAAACCCCTGATGAGCCAGTACCGTATGGTCGGCTTTACCCGTGCCGGGCTGAGCGCACCGGAATTTGAACCGGATCTGCGTCTCATGCAGAAAAAAGGCGTTGAACTGTTCCGTTATACCAACCGCACCAGCTGGGCGGAGCGGGACTGCCGTCTTGCCGGACGCGACGATCTGTGGAACGTGATGATCCAGGACAAAGTCGATGGTTATCAGGTGTGGACCGCCGGCGTTACCGGGGCGTATCACCGGTTCCGGATCGGTTACGGCGGCAGTTCGGAAAAAGCGGTTCATGATTTCCCGCCGGAACGGCAGAGCACCTGCCAGCTGCTGTATATCCGGAAAAACGGCGATTTCTACAAACCGGTCAGCTGCATCCGCCTTGAAGATATGCGTGACGGCATTACCGATTACTTTTATTACCGGCTGGCGGAAGAAGCGCTTGCCGCCCGGCGTGATGCGGCAGCTGCGGTCAAGCTGGCGGAAATAACCGCCATGCCGCGCAAGACTCCGGCGCAGTTCAAGGCAATCCGGGAAAAACTGATTCGGCTGATACTTGGAAAATAAATTCAAATAACGGAAGCATGAAACTGTTCAGAAAGGAAAGCAAAAATGAAGTACAGTTTGCATTGTTTTGTTCGGTGCTTTAAGCACAAGTCGTTGAATTTCACATTGATAGAACTCCTTGTGGTGATAGCGGTCATCGCGATTCTGGCGGGAATGCTGCTGCCCGCGCTGAACTCCGCCCGCAACCGCGCCAGAACCATCAGCTGCATATCTCAGCTGAAACAGCTCGGCGTCAGCTGGACCGCCTATTCGCTTGAAAACAAAGATCATCTGCTGCCCGGCATAAAGGATAAATATTCCGTTTATCTGGCGAAACAGGATGTTCTGCGGCTGGGTTACAAGGAAGTGCCAAAACGGGACCAGTTCAACGAACAGAACACCATCTACTATTCCAAAATGATGCTTTGTCCCGGAACTTCACGTCATCAGGCGGTCAATGTCGATGACTTTTACTTTTTCTCGGATTACGCATACAACGGATTCTTTTCCGCCAATGCCTCCTGGCCGGCGTACGGAATCGGTTCTGCCGTGGTCAAACTGACCAGTCTCAAGCGCAACAACTCCAAGAGCATGGTTTTCTGGGACGCCTGGAGCTACCGGCAGAAAAACAACAATTTCCTGAAGCTGAGCGATGCTTATGCCGCGGACGGCACGCAGGACGGCGGCGTGTATTCGGCGCATAAACCCGGCTCCAACCAGCTGTTTGCGGACGGACATGCGGAACAGAACAATTTCTATTGGACGGTCCACAATTCGTGGGGTTACAGCTATAATCTGTGGGATTCGGCGGAAGTCTTCCAGACCCGCCGTCCGTGAGAGGTGCAGACATGAAGTATCAATGGATATTGGGTGTGCTTCTGGGGATGGGAGCCTGGATTTGCCCGGCGGAAAGTGCATCGGCAGAAAAAAACGGCATCGCGGACTACTGGCAGCCGCCGGCGAAGAAGATCATCGGCTGCGGCTGGGAACAGGCGATAAGTGTTGCCAGACTCAAGGAAATACTCCCTGAACTGGAGAAAAATTCGCCTTACAACGGAATTTCCCTGCGGATACAGGGACAGCATGAGGACGGCTACACATTCAGCACACATTTCGCTTTTTCCCCGGAACCGTCCGAAGGACACGGCACGGAGATTATCCGCTGGAAATATGAATGGTTCAAGAAGGACATCGCGGCTCTGCGTTCGATGAAGTTCACCCGGTTCAAGGATAATTTCATCTGGACCAATTCCCGCGATGGCAAAGTGGACTGGTTCAACGACCAGAACTGGTCGGACGTGTGCAACAATTTTGCGGTCCTGGCGAAAATCGCCAAAGAAACCAAACTCAAAGGGCTGATTTTCGATGCCGAATGGTACCGGAACAGCAACCCGGTTTTCAGCCGGATCGCACCGGGGAAGAGTTATGCGGAAATGGCAGCCAAAGCCCGGCAGCGCGGACAGGAATGGGGCAAGGCGATTTTCGGAGAGTATCCGGACATCACTTTGTTCTGTCTGTTTATGTTCTCCTGGAAGGAAAATCTTCGCAGCGCACCGGAATGCTGTGATCTGACCGTGCCGTTTTTCAACGGCGTTTACGATGTGCTGCCGCCGACGGCAACCCTGATTGAAGGGCATGAATATCATGGTTATGCCAGCGGCACCGGCGACCATTATGCCGGACTGCGCTGTGATATGGCACAGGTTCTGCCCATGATGGTGGATAAATCAAACATCGAAAAATTCCGCCGTCAGACCCGGCTGGCATGTGCGCTGTATCTGGACCCGTATGTTTTCTCCGGCAAACCGGACACTTTCCGACGGCGGATCGGTCCGGAAATCCGGAAATCCAACGCTCTTACGGTCTTGCGCCGCAATCTGTTCCACGCGCTGAACACCACGGACGAATATGTCTGGATCTGGAGCGAGGGCGCGCGCTGGCATTATTCCAAACCGGGACATCCCGGTGCGAAGAAAGTCTGGCAGCAGGAGGCTCCCGGCATCCGCGACTGCTTTGAATCGGTACAGGAGCCGCTGACTTACGCCCGCCGGCTGGTGGCGGAAAAGAGCGCCCGGCTGCGCTCGGAAAATCCTGATTTCTCCGGAGATTTCGTCAATCCGAACCGCCCGCGCGGTTATGATTTCTGGCTGTCGGACGCCAAGGACAAAGGAACTTGTGTGAAGGTGCCGGGCGGCGGGATCGGCGGAGGAAACGCGGTTTCGATTGCCGGTTGCAGTTCCACATTGACTTTCACGCAGGAACATGCAGTCGCGCCGGATCAGATGTACTACATCCGGGTGAAAGCCCGTTTTGACAAAGTGGTTTCCGGGCAGTATGCCGTGATGGTGCAGTTCTGTGACAGCAATAAGCGTTTCTGCTGGTATCGGGAAAGTTCGAGCTGCCGGTTCGGCGAACCGGACGCAGACGGCTGGCGCACCGCTGAACTGACAGTGCTGGTCCCGCAGGAAATGAACAGGATGTTCGTGCGTCTTTACGGAGCCTGGATGCAGCCGGAAGACAAACTGACGATCGGTTTGTTTGAAGTGTACCGTCTGAAAGAAAACTTTCTGGCGGCGAACGCACAGTAAGAGATTTTCAAATGAGAGTGAAGAAAGTATCATGAGTTCTTTGCGAAAACGATTCGGAATGGATATCCGGAAAAGTCTGATGGACGAGTGCGATCTCGGAATCATCAACGGACATATCACACTCAACGGAGCATATCACGACGCCGCCGCGGTTCGGGGATTGTTCGCCCCGCCGCTTTTCAGCGATACTTTCCGGCTGGACATCCGGTTCAACGGACGCCGCCTGCCGGCGCAGAGATGTTTCTGGCAGCCGACGGAAGTGGAACGCAGCGGAAATTTCGATTCGTTCCGGTATTCCAGCACGCTCGTCCTGATTGCCGGTCAGCGCGGTGCTCTCCTGGAATTCCGGATTCGGAATACTGCCGCCGAACGCCGGGAACTTTCCGTTCAGTATGAAGTTTTCGGCGGCAATGCCCGGCAGAATCACTGGGAGTTCGGGCGTCCGACGGGCGCAAAATGGCTTCCGGTCCGCCGGGAGCAGGGGCGGATTGTCATCGACCATGAAACGGATCGTATAGCGGTGCGTTCTTCACTGATGCTGCACCCTGCCGCTCCCGGAATTTTCAATGCGGAGGTGCATTCGCTGGCTCCCGGAGAAGAGCTGATTTTCCATACCGCCATTGCCCTGGATGAACGGGATCGCGCCAACCGGATCACGGATTCCGCTCTGGATGATCCGTACCGGACTCTGGCGGCGTCACGCAAAGACTGGAAGGACCGGGTACGGCATCTGGAACAGTGTCTGCCGGAATTCTCCACAGACTGCGCGCCGCTTCAGCGTCTTTACGACCGTTCGGTGCTGCATCTGCTGCTCAATGAATGGAATGTGCCGGAATGGAAACTGCATCCCTACTATGCCACCGGCGGCATCAACGGCGGATGCTGCTGCAATTATCTCTGGAACTACGGCGAACCGTATCGTCTGTGGAGTCTGCTGAATCCGGAGTCCGCACGGGAGAACATCAAGGTTTTCCTCGGTCTGGATCTGACGAAATGTTTCGCCTTTTTCCCGGACGACGGTTCGGCGTTCGGACCGTATTACCCGATCAATCAGGAAAAGATTCTGCTGCTGACTCATGCATATGTTCTGCAGACCGGCGACCGCGGTTTTCTGCATGAAAAATTTCAGGGACGCCGCATCATTGACCACATGATTGAACAGGCTCTGATGCATGACGATCTTTCCCAGCCGGCAGTGCTGGTGAATTACGGCGACGGCAATCATCACCTGGAACTGCGCGGCAAACTCCGTTACGACGGCACGGTGCCGGATCTGAATCTGCGCCGCTGTGTGAATTATCATCTGGCGGATCAGCTCTGCCGTCTTGCCGGCGTTCAGCCGCCCTGCAGTTTCATTGCCCGCGCCGAAGCGTTGAAAAAACTGATTGAGCAGGAACTGTTTGATGATTCGGCGCAATGGTTCCGCGCTCTGGATATGGAAGGGAAACCGTATCTTCGTTACACCATTCAGATGTTCAAGGCGCTGGGATGGAATGACTGGGCTCTTACCGAACGCACGAAGAAGGCGTTGTATTCCCAACTGAATGAACAGAAGTTCCTCGGCAGATTCGGAATGCATTCGCTGTCCATCGACGACCCTGCCTATGATCCGGCGGATATTGACAACGGCGGCCCCGGCGCCTGCATCTCGTTCACTCCCGCCGTGGTTGACCGGCTTTTCCGGGATGGACAGAAAGAGCTGGCATGGAACATTTTCCGGCGTCTTTTCTGGCTGGCGGACGCCTTGCCTTACTGGGGAGACAGCCATACCGCCGACCGCATGGAATACCGCCGGGACACTCCGCTGCAGAATGACATACAGGGTTCCGCTTTGGCGCAGACGGTTATTTTTTCCCTGTTCGGCATTGAAACCGGTGAAGATTTTTCGATATCCGTTTCGCCGTATCTGCCGCCGGAAGTGCCGGAACTTCATCTGAAGAACCTGCGTCTTGCCGGCAAAACGCTTTCGGCGGATGTTTCCCGGACGGGATTCCGGGTGAACTGTGACGGATTTCAGGCGCAGGAAGTTCTTGGAAAAACCATAATAATTCATTGAGGATGTACAGATACTATGAAACGTTCGGAAATCAACCATTATATAGAAGAAGCCATGGAATTCTGGGATGGACTGGGATTCAAACTGCCGCCTTATGCCCGTTTTTCCGTGGCGGACTGGCAGGAGCACGCCGCGGGATGTCAGGAAATTTTTGATTTGCAGCTGGGCTGGGATGCAACCAGTTTCGGCAATGCGGATTTTCTGCAGTCCGGACTGCTGCTCTACACTTTGCGCAACGGCAAGGCAGGTTCTCCGGAATACCCGAAACCTTATGCCGAAAAAATTATGATGGTCCGGGAAAATCAGGTAACACCGCGTCATTTTCACTGGTACAAATGCGAGGACATCATCAACCGCGGCGGCGGAAATCTGGTCATCGAACTTTTCCGCGCCGATCCGGCGGCGAACCGGATTTGCGGCGGACGCTTTACTATCAGTGTCAACGGAATACGCCGCGAACTCGATTCCGGAGACAAACTGATTCTTTCCCCCGGTGAAAGCTGTACCATGGAACATATTCATTGTCATAAATTTTATGGAGAACCCGGTTCCGGTTCCAGCATGATCGGCGAGGTTTCCATGGTGAACGACGATCATTCCGACAACTGTTTTGTGGACGGCGCACTCCGTTTCATTCCGGTTGAGGAGGACGAACCGGTGCGTTATCCGCTGGCATGTGAATACGAACGGCTGATTTCTGTGAAAAAATAATTCCCGCTTTCTTGAAAATTCTGCGGCGCGGTGGTACTTTTACACAGAAATATACAGAAACTTCAAGGACATGGATTCTATGGACAAAAAAGATGTTTACAATGTAACGGATCTTGCCGTTCCATTTGATGTGGAATGCGATATGAGCAGCCGGATGATCCCGATGCGCGACGGAGTCCGGCTTCATGCCGTGATTTATTTCCCGCTGAAACGTCCGGAACGCACGGGCGTCGTGTTGATCCGCACTCCGTACTGCCGGACCACCTGGTTCCAGCTTCCCGTCGCGGAGGCATTGCAGCACCGGCAGATTGTCATGATCCAATCCTGCCGCGGGACGGCGTGGAGCGAAGGCGAATGGGATCCCGCCGATACGGAACTCGAATTCCGGGACGCCGAAGACACGTTCGCTTATCTGGAAAAACAGGATTTCTACAACGGCCGCTGCGCCATGACCGGCGGCAGTTATCCCGGCTGGGTTCAATGGGCTGCCGCCCGTACCGGATATGAAGGACTGGTCGCGCTGACTCCCAACGTGGCTCCGCTGACCGGTTGTGTCGGAGCCGCGGTGCGGGGCGGCGGAGTACAGCTGAGCTTCGCGGTCAACTGGATGCTTTCCATGTATCACCGCCGCAGATACGGGTATGCCGGAGTGCCGGACTACAATGCCATGAAAACAGTCTGGCATACGCCGGTCATTGACTGCGACCATGCCGCCGCATATCCGGATGTTCCCGCGTTCCGTCATTTTCTGCGCTGCGCGGATGCTCCACATCATCAACTGACTGCGCATCAGACACATTTTTCCCGGATGAAAGTCCCCGCTCTGATTTCCGGCGGCTGGTTTGACGGATTCCTGCCGGACACCATCGAAAGTTTCCAGCGGATGCAGAGTCAGGCGGCCTCGGAAAAAGCACGGAAATTCACCCGGCTGGTCATCGGTCCATGGGGACACGGCGGACTGCTGAATCCGGAACTGTTCGGCGTCCGCAATGATCGTTCCCAGGTGATCCGCTGGGAGGTCCGGTTCATGTACGGGCTGCTGCGGCATCCGGACCGCGACCCCCTGCCGGGAAAAAGCGCCGTGCATTATTTCATGATCGGAGAAAACCGCTGGCGCGACAGTGAATGCTGGCCGCCCGCCGGAACTCAGGAACAGCGCTGGTATCTGCACTCCGGCGGCAATGCCAATACCGCTTCCGGAGACGGATCGATTACAGAGTCTGTGCCGGGAGTGGAAACTCCGGACTGTTTTGTCAGTGATCCGGCACATCCGGTGCTGTCGAACCGCGGCGCACATGATTCACTGGGCTGTTACGACCGTCGCGAAGAGGAAACACGATCCGATGTACTGGTATATACGATGCCGGTCCGGAAAAAAACGCTGGCTGTAACCGGTCCGGTGCGCCTGCGTTTTCATGCGGCGGTGTCTGCCCCCGATACGGATTTCGTGGTCCATCTGCTGGATGTAACGCCGGACGGCAGATCGTTGTGGCTGACCGGCGGCGTTCTGCGCGCCCGTTACCGGAACGGAACCGAAAAACCGGAACTGCTGGTTCCGAACAGAATCACGGAATTTGAAGTGGTGCTGAATGATATTGCCGCGGCGTTTCTGCCGGGACATGCTTTGCGGATTGAGTTATGCGGGCAGGATTTCCCCACGTGCGGACGCAATCCCAACACCGGTAATGAATATACCACGGATCCGGAGCTGCGCTGTGCCGCGGTTACGGTATATCATGATGCGGAACATCCTGCGGAACTGCTGCTGCCGGTTCTTCCCTGAAGGACAGTCATCTGCGGTTCCGCCGCCGGTCGGACAAGCTGATTTTCCGCACTGTGCCTTCCTGCCGGATATACAGTTCCGGAGCGACGGTCCAATGACTTCCAGTCGGGAGCAGCGGACGGTTGACCACAAAATATTCCATGATCTGGAAGATTTCCGACATCTCATAGTAGATGTGGTCGCAGGGATACTTGATGTCCGTCAGAAAATCTTCCGGGCGGTCGTGGGATAGTATGCTGACGTCCACCGGAACCCGCAGCCCCTGTTTTTTCAGCACTTCGATTGTGCCGTCCTGCAAAGTGTGTCCGGTACAGAAAACGGCTGTCGGGATGGTTTCGCGGTTCCGCAGAAAATCATACAGCTGATCCTGCCAGGCCGGGGCGGGTGCATTGATTCCGAATATGTCCACGCGGGAGTCCGGACAGAAATGCCGGAATTCAATTTCAAAACTTTTCTGCCGTGCCGCCAGAGCGGGCGCATTCTGCACGGTAACAATCAGAATATCCCGGTGTCCCATGTCCATGAGATAATGTGCGGCAAGTTCGCCGCCGACATGGTTGTCCGTTTCGATGGAAATATTGGTGGCGCGGGTGCCGTCGGAAAGAACGTTGATGGAGTAAAGATCCGGATTGACATCCAGAGCTTTCTGCATAATCCGCGGGTCGTACAGGGATCCGAACACCACGGTGTCGGCGCGTCTTGCCAGTTCCATGAAATGCGCCGGATCTTTTTCAATGTCCGCCTGTATCAGATGCATCTGCCTGATGCGGAGACAGTTTTCCAGATGCCGGACAAGGTTGGACTGAAAAACGTTTTCGCCGCGGGAGCCGACCAGAATGGTGTTCTGCATATTGAGATTCTGCCGGCTGAAACCGTTGCTGTTGAGGAAGCGGACGACGCGCTGCCGGGTTTCCTGTTTGACCGCGGGGTCATTCCGCAGACAGCGCACGATGGTTGACCGGCTCAACCCTAATTGCCGTGCGACTTCTTCCTGCGTAATTTTTTTCATTACCGTTTCCTTGCAGCTGATTTTATCTGTTGTTTTCAAATTATAATGAGAAACTGTTTTTTTCAAGTTTTTTTTCTTTTGATTTCCGCATTTTCCGCCGCAAATATTTCATGAAGTTGAAAAGCGGCGGAATGATGCTATAGTAATGCGCAGAATTACAGATAATGGAAAACTGAAACTATGTTTGCTCTGAAATCAGAATATCAGCCGGCGGGCGATCAGCCCAAAGCTATTGCGGAACTGGTCCGGGGCCTTAAGGAAGGGAAAAAATATCAGACCTTGCTGGGCGTCACAGGATCAGGCAAGACGTTTACTCTCGCAAATGTACTGGCGCAGGTGAACCGTCCCGCTCTGATGCTGTCCCACAACAAAACTCTGGCGGCACAGCTTTACAGTGAACTGAAGTCTTTCCTGCCGGACAACGCCGTGGAATATTTCATCAGTTACTATGACTATTATCTGCCGGAATCTTATATTCCTCAGACCGATACCTATATTGCCAAAGATGCCAGCATCAATGAGAATATCGAACGTATGCGTCTTTCCGCAACGGCATCCCTGCTGGAACGTCGCGATGTGCTGGCGGTTGCCAGTGTGTCGTGCATATACGGTTTGACTGCGCGCGAAGACTATGAATGCATGTGCATTCCGCTGTCCATCGGACAGGAGATCGGGCGCAATGAACTGCTGAAACGTCTGGTGGAAGTGCAGTTTGACCGCAATGATCTGGCGCCGGAACGCGGACAGTTCCGGGTTCGCGGCGACAATGTGGATATTTTTCTGCCGCAGAAAGAGGAACTGCTGCGGGTGGAATTCTGGGGAGATTCGGTGGAATCGCTGACCCGCTGTGATCCGGTATCGGGCAGGGTGCGTTCCCGTCCGGATTCGGTGATGATTTTCCCTCCGCGTCATTTTGTGCTGCCGCAGGAACGGATCAATGCGGCGACGGAGAACATTCTCAAGGAAATGAAAGAGCGGGTTGCCTGGTTTGAATCGCAGGGCAAACTGGTCGAGGCGCAGCGTCTGTATCAGCGGGTCAATTACGATGTGGAAATGATGCGCGAAATCGGCTATTGTTCCGGCATTGAGAATTATTCGCGGCATCTGGGCGGACGCGCTCCGGGTTCGCGGCCGTTCTGTCTGCTGGACTTTTTCCCGAAGGATTACATCACGATCATAGATGAATCCCATGCGACGATTCCGCAGATCATGGCGATGTACAAAGCGGACCGGAGCCGGAAGCAGACACTGGTCGATCACGGATTCCGGCTGCCTTCCGCGCTGGACAACCGGCCGTTGAAATTTGAGGAATTCACTTCGCTGCTGGGCGATGTGATTTTTGTTTCCGCCACGCCGGCGCAGTATGAACTGGAACTGTGCGGCGGTTCAGTGGTGGAGCAGGTAGTGCGTCCGACCGGACTGCTGGATCCGCCGGTGGAAGTGCGCAAGCTGGAAGGTCAGGTGGATGATGTGATGGAGGAAATCCGGCGCTGCACCGAAAGCGGCGGACGCTCCATGGTTGCCACATTGACCAAGAAAAGTGCGGAACGTCTGGCGGATTATCTGAGTGAGCTCGGACTGAAAGTGAAGTACCTGCATTCGGAAATCGACGTGATCGAACGGGTGCGTCTGCTTTCCGAACTCCGACGCGGCGATTTCGACTGCATTGTCGGAATCAATCTGCTGCGCGAGGGTATCGACCTGCCGGAACTGAAGCTGGTGGCGATTCTGGATGCGGACAAGGAAGGTTTTCTGCGGTCGGCGCGTTCGCTGGTGCAGGTCGCCGGACGCGCCGCGCGAAATTCTGAGGGTCGCGTGATTCTGTATGCCGATCAGATCACCGACAGTATGAAAGCCCTGATAGACACCACCAATGCCCGGCGCGCCAAACAGCAGGCTTACAACGAAGAACATCATATCGTTCCGAAAACCATCATCAAATCACAGCGGGAAACCATTACGGATGTTCTCGGTCTGTCGCCGTCCTCTGCGGAAAACCGCACCACTTACAGTATGGATGAACTGCACGAAACCGCAGCTCTGATCCGGGAGGACCGTGCCGCGTTCAAGTCTGCCAGACAGGGACGCAAAGGCAAACTGCTCCGCATGGAGCAGCCGGACTGGGAAGGGCTGGACATGAACGAACTGATGACTGCACTGGAAAAAGAGATGCTTGCGGCGGCGGAAAATCTGGAATTTGAACGGGCTGCGCAGCTGCGGGACCGGATCCGCGAGATTGAAAACTCCGGCTCACCGGACCATGCCGCAAAAATGCCGCCGGCTCCGACAAAACGCGCGTCCGGCGGACGTAAGAAATCATCCCGGTAAAACTGTGTTCAGTCCTTTTTGGAACGGTACCATTCGGGAGTGATTCCCAGTTTGTCTATTTTATAATGTATAATGCGTTCGGAGAGCCCCAGCTGCCGGGCGGCGGCTGCAACGTTTCCCGCGTTGGCTTTCAATGCCTCCACGATCAGTTCCCGTTCGAACGAGTTGACCAGGGTCTTGAAATTCGCTTTGGCATCGGGATGAATCACTGCCGTGCCGGACGCCTCGCCGGTCTGAAGCGAGGGCGGCAGATCATAGCCGTGAATCACGGTGTCCGAGGCGGTCAGGACAGCCCGTTCGATACAGTTTTCCAGTTCGCGTACGTTGCCGGGCCAATGGTAGGACATCAGCATGTTGATGGCGGGGGTGGAAATCCGCGAGATGTTCTTGCCGTGCATACGGTTGTATTTGCCGAGGAAATGATCGGCAAGCAGAATGATGTCGCTGGCGCGTTTGTGCAGACAGGGGAGCTGAATGGGAAAAACATTGAGCCGGTAATACAAGTCCTCGCGGAATTGTCCTTCCGCCATGAGTTTTTCCAGATCGCGGCTGGTGGCGGCGAGAAGCCGGACATCCAGTTTGATTTCCTCGTTGCTGCCGACGCGGGTAATGGTGCGTTCCTGCAGGAAACGCAGGAGTTTGACCTGAACATTGACGCTGAGATCGCCGATTTCGTCAAGGAAAAGCGTTCCGCCGTTGGCTGCTTCCGCACGGCCGATGCGCCGGGCAACGGCACCGGTGAAGGCGCCTTTTTCATAGCCGAACAGTTCACTTTCGATCAGGTTGTCGGGCAGGGCGGCGCAGTTGACTGCGACAAACGGTTTGGTGTTGCGGTTGCTGGACATATAAATGGCGCGGGCGATCAGTTCTTTGCCTGTGCCGGACGCTCCGCGGATGAGAACCGTGGCATTGCTGCCCGCCACCTGCGAAATCATTTTATAGACGGCGCGCATGGCGTTGCAGTTGCCGATGATGTTGGAAGGACGCGGAGTGGTGCCGAGTTCTTCACGCAGCCGCATGTTTTCTTCCAGCAGTTTGCGGCGTTCCTCATGCTGTTCCAGACAGGACGCCACGGCTTCGGCGATGATGTTGGCGACGGTTTCGAGCAGCCGGAGATCCTGATCAAGATTGCCCCGGACTTCGGTTTCGCGGTCGATGCTCAAGGTGCCGATGACATTTTCCATGTGAATAATCGGGACACAGAGAAAAGCGATATGTCCTTTTTTGGGACGCGCCTGCGTGCGGCCGAGAAATTCCGGTTCTTTGGAGATGTCCGGAATCAGAGCGGGTTTTCCGGTCTGGGCAACCTTGCCGGTAATTCCTTCCCCGATCATGTATTTGCCGCGGTTGATTTCGTCGCCGGTCAGCCCGTTGGAGGCTTCGATGAACAGAGTGTCGCCGTGCCGCATGGTGATGGTTCCGCGCAGCAGTCCCATTTCCTTGTGCAGAATATTCAGTACGTTGCGGAGCAGTTCCGACACGTTGTGTTCGTGAACGATGGTATAGCTGATCTGATTCAGCACGGCGATTTCAATCTGGTTGCGATCAGGCATAAGACCGTTTTCTCTCCTTGATGTTCCTGTTTTTTCTCTTGTCAGGCAATATAGTATGAAAAATCTCTTTTTCAAGTGACAAAAATGTAGGTTGTGGGAAAAAGACTTACATTTTTGTATGGTTGAAAGAGCTGAAATCTGTCGTTGAACCGTGCATTCAAGTTCAAAAACGGAATAAAATAAAGTTGGCACGGAAAATGCTGTATACAAACCGTTGAGAAAAAACAAACCATCCAGTATAAGGAGTCGAAATATGAACTGTGACAGAAAAGGTGCCATCCGGGCGGTGCTGGCCCGGGAAGAACTGGGAGAAAAGGAACTTGCTCCCTTCACCACGGAACACTATGGAGAAGATGTTTTTCATTTCTCCCGCATGAAAGAATGTCTCCCGAAACCCATTTACCAGAAACTCATGGATACCGTGAGCGAAGGCAAGCCGCTGGATCAGTCCATCGCTGATGCCGTTGCCCATGCCATGAAAGAATGGGCTCTGGAAAAAGGCGCAACTCACTTCACCCACTGGTTCCAGCCGATGACCGGAACCACGGCGGAAAAGCATGACTCTTTCCTTGAACCGGTCGGAAACGGTCAGGCGATCATGTCGTTCTCCGGCAAAAACCTGATTGTCAGCGAACCGGATGCTTCGAGCTTCCCCTCCGGCGGTATCCGCTCCACTTTTGAGGCCCGCGGTTACACCGCATGGGATCCGACCAGCCCCGCGTTCATCAAACGCGGCCGCAACGGTGCAACCCTCTGCATTCCGACAGCGTTCTGTGCGTATGCCGGTGAAGCTTTGGATAAAAAGACTCCGCTGCTGCGTTCCATGCAGGCGCTCAACCTGTCGGTCAAGCGTCTGATGAAATGCTTCGGCTACGATGGTTCCAAAAATGCCAAAGTCGCGCTCGGTCCGGAACAGGAATACTTCCTGATTGACGAACACTTCTATTATGCGCGTCCCGACCTGGTTCAGACCGGCCGTACACTGTTCGGTGCGCCGCCGCCGAAACATCAGCAGCTGGAAGACCACTATTTCGGCGCGATCAAACCGCGGATTCTCGAATTCATGACGGATGTGGATTCCGAACTGTGGAGACTGGGCATTCCTGCCAAGACCCGGCACAATGAAGTTGCCCCGGCTCAGTTTGAACTGGCTCCGGTGTTCGAAGAACTCAACCTGGCTGTCGACCACAACATGATCATCATGGAAGTCCTTAAACAGACTGCGGAAAAACATGGTCTGGTCTGTCTGCTGCATGAAAAACCCTTCGCGGGCATCAACGGATCCGGCAAGCACAACAACTGGTCTCCGATTTACGGCGACATCAATATGCTGAACCCCGGCAGTGATCCGCACCAGAACGCGATCTTCCTGACCACGCTCTGCGCGATCATCATGGCTGTGGACAAACACAGCGATCTGCTGCGTACCGCCACCGCATCCGCCGGCAACGACCATCGTCTCGGCGCAAATGAAGCACCTCCCGCCATCATCTCCATCTTCATCGGAGAACAGCTGGCGGACATCATCGACCAGATTGAAAAAGGCTCGCTCAAATCGTCGAAACATGCCGGAACCATGCGGATCGGCGTGGACACTCTGCCGATTCTGCCGCGGGATACGACGGACCGTAACCGGACCAGTCCGTTTGCGTTCACGAACAACAAGTTCGAATTCCGCGCACCGGGTTCCAGCCAGTCCTGCGCCGGCTGCAATATTATCCTGAATACGATTGTTGCCGAAGCCATGGACGCCATTTCCGATGAACTGGAAAAAGTTTCCAAGAGCAACTTCAATGCGGGACTGCAGGAAATTCTGCGCAAAATCATCAAGGAACACAAACGGATTATCTTCAACGGTGACAATTACAGCGATGCGTGGAAGAAGGAAGCCGCCAAACGCGGTCTGCCGAATCTCCACAATACCCCGGAAGCGATGCAGGCTCTGATCAATCCGGAAAATATCGCTCTGTTTGAAAAATACCATGTGTTCTCGAAAGTGGAAGTTCATTCCCGCTACGAAATCTTCATGGAGGAATATCACCGCAAGATCCGGATCGAAGGCGAACTTTCGCTGAATATGGCACGGACCATCTTCCTGCCGCTCGGCAGCCGCCAGCTGTCCGAACTGGTCAAGAACATCGCCGTGATGTCCGGCTGTGAACTCAAGGCAGGTCTGGCTGCGCAGAAAGCTGCGGCGGAAGCGGTCGGCAAGCTGGTCGACGGCATCGAAATGGAATGCCGCAACCTGGAAAAAGCCCTTGCGCTTACCGACGCCAGCGACAAGATCATCGACTCCATGACCGCTCTGCGGAAACTGGTCGATCTGCTGGAAAAACGCGTGGACGACGATCTTTGGACTCTGCCCAAATATCGCGAAATGCTGTTCATCAACTGAGGATTTCCCCCTTTCCTGCGGCGGTATGGGAACGCCGCAGTGAAATAAAAAATCTCCCAGCATCATGGAAGGCTTCTCTCTCCTTCCGTGATCACACCCCCACACTGCGGAGGGTTTTCCGGGTTCCCCGGAGAGCCCTCCGCTCTTTTCTTGCTGTAAATGATCTTGCCGGTATGGCAGGAGCCGATGGTATGGCGGCTGTTCATTGCCGTCTGTATGGTTTCAGTGCGGAAAGATTTTTCCGTGAAATAAAAAACGATGATGGCTGAAAACAGAAAACCCGGAAGAATCCAGTTCGGATCCTGCCGGGTTTGTCCGATTCGTCAGAAGAATCTCAGGGACGGGTGTCCTGATTCGGATAGACGAAATTGTATTTGTTCTGCGCCGGGGTGAGAATCCATTCCGGCTGAAGGATCGGTCCGTATCCCCAGGCGGGGCAGTCCGGAATATCCGTGCAGCCGGGGAGGGGCGCGAAGAAAGTAACGATTTCCACGACGCCGACCACTTCGCGGATGACCACATTGACCACGCCGCGGAGGACGCCGTAAGTGCAGGCGGCCAGCCCGCCTTCTTCAAAGTTTACCTGATACCAGGTGACGGGGAACTCCAACGCACCGAAAGCGGTGTTGCTGATGCCGCGTCCGAGTTTGCGGACGATCTGGTCAACCACCTGGGGAGTGGCGGATTCCTGCGCGGAGACATCCATGGATGTTCCGACCGCAAACAGCAGCATGGAGCCAAGAAGCATTTTTTTCCACAGTTTCATGAGGCACATTCCTTGTTTTATGTTGATCTTTCAACCTTTTTTTCACTGTATGGGTGCTAATATATTCCGATTTCTGCAAATGGTCAAGTATTTTTTTCAAATATGTTTCGCAAATTTGCAATATAATGATATATTATCGGTAACAAACGAGGTTTTTTTGGAGAAAGGCGAAGTTTTATGACGAAAAAAAAGATGGAAAGCACCGGCATCGTGCATGAAGAACTGACTTTGCTGAACCGCAACCATACGGAATATCCGGATTCTCCGGACAAGGCGAAGATTGAAACCTTCCAGAATGCCAATGCACACCGCAATTACCTGATCGAGTTTGACTGCCCGGAATTCACGAGTCTCTGTCCGGTAACGGGTCAGCCGGATTTCGGCCATATCCGGGTCCGTTATGTGGCGGATCAGCGCTGCATTGAGAGCAAGGCCCTGAAACTGTATCTGTTCTCGTACCGGAATTTCAACACTTTCCATGAAGCAGCCGTGAACCGGATTCTGACGGATCTGGCGAAAGCATGTTCCCCGCGCTGGATGGAAGTCCGCGGCGATTTCATGCCCCGCGGCGGCATATCCATTCATGTCCGTGCGGAAGAAGGCGATCCTGCCTTGCGTCCGGCGGATTGAACCCGGAGAGTTTCCCAAAATTAAGAATACAACCAATCCATTTAAACAAATGAGAGACAAAACCGTATGAACAGCCAATTTGATTTTGTGGAAGACGGCGGCGTAACCTCTGCTGCGGGATTCAAAGCCTGCGGAGTATGCGCCGGACTGAAACGCAACGGCAGCGCGGACATGGCGATCATCGCCTCTGATGCAGACTGCTCGTTTGCCGGAACCTTCACCTCCAATCTTTTCCCTGCGGCTCCGGTCCGCTACTGCCGGGAAATCTGCGCAAAATCCAAGAACATCCGCGCCATCACGCTCAACAGCGGAGTTGCCAATGCCTGCACCGGGCTGGAAGGCAATGAAAACACCCGCCGGACTGCGGAACTCACTGCGGAATGTCTGGGGATTGCTCCGGATCAGGTGATGGTTGCCTCCACCGGACGCATCGGCGTTCAGCTGCCGATGGACATCATTGAAAAAGGCATCCGCGAAGGAGTTGGAAAACTTTCGTACGACGGCGGTTCCGCCGCGGCACATGCCATCATGACTACGGATACCCGCCCGAAGGAGCTGGCGATTTCATTCTTGGTCAATGGAAAGAAAGTAACCGTCGGCGGCTGCTGCAAAGGCGCGGGAATGATTTCTCCGAAAATGATCACGGCTCCTCATGCGACGATGCTGTGCGTCATTACTACGGATGCCCAGGCGGAGAACGCTTATCTTGCCGAGGTCATCGGCAAAGCAGTCGGCGCGTCCTTCAACAAAATCACTGTGGACAATGACATGAGCACCAATGACACGGTGATCCTGATGGCGAACGGCGTCTCCGGCGTGAGCATCAGCAGCGGCTCCGAAGGTTCTGAACTGTTTGAAAATGCCGTCCGCATGGTTGCGGAACATCTGGCGCGTTCGATTGTGTTTGACGGTGAAGGCGTCACCAAATTTGTCAGCGTGGAAGTTTCCGGAGCCGCAAATGAACAGGATGCGGAACTGGCGGCACGCGCGATTGCCAATTCCCCGCTGTGCAAGACGGCATGGTTCGGCTGCGACCCCAACTGGGGACGCATTCTGGCGGCTGCGGGTTATTCCGGCGCGGTGTTTTCTCCCGAAAATGTGTCGCTGGATTTCGACGAAATGCCGGTGGTGCGCGGCGGTCTGGATGCCGGAACGCCCGAAAGCGAACTTGCCGAGCTGATGAAACGGCGTGAATTTGCGGTCAAGATCGACCTCGGCGAAGGCTGTGCATCCAGCACGGTCTGGACCGGTGATTTCACTTATGAATATGTCAAGATCAATGCGGATTATCATACCTGATCCGGGGAGAAGCATCATGGATTTTACACCACTTATCAACAAGGCGGATGTGCTGAATGAAGCCTTGCCGTACATTCAGAAATTCAAAGATTCCATTGCCGTGATCAAGTTCGGCGGGAGCGCAATGGAAAATCCGGAACTGACCCGGAAAACCATGCGCGACATCGTGCTGCTGGATGCCATCGGCATGAAACTGGTCGTGGTTCACGGCGGCGGCAAAGCCATCAGCGCACGGCTGAAAGAACTCGGCATTGCCACGAAATTCATCAACGGTCTGCGGGTTACGGACGAGGACACCATCAAAGTGGTGGACGACGTCCTGCACAACAATACCAACAAAAGCCTGGTGGACGGCATCACCGCAGTCGGCGGACGCGGCGTTTCCATTTCCGGAAAGCGCATCATGCGTGCTGAAAAACAGTGGACCAAGGATGCCGCTACCGGAGAAAAACTGGATATCGGCTACGTCGGCAAGGTGATTGCGGTTGATGTTCATCCTATTCTGGATGCGCTGGAATACAAGTATATCCCGGTGATTACTCCGCTGGCGATGGATTTCTATCATCAGACGTACAACATCAATGCGGATACCGCCGCCTGCGAAATCGCCAAGGCACTTCGGGCGCGCAAACTGGTGTTCCTCAGCGACGTGCCGGGAATTCTGCGCGATCCCAAAGACGAATCTTCGCTGATTTCCGTGATTCACACTTCTGAAGTGGATAAACTGATTGCGGACGGCGTTCTTTCCGGCGGTATGCTGCCGAAAATCCAGAGTTCGGTCAGCGCGATTCAGGCTGGAACCCGTGAAGTTCACATGATTGACGGCCGCAATCCGCATTCGCTCCTGCTGGAAATTTTCACCAACAGCGGCATCGGAACGGAAATCCTGGAAGGCTGAACTGTCATCACGCCGGATTTCTCAACAGAAAAAATCCGGCGGATTTGGAAAGGAGTTTTTTATTATGCGTAAAATGGTCTGCACATTGCTCTGCTGTGCCGGGGCGACTCTGTTTCTGTCTGCCTGCGGTGAACAGAAACAGAATCCGGAAGGCAAAGTCGAATCCGCTGTCAAAGAAACTGCCCAGGCTGTGGACAAGACGGCTGACTATGCCACCGGCAAAACTCAGCTGGAACAGAAGAAAAAACTGGAAAATAAACTGAACAAGATTCAAGGCGACCAGCAGAAACAGCTGGAAGACGCCCTGAAATAATTTGTCTGAAAAACGGGAAAACCCTGCTGCTGATGACAGAGGGTCTTTCCGTTTTGCATGAATGAAAAACTGCCGGGATTTCATCCGTTACAGTTTCCGGCAGTTCCTGCAGATACGGAGCAAGGAACAGTTCCTTTGAAAAAAATATGGAAAATTATCCGGGAGCCGCTGCTTCGATGGAGTCAGTCCGGCTGGTTCTGGGGCGGTGCTTTTGCCCTTTGCGGTCTGGTGTATGTTCTGCTTAAGGGAATTTATCTCAACAACGACATTGACAACAGCTGGACCGGTGCCTGGATTTTCAATTTCTGGAATCGCGGAATCACGGAAGATATTATTTTTTTTGAAGGAGATGCCAGTTACTGGGGAGTCCGGTTCTTTTCTCATATTTTCTGCTGGATTTACGGTTTTGCCGGAATGGTGTTCGGTTTTACCCGCGATGTCTGGATCGGTGTTTCTGCCTTCTGGATGCTGACCGGATTTCTGATTTGGTACGGAATCGGAAAAATTCTGCTTCCGAACCGGAATGCCGCACGTGTTTTTCTTTTTCTGCTGGTCCTGGCAGGTGTATCGGTTGCCGCTGCCATGAAGATACGAACCGACGCTTTTGTGTTTGCGTTCAATGCCCTTGCCTTTTATCTGTTTCTGCGTGGAAAGTATTTCTGGGCAGTATTCTGCGCATGTATTGCCGTGGAAACGCATCCGGTTGGAATTTGCGGAATCTGTTATCCGGCGGCATATCTGCTCTGTTGCCGGCGTGAAGTTTTTGATTTACGGCATCCGGGTGCGTTCCTGCGGATGGCAGCCGGCGGATTGTGTGGTATTCTGCTGTATCTGCTGCTGCACTGGAGTACCCTTGCCGAACTGCTGCCGGTATTGTCCAATGCGACTTCTGGCCGTTCTAATTTTCTGTATGCTCATTTCTTCGGGCGGAGCAGTTATCCGTGGCGGTATCTGCCGGAGCTTCTGCTGTTTGCTGCAGCTTTTGCAGGACATTTTCTGGTGTTCGGCCGCAGAAAATTCTTTTTCCCGCTGACCGTTCTGCTGTTTCTGCTGTTTTCTTTTCTGATAGCGCGTGGAAATTTTCATTATGCGCTGTTTGCATATCCGGCGTTTCTGCTGTTGACAGTAAATCTGGCGGATCGTCTGGACCGTGCTGTTCCCGTGCTGTTGGCACTGGGCTGGCTTCTGCTGATGCTTCCGCAGTATTCGTTCCTGATCTGGCGCAATTCCGGCGGGCGTGATTTCAATGAATACACAGCTCGTCTGCAATCGGTGAAAATACCGGAAAATGTCCGGATCTGCGGAATGCCCAATGATTATTTTGCGTTTATGAAACACAAAGGTTTCCGCACTTTGCGCCTTTACCGTCCGGATCAGGAGGCGTACATCATCCGCCATGAAAAAACCATTTACATGCAGCCGGACTGGGAACACATTTCCGAAGAAGCGGTCCGGTCTGCCGGCGTCCAAAGAATTGCGGAATTCCCCCTGCGGTCCGGCGGCAGAGTTTCCGTCTGGCATAAACTTCCTGCATCGAGGAACAAACCTGAGGAGAATGACAAACCATGAAAAAACTGTCTGTTCTGATTCCCTGTTACAATGAACAGGAAGTATTTCCGTTTTTGCGGCAGGAGCTGGAATGTTTCTGCTCCGGATTGTCCGAACAGGAATTGGACTACGAAATTATCCTGGTGGATGACGGCAGCCACGATCTTACCTGGCCGCTGATTCTGGATTGGAGTTCCGCCAATCCGCATGTCCGCGGACTTTCCCTCTCCCGCAATTTCGGACATCAGGCTGCGCTGAGCTGTGCCTGTCAGGTTTGTACTGGCGATGTGTCCGTTTCCCTGGATGCTGATTTGCAGGATCCGCCGGAAGTGATTATGGAAATGCTGGAAAAGTGGCGTGCCGGAGCCGACATCGTTTACGGCATCCGTTCCCGGCGGGAGGCGGAATCTTTTTTCAAAAAAGTGACGGCAGCCGGTTATTACCGCTTTCTCCAGTATCTGGGCGTGAAACTGGAACGGGATTGCGGTGATTTCCGCCTGATGAACCGCCGGAGCATGGATGCGCTGAACGCCATGCCCGAACGGGGACGTCTGCTGCGTGCCATGGTCGGCTGGATCGGATTCCGTACGGAACGGGTATATTTTGTGCGTCATGCCCGGAAGGCAGGGGAGACGAAATATCCGCTGCGGAAAATGATTGCACTGGCGGCAGACGGTATTTTTTCATTTTCCTATATGCCGCTGCGGATTTCCTATTATTTAAGTCTGCTGCTGGCTCTGCCGGTGCTGATTTATCTGGCGGCGACGCTGATTCTTTATTCTTTGGGCAAAGCAACTCTGGTCCCCGGCTGGACCAGTATCGTGCTGATCGTGACTTTATTCGGAGCCGGCAACCTGATTTGTCTGGGGGCGCAGGGCGAATACATCCGGCGGATTTATTCCGAAGTGAAACAGCGTCCGCTGTACTGGGTGCGCGAAGACACTGCCGAACGGAAAGCGGAAAAACGCTGACCGGATTTATTGTTCCGGACGGATTTTGCCGGGAGTTCCTGTCCGTTTGAGCTGAATGGTGGTGCAGCCTTTTTCCCGGAGATATTCCAGAATGCTGCCGGTTCCGGCAAAATGTCCGGCGCCGATCAGCACCATGACCGTCTGTTTTTCCTTCAGAAGGTCATAGATTTTTTCCGTCATGAGCTGATTGCGTTCCAGAAACAGACAGCGGAAATATTCCGGATGCTTGAACGCCATTTCGTTGGTGATCATGGTCATATTGTCCGGAGAGCCGTTTTCCAGGGATTCCATAATCCGCTTCAGGTCGCGTCCCGCCTGATTGAAATCGCGGATTGATTCCAGCAGCATTCGTCCGGCGGCGGCATCCGGCACTTTCGCCATGGCGGAGAATTGAGATTCGACTGTCTCCAGACTGTATGCCTTGCGGTTTCCCAGATGCCGGGAAAATACTTTTTCCAGTCCGCATTCTACAGAAAATTCCGGATGTTTCATCAGGTAAATCCGGGCAAGGGAAATATTGAGCAGCCAGGGACGGATACGCTCCAGAACCATGGGAATCATATTGGGTTCATTCCGGCTGAAAAAGGCGCAGACGGTCTGGAAATCCGCAAACCCCAGCACCCCAGAGAGCGTGCGTCCCGGCGGAAACATTCCGTACCGCTGACTTTCCTGCGCGATCAGCGCGGGGTTGGGATCGCTGATTTCAAAATATACCGCGGATGATGCTTCCAGCACCTGATCGTAGGTTTTGTCCAGCGGATACCATTCTTTTTTGCCGACGTGAATGGAGCCGGTCAGGTAAACTTTGCCCGGAAGACCGGGGGCAGCGGTTTCCCAGATCAGAACCTTTTCGGTTCCAGCCAGTACAAAACAGAGCAGTGAAAGAACAAGAAATATGAAATTCCGCATTGCCGTATTCTCCTTGTCAAAATGAGTGTATTTTATATGAAATTCCGCGTCGAACTGCGTATCAGAACTTATGAATTATTTCCTTTCAGAACTTTTTCCAGATTTCTGCGTCCTTCTTCCGTCAGAATCTGATCCAGCAGCAGATCCAGCCCTCCTTCCAGCAGTCCGGTGAGGTCGTGAACGGAAATGCCGAACCGGTGATCCGTTACGCGGCTCTGCGGAAAATTGTAGGTGCGGATCCGTTCGCTGCGGTCGCCGGTTCCGACTTGCTGCCGTTTGGAGTCGGCATGTTTGCGGGCTTCCTCGCGCTGCCGGATTTCCAGCAGTTTGGTTTTCAGAATGCGCAGCGCAATTTCCCGGTTGCGAATCTGCGAACGTTCCTGCTGGCTGGCAACCGTGATGCCGCTGGGTTTATGCACAATCCGGACCGCGGAATCGGTGCGGTTGACATTCTGTCCGCCCGGACCGGAGGAACGGAACGTGGAGATTTCCAGATCCTCGTTCTGCAGAACAATATCATCCATGTCTTCGGCTTCCGGCAGAACGGAAACGGTAATCGTCGAGGTGTGAATGCGTCCGGAAGTTTCCGTGACCGGAACCCGCTGCACCCGGTGGACGCCGCTTTCAAATTTCATGCGGGAAAACACATCATCGCCGGACAGCGAGAAAGTAACTTCCTTGACTCCGCCGAGTTCGCTTTCGGAAAGATCCAGCAGTTCATATTTCCAGCCCCGGTGTTCCGCATATTTTGCATAAAGGCGGAACATGGTTCCGGCAAACAGTGCGGCTTCTTCGCCGCCGGCTGCCGGGCGGATTTCCACAATGGCACTGCGGGAATCGTTGGGATCGGGCGGCAGGAGCATGGAACCGATGGAATTTTCCGCTTCGGCAATTTTTCCGTTCAGGATTTCCTGTTCGCTTTCGATCAGCTGACGGAGCGTTTCATCCTGTTCCGTCTGGAGCATTTCCCGGTTTTCGGCAGATTCCCGCAGGGCGCGGGTCCAGTTGTCGTATGTGCGGAAAAAATCTTCCAGATGACCGCGTTCCCGTGTGAGGGCGCGGCAACGGAACCGGTCTGCATAGATTTGCGGATCGGCAAGCTGTTTTTCCAGTTCGGCGTAACGTGCCTTCATGGAAAACAGAACACTGTTCAGATCATCAGGAGTCATGAAATCTTTTCCGGACAGCAAAAAACCCGTTCATCCGCCATGACAATTCTTCGGCAAGAGCCGGAAAGCAGCGGAACGAACGGGCTTTTGACGAGATTGCGATTACTTCGCAAGTTTCTGGTAGCGGCGGTTGAATTTTTCAACCCGGCCAGCCGTGTCGACCAGTTTCTGTTTGCCCGTGAAGAACGGGTGGCAGTCCGCGCAGATACCGACTTTGTATTCTTTGCGGGTGGACATGATATTCCACACTTTCCCGCAAGCGCAGGTCACTGTGGCCGGTCCGTAATTCGGATGAACATCTTTTTTCATTTGACAACCTCGTTATTATGGTTTTTAAGAAAACAATTACAATCCAATCTGCCGGAATGCTGTTTTCAGAGCATTTCGGAATTGGATAATATAGCATGTGTTTTCTGCAATGCAAATCAAAACTGATGAAACAGGCGGCTTTTTTTTCAGGAAAAGCGGAAAAATAAATCACGGCACTGCTTTTTGCGGTGAATCCATTGAAGCAAATCCGGTGCTGCCGCCAGTTGAGGGGAAAATAAAAAACAGAAGCAGGGGGAACTATGCGCTCCAGCATACAATTGTAACATTAAGGCTTTGCGGCCTTGATATAAATTTTTATTCGGAGCCAGTCTGCCTGCTTCCTGAAGGCATACTTTACTATAAATAAAGGAAAAGTCAAGCAAAAAGAGGAAAAAACAATTTTTTTTTATGAAAGCCCTTGCTTTTCCGGAAAAACGGTTTATATTAATTCCCTTGCGTAGTTTTAACGAGATTTATCAACATACATATAGAGGTGTTACAATGAGCAATGTCTGCGAAATTTGCGGCAAGAAAAAAGTTCAGGGAGCAAGAATCATCCGCAGAGGTCTTGCCAAGAAAAAAGGCGGTATCGGTATGCACGTGGTGAAAGTTACGCCGCGTACGTTCGAACCCAACATCCAGTCTGTCCGCGTTGATGACAACGGTACGACCAAAAGAATGAAGGTCTGCACCGCCTGCATCCGCAGCGGCCGGGTAAAAAAGGTCTGCTGACAAATTGTAAAATCTGTCAGTCAGAGGATTAGCCGGAGTCATGATGCATGATTCCGGCTTTTTTTTCAGTTCCGAAAATGTATTGTCCATGAACAGGGAGTCTGAATATGAAATTCAATAAAAAGAAAGTGTTGCGCATAACCGGTATCACCCTTGCAATCCTGCTTGCGGTAATTATTGTTCTTCTGCTGACTCTGCCGTATATCATTAAAGGCAGCATTCAGACGGTCGGTTCGGCAATTGCCGGTGTTCCGATGAGAGTTACTTCCATTTCCTTCAATCCGTTCAAAGGACAGGTCGGCATCCGGAATTTCATTGTCGGCAATCCGGAAGGCTACAATTCCGAACATGCCTTCAAGCTGGAATCTTTCTTCGTTGACCTGGATATGTCCACTCTGCTGTCGAAGAAACTGGTGATTGAACAGATCCAGATCAATGGCGTTGAACTGAATTATGAGACGGCAATTCTCCGCAACAATATTTCCGATATTCAGCAGCACGTGAACAATGTTCTGGGAACGGACTCCAAGGAGAAGAAATCCGGAGAAAAGGCGTCTTCCGGCAAACCCTTGCAGGTGGATCATATCGAACTGAAAAACATTACTGCCTGGGTTGTGGTCAAAGGAACCAAAGCGCAGGTCCCGCTGGTGCTGCCGCCGGTGGTTCTGAATAAACTGGGTACAGGTCCTGACGGCGTTTCTTCGGCGGCGGTGGTCAATGATGTGCTGGTTTCCATGCTGACCAGCATCGCCAAACTGGTACGGGCGGATCTTGCGGTCAGATCCGTGGGAGACGGTGCGGCAGCGGTCGGCAAGGCAATCGGCGAAGCCGCGTCCTCGGTGATACAGCTGGGACAGGGCGGCAAAGATGAAAAAGCGTCGAAATGATGAGTTCCGTCGGGCGGTGTGATATGGTTCAGGAAAAACCCCGTTATGCGTGGATAGACGTCCTGAAATTTCTGGGCATCTGGATGGTGTATATTCAGCACACCAAATGCTCCGGGCATCTGATGGGGGTGATTCCTGCGGTGCTGCCCCTGTTTTTCTTCGCGTCCGGTTTTTTCATTGAACATAAAATGGACAAGCCGTTCCTGAGTTTTGCCTGGGAAAAATTCCGGCAGCTGATGTTCCCGTATTACTTCTTCCTGCTGCTGTTTTTTGTTCCGATGTGGCTGGTTCCCGGTTATCATCCGGATCTGGAGAAATGTGTGTTGCAGGGATTGCTGGGAATGCGGGACAGGGTTTTTGTCGCCGCGCTGTGGTTTCTGCCGTGTCTCCTGCTGATGCTTCTGCTGTATTATGTTCTGCGGCGGAGCACGCGGAATCTGAGCCGGCGGAACGGGCGTCTGGTGATGCTGCTGGCGGGCTTTCTGCTCTGGGGCGTTTCTCTGGTGCTGATACCGCGGCTTCCCTGCAGTTTGCCGTTCAGTGCAGAATGGGCATTGCGGTATTTCCTGTTTTTCGTCCTGGGGGCGATCCTGTTTCCGTTTCTGAAGGATTTCAAGTATCAGACGGCATCCCGGCCGGTCCGGCTGACGGTTCTGGTTACGGGGATTGCCGCGGTTTTCCTGCTGGTCTGCGGTGTTGCCAACCAGAAATATTTCTGGCGGCTGTATCCGCCCGCGGGGGCAACGCGTCTGCTGATCGACTGCGTTGCATTCGGACGGGATTTTCTGCTGTTTTATGCTTTCCTGATCGTGTCGCGTCTGCTGGAAAATCTGCGGATGCCCGCGGAGGTCGGCAGATGGACTCTGCTGCTTTGCGGGACAGAGCAGCTTTCTTCCCTGCTGCTGCGCAGCTTCGCGGAAATGCTGGGACTGCATGTCCGGCTGACCACTCCGATGGATGCCGTGCTGTGGGGAACGGTGTGCCTGCTGTTCTCCGCTTATGTACTGATTCCCGGACTGGTGAACGCATTTCCGTTTCTGAACGGCGGAAAGCGCATGATCCGCGCAGTTCCGCCGTCCGCCTGAAAACGGAATCAGAGCAGTTCCTGATAATGTGTCAATACTTTCCGGTACGCTTCGATGTACCGGTCGATGATTTCCGGTCGGAAATGTTTGAACCACGGAGTTGAACATGTCGTGCCTGCGATTGCCGAACTGACCGGAAGTTCGTCCTGCTTCAGCGGTTTCCTGCCGATGTGAAGCGGATCCGCCTGCGTGAAATACGGGTGCAGATGGAGCGGGGCGTTGGCGCCGCTGCCCATGTGGATTCCTTCGGCGCGGATGGCTTCGCAGAACCGTTCACAGTCCAGCCCGTCCAGTTCTTCGGAACGGAAAAGTCCGCGCGGACGGTACCAGCCGCCCATGGTGCAGCCCGGATTCTGATTCCGGTGCGCGTGCAGACCTTTCAGATCCGCCAGACCGTCCCAGAAATAATTCATGCTTTTCTGAATTTCCGCCATGCGCTCCGGGTAGTATTTGAGCTGAACTCTGCCCATGGCGGAACAGGTCTGGTTCATGCGGTGCTTGACTCCGCCCATCGGAACGCCGATATAGGGAGCGTATTCCGGCAATGCTTCCAGGTGTTCCACATTGCTGGAGTAACGGGATGCGCCGAGCCGTTCGTAATGCCCGAACAGCATACACTTCTCATACAGTTCGCGGCTGTCGGTCAGAACCATTCCGCCTTCCCCGACGGCAAAAGCCTTGGCGCCCATCATGCTGGTGGCGGAAATATCGCCGAGAGTTCCGCACTTGCGACCCTTGTAAAGTGCTCCCTGCGCGTGAGATACATCTTCAATGACTTTGACTCCATGTCTGTGTGCAATGGCGTTGATGCGGTCCATGTCCGCCGGATATCCGCCGTAATGCACCACCATGATGGCGGCAGTGCGTTCATTGATCCGGTGTTCGATGTCGTCGGGATCAATGCAGAGCGTGTCAGCCTGGATGTCGGCAAAATTGATTTCCGCACCCAGCGTGATGATGCAGGCGCAGCTTGCCCAGTAGGTCATGGAGGGAGCGATGACTTCTTTGCTGCCGCAGACGCCACATGCCCAAAGCGCTTCCTGAAGAGCCGCCGTGCCGTTGCAGGTGGCAAGAGCATATTTCGCGCCGGTCCATGCCGCATATTCTTTTTCAAACTGTCTGGTGATGTCCGTGCCGCTCATTTTCCCGGCACGGAGAACCGCACATACCGCTTCCTCGTCCTCCGCCGTTACGATCGGCCAGTGAAACATGTCTTCGGGTTCCGATTCCAGAACCGGCTTTCCTCCGTTGACCGCCAGAATTTTTTTATCCATCTGCTTATCTCCTTATAAGTTGAATGCTACACGTGTGAGTAAATATAGCCGGAGTTGAAGGAATGTCAAGACCGCATTTGAGAAAAAACCGGAAAACGGTATTATCCGGCGGCACCGCGTGCGGGCATGGAGACTCCTTCCCGGATGGCGGGCGGGTATTCATGCCGTCCCAGTTTCTGCCGTCCGCTTAAAAAGGCTTCCGCCGCTTCGATCATGCGGCTGTGCGGGATCTCAACCGTGGTCAGGCTGCGGATGAAGTACCGGCTGATTTCCAGACCGTCCCAGGAAATGAACGCAAAGTCTTCCGGGATGCGGTATTTGCGTTTCAGCAGCTGAAAAATCACTTCGGCGGAGAGCTGGTCGTCATTGACAAATACCGCCTGCGGGGTGTCGGATGGGTGTTCCCGCCGGTATTTTTCCAAAGCCGCCGCCAGAGAGATCCCGTGGTCGAACCGCCAGCCGTGCCAGTCCTCCCAGGTGTCCGGAGTTATTTCGATACAGCGGAGCGGAAGCTCCGGGAATGCGGGCATGGCAAAACCGCAGGTCAGCAGCGTTGAAAAACCACAGCCCGCCACATACCGGCAGACTTCATCCAGTCCTTTCCTGCGGTCAAACCCGACCCAGCCGACATTCGGTTCTCCGGCAAAACCGCAGATTTCCGCTTCCCGCTCCGAAAAATCATAGAACAGCCACTCAATGCCCGGCGTTGCCCGGACCTGATTGAGCCAGACTGCCGCATTGTCGTCACGGACCACCGGATAGGCGACCAGCAAAGCGCGGCGGACATTGTATGCCACCAGTTTTTCCAGCAGATCCTGCGGGTCATCCAGTTCCGGCGAAACCGGCAGAACCAGATATTTCAGTTTTTCGGAAGTCAGAGTGCTGAGCAGACGGAAAAACGCTTCCCGGTGGTGCGCGTAGGCGTTGACCGGCAGCAGCAGCGCCGCATCCGACTGCACATCGCCGCGGATGGCGCGTCCGAAAAAATTCGGCACGAAATTCACTTTCCGCGCATAATCCTTGACTCTCTGCACTGTTTTCGGACTGATGTTGCGTTTCTGCCAGGTCCCGTTGAGTATGTACGAGACCGTGCTGCGGGACAGTTTCAGCTCTGCCGCAAATTCCGCCATGTTCGCATATTTTTTCAAAGAAATCTCCATTGCAATCTGTTTTCCGCGCCTAATATAGCATCTTTTCCGGAAAAATCCTGCCGGACATGAAAAAAACTTGATTTTTCTTCTTGACTTTCCGGAAAGCGTGGTTATATTATTTACAAGAACTACACGTGTGAGTATATTCAGCCAAGATGGAGGAGCAACAGTTTTATGCGGCTGTTTTCAACATTTTTATGCTTTACAGCAACTCTGCTGTTTAATTTCTTCGGCGTATCCGCTGCGGATTCCGCGGATGCGTTCGCCGTTTTCAAAAACGGGAAACTGGCGGGAACCGCCGGACCGGGAATCATTACCGGCTCCAGCGGGCTGATCTATGCCAATTCCGCCAGCAACCGTCTGACCATCCGGCTGGCGGACCGCGATATTTCCAAGTATGATTTCCTGAATATCACTTTCACGTCGAACCGTACCGGCGACCAGTTCCGTCTGACCGCAACCAGCAATCCGCCGGATGCGCAGAAATGGAATTATTATTTTGACCGGATCCGCACCATCACCAGCCAGGACAGACAGACCATCCGGTTTGCCTTGCGCGAGATGAATGTATCGCGCAACCCGGTCGGCTGGCATGATATACAATCATTTGAACTGTGTTTTGCCGGCTGGGACATGCCGTTTCAGAGAGGTCTGATCCTGACCGTTGAGGAGATAACGCTGTCCGCCGACGCCGAAGCCCGGCGGAAAGAGGAAGCGCAGAAGACGCGGCAGCTCAAAGCGAAAGCCGACATTGAAAAAATCCTGCCGCTGTTTCCCATGAAAGCATGGATTCCGGTTCCGCCCGCTTCGAACCGCGCCTGGTGGAATTCGAAACGGCAGACCGTTTATGCCCGGAATCTGCTGAACAAACATATCGCCAAAGCTCTGGCGGCTCCGCCGAAAATGCCATCTGCCGAACGTTATATGGATTTTCTGAATAACGGCAACCGCAGCCGTTACGAGGCGGAATATACCCCCATCCGCCAGAATTTTGCCAATCTGACCATGGCGCTCTGTCTGACCGGAGACAGAGATAAATATCTGCCGGCATGGATTGCCCATGCGGAAATTCTGGCGGCGATGCGCACCTGGGTTTTCCCGGCACATGACCGCGATCTGCGGAACTGGTCCGGCAGAAATCCTTCGCTGGAACTGGTGGGAACGGAAGTCGCCGCCGGCATCATGCAGGCAAGACTGCTGCTCAAAGGCTGGATTCCCGAAGATCTGGACCGCAGACTGGCGGCGCAGGTGCAGCGCCAAATTCTCGATCCGTTCCTCAATACGGTGAAGGGAAAACGTCCGCATGACTGGTTTGTCGTGGCGGAAAACAACTGGAATTCCGTCTGTTTTGCCAACCTGCTCCGCACCGTGCTGGCATCCGATCTGCCGGATGCGGACAAACGCGCCGCCATCGAATATACACTGGTACATGTCCGGAATTATCTTGCGGGTTTCCGTAAGGACGGCTATTGCAGTGAGGGCATTTCCTACTGGACTTACGGGTACGGTTATTACCTGATTCTGGCGGCGACCGTATATTCCGCCACGGATGGCAAAGTGAATCTGCTGGATGAACCGAAGGCGCGGCTTGCCGCGGAATTTCCGCACAAGTTCATGCTGTCCGCCGGTTATTTTCCGGCGTTTTCCGATTGTTACTTTGCGGCGGGTGTCTCCGACGTCATCACTTACCTGATGAATTATCTGCTGAAGAAACCGGTTGAGTCCGCCGACAAACCTGCCGGCAACATGAATTATCAGCTGGCGGTCTGGGGATTGCCGCCGGTCAAAGGAAGCAGTATCGGACCGGAAAATGATGAACGGGTCTCGGGTTTCCCGGAGACGGGCGTGTATGTGTTTCGCAGTCCGAATCCCGGTGCGCTGCGGCTCGCGCTCAAAGGCGGAAACAATGGGGAGTTTCACAATCACAATGACCTCGGAAGCTATGCTTTGAGTTATCCGGAACGTCTTTCCGTGTTGGGGGATGTCGGCAAAGCGGAATATACCCGTGATTCCTTCAACGTCAACCGCTACAACAATCCGATTCTCAATTCTTACGGACATCCGGTTCCCGTGGTCGGCGGAAAACTGCAAGGCTCCGGCGAGGAATGTTCCGCGCAGGTGAAACAGTTCCGGCATGACAGCACGGCGGCGGAAGTGGTGCTGGATCTCCGCAAAGGCTATCC
>ERZ1034992.86-NODE-86-length-59969-cov-13.628250_pt1 | contig 59969 bp, 62 predicted proteins | sample MGYA00520695_ERZ1034992 | MGnify/ENA primary metagenome ERZ1034992 (study PRJEB33766, sample SAMN09781778) | gut metagenome | biome: gut microbiome | host: Homo sapiens | place: Madagascar | study: EMG produced TPA metagenomics assembly of the PRJNA485056 data set...
GATTGATAGTTTCAACACGAAAATTAGTAAAAAATATAAGTATGAAAGGAATTACAAAAAGAGAAATAATAATTGCAATAAGATTGTTCTATTTGTGTTAATAATACGAAACATAAATTTCAATCACAAAAACCGACTGGAATTGCTCCAATCGGTCAAACATCGTCATTTCACTAATTTAGGTCCAATATCAGTTACGTTACCAGCACCCATGGTAATACATAGGTCACCTTCTTCAAGATGGCTACGTAGATAATCTACAATTTCCTCAAAAGTTGGTAAGTAGAATGATGTTACTTTACTTTGATCCATTAACTTCGAGATATCTTCTGCACTAACACCTGTTGTATTCACTTCACGGGCTGCGTAAATTTTCGCAAGTATTACAACATCCGCATTCTCTAATGCCTTTGCGAATTCCGGTAATAACGCAATTGTGCGTGAATACGTATGTGGTTGGAATACAACATACAACTTTTTATGTGGGTAATGTTTTGCGGCATTGAGTGTTGCTTCAATTTCCTGTGGATGATGTGCATAGTCATCGATGATGGTTGCACCATTACACTTACCTTTATATTGGAACCGACGATCAACACCACTATAGCTTACTAGACCTTGTTTAATAGCAGCGAAATCAATACCTATGCTATATGCAGTCGCAATCGCAGCCAATGCATTATCTACATTATGCTTACCTGGAACGAGTAGTTGTACATCACCCAGTTTTTCATCCTTGTAATATACCTCAAAGCCAGGGTTTCCTAATGCATCATATGCAATATTCCTTGCATGCATATCACCATCTTCGCCAAAAGTAATGACTGTACCTTTAAAATCACCAATAATATATTCTTTATCTTGAATACTATGATTGATAACGAGTGTTCCACCCTCTTTAATGCCAGACGCAAACCTTCTAAACGATAAACGAATATCATCTAAATCCTTAAAGAAGTCTAAGTGATCTGCTTCAACGTTTAAGATGATTCCAACAAGTGGTTTAAGCTCTAAAAAACTATTTGTGTATTCACAAGCTTCCGTTAAGAATGTTTGTCCTCTTCCGACACGAATATTGCCACCAATATGTGCAAGCATACCACCAAGACTAATTGTTGGATCTGTATTAGCTGCCATCAAGATATAACTCAACATAGATGTTGTAGTAGTCTTACCATGTGTACCACTGACAGCGATACTGTGCTTGTAGTTTTCCATAAGTTCGCCAAGTAGTTCTGCACGTGTCATCATAGGAATTTTCTTTTCTACGCTTGACACATATTCAGGATTATCTGGATGAATCGCAGCTGTGTATACAACTACATCAATATCATCTGTAATATTCTCCGCCTTTTGACCACCGTAGAATACTTTCGCACCATGTTGTTCTAGCATCTTCGTTAGTTCTGTTTCATGGTTATCAGATCCACTTACCTGAAAACCACGATCTGCCAACACTTTTGCAAGACCACTCATACTGATACCACCAATACCAATAAAGAAGATATGTACTGGCTTATTAAAATCTAATGTATATCTTTCCATAAGACCTCCAAAAAATAAACGGTCGACATCGAAAGCGAATCTCTTTCAAACATTAACGACCGTTTTGATTAACTATTTATGTGAACTATGATCGTTCAAACTTGAACGAGAGATAATTGTTGTGCTATCTTCAGCAGTTTCTTTTTCCAAATCACCAAAGCTTAGATTTGGGAATAATTGGTCATCATTACCAAAATCAAATTCAGAAGTTGCTGTTGAACCAAACAAATCATCCTCTTCCTGCTTTGGTTCTTGATCACGAGTGCTAAGAATATCATCCAATGAGAATTCTGGAATCTCATCCTCAATTGTTGGTGATGGAATCTTTACAGGCTCACTCTTCTTCACTGTCTCAGTCATAACAGATTCTTCAACCTTCACAACTGGCTTAACCGGCTTTTCAACAGCGATGCCATACATAGGTGAAAGAATTGGTGTAACATTCTTTTCAAACTTAGCCTTTTCCTTCTCAGTAAGTTTAGAAGTAGTTGTCTTTACAGCATCCATATCTTTTTCATCAATACCGAAGATAGGACTGATAACTGGATTAAAACGGTATTCCTTAGAAGGCTTAACCTCTTCACGCTTTACTTCAGACTTAGCAACTGGCTTCTTTTCTACTGGTTTGCTATCCTCATCATCAAGATTAATCATAGTTGACTTCTTAGGTTCATTATCTAAAAATACTGAGGATGTCTTTACAGGTGCTGGTTCAACAGGAATTGTTGGTACTGGTGGAATCTCAGAAACCGACTCAGGCTGAACTGGAATTTGTGCTGTCTCCTCTACAGGAGTTACTTGCGGTTGTACAGCAGGTTTAACTGGAGCAGAAGCTGAAACTTGTTCCGCTTCAGTGTTGTCTTCTACAAATTCATCATCATCCTCAAATAATAAGTTTTGTAATTTCTTGAGCATAAGGTCTATCCTTTCTTATATACAATAGTATTTTATTCTATTTCTCTTTCCTTGTTAAGTTATATCTTATCATAAAATAACGCGTTTTTAAGTATGTTTTCATCAATTATCAGTTGTTTTATTCTTATCTTTTTTATTATCGATTCGTGTCTTATCCTCAATTAGCTCTTGCAAGGTACCCTCTTCAGGCGCAATATCCTTATAAAGATTGATTGCTTCCCCTTCATAATTGATAGCACTTTCATGTGTATATACTTGTAGAATAACATCTTTACGCACAACGACACTACGAGCAATAGAGTACATTTTTCCCGCAAGTTCTGCTGCTTCACCAACATCTGAAACCCCAAACAAATTCACTGCTGATGATGTAAAAAATACGGCATAATGACGATCAACCTGATAGATTTCGCATACATAACTTACTGTTTCATCTAGCATATTTTGAAAGCTTCCTGTATTTTTCGCAATCGGCTTTTGTGTATAGATAGATTGCGTAATATCAGTTGAAGAATCCATAATTGCTTGTACGTTTAGGTTCATCACAAACTTTGTGGATTGATAGCTAAACTCATTCGACGTCTCGGTTGAACGATAATGTCCAATCGATGGCTCTGTATAATAAGTATAGAATGGTTTTCGATGACTTGCACTTGGGATAGGTAACGCACTCACTGTTGCAATCTCTTGATCTAGTCTTTCTTGCATGGCTTGACTAGACTTTGTACAACCAGTTAATACAATACATAATAGGATTGCTAAAATCTTCTTTCCCATATTATCTTACCCCTTTGCATTATCGTATCACAGTTTATTTATGTCTGCATGGCTTGGCACAAAGTTGATAAATTGGTTGACCAAGTTCCATAAAGCGTGTTTCATACTCTGTAATGACATCTTCCGCATGTTCTTTGCGACGGAAGTCTACAGAGAATTCTGTGAGTGTAAAATCATTCTGTAAGAAATACAACACTGAATCTTCAAATAGATCTTTATTATCTGTTTTCATGCGAATGTATCCATCTTCTGTTAAGATATCGCGATACATCCCTAAAAACTTCGCACTACTAAGACGACGTTTATGATTGCCTTTCTTTGGCCATGGATCAGAAAAGTTCAAATGAATTACATCAACCTCTCCAGTCGCAAACCACTCCTGTAGTTGTTCGGCATTGGCAATGATAAAACGCTTATTCTCTAGTAATGGATTTTCTTCTTCCACTGCATGACGGGCAGCGACTGCACCAGCACTAATATCTTTTTCAATTCCTACCCACGCTTCATTTGGATAAAGTTTAGCCATGCCGTTAAGATATCCACCCTTACCAGTACCAATCTCTAAATGTAATGTTTCGCGTTGTAGTAATTGTTTCCATTTGCCTTTATTTTCTACTGGGTTTTGATAGACAAAATCACAATGTTCTTTAATCCATGGTTCTGCCCATTTCTTTTTACGCATACGCATAGTTACTTTTCCTCCGAAAAAGAAGGCTGTACGCCTTCTTTTATTGATTATTCAGCGTTTTCTTTTTTTCTGAAAACTCTGCGTTCCACGTTAGCACCTTCGCGTTTTTCATGGAAATTTGCTTTACCTTGTGGTTTAAAGTTCTTCTTTGGTTCTACATAGCCTTCTGGCTTTTTTAGACATTCCTTAGCAGAAACCTTAACCTTACCTGTTGCATCAACACCAGTAACCTTAACCTTAATTACATCACCCACGTGTAATGCATCTTGAATCTTCTCTACACGATTCCAAGCAAGCTCACTTACGTGGAGCAATGCATCAGTTCCTGGGAACAATGTTACAAAGGCAAATGATTCACGCACTTCTAATACTGTCGCATCATAAATGTCGCCAACCTTTGCTTCACGAATCAAGTCTCCAACAATCTGCATTGCCTTATCAATCATGTCCTGTTTTGTATGATAGAATACGCATTTGCCATCATCTGTGATATCTATCTTGATGCCATCACAAGCAGCGATAATCTTATCAATCTGTTCGCCGCCCTTACCGATAACAACACGAATCTTCTCTACTGGAATCATCATCTGAGCCATCTTTGGCGCCCATTCAGATACGTGATCACGTGGCGTGGAGATTGCTGTTTCCATATTGTCTAAAATTTCCATACGGCCCTTATGTGCTTGTGCTAAAGCTTCGCGTAGGATTTCTTCAGAAATACCAGTTACCTTGATATCCATCTGTAAAGCAGTGATACCGTTCCGTGTACCAGCCACCTTAAAGTCCATGTCTCCATAGTGGTCTTCCATACCTTGAATATCTGTCAAGATAGAGTATGTATCACCAACTGTAATAAGACCCATAGCCACACCAGCTACCATCGCCTTAATAGGAACACCAGCAGCCATGAGTGACATTGTGCCTGCACAAATACTTGCCTGTGAAGATGAACCATTTGATTCTAATACTTCTGCACAGGTACGAATTGCGTATGGGAACTCTTCTGCTGTAGGTAATACCTGTAAAAGAGCTCTTTCACCAAGGGCACCATGACCAATTTCACGACGTCCAGGAGAAGACATACGTCCAACTTCACCAACAGAGAATGGTGGGAAGTTATATTGGTGCATGAATCTCTTTTCAGTTTCTGTTGTTAAGTCATCAATCAATTGTGCATCGCTTAATGGACCTAATGTTGTAACAGATAATACCTGTGTTTCACCACGAGTGAACATCGCAGAACCGTGTACACGTGGTAGTAAGTCAACCTGTGAATCCAACGGACGAAGTTCATCTAGTCCACGTCCATCTGGACGAATCTTTTCTTCAGAGATTAAACGACGTACTTCACCTGCTTCAACTTCAACACCATATTCATGTGCTTGTTTAACAGCCTTCTCACGTGCCTTATCATCTTCCCATTCTAACTTAGCAACTTCTTCTTCCATTTCGGCAATCAATTCATCAATCTTGCCGTAACGTTCAAGTTTGCCCTTGATAGAAACTGCTTCACGAATACGCTGTGCACCCTTTTCATCAACCAACTGCTTAACGATTGGATTAATTTCATATAAAGAAACTTCCATCTTTTCCTTTGCGCACGCTGCGATAACTTCTTCTTGAATTGCACATAATTCCTTAATTGCGTCATGACCAATCATCAAGGCCTTGAGCATATCTTCTTCTGATACTTCCTTAGCGCCTGCTTCGACCATGTTGATGGCGTTCTTTGTACCAGCAACTGTTACATTTAAATCAGAATTCTTTTCCTGTTCAACGCTTGGATTAATAATGTATTCACCATCGACACGAGCAACCATTACACCAGCTACCGGTCCGTTGAATGGAATATCTGAAATACATAGTGCTAATGATGAGCCAAATAAGGATGCCATCTCAGAACTAGCGTCTGGATCACATGATAATACTGTATTAACGATTTGTACTTCATTACGGAAACCTTCCGCGAATAAAGGACGAATTGGTCTATCAATTAAACGTGCTGTTAATGTTGCATGTTCTGTCGGTCTACCTTCACGACGTGTAAATCCGCCAGGAATCTTACCTGCGGCATACATCTTTTCCTGATATAAAACTGTTAATGGGAAAAAATCTGTATCCTTTGCTTGGTTGTTTGCTGTTGCTGTAGACAATACTGTTGTATCCGCATAACGAATAACTACAGAACCTCCTGCTTGCTTGGCAATTTCACCGTTTTCAACTGTCAATGTACGGCCATGAAATTCCCAACTCTTCTTGTACTTTTCCATTTTTCTTCTAACCTCTGTCTGTTCTCGACTTTTCAAATTTTCAACATTCCCATTGTATCACAGCCACACTGTAAATTGAATATGTCTTTGTTATGCTTCAATGCACCAAAGACCATGTTGATTACAGTATGCATAGACCGCAATGACTGGCTCATCTTGATAGAACTTTACTTCTGGCTTTTCACCTTCATCAAAATATACAACACGATAACCCTTTTCATATTGCAAAATCACAAAGGCAATATGATGGTTACCATCCATCGGATGATCATCGCTAGCAATATTTACTGAGAAAGAATCGCCATTACGGTTGATAACTGGTTCATGCGTTTCCCAATCCTCATTGTTTTGCACAGGTAATTCTATAAATTTTTCATCTTTGCATAAAATCTCCGCAGCCACATCATTCATCTCCATGATGACCTTACCACATGATGGTGCATAGAGAATATGTAATCCACGATTAAACTTTGCTCTCCTAAATTTCTCTTTATCAAATAATTCCACATTTGTTAATGGACTTTTAATTAACTGTGCCTTTTCTTTCTTTGTCATTTGTTTGATCCTCCACTCTCTTCGCATCGCTTTCTTCTTCGTCACATGCATTTCATAATACGCGATGCGTAAGGGACGATGTGACTTTGTATACTTAGCCCCTTTTCCATTTAGATGGGCTTGAAACCTTTTTTCTAAATCATTGGTCCAACCAGTATAGTAAGTATGGTCTTCACATTCCAGTATGTAGGTATAATTCATTATTCTACACTCTTTAGACTCTCTACCATACGGATACTATTTAATCTCTTGGTCATCATACAATTAACAATCACACTAAATAGTATCGTTAATACAAATGCATAGAAGAAGCTAATCCATTCAATATTTCTACCAAACATCAAGTAGTCCATCTCCACCGTACGCATAATATAACGATGTAGCGCAATCCCTACCGGAATCCCAACGATACCACCGATTCCAGCAAGCAAATTGTTTTCTTTAAAAATGTACTTCTTAATCTCAGCTCTTCTAAAGCCAAGAACTTTCAAGGTCGCAATCTCGCGTTGCCTTTCACTGATATTAACAGTAATCAAATTACTCAGTACAACAAACGCCAGTAACATACTTGAGAAAATGAGTACCCAAATAATTCCATTCAAACCTTTAACCATGGAATAGAAATTATCTAGTTGTCCATTGAATAAAGAAATGCCTTCAACACCTTGAATCGTTGAAATATGATTTGCTAGTAACTTCTGAGCTGCATCATCACCTGTCGTAGATAGATAGACGGTATTACTACCGGCATCTTTGCCAAATACTTCTTTGTAATATTTACGACTCATCAAAACAAAGTGATTGACATACATCTCGGTGATACCACTGACGTTTACCTCATGTGGGCTTCCTTCCGCATCTTCGATTGTAATCTTATCTCCAATATGAACATCTAGATTCTCTGCTAACTTCTCGTTGATGATAACACCATCATCTGTAAGTGAAATTGGTTTATGACCTACACGTGTACGTAAGTTAAACTCCCGACTTACATCCTCTTTATCAAAAACATGAACAGTCGCAGTCTCATCCACTTTATCATCATATGTTTTTGTCGTATAAACAAAACCCGCTTGTGCATCCATAACATTCTTAGTTGATTGAATTTGTTTTAGTGCCTCTGCTTTGATTTGATCACTTGCATCATCTTCAAAGTTAACCATGCCATCATATTGAATAATTTCTTTAAAGTTAATATCAACCATGTTGGAAATAGAATCACGAATACCAAATCCAATTAACATGAGTGCAGTACATCCTGCTACACCAATAATTGTCATAAAGAAACGCTTCTTATAACGGAAGATATTTCGCATGGTTACTTTATCTGTAAAGCTAAGACGATTCCAAATCAATGGAATATTCTCCAAGAATGTCTTCTTACCCATTGGTGGTGCTTTTGGACGCATCAATTGTGATGGAACATCCTGTGTATCTGCTTTGCATGCAAACCAAGTCGCAATACTCATCGCAAAGATGAAAAGTATTGCAGTAAAACCAATCAGCCCAGAAGGTATTACAAAATGAATTGGAGGTAAGATATACATCATTCTCCATGCATGATAAATAATAATCGGAAACGAACTAAGTCCTAAAATACTTCCCACAACAATACCGATAATTGTAGCGAAGATCGCATAGAATAGGTACTTTGATGTACACTGCCATTTCGTATAGCCAAGTGCGCGTAGAGTACCGATTTCATTACGTTGTTCTTCAACAAGACGTGTCATTGTCGTTAGACATACAAGTGCCGCTACCAAGATGAAGAATACTGGAAATACTCGCGATATAGCCTCCATTTGGTGAATCGTATTCTTGAAAGTCACACTTGCATAATGAGATTTACGATCAAGTATCGTCCACTTTCCTTCTGCTAAATCACCAATCTTCTTTTTAGCATCCGTCAATTTTGCCTTAGACAGATTCAACTCTTCCAATGCATCATTTAACTTCTTTGCACCTTCTGTAATTGCAGTATTTAATTGTGCTTCACCATCTGCAATCTGCACTCTAGCATCCTCTAACTTATTTTCGTTTGCATATACTTCTTGCCAACCTGCAGTAATCTCAGCCTGACCATCCGCAATCTTTTGATTTAAAGTTGCTTGACCTTGACTCAGTTGTTGTTGAGCTTGATCAATCGCCGTCAAACCATCAGTAATTTGTTGTTGAGATGCAGGAATCGTTACCGTTAAAGCATTCTGAACATTCGCAAGGTCAGCGGTATATTGTGTTTGTAAGTTCTGTAATTCAGCCAACCGTTCTTCCTTTGTGGATGCGGTTAAAGAGAAGTTTTGGTCAATTTGTTGTAAGTGATTATCTAAAGCAGCTTGTAAATCCGAAACCGTTTTACCAGTATAGCCTTCCGGAAACATTGCTTCACATAATGGCCTTAACTCTTCTCGGAACATTATTAAAAACGTTAACTGCGTTGATCCACTAATTCCAAACTTTTCAATTCCTTGACGGAATTGAATTTCCGTCTGATATAAACGAATCGCATCTGGTAAAGCAACAAGTGCCTTTGTTAAATCCTGTTCATTCTGTTCAAGACTAGCCTTTTGATTGTTTAACGTTTGCTGACTGGATTGTAGTGTCTCTCGGTTTTGATTGATGATTGCCTGTTGATTATCAATCTCTGCTTGTCGATTAGCCTTTTCTGTATTCAAAGTACTCTGCGCATTATTTAAATTTTCTTTTGCGTTAGCAATCTCCACTTCCCCAGCAGAGACACTTGCTCTACTATCGGATAATTTTTGTTGGGCATCCGCAATTTCTTTTTGATATGTTTCTAGCGCATCCTGATATTGCTTTGTACCATCGATGTACTTCTGCATCCCATCGTTATACTCGCGCATTGCGTCTTCTTTAATTTTGAGTGCAGTTATTTTTTCTTGCGTTGTCGCAAGTTCTTCAATCTTCTTTTTTACATCCGCAATATACGTTTCATATGAATCTGAGAAGGAAGATAGTTTTTTGCCATCATCTGTTACGATATTTAGCTCTAAATAATTTGAAGAATCAAACGCAGTCGAAGGAATGTATAGATACGAATTAATTGGTAAGTTGTCTAACGTACTAGTTTCTTTAGACATATTTAGATATAGAGGTGTATCAATAACACCAACAACTGTCACTTCCTGAACAGGCAAAACACCACTTCGAGAACCATCCGGAAGTGATAGTTTTACTGTATCTCCCACTTCAAAGCCTGACTTTATATTGCCATTTCGCTCCGCAACAACTTCATGGTCATTTTCAGGCATACGTCCTTCTACAAGTTTAAAGCGATTGATTGTATGTGATGAATCATAAGAATGAATTCTCACAAGTTGTGTCCCCTTACTATCTGTCGCAATCTCATCTACAAAGTAAGCTGGCTCAACTGTACGTACAGAGTCTACCTTCTTTAAAGCTTCTATATCATCCTCTTGAAAACCATAATTTGAATAGATTGTAAAGTCCTTTAAATCGTAACTATCATCATAGGAATCAACACTAGCAGCCATCATCGGTGCACTGGCACTAACACCAATAAAGAACGCAACACCAATCGATACAATTGCGGATAGTGAAAAGAACCGACCTTTTGTCGACTTGATTAAGCGAAATACATTTTTGTGAAATACCTTTTTCGCCATTACCACTCTATCTCCGTTATATCCTTTGGATGATCATTCTTTTCAATTGAGATAACTTTTCCACTTTTGACATGACAGACTAAATCTCCCATCGGACAGATGGCCAGATTATGTGTAATGATAATGACCGTCATGCCATGATTACGTGCTGTATCCTGTAGTAATTGTAAGATTTGTTTTCCTGTTACATAGTCAAGTGCACCAGTTGGTTCATCACATAAAAGTAACTTAGGATTCTTAGCAATTGCTCTAGCAATCGCTACACGCTGTTGTTCACCACCGGACAATTGTGCAGGAAAATTATTCATACGATCTTGTAAGCCCACCTGTGCCAAAACCTTTTTTGGATCCAGTGGATTTTTACAGATTTCTGAAGCTAATTCTACATTTTCCAAAGCAGTAAGATTCTGTACTAAGTTATAGAACTGGAAGACAAAACCAATATCAAAACGACGATAGTCAGTTAACTCTTTTTCATTCATCGCATCAACATGTTTTCCATCTACGATAACAGAACCACTTGTGACAGTATCCATTCCACCAAGAATGTTTAAAATTGTACTCTTACCAGCACCACTGGCACCAGCCACAACGACAACCTGTCCCTGTTCTACTTCAAAGTTGACACCATCCAATGCATGAATATCGATTTCACCAACATGATATGTTTTTCTTACTTCTCGAAATGTAATATAGCTCATGACTTATGTCCCTTTTCCTATCTAATTGTACACCTTAAGTACAAAAAAAAGCAGTTCAATGACTGCTTTCACAATTACTTTCTTAATCCTAACTTCTGAACTAATTCACGGTAACGGTTAACATCATGCTTCTTGAGGTAATCGAGCATCTTTCTTCTACGACCAACCATCTTTAATAGACCACGGTTAGAAGAATAGTCCTTCTTATTAGCCTGCATATGTACAGTTAATGTGTTGATCTGGTGTGTTAATAGAGCAACTTGTACTTCAACAGAACCTGTGTCACCTTCCTTACGACCAAAATCCTTTGCAATCTGTGCTACTGTTTCCTTTGTTAACATTTTATTTTCCTCTTTCTTTCTATAGAACTTCCAAACCGAGCATAACTTTTGAGGATACGTCACCCCCAGCAAGAAAGCCATTAGATAATAGCATACAATCCCTATGTATGCAATATTTAATACCAATTGGTACTACATAAACTCTAATAAGATACTGTTTAGAATTTCAAATCCTTTTTCACTACAACGAAGGCAATTTCCACCAAGTTCTAGCTTTCCTTCATGACATAGCTTGTTAATCTGTGCTCGATAGACTTCTAATACGGATGTATGAAATCTTTCTTCAAAGAACTGGATATGCATTCCTTCTTTCAAACGTAATCCCATCATGATTGCCTCAAACATCTGTTCTTGAGGAGCTAATTCAATTGTGTCTTTGATAGACGAATCTTCGATATACTTTCTTACGTTCTTTGGAATATCATAACGTGTACTTCCTTCTAGACCACTGGCACCACAACCAATACCATAGAAATCTTGATAATTCCAATATGCACAGTTATGCATTGAAATCATATCTTCTTTTGCGAAGTTACTGATTTCATATTGCACAAAACCATACTTTGGAAGGAAGTTACAAATCCACTCATACATATCTGCTTCGATATCATCCTCAAGATGTTCATATCCTTTTTTCGCAAAAACTGTATTTGGCTCTATTGTTAGAGAATATAACGATAGATGTGTAGGTTCTAATGCAATCGCACCCTGCAAAGACTTCTCTAATGATTCCATTGTCTGTGTAGGTAAAGAATACATTAAATCTAGTGAGATGTTATTGATACCATACTTACGTAATAGTCTCATCGTTTCTGCGACATCTTCTAGTCGATGATGTCGGTTCATCATCTGTAGTAGTTTTTCATCTGATGTTTGAAAGCCTATGCTTGCACGGTTAACACCGTGTTTTTGTAATATCTTTGCTTTGTCTTCATCAAACGTTTCTGGATTGATTTCAATTGTATATTCCTGCACCATGCGTGCATAGGGATCTAACAAGCTGAGTAATTGATCTAGTTGTGATGAAGAGAGTGCAGTTGGTGTACCACCACCGATATAGATTGTTTCTAGATTCTCATTGAGATGACGATTTTGCATATCAGCTTTGATTGCGTCTAACCACCGATTTGCGACTGTTTCTTGGTAACCTACATGGCAGAAATCACAGTATGCACAGATTGTTCTACAGAATGGCACATGCAAGTAGAGATGTTTCGGTTTAGTTATCATCATCCATTGATAGAACAGACATAAACGCTTCCTGTGGAATCTCTACAGATCCAACTGCCTTCATTCTCTTCTTTCCTTCTTTTTGTTTCTCTAGAAGTTTCTTCTTACGGGAGATATCACCACCATAGCACTTAGCAAGTACGTTCTTGCGCAAGGACTTGATGTTTGTTCTAGCGATAATCTTACCACCGATGGCAGCCTGTACAGGAATCTCGAATTGTTGCTTAGGGATGAGCTCTTTTAACTTCACTGTAATTGCAGAGCCACGTGTATACGCTTCTGAGCGATGAATAATCACTGATAGTGCATCGACATTTTCGCCATTCAATAGAATATCCATACGCACAAGATCTTGTGCACGATAGCCAATTAATTCATAGTCTAATGAGGCATAACCCTTTGAACATGACTTTAACTTATCAAAGAAATCAAAGATGATTTCCGAAAGTGGTAATTCATAAATAATCATGTTTCTGCCTGTATCAATGATTTCCATTGTCTGATAAATACCACGCTTATTTTGGCATAAATCCATGATTGCGCCGATATAAGTATCTGGTACCATAATACTTGCCTTTACATATGGCTCTTCAACACGGTCGATTCTTGCTGCATCTGGCATTCTAGCTGGGTTATCAATTTCTACCATGGAACCATCTGTCAGGTATACATGATAGATAACGGATGGTGCAGTTGCGATAAGGTCAAGATTATATTCTCTTTCCAAACGTTCCTGAATAACATCCATATGCAAGAGCCCTAAGAATCCGCAACGATAACCAAAACCTAAGGCTTGTGATGTTTCTGGTTCATACTGTAAGGATGCGTCGTTTAACTGTAATTTATCTAATGCTTCGCGTAAGTCACCATATTTGGCTGCGTCTGTTGGATATAGACCGCAATATACCATTGGGTTTAACTTACGGTAACCAGATAAAGGTTTCTCTGCTGGATTGTCTACCTTCGTTACTGTATCACCAACATGTACATCTTGAATCGACTTGATTGAAGCCGCAAACCAGCCTACATCACCGCACATTAAAGTATTCATCTTTACTTCACGTGGATTACGAATGCCTACTTCTAGTACTTCATATTCTGCACCAGTTGCCATAAAACGAATCTTATCACCGACGGAAAGACTACCCTCGCGGATACAAATCAGTGCGATAATGCCACGGTATGGGTCATAAAAGGAGTCAAATACTAATGCCTGTAGCGGTGCGTTTTCATCTCCACTTGGTGCTGGAATATGAGATACAATCTGTTCTAATACTTTATCAACGTTTAATCCGCTACGAGCAGAAATGAGTGGTGCATTACTACAATCCAAACCGATGATATCTTCAATCTCGCGGATTGTGACATCAGGTTGAGCATTCATCATGTCTACTTTATTAATAACAGGTAGGATTTCTAGATTATTATCTAATGCTAGATAGGTATTTGCGAGTGTTTGTGCTTGTACGCCTTGTGTAGAGTCAACGACTAAAATCGCACCCTCACAAGCCGCTAGTGAGCGTGATACTTCGTATGTAAAGTCGACGTGACCCGGTGTATCAATTAAATTAAAGAGATACTCTTGACCGTCTTTTGCGGTATAGCTTAGCTGTACTGCATTGAGTTTAATTGTGATACCACGTTCTCTTTCTAGATCCATTTCATCTAGAAGCTGTGATTTCATATCACGTTCTTTTACCGTTTCTGTCATTTCAAGAATACGGTCTGCCAATGTCGATTTGCCATGATCGATATGAGCAATAATACAGAAATTTCGTATGTGCTTTTGGTCCATTTACTCAAATACCTTCCCAATCATATTTCTACCTGCACCATTGGCGTAAGCATCTGCTGTCATTCTGCTCTTACCTTCTGGCTGTAGTTCATAAACTTCGATAATACCACCAATACTTGCGACTTCCATTGCATGGTTTTTAAATCCTAAGATTTCCCCTGGTCTTGCCTGATGGTCTTCTTTTCTCATTCTAACCTTGCAGAACTTGATACGCTTTCCATCAACCACACCATATGGCATTGGCCAATCAATCAAACCACGAATGTGGTTATAGAGAGTCTGTACATCCTCTACCGCAAATTGTACTTTTTCTTCTTCCTTTGTAATGTTTAATCCAAGGATTACTTTACTATCATCCTGTGGTTGGCCAACTAATTTTCCTGCAATATAGTCTTCTAAATGATCTTTGACCAATTGTTTACTTAATACGAGTAAACGCTCATTTAATTCTGCCATCGTTTCATCTTTGCCAAGTGGTGTTGTGACTCTAGCATAGATATCTCCTGCATCCATGGCTTTTGTCATCTGGATAAGACTTACACCTGTCTCTGTTTCACCACCCATGACTGCGTGATGAATTGGTGCTCCTCCACGATACTTTGGTAAAAGTGATGGATGTACATTAATACAACCATAACGTGGATATTCTAGAATGCGTACTGGTACGAATTGACCATATGCACAAGTTAAGATTAACTCTGGTTCATATCGTAATACATCCTCCACATGTTCCTTCAAAAAATCTGGTTGAATCACCGGAATCTGACATTGATCTGCTAATACATGTGTTGGTGTCATCTGGATGGTATGCTTTCTACCAACCGGTTTATCTGGTTGGGAAACAACAGCTACGACATTATATCCTTCGTCAATTAAAGTCTGTAATATACCACTAGCAAATTCTGTTGTACCAAAAAATATAATTCGTATCTGTTTCATCTCTCATACCTCCACCGTGATATTATACCCTACTTTTTTGGGGTTTTCATTGCATTTTATACTTCACTTTGATATAATCCTAATGCTAATAAGTGGACAGGAGGTGTACTCATGGCAAATATCAAGTCACAGAAGAAACGCGCACTAACTAATCTGAAAAGACAGAATGCGAAGGCTGGACAGAAGAGCGAACTAAAGACAGCAATCAAGAAGGTTCTTTTAGCTGTAGAAGCTAAGGACGTTGAAGCTGCTACTGCTGCTTACAACACAGCAAATAAGTGCTTAGACAAGGCAGTTGTATCTCATATCAAGAATAACAACTATGCTGCTCGTCAGAAGTCAAGACTCGCTAAGGCTGTCAATTCCATTCAGAAATAAAAAACGTGGCTCTTAAGAACCGCGTTTTTATTTTGCCTCTAACCAATACTTCTTTTGTTGTAATAATTCTTTACGATAGTCATCGTTATGAGGATACTTTGCTAAAACACCACTAATAAAGGCAATCTGGCGATCACAGTAGGAAAGATATTCTTTCCCCTTTTTTTGTTGGAGATAAACTCCACAGAGAATCTCATCATCACGATATGATTCATGATAGTCCGTTGTAAAACTGATTGCGATATAATCGAAATCACGTTCTGTAATTAACTCTTCTTGATCAATCGTATAGTGATGATCGCTAATCCATTTCCGTAAAAGTTCTGGTTTACGATTGACTTCAACAATCAGTTGTTTACAAGTAGACAAGCGTTTTTTTCCTGCAGCTTCAAGGATATCTTTTGCTGTATAGTAGCCCATACCAGCAATCACCACAACGTCCACATCTGTTGGTACATGTTCAAAGCCATCGGATAAGATTGTCTCAATTTGACCATCAAGATTTTCCGCTTGAATATTGCGTTTGGCAATCTCTAATGGTCCCTTGGCAATATCACAAGCATATGCTTTTTGTACCTTTTTATTTTTGATTGCTAGAATAGGAAGAAAGGCATGGTCTGTACCAATATCTGCCAAGACCACGCCTTTGTTTATCATATCCGCAATTTTCTGGATACGTAAATTCATCTTACTTGTCAAAGAAATCCTTTAATCTCTTTGAGCGTGAAGGATGTTTCAATTTACGTAGTGCTTTTGCTTCAATCTGACGAATACGTTCACGTGTAACGCTAAATTCACGTCCTACTTCTTCAAGTGTACGTGTACGTCCATCATATAAACCAAAACGTAAGCGTAATACCTTTTCTTCACGTTCTGTTAGACCGCTCAGAACGCTATTGATTTCATCCTTCAATAACTGATTACTTGCGTATTGATCCGGACTAAGTGCTTCCTTATCTTCGATAAAGTCACCTAAGTGAGAGTCATCTTCTTCACCGATTGGTGTTTCAAGTGATACAGGTTCTAAGGCTATCTTTTGGATTTCTCTTACCTTTTCAGGAGAGATGCCTTCCATACGTTGGCTAATTTCTTCTGCAGAAGGATCACGGCCTAATTCCTGAACCAATTGACGCTGTACACGTGTTAACTTATTGATTGTTTCTACCATGTGTACTGGAATACGGATTGTTCTAGCTTGATCTGCAATCGCACGTGTGATGGCCTGACGAATCCACCATGTTGCGTATGTAGAGAACTTGAAGCCCTTTGTATAGTCAAACTTTTCAACTGCCTTTACAAGACCCATGTTACCTTCTTGAATTAAATCTAAAAACAACATACCTCTACCAACATATTTCTTAGCGATAGATACGACCAAACGTAAGTTACTAGAAATCAAGATATTTCTAGCTTCTTCATCGCCTTCTTCAATACGCTTTGCGATTTCAGGTTCATCTTCTGGCTTTAAGAGTGGTACACGTCCAATTTCCTTTAAGTACATCTTAACAGGATCATTTAACTGTACATTACCACCTGAAGAAAATGATGTTAGATCAAGTAGATTAGATAATGGTTTTTCCTCATCATCTTCATCTAAATCATGATCTTTATCGTCAACATTTTCATCCTCTTCATTATCAACATCATCGTCCAATAAATCTAAATCATCGTCTTCTGTAGCAGTGAGTTCTTCAATATCATCATCTTCAACAATCTGGATATTCTCTGTATTGAACCAATCCCAGAGTTCATCCATATCATCGTCAGACATATCTAAGTGCTCTAAGGATGCCATGATATCTTTCTGTGCAATGGAACCGCTCTTCTTCGCAATTTCCTTATAATCTTCTTTGAGTTCATCAAGGTTCTTTAATTCTTTCACCTTACCCGAACGCTTATATGTATCAATTTCTTTTGTGTCTTTCTTGTTGTCTTTCACTTTTGTCTTTTTCTCTTTTACTTCTTTTGTTTTCTTAGGAGTTTTTTCTTCAGTCACAACTCCCTTTGTCTTTTTGGAAGTTGCTTTTTCTACTACAACTTCCTCTTTTTCTTTCTTTGAAGCTTTCGTAGTTTTAGTTGTTTCCTTCTTCTTCATCGAGATACCTCCTCAGTTCTTGAATGCACTTTTGGTATTTTTCCATAAGTACCTTTTGACTCATATCGTTAAGACCAGCTTGTGAGAGTTGTTCGTAATACGCATCTCTCTCCTTCTGCAATGTTGTAATTTTTACCTTGCGAATGGCACCCTTTAGGACTGCTTCGTCATAGTCAATATCATATGCAGGCATGGAGACCAGTCTTGTTAGTAAATCCTTTACTTCTTGCTTATCCGTACGGTCAATCAAATGACTTGGATCAGCGTCTTGGAATGTATGTAAGCTATCAATAATTAACATCGCCAATAGCTTGTGTGTCTTGTCATTTAAATACCCTAACTCTACTTCAAATGTATGAGCATGTGTTGATGACTTCAACATCATCATCAGTATTAAGTCTTCCGCATCAAGCGAACCATCCGGAATCGTCAGTTTCTTCTGTATGGTTTGGTTGATTGACCTATTTGATGTTTGCGGTATATAGTCAACTGGCATATGTGTCATTTCAGCCAATTGTTGTGTAAAGTATCGGCGGTCTACTTCGTCAGCTAACGTCGCAATATCTGCTTGTACCTTACGAACCAATTCTTTTTTATCCGAGTAGTTATTTAGATTTGTCTGTGCTACTTGGTATTCAATCACAAACTCCATCCAAGTAACTTCATCTTTGAGAACACTCTTTAAGCCTTCATTTCCTTGTTCGCGTACAAGTTCATCTGGATCTTTTCCCGTCAGATTGCGAATCACCGATACATCACAGCCTGCTTTTCTTGCCATATGAACTGCACGTAAGGTAGCAGCTTGCCCAGCACGATCGCCATCATAACAGAATACAATCTTCGCAGCGATATTCTTTAACAGATGAATCTGTCTTTCTGTACAGGACGTACCAAGTGTACACACTGCATTGAAGATACCAGCCTTGGCAAAGGCAATGACATCTGTTACACCTTCACATACGTAAATCTTTCCTTCCTTACGAGCAACAGCCTTTGCACGGTGATAGTTATATACAATATCACCCTTGGTAAATATATCTGTTTCATTTGTATTGATATACTTGGAAGGATTATTTGGATCAAGGATACGTGCACTAAATCCAATCGGATTTCCATATTGGTCATGAATTGGGAAAGTAATACGACCAGCGAAGGTATCATGGATACCAGATTCATTGATACGTATTAAATTCGCACCATTCATGTCCGCATCACTAAAGCCTTTGGCATGTAAGAAATGATATAACGCTGTTTGATTTGGATTATAGCCAATCTGAAACTCCTGGATCAGCTCAGCGGTCAGCCCACGCTTTTCAAGATATTTCTTTTCATTAAGTGCTTCAACTGTATCAAGTTGATACATCATATACTGAATCGCCGCGTTCATAACATTGTACAGTGCTTCTTTATGAGGATCTTTGCTAGACCTTTGTTTAATATCAACATCAACCTGCAAAGGATAATTAATCAAAGACGCAACTCTACCAACAGCTTCGGGAAATGTGATATTTTCGTAGTTTTGTACGAATGTATACACATTACCACCACTACCACATACAAAACATTTATAGATTTTCTTTTCTGGAGAAATAGACATCGATGGATCATGATCATCATGGAAAGGACAAATCGCCACATAGGAATTCCCTTTGCGATGAACCTGAATATAGTGACCGATGACATCGACAATATCCGCTTTTTCACGAATGGCATTTATATCATGATCACTTATCTTTGCCATATTCCCTCCTTCTTAGAAACGAATTTCCTTACAAATCTTGTTACGTACTTCTTCTACAGTCATACGTTCCTGCTCCATAGAATCACGGTAACGGATTGTAACTGTACCGTCTTCCATTGTCTGCTCATCAATTGTGATACAGAATGGTGTACCAACTTCGTCTTGACGACGGTAACGCTTGCCAATAGAACCTGCTTCATCATATGTCACTGTGAAGTCATAGGATAATTCATGACGAATCTCTTCTGCCTTTTCAGCGTACTTCTTACGAAGTGGTAAGATTGCAGCCTTAACAGGTGCTAGCACTGGGTTAAAGCGCATTACTACACGTGTCTCACCATTTTCAAGTGTTTCTTCATCATATGCATCTGTAAAGAACATGAAAAATAGACGTTCAACACCCACTGCTGGTTCAACTACATATGGAAGATACTTCTCATTCGTAATTGGATCTAAGTAGGTCAAATCCTTACCAGATGTATTCTGGTGTTGTGTTAAGTCGTAGTCTGTACGGTCTGCAATACCCCAAACTTCACCCCATCCCCATGGGAACTTGTATTCGATGTCTGTTGTGCCCTTTGAGTAGAATGATAATTCTTCCTTCTCATGGTCTCTGAAACGTAAGTTTTCTGGATTTCCACCCAACTTTACAATCCAATCCATGCAGAAATTACGCCAATATGGGAACCACTCATCATCTGTACCTGGCTTGCAGAAGAATTCCATTTCCATCTGTTCAAATTCACGTGTACGGAAGATAAAGTTACCTGGTGTAATTTCATTACGGAAAGACTTACCAATCTGGCAGATACCAAATGGTAGCTTCTTACGATATGCACGAGCCACTTGCTTGAAGTCCACAAACATACCCTGTGCTGTTTCAGGTCTTAAATAAATTGTATTCTTAGAATCTTCCAATGTTCCTTGGAAGGTCTTGAACATCAAGTTGAACTGACGAATGGATGTAAAATTATGTCCACCACAATCAGGACATGGAACGTTATTATCCTTGATGTACTGTTCCATCTGTTCATTGCTCCAACCCTCTGGATTTACTGTTCCATTGGAGAAGGATTCAATTAACTGGTCAGCACGGTGTCTTGTATGACACTGCTTGCAGTCCATTAAAGGATCAGAGAAACCCTTTAAGTGTCCTGATGCTTCCCAAACCTTAGGATTCATTAAGATTGCTGCTTGAATCTCTTCGTTGTTTGGATCTTCTTGTATAAACTTTTTTTGCCACGCACGCTTGATGTTATCTTTCAAATTAACACCTAAAGGGCCAAAGTCCCAAGTATTACTCAAACCACCATAAATTTCTGAGCCTTGAAATACAAATCCTGTATTCTTTGCATGCGAAACAATTAAGTCGAATGTCTTTTGTCTATCCATTGAAATCGGACCTCCATAATATTCCCTTCAAATCTTGTTAAGTATAGCATTTACGAACTGTATTTTCAATGTCACAACACGTCATTTCACCGCATTAAAAGCATACTTTGACACATGGAAAATCCTCTAGGTCATCTTGCCCAGAAGATCATAATTTACGGATAAGTAATGCTCTCCTAACGATTCCTATCTTTTGATTTGAATGTATTTCATCTAACGATAATTCTAATGCTAGTGCGAATGCCAAAACTGTTGGCTTCGATGGTTTATATAATCTATCAGAACGTATTTTTGAGAATGGTTTGCAATTAATATTTGCTTTCTTATAGCAATCTACATTACGCATGCCACTCACATTGATCTTTCTTAATAGCATTTCCAAGAAGCTTTCATCTATATCTTCCAGAAAATGCGTAATGGATTCAATATTGGTGGAACTACTTGTTGCCTCTTCTTTGAATTAACTTGAGCATTCTTTGATGCATGTATAATCAATTTTTTCAAATCCCGCCCTTTGAAGCAATTCTAAATCAGAATATAGTTGTCTATTTCTTTATTTCAACACTAACATGATAAAAACCATACACTTGTGTGCATAGTTCATGATGGTCAAAGAAAGATGGGGTCAATATTCACCCCCATACTTCTTTACAATCCATTTTTCGACACCCCATCTAATTTTGAAACGCCGAGATTCAAACTCAATGTAGTTTTCAGAAAAATCATTCTAATTTACTGGTTCGTTTTCTTTATATAATCGTATGCAAATGCATATAGAAATCCATTGATTTTAATTGGATATCCGCATGGATATATAAGATATCTACTAAGTACTGTAAATCCTTCATATCACCTTCGATATACCGATTGACGATACCAATTTTCTCAAGTCCTGCTTTACATAATAAACGGAAACGACGTAAGTCTTCTGTTTTCATAAATGGAATATGATGTTCTTCCGCATGTTCTTGACACAAGAAACCTCCATCCTTCGGACTGACCGTAACAACATGGGTATTTCCACAGGTGACACATGCATCCACATCTGGCAATAACCCCGCAAGTTCTAGCATATCCACAAATAGTAAAGATAGTACTAGGGTTGGATCATAGCCTTCATCAAGTTTTGAAAAAACAATATCTAGGAATGCATACTCATCGCTATTTGTCATATCGCTGCTTGCTTGTAGTGTTAAAACATTGATGAGTTCAGCCGCAACTGCAGCTGCGCTAGAGGCTGCAATATCTTCATGCATGGAGCGATAATACTCCTTACAACGTGCATTCTTCAAACGGAAGATTGTCTTTGTTTCATTATAATCAAATAGGATTTCTGTTTTTGTATAAGGCATGATAGAGCCAGCATTCTTGCTAGTCATCTTGCGTACGCCTTGTGCTACAAAGGATAACTTTCCATACTCTTTTGTAAGTACAGTGAGTATCACATCTGCCTCACGATAGTCGCTTTGCTTTAATACAAAACCAGTGATGCGGTCATTCATCTCGACTTGCCCCACCATATCCATATTCAGTGATACGGGCATCTCGTGAGCGCCATTCATTTTCTACACGAACAAATAATTCTAAGAAGACCTTCTTACCAAGTAACTTTTCAATATCTTCACGTGCTAAAGAACCAATCTTCTTTAACATCTGTCCTTGCTTACCAATCATGATGCCCTTTTGGCTATCACGTTCTACAAGTATCATTGCTTGGATATAAACCTTATCCTTTTTGAATTCTTTATTTTCAATCAGTACTGCAGCCGCATGAGGAACTTCATCTTCTGTTTGGATAAGAATCTTTTCACGGATTAACTCCGCAATACGGAAGTTTTCTGCACCGTCGCTTGTCATCTCTGCCGGATATAATAAGTCACCTTCTGGAAGATACTTGCTTGTCGTCTTGATCAGATCTTCAAAGGAGTGTCCAAATTTTGCAGATAATGGAAAGTATTCCGCAAAGTCATATCGTTCTTGCCACTGTTGAATTACTTTCACAATCTTCTCAGGCTGCATCTTGTCCATCTTATTCAAGACTAAGAATACTGGTAAACCTGTATTTTTAACCATGTTTAAAACAAACTCATCACCCTTAGCGTATGGAGTACTAGCATCCACAACAAGATAGATTAAATCCACACCCTGAATAACATCTGCAGCTTCCTTGTTCATACGTGATTCTAAGCGGAATTTAGGCTTATGAATACCAGGTGTATCCGTAAAAATAATCTGGCAGTTTTCATCTGTATAAATACCACGAATCTCAGAGCGTGTTGTCTGAGGCTTGCTTGATACAATGGCTACCTTTTCGCCAATCAATGAATTGATTAAAGTACTTTTACCAGCGTTGGGTCTTCCCGCTAACGCAACAAAGCCACTTCTCATCGACATACATCCTCTGTTGTAAATTGGTAAGGTAATAATTCATTCATGCATGTATCCATCTCATCTTTACGATTGGATAGATAGATTGGCGTATCACCTGTAATAAGTTCACTTAAGACCTGCCGGCAAATTCCACATGGTGCCGCAATACGATCACCATCACTTACAATCGCAAGTGCTTCAATTGTTTCCTTACGATAACCATTGGAGTAAGCCGCAAAGATTGCGGAACGCTCACCACAATTGGTTGCTCCAAAAGAAGCATTCTCAATATTTGCACCCCAGAATACTTTTCCATCTTTGGTTAGAACAGCTGCTCCAACATGGAAATTGGAATATGGAGCGTAACTATTTTCCATTGCTTTAAAAGCCTCTTCAATTAATTCTTCACGTGTCATAATGACCTCCTTTAAATCAGATGATGAATGAAAACCAAGATACCAACACCTAGTGCAATCAGCGATGCAAATAATACACCACCAGCAGCTAAGTCTTTGATATATTTAATCTTTTCATTTCTTTCTGTTGAATATAAATCACATAGTTTTTCAATGCATGTATTTAAGATTTCCGTTACTACTACAAGTCCAATACAAAGAAGTATCGCAAGCCACTCATAATAATTACAACCAATTATCCATGCCGCAATACACGCTAGTATCGCAAGAAAATACTGTATCTGTACACTCTTATCTCGAAGCGAAGATACAAGCCCTACAAATGCCACATAGAACTTATTTTTCATTGCGACTAATAATCGGATCTAAGATCCTATCCTGTAAAGTGAACATTTTCTTCTCATCGTCTGGATTCATATGATCATAGCCCAAGCAATGCAAAAGTCCATGCGTGAATAAGAATCCCATTTCTCGCTTTTCAGAGTGACCATATTCTCTTGCTTGTTTTCTTGCATAATCAATGTTGATAAAAAGATCACCTAGGTCCTTTTCTTCATCTGGGATGAAAGCTTCTAAACCATCACGAATCGCAAAACTAATTACATCCGTTGGTCGATCAATCCCACGATAATCGCGGTTGATGATATGAATAGTACGGGAGCGAACAAACGTAATACTGATTTCTAAATCTTTTGCTAATTTGAGCTCCTTCTCTGTACGCTTTGCGATTGACTGGAAGAATTCCTCATATGCATGCATATCTTGGTTGGTTTTATTGATATATGTGATTTCCATATTAGCCTCGCTTCTTCAAAGACAATTCACGTCTTTGTTCATCTTCTTTGCTATAGCGTTCAATAATCTTCTGTACGATAGGATGACGTACGACATCATCCGCACTTAATTCCATAATTTTAATTTCACTTAAACCCTCTAGGATACGGGTAGCCTCAATAAGACCACTGGTCTGATTATGATTTAAGTCAATCTGGGTAACATCACCAGTGATAATCATATGAGAGCCAAAGCCAAGTCTTGTTAGGAACATCTTCATCTGCAATGCGGTTGTATTCTGTGCTTCATCCAAGATGACATATGCATCATCCAGCGTACGACCGCGCATATACGCAAGTGGCGCAATCTCAATCGTACCCTTTTCTATTAACTTCTCTGTCTGTTCATTACCCAACATGTTATGTAACGCATCATAGAGAGGTGTTAAGTATGGATCGACTTTCTCCTTTAAATCACCTGGTAAAAAGCCTAAGCTTTCTCCTGCTTCTACAGCAGGGCGTGTTAGAACGATACGCTTTACATCACCCTTCTTTAATGCACTAACTGCCTTTGTGACTGCTAAGAATGTTTTACCAGTACCCGCAGGTCCTATCGCAAATACAACCGCAGCACTATCCATTGCTTTGGCAAAAGCATACTGTCCTAACGTCTTAGGCACAATTGCCTTTCCACTCATTGTTCTGCCGATAATTTCAGAACTCATTGACGAAAAGTCAATTGTCTGTTCTTTCGCTAGTAAGCGGCTAGCGTAGATAACATCCTGTTCACTGATGACTTTATTCTGTTCTGCAAGCGTCATCAATGCTGTTAAAACACGTTGAATCAGCAGTAGTTCTTCATCACCGCAATCTCTAACAAAAAATGTATTATCTCGATAAGAAATATCTTTTTCAAATTGCGAACTTAAAACAATTAGATTTCTATCATGATTACCAATGATATTCATCGCAATCTGCTCTTTCATTCCCTCTAAGTGAATTGATTTTATATTTTCCAAAATAATGTCTCCTTAGTACCAATATTTTAACAGGTATCTCCATAGTTGAAAATGCTTTACGCTCAGTTTGGTTTTATGCTAAACTACTTAATACAAAAGGAGTTATCCAAATGAAAAAAAGAATAATGATTCTATTAAGTTTGATGCTATTAACTGGATGCACAAAACAAACAGTTCAAACATCAAATACTTCAAATACAAATAACACAAGCACAAGTGAGAATTCTGGTGGATGTGCCGCCTTTGCAGAATGTGAATCAAGCGAAGATAAAGCAAAACTCTACGAAGATTTACTAGCGGCTAAAAACACTCCATTTGAAAAAGCCACGATGGAAGATGTTGTTTCCTACATTGAAAACAAAGAAAGTCACATCGTATTCCTCGGCTTCCGTGATTGTCCTTGGTGTCAAGATTTAATACCTATCTTAAATGATGTTGCCATTCAAAAGAACGTTAAGATTAAGTATGTTAACGTACGTCCAGAAAACACAAAAGAAAGCGATCTACGTAACGAAAACAATTCAACTTATGTCAAACTCCAAGAGTTACTTGGTGATGTCTCAGGAGATGGCACAAATAAGATTTATGTTCCATATGTAGCTGTGATTCGTGATGGTAAAGTTATAGACTTCATGTTAAGTTTTGATTATGATGCACATAAAGTACAAATTACAGAAGCACAAATCGAAGAATATAAAACACGATTAAATGAATTATTGGGTAAATAAACTCCGACTAGCGGAGTTTATTTTTTAGTTTCCTTTATAGCATTGCTCAAGATAACCACGTTTTGCGTTAGCCTCTGTATCATCTCTTTCATCAAAACCATCATACGGTGCTTTAGGGTCATGAATTTTTGGTTTTCTTCGAAGTGAATTACAGATTTCATCAATATGTGCAAACGCAAAAGCAAAGTCATTCGTCCATCCTGTATGACCTGTAATTATTTTTAACTGTAGATTACGTTTTTCAAGTATCTCTTTCAGTCTCTGTAATGATTTACATTGAAGCTTACGGTCTTCCGCAAGTGTATTTAGAAATGCATAGCCACCATCTGCACCAAGCCAAATCGTATCTCCAGTAAATAGATAACAGTCATCAATCAGATATACAAGATGTCCCCAAGTATGACCAGGTACTAAAAACGCTTCAATCTTAATATTACCAATGTAAAATACCTGCTCATCTTCAATTAGTATTTTAGGATTATTGATGATGACCTGTGGTAATGTCGTTAAGCCCCAGAAGACTTTACGATGCTTACGACCTTCTAAGTATTCATTCTCTACTTTTCCAATATAGATTGTCGCATCGACGAAAAGTTCATCACTGCCTTTTTCAATTGCACCAACATGGTCTGTATCTTGGTGGGTAACGAGAATCTCTTTAATATCCTTTGGATTTATATCAAGCCACTGCAGCTTCTCTGCAAGTCGGTCATAGTTATAGCCTGCATCGATCATAATCGTATGTCCATCTTTGGAATAAAAATAGATATTTGCAACATACTCTCTGATACAACTTACTCTGTCATCAATAAAACCTGTGTTTAAAGGTTTGAAGATTTCCTTGCCTTTAAACATAAAAGACATAAACTTCACTTGAAACTTTGAGTCGTTCTTAGACATGATTATTCACCTTTTTCTAAATAAAATCGAATTATATTTAAGATAAAATACTAGTCGCAAATTAATTATAACAAACTCAAATCAAGATAGTACAAAAAACATAAAAAAAGAAATGCTTACGCACTCCTTATTTTCCTCTTCTTCTCGCTTTACGAGCAGCTTCGATCTTAAGCTTTCTCTTAACACCAGGCTTAACGTAGTACTCTCTCTTACGAGCTTCGGCGAGGGTTCCATTGCGGGATACCTGACGCTTGAAACGGCGTAGCGCATCATCCAAATTCTCATTTTCTTTGAGGACGACTCTAGACATTCCTAACCCCCCTTTCTCTTTTATAAAGCATTAGTATCATACCAAATCCATTACACCATTGCAAGATATTTATACGATTATTACACAGGTTTTTTACGTAATTATGATATAAATCTCCTATCAAAAAGCAGATACATCTTCGATTACGAAAATATCTGCTTTTTTGTTCATTCAGTCTGTGAATAGGAATTATTCTTTAATTAATTCAACGCCAGCAGATGCTCCGATACGCTCTGCACCAGCTTCAATCATTGCCTTAAAGTCTTCCTTTGTACGAACACCACCAGAAGCCTTTACCTTTAAACGATCACCAACGGTTTCCTTCATGAGCTTAACATCTTCAACCGTTGCACCACCTGTCGAAAAACCAGTGGATGTCTTCACGAAATCAGCACCAGCTGCTTCGGCATCCTTACATGCACGTACCTTTTCTTCATCTGTTAAAAGGCATGTTTCGATAATTACCTTCAGTGTTAAATTACCGCATGCATTCTTAATCTGACGAATTTCATTGGTTACATAAATATCATCATGGTCTTTTAATTTACCAACGTTGATAACCATATCAACTTCTTGTGCACCCTTTTCGATTGCGTCCTTTGTTTCAAACACTTTTGCTTCTGTTGTCATTGCACCTAATGGAAATCCCACAACAACACAAAGCTTCACATCAGAGCCTGCTAAAGCAGCCTTTGCCGTAGGAATCCAACATGGATTAATACAAACTGACGCAAAATCATTTGCAACTGCTTCTTCACACAACTTAATAATTTGCTCACTTGTTGCGTTAGGTTTTAAAATTGTATGGTCGATATACTTACTCGGTTTCATCTAGTCCTCCTTCATCACCAAAATAATATTTCTTCAATACTTCATGGCAGATGACATCATCACCTTCATAGGATTCACGTCCAAATTCACGGGCAATGAACTTTTCATTGCCTTTTCCTAATACCAAAATGGTATCTCCTTCTGAGCATAATTCAACTGACTGCCGAATCGCATCATAGCGATCTTCAATAATCACATAGTTCTTATGATGTATACCTTTGGCAATATCTTCAGCGATTTCACGTACGCTTTCACCACGTGAGTCATCTTCCGTTAAGATAATCATATCACAATAATGGTCTAATATCTCACCGAATATTGGACGTTTGGCAGTATCACGCTTACCTGCACTACCTGTAATCGCAATGATTCTACAATCCTTTGGTGTGATGGAAGAAGCGTATTGGCATACCTTTTCAATACCGTCTGCAGTATGAGCAAAGTCTACAATTAGATTGAAGGGTTGGCCATCTTGGATGCGTTCCATTCTTCCTTCCACTTGGTTTAAGTGCTGAATGTAACTGGCAATAGCATCCATAGATACGCCCTTTTGATGTATTGCCGCAATCGCAGCTACAAGGTTATAGATGTTAAAACGTGCGATGAGATTTGTCTCTAGGCGATAATCATGATCATTTACATGCAAAGTAAACCGTGTACTGTCTTTTAACAAATGATAATCTGTGACACGATAGTCAGCCTCATAATCAATACCGTAAGTAAACACCTTCGCCTGCGTATCTTGAACGATCTTCATTCCACTAGGATCATCAACGTTTACAATCGCAATCGCCTCTTCTTTTAGCTGGTCAAACAATTTCTTTTTCGCATTGAAATAGTTTGTCATCGTGCCATGATAATCTAAGTGATCATGGGTCAAGTTTGTAAAGATTGCGACATCAAAGTCTATCGCATCCAATCTTCCTTGATCAATTGCGATAGAAGAAGCTTCATAGGCACAGTTCTTAATTCCTGCATCCACCATGTCACGCAAGATGCCATGTACTTCATCGATATTTGGTGAGGCGACAAGCGGTGGTAGTTTTACATTGTTGTATTCAATGGAAATTGTACCAACATATGCAGTTGGTTCAATTTGATTCAAGATGTTACGAATAATCCAAGCAACGGATGACTTACCATTTGTACCTGTAACACCATACATCGTCATATGATGGCTAGGATAATCATAGAAACTATCTGCGACCTGATTAAAGACATGTACGACATCCTTCACCTTGATGTATGTAATATCAGGATTAATCTTCTCTATTGGCTCACTATGCACAATGACAATTGCACCATTCGCAATCGCTTCATCGATATGTTCGTGACCATCATTTACGAGTCCTTTGACACAGAAAAAGATAGAGTTCGGTCGTTTCTTACGACTATCATCCATCAAACTCTTAATTTCAATATCCGGTACATTTTCAAAAAAATCTGTTAATTTCATTTGTCTTACCCTTTATTAAAGTGTATTCTCATATGCTTCATTTCGTTCACTAATGACAGCACATGCATACATTGCTGCCGTTTCTGCTCTTAGAATACGTTTCCCTAATGTAATGGCTTCAAAACCATTCTGTTGTAAAAACTCTACTTCCTCAGGCGCAAAACCACCCTCTGGTCCTATCACAAACGTAACGGACTGTCCTGGCGATAAAACCTCTGTCATAAATTTTGATTTAGAGTATGCATTTTCATATGGCAGTACGTTAACATCAGAGCGATACTTTACAAGATCCTTTAGCTGCACAATTGGTGTGATTTCAGGAATCCGATTTCGTTTGCACTGTTCTGCAGCTTCTTGGAGAATATCGATTCGACGTGCTTGTTGTTTATCTTCTTTTTCTTTCTTAGCACGCACAACACAACGTATGGACTCAAATGGCACAATACGTGTTACACCGAGTTCACACGCCTTCTGTAATACAAGCTCGAACTTCTCTTTGCGAATGAGTCCCATCGCAAGTGTTACTTCAACACCAATCTCATTGATGCGCTCATCTTTCTCTAAAACCATCGCAACAAAGTCTTTTCCTTTGCTGTAGGCATCCGCAAAATACCCAATTCCATCATAAACCAATCGAATCGTTTCGTGATGTAAACGAACAACATTCTTAGCATGATGTGCTTGGTCTTTATTAAAAATATATTCTTGATCTACCACGAGCGGTGTATCACTGAAGTATTGTTGCATAACTCCTCCCATAATCGAAAAGAAAACGAATTACTCGTCTTCTTTATCTGTTTCTGTTTCTTGAATTGTTACTTTAACTTGTAACACAGTTCTTTGATCTGCTTCTGTAACTGTGACATGCAGATTCTTATAATCAAATGATTCACCAACCTCAGGGATGTGACCAAGACGATAAATCACCCAACCAGAGACAGAGATATATCCCTCATCTTCATCATCATCTTCGATGTCGAAACGATCAAACATATCATCCACTTCTGCATCACCTTTAATGAGGTATGTTGTATCATTGATTTTTGTATAGAACTCTTCAACAATATCGTGTTCATCCCAAATTTCGCCTACGAGTTCTTCGATGATATCTTCAACAGTAATAATACCATCAGTACCGCCAAATTCATCTAGGACAACAGCCATATGTGTCTTGTTTGTTTGTAGCTTCTTTAATAACTGAGAAATCTTTGTGTTTGGACTTGTATACACAACCGGCTTTACAATCTTGCGTAAAGATGTTTGGTTGCGATAAATCAACTCATAGAAATCCTTCTCATGAATGACACCAATGATATGGTCAATCGATGACTCATACACAGGTAAACGTGAATATGAATTCATACGATATACTTCTTCAATCTTTTCAATTGGATCGTTAACATCTACCGCAATAATATCCACACGCGGTGTAAACACATCCATAACTTCAAGATCATTAAACTCGATAGCTGCAGAAATTAAGTCGGACTCATGTTCTTCAAGGTCTCCATCCTTTTCTGCCTCATCGACCATCGTAATTAATTCATCTGCGATATTGGGGTCATCTTCTTCGATATGAATAACCTTACTAACAATCCACTGCCACCCCAGCATCAACCAAGTAATTGGTGTTAATAAGACTTGTACAAGCTTTACAAATCCAACTGTGTATATCGCAACCTTTTCAGGGAATTGCTTTGCAAGTGACTTTGGTGTAATCTCACCAAAAACCAATACTAAGATTGTGATAACTGCTGTTGATACAGTTGGGCCATTTGTACCAACCCACATTGTAAATAACAATGTACCTACAGTCGCTGTAATAATGTTGACAACATTATTACCAATTAACGCTGTGACTAAAAAACGATCAAAGTTTTCAAGAACTTTTAATACTTCACCTGCTTTTTCCTCACCATCACTATACATATTCTTCAAACGAATTTTATTCGCTACAGAATATGCTGTTTCTATAGCCGAAAAAAGACCCGAAAAGAAAACAAGCACTATAATCGCTAGAATATACTGTCCTGCTTGATTCATATGCGGATCTCACTTTCATTTGTCATATTAATACATATATTGCCTTCCGGCGGAACTGATGAACCCTCCAAAATAAACACTCACCTTTCTTACTAATGCTGGAATTATACCACAATAGTGAAAAATCATGCAATAAAGCATGCAAATCCATCAGTAACTACTTCTTTTGAAAGATATTCATCTTCACATGACAATGAGGACAAACAGGCTTTTCAAAACTTACAGTATATCCACATTCCGAACAATCGCACTTCGGTAAATAAACAATTCCATTCACATTACTTTCATCAACACGTGTATGATGGATCCAATGTGGTAATCGTTTCTGTAAAGATGCCATCGTTGATTCATTCTTATTAACTTTTACACCAGATGCCATATCGAAACCAACCTTTCACTTTCATTATATCGGATATCATTTAGGGCATTTTGAAAAGTATATGAAAAGTCGCAAAACTAGTATGCGACTGTAAAACAAATCTTTCATCAATTTTTAAATCTTTGGATAAACATCTTTTTCAATCATTTCAAATGGATTCTTCTTGAAATTCCAACATCCAACTTTACCGCGATAGTAAAGCATGTTTTGAAGCATCTCATGCACAAGTGCATCTTTTACCATAAGTTTAGCATCCATCTTATTGACCCACTTTACTTCTTGGCTACTGCCATTAGCTACAAGTTCTCCGCTTTCATACTTGCAGATGAAGTCTACATTTACATTGTTAAATGTTAGGTCCTTGTTGATTCCAACAAGATCAAGAATTGTGACCTTCACACCTGTCTCATCAAAAATAATTCTTTCAAGCGCATTTTGTAGTGATTCATGTTCTGCCACAAATCCTGTTGGACACTCCCACCCACGGAAAGCATTTTTGACGAGTAATACTTCGTCATTTTCATTCACAATTAAACCACTTACGGATACATGATGATTGTACTGCATAACTACCTCCCCTTTATGATAGATATGAAAAAAGAGGACACAAATGCCCTCTTAAATTAACCTCTTCTAAAGAAACCAGGAATACTGTCGCTTGCATCAGAAGTTGAAGAGCCAAATACAGCAGAATCATCATTCTGTAATGAAACACCACTCGCTGGCTTTGTGGAAGGAGCAGCCTTCTTTTCTTCTTCCTTCTTAGGTTCAGACAACTCGAAACCTGTAGCGATAACAGAAACGATAATTGCATCGCCAATCTTGTCGTTAATAGCTACACCGAAGATGATATCGATATCATTACCAGCTGCTTCACGGATGAAGTCAACAGCTTCAGATGCATCAAATGCGGACATGCTTGTACCACCAGTAACGTTGATGATAGCACTCTTCGCACCAGCAATCTGTGCTTCAAGTAATGGAGATTGAATAGCGCGTGCTGCAGCTTCTCTAGCCTTGTCATCGCCATCAGCCATACCAATACCAAATAATGCAGAACCTTGACCCTCCATAACACTCTTAATGTCTGCGAAGTCCAAGTTAATCATTGCAGGAACAGCAATCAAGTCAGTAATTGTCTGTACGCCTTGACGTAAGATATTGTCTGCTTCTTTAAACGCATCTTGGAATGGAATATGTCCGATTACTTCTAACACTTTATTATTAGAAATGATGATTAATGAGTCTACATATTCCTTGAGCTGTTCAAGACCCTGTTCAGCATTTCTTTCTCTTCTCTTACCTTCGAAATTGAATGGCTTAGTAACGATACCTACTGTTAAGCATCCAAGTTCCTTAGCAATCTTTGCGAATAATGGGGCTGCACCTGTACCAGTTCCGCCACCCATACCTGCTGTAAGGAATACCATGTCGGCACCTTCCATAGATTTACGGATTGCATCTTCGCTTTCTACAGCTGCCTTGCGTCCGTTGTCTGGGTTACCACCAGCGCCAAGACCTTCTTTACCTAACTGAATCTTATTTGCAACTGGAGAAATATCCATTGCCTGAAGATCAGTATTAGCGATATAGAATTCAACGCCCTGAACGCCTTCCTGTACCATGCGGTTTACAGCGTTGCTACCTGCTCCGCCGACACCAAATACCTTGATTTTTGCTACCTGGTTGTAAGTTAATTCTGCCATAACGTTTACCTCTCCAATTTATTTCTTTCCATCGAGAAACAATCCCTTGAGTTTATTTGTCAAGGTATCTTCTTTCGTAGTCTCTACCTTTCTATCACGGTAGGATACGTTTTTGATAAAAGCATCAAGATCTAAGCTGTTTTCAGTCTGACCGATAATAGGTAATCTATCTTGGTAGGCATAGAACAATCCGAGACATGCGGTTAATGCTGCGTTTCTTCCCCCTAATGTTTCCGGAATATAATCTCTAACTTCTACATTTAGGCGCTTGCTTAAAAGGTTTTCTAAACCTATAGTTTCGCCACCTTCACCAGTAATAATAACAGTTGTTTCACCTGCTTGCAAGATTCCTTCGCAAGTTTCTGTAATTGCATTCAACCATGTTTCAATATTAGGGCGAATACAGTCTACTAACTCCTGCTCACTGATGGTTCTATTTTCACCATTATCGTTCCAAATATGGATAATATTTGAGGAACAAACTGTCTGATCAAGTCTTGCACTATACTTGATTAACTCAATAGCATTCTTCATATTAATGCCATATTTTTCGACAGCTGCGTTTGCGATATTTCCAAGTCCCATTGGTAAGATTGTAGATGCCGCAAATCTTCCCTTATAGAGTAGACCTAATGTTGTCGCATCACGTTCTACCTTTAAGACAATCACTTGGCGATCAACGGACTGTTCAAATAGAGCAGCCTCTTTCCCTACAGCATAGATATCCGCAAAGATATCCATTACTTTTAGACCTGCTTTTTCTACACAAGTTACTAAGTCATAGGCAAATTTACGATCTGCACACAATAAGTCAATATCAACAATCAACTGAGAGCACTTCTCTCCAAGTGGAATACGGCGTGTTGTCATACCATTGACCGTATACTTTACACATACCGTCTGAATCAAAGCACTATCATTGCCAATATTGACTGCTTCCGCTTTCTTGATTGCATTACGTACGTCTTGTATCGTTACAGTTCCATCGATACCTTCAATATCAACTGTTGATTTCAAAGAAATACGCTTTAAATTAAATGCAGGAATTGCAAGAATCACCTGTTGTACACCAGCACCAACCATCTTCTTTGCAGACGCTATTGCCTGTTTGATGGAACCAATCAAAGCCTGTTGGTCTGTAATGCCATTATAAGAGAGTCCGCTACATGGTACTCTTTCAACCTTTATAATATTAAATCTGGTGTTGAAAAACTCACCAATTACTAATCGAACCTCATGGTCAGCAGCCTCAATTGCCGCATAAATCTGTTTATCTGTCACCGTGAAGTCTCCTTTCAGTTATATTCGTATTCTATCACATTTGCATTTCAAAATGTAGTCGATTACCATCCATAAACAGCCTATTTTCATAGAATTTACATAATTCATTTCTGCATCTTCTATATGAATCTTTGAAAAACAAATCTAACTACTACTTTTTTGGTTGCATTTACAAGTAATCTATGATATCTTTTGTAAGCAAATTATAAGTAAAGGAGGTTATGGTATGTCCAGAGTATGTGCTGTATCCGGTAAGAAAGCAATGTCAGGAAACAGACGTTCCCACTCCCTACGTGCTACTCGTCGTAAGTGGAATGTGAACTTGCAAAAGGTTCACATGATCGTTGATGGCAAGCCACAGACAGTTAAGATCTCAGCTCGCGCATTAAAGACATTAAAGGCAGGAGCTAAGGCTAAAGCTGCTGAGTAATCGCCGGTTATATGAAAAAGAATTCCCCGAAGGGAATTTTTTTATGCATCTTTTGATTGTATTACTGTAACTTTACCTGTATGCACAGTGACGATACCCATCTCTTCCAAAATCTCATTGGAAGTTGTATAGGTATCTTTATTGGTAAGCTTTTGATTGGTTAATGGGTATTTCATCCCTTCCAAGGTGATAATTGATTCATCTTCAGTAAAGAATGAAATGTATGTATAATCGCGTTTGCCAATGGAATGTATGCCCTCACCAAGAGAATAAATAAAGTTATTTTCATCATGGAGATATACAGTTTCAGGAAAGCGTGATACCAACCGTAGATTAATCATCGCATGGTCTACTCTACCACCAAGTCCACCATAGAGGTGTATTTTTTGATATCCCTTCCCGATAGCATACATAACTGCTGCCTCACCATCGGTATCATCCTTGATTGTATTTAGTTGAATAAATGCATCACTGTATTCTTTGATACAAGATAAATCGCTTTCTTCTACAGAGTCAAAATCACCGATTGCCAGTAACATTCTCTTACCACTTCTTGCAAGTGTTAAGGCACCTTTATCTACACCAATATAGTTTTCTGCAGTCGGAATTGATTCACAACGTTTTAGGATAATAACTACTGAAGCTTCCATAATTTCTCGCATACTTCGTGGATATTATTCTTAAAGACATAAGAACCTGCCACAAGCACATCTGCTCCTGCTTCAGCACATAAAGCACCTGTTTCTTCGTTGATACCACCATCAACTTCAATATGCGTATCAAGGCCTTCATCATTTAACCATGTACGAAGTGTACGAATACGTTCTAGTGCCTCTGGCATAAACTTCTGTCCACCAAAACCTGGTTCTACACTCATAATCAAGAATAAGTCAAAATCATGCAAGAATGGCTTTAGTACTTCAATTGGTGTTTGTGGCTTTAATGTAAGTCCAGCTTTCTTTCCTTGTTCATGGATATGTTTTGCAAGTGCTTTGATCTCTTCTTTGTCGTAAATTGTTTCAACGTGGAAGGTAATCTGATCTGCACCAGCATTAATAAATACATCAGCAAACATCTTAGGATCTGTAACCATCAAGTGAACATCTTTAAATAATGGTGATAGCTTTACAAATCCCTTTAGGATATCTGGTCCAAATGTTAAGTTCTTTACAAAGTGTCCATCCATAACGTCAAAGTGCATCCACTCTGCCTTGGAGGAATTTAGTAATTCACATTGTTCAGTCATGTGACTGTAATCTAAAGATAATACGGATGGTGCAACAATCATATGTATTTCTCCCTTCTCTCTTGAATTATCTGTAAAACGCCGAGATAGTTCTCATAGCGTTCTTTAGATATTTTACCTGCTTCTACCGCTTCTTTAATCTTACAACCCGGTTCATTTTGATGAACACAGTCATTGAAGCGGCAATCATGTAGGTATGGTACAAAGTCTGGTACATATTCAGCTAATTCACCAGCTTGAATATGAGAAAAATCTAGGGAACTAAAACCAGGTGTATCTGCCACAAGTCCCCCTGCAACCTCATGCAATTCATTATGTCTTGTGGTATGTTTACCTCTTCCAAGTGCCTTTGAAATCTCTTGTGTTGCAAGATGGAATGATGGCTCTAATTGGTTTAATAGCGTACTCTTTCCAGCACCGCTTTGACCAGTTAATACCGAAACCTTATCTGTTAAAAGACCTGCAATCGATGGATCTAAGCTACCTTTTGCGGTACGAATGACTTTCATCGCACCCTTTTCATAAGCTTGAATCTGTTCTTCCACTTCTTGGCTAAAGCCTAAATCACATTTTGTAATAATTAAAACTGGTTCAACGCCTGCATGCATGATAAGCATACTTAAGCGATCAATTAATGCAGTTGAAAAGTCAGGATCTTTTACACTCATCACAATGAGTGCTTGGTCAACGTTCGCTACTGCTGGTCGTATCAAGCGATTGGTTCGTGGCATAATTTTCTGAATGACATAGCGGCCATCAATCTCTTCACACTCTACCAAATCTCCAGCAACAGGCGCATCTTGACGACGCACTTTTCCCATTACAATCGCATCATAATACTTCTTATCAGAAGTTAAGACACGATAATTCTTCGATACGATTTTCGTGATTCGTGCAATCATAAGCACTCCTTAGTAAAAGTATAATGTGACATAACTATCCTTTTTTTGTGTATATTCGCTACCTGCAGCTGGCATTGTCTCAATGACAGTACCAACTTTGATTTTATCAATTTCACTCTGCGGTAACGCAGATGTATCACGGTGTGCACGTACGACAGTTACTCCCATAGCTTCTAATTGTGCTGTCGCATCTTCAATCGGTTTACCAATAATATCTGCTGGAATTGTAACCTTTATATATGGCACATAGTATAGTGTCAGATCTGTTTCACCTGCTGTATCATAAAGCTCTCCAGCCGCAACACCTTCTTGGCGAATAATCGTTCCAGGTTTCTTATCACTCTGTTCTTCTTTCTCAATTAAGTGAATCGCAGAAGGTAGTGATGCCTTTACATCATCAATATTTTTCCCAACATAGTTTGGCATCTCTTGACCAACGCCACTAGATACAATGAGTTTCACCTTGGAATGACGCTCTACTTCACTAGAACTAGCAGGTTCTGTGCCGATGACAACCCCTTCAATACTATCTTTCGACAATTGGTATGTAATATCATCTTGATCGACTTCAAGGTCTTGTTCCTGAAGGGCTGCAGTTGCTTGTGCAACATCCATATTTGATACATTAGGAACTGTAACATTCTTTGACTTCGGTGGTAGAATTCCTGCCAAGAATAAACCAGCAATCACCGCAAACATCGCAAATAATACTAAGATTGCGGTGATATAGATTTTGGTACGTTTATTCGCAATGCGTGAAAGAGATGTACTTCTCGTCATCCCTGCTTTTATATCTTCTTTTTCTTGTTTGGTTGGTGTCTTATCAATTGGATCATTCAGACTAAGAGGCTTGTCATTTTGATGTTCTGGTGACATGCACTTTTCTAGGTCATTCAACATTTCATCACAGCTTTGATAACGTAGCTTTGGATTCTTCGCAGTTGCACGGATGATGATATTTTCTACAGATTGTGGAACATTTGGATTCGCTTTACGTACACTTGGCATAGGCTCTCTCATATGTTGTAGTGCAATCTGTATAGCTTGGTCTGCCTTAAAAGGAACATCCCCTGTTAACATCTCATAGAACACAATACCTAAAGCATAGATATCTGATTGTGGAGATGCTGGTTCACCCTTCGCAAGCTCTGGAGCTAAGTAATGAACAGAACCCATAACATTATTTGCCTGTGTTAATTGTGCACTACCCTTGGCAGTTGCGATACCAAAATCCAAAATCTTCAAAGAACCATCAGACTTAACAATGACGTTCTGTGGTTTAATATCCCGGTGAATGATACCACGCTTATGTGCTTCCGCAACTGCAGAAGTTAACTGCTTCATCGTATCGACCGCTTCTAGATTTAATAGAGGTGCACGGTCGCGAATCACTTTCTTCAGCGTCTTACCAGCCACATATTCCATTACGATATAGTGATGATTCTTATACTCACCAACGTCATAGATTTCTACAATATTTGGATGCGCTAATGTTGTGGCAGCCTGTGCTTCACGTTCAAAACGTAAGATACTAATCGCGTCTGTACTTTGATCAGAGCGTAAAATCTTGATTGCGACGTGACGATTTAAAATGGTATCGATAGCCAAAAATACATCAGCCATACCACCTTGTCCAATATGCTGTACAACTTCATAACGGTTAGCGACTACATTCTTTTTGTTCATAGTGTGTAGCCTCCAACAAAGTCTAATAAGATAACCGTTGTATTATCAAAACCACCAGCTTCTAAAGCTAGTTTAATTAACTTACGTGCACGTAAGGAAGGATCTTTATGTGGATCAATCACAACGCGTAACACTGTCTTTTCTGACACATAGCCATGTAGGCCATCACTACATAAAAGTAAGCCATCAATCTTTTCGATATGATGTGTAATATCACACTTTACATCTTCCCAAACACCTAGTGCATTGGTCAAAACATTACGACGTGGGAATGTTTTGGCTTCCTCAGGTGTAATCTCGTTATGCATTAACATATCATTAACAAGTGTATGATCGACAGTTAACTGTTTCATCTTACCTGCATGCCACCATGCATATGCACGAGAATCTCCAATATTTACAATAAAGATACCAATATGTGTAATCAAAGCAGCACATAGTGTTGTACCCATTCCCTTAAGGTCTACATGTTGTTTCCCATAATCGAAGATTGCAGAATTACAGATTTTCACTTCACGATTCAACCATTGTTTTACTTCATCCACATCTCGAAATTGCTCTGTCTCAGAGAATACACGCGAAAAATGGGCTACCGCCATTCTACTGGCAATATCCCCACCTAAATTTCCGCCTATACCATCTGCGACAATCGCGAATACTTCACCCGCTACATTTGTCGCAATGACATAACTATCTTGGTTACTTTTACGCACCAATCCTTTATCTGTTATTCCATAGTATTTCATGTTTAAAGTTTACCCTTTTCATGTTTTGCGCGAAGCTGACCACAGGCCGCATCAATATCATCGCCATGTTTAGAACGCAAGGTAGCTTTTACACCATGTTTCATGAGTACATCATAGAAATGCAATGCGACTTTTTCATTCGTCGAAACATACCCGTTCTCATCCACTTGGTTATATGGAATGAGATTCACATATGCATTCATACCACGAATCAAATTCGCTAGCTGTATCGCATGTGCATCTGTATCATTTACCCCATGTAATAAGATATATTCAAACGTAATACGACGATTGTTACCTTCACTATATTCATGTAATGCATCCATCAAGACATCCAAAGGATATGCTTGATCAATAGGCATTAATTTGCGACGTAATTCATCATTAGGCGCATGTAGAGAGATTGCTAGGTTATATTGATAATGACCCTTGGCAAAATCCTTAATACGTGGAACGATACCGCAGGTACTAATTGTGATATGTCTTGCTCCTATTGCTAGACCTAAATCACTATTGATAATCTCACAGAAACGCATCACATTATCATAGTTATCAAATGGCTCACCTGTACCCATGATAACGACATTATCAACACGTTTACCTATTTTGTCGAGTTCCTTTTGGACAAACATAACCTGTCCAACAATTTCACCAGCTGTTAAATCGCGCTGTTTCTTTAATAAGCCAGACGCACAAAAAGTACAGCCCATGTTACAACCAAGCTGACTTGTTACACATAAACTTTCCCCAAAGTGGAAATGCATCAAAACTGTTTCAACAGAGGAACCATCTGCCAGCTGGAAAAGATATTTAGTAGTTCCATCACGAGCAACCTGACGCGTAATTTCCTTAACAGGTTCAATCGAATATTCCTGTGCAAGTTCTTCTAATAGACTCGCAGGCATATCAGTCATCTCTTGGAATGAACCCACACGCTTACGATAAAGCCATTGAAATAATTGCTTTGCACGATAAGATTTTTGTCCTTTTTCAGCGAGCATATCTGTCGCCATCTTTATATTTAAATCATATATACTTTGCATAGTTAATATATTACCACAATCACACTAATTTCTCGATATGTTATCCAATGTTTCAAACGCGAATAACCCTATTGATTACGCTTTAATTTTGCGTAATAAAAGCCATCCGCATCGTTTTCCATTGGGAATAGAGTTTCTTCTTCTAACAAGACATAGTTCGGATGCTTCACTAAGAACTTTTTAATTTGTTGTTCATTTTCCTTACGATTTAACGTACAGGTACTATACACAAGGATTCCACCAACACGTAAATACTCCGCGTTGGCATCTAGTATCGCTTCTTGTGTACGCACAAGCTCATCGATTGATGTAGGTTCTAGATGCCAGCGAATCTCTGGCTTGTGAGATAAGTCCCCTAGCCCAGAACAAGGCGCATCAATCAACATACGATCAAAACTTTCTTTAGGAAATTTACCTGCGATTGTTGCGTCATTCTGCTGTGTACTAACAATAGATACACCTGTACGATTCATTAATTCATCAATCAGATTGCAACGCGCTTCATATAAATCCGTAGCGATTATCTTGCCTTGATTCTTCATTAAGCAAGCAATCTGCTGTGTCTTTGTACCTGGTGCAGCACAAGCATCTAATACCTGCATACCAGGTAAAACATCTAATTTACGCACTACTTTTTGTGAGTGGCGATCTTGAATCAAAACCATTCCCTTTGAAAATAGTTCTGTTCTTTGTAAGATACCTGCATAAAAGAAACAATCATCCTCTAGCATGCGTACATCCGGCATTTGAGCAATCTCCGTTTTCTTACACTTCAAGGTATTCACTCTACCATATACAAGTGATGGTTCCTGATTATGTAAGGCAATCTCCTTCATTGTTTCAAAGCCATAGTGAGCCTTCCATAGCTGTAAAATCCAAAGTGGATGAGAAGTTAAAACCGCAAGTTCTTCAATCGTATTGCCTGCAGGCTTTCTTAATCCCGCTACTTGTACCTTACGAAGGACAGCATTTACAAATTCCTTCTCCGATTTACCGGCAAGCTCTACTGCCTCAAAGATGACGGCATAGGAAGGAATACTATCCAAAAACAGTAACTGATACACACTCATATTGAGTAAAGCAACCACTCTTGGTTTTACATGTTTGGTAAACGGACGCCACTGTTCTTCTAATAGTGTTTTATTACGTATCGTTCCATATATGATCTCACTTGCAAGGCCCATCTCCTCTTTCGAGATATTTGCCCTTCTTAAAAGTAAAGATGCAAAACCATTTTGACGAAATACACGCTCTAATATATTTAATACTTCCGCTCTTACACTCATAGGAACTCCTTAATTCAAATAGACTTTATCAAACGACTTCTTATATAGCAATAGAAAAAAGATGCCAATTCAGCATCTTCATTTCCAACTTTATTTGGATTCTGTTGTTTCCTTAACGTAAGAACCTTCATGGTGTGGGCGAACGTATTCACCTGCAACATTCTTTACGAGTGTAGGTACATTTAACTTGTAATGTGTTCTTCTCTTGTTCTTTCTCGTCTTAGAATTTCTTCTCTGTTGTACAGCCATTGTCTAGCACCTCCTACTATTCATTTTTGAATTGCTTCAGTCCTGCCAGACGCGGATCCAATTGATCTTTCCGGCTTTCCTGATACTCAGCTTCTGTAAATATCTGCCAGCCATCGCCATGCGGATATTCACCCTCTACTGCTTCAGTCACTTGAAGTGGTACCTCCAACAGGATAGCATCTATCACTGCAGGCATCAGATCAACGACTTCACTGGTAACGAGGCGTACCCCATCTTCATCAGTTTCTTCAAAGACATATGTTTCTTGACTTTCTACATCTAGAGGAACTTCAATCGGTTCATTTGTAATAGCATCAGGACAAATCATTGTGCCTGTAATATGCATATCTACATAGAAGCGATCATCCTCATCGTCGATATATCCGTGACCTTCAACGTGAACATCTTCAACAGATAAGATTCCGCTGTCATTTTTCAGTTCATCATTCTTTATTACTACATCTTCGTCAAAATCTACATTCTGCAAATCACGCAGCAACTCTGTTTTTGTCCACTTCACGGCAGTCTCCTCGCTCGTTAACGCTTATAAATTATAACAAACCGCACTTCAAAGTCAATCAAATATCCCCCGAAAAACGCTTGTAAAAGCGAAAAATTGATGGAAAATACCATCTTAACCTTTTCTTTCAGAAAATATTTGTACCAAATCTTTTATTGATTCTGACAAATAAATTTAATAATCTCTTCGATTACAAGATGATTCTCCTTCTCATTGAGAATCTCATGACGCATTTTTGTAAAAGTAATGTTTTCAATATTTGCATATCCATTTTTCTGCAATGTCGAGATACTATCTACTAACCCTAGCGTTCCACCAGTACACGGATCATCTTCACCACTAATAAATAGAATTGGCAAAGATGTATTCTTCGCTGTAAATGAATGATGTAAGTAACTTACCATTGTAAATAAGTCACGGTTAGCCGCATCTGTAAAAGGCACACCACATAATTCATCATTTAGGTATTCTTGTACATTTTCTTCATTATAGGATAACCAATCAATTGGTGTCTTTGCATTCTTTACAGATTTACTAAATGCACCAAGGCTTAGTATTGTTAATAGTTTGGTCTTAGATTTAGGACCTTTGATCTTTACAAGTAACTGTGCAAGTTTCTTACCAAAACTGGCTGCTGGTTGATAGTTTGGTGCTCCACACAGAATCACACCAGCAAAATCATCATTACGTTCTAGATATAAACGAACAATGATAGAACCCATGGAATGTCCAAATAAGAAATGTGGTACATCTGGGTATTCCGCATGTAGCTTCTTAACCATCATGTCTACGGATTGAATCAATACTTCATCTCCATTTTGATCTGCAAAGTATCCTAGTTCATCCTTAAAAGCCTCACCATGACCTGGTAAGTCATAAATTAATACTGCAACCCCTTGCTTAGATAACTCTCTTGCAAAGGAAATATAACGAGCATGATGTTCTTGCATACCATGTACACAAACAAGTGTTGCCTTCACTTCTGTTTCAGGTTTTATGATTTTATAAATTAGTTCTGTCATAAAGAAATATCCTTTCTTGTTTGATTGATTTCATTGTATCATATCAACTGTAAAGGAATTTTGAGAAATGAAAGTATGTGGAATCATAGCGGAATACAATCCATTCCATAATGGACACCGCTATCAAATCGAACAAGCAAGAAAACAAAGTGGTTGTGATATGGTTATCGCTGTTATGTCTGGTAACTTCGTACAGCGTGGAGAACCTGCAATCATTGATAAGTGGAAACGTGCCAAGGTAGCGATTGAAAATGGTGTTGATCTAGTAATTGAACTACCATATTTTTACGCAACCCAAAGTGCTTCTAAGTTTGCGTATGGTGCTGTGGAACTTTTAAAGATTGCGAAAGTTGACTACATCTCCTTTGGTAGTGAGTGTGCAAATTTAGAAAACCTACAAGAAATCGCGGATACATCTCTCAATCCAGATAACTTAAGAGAAAGCATGCAGACAGGCATGTCTTTCCCTCGTGCATATAGTCTTTTAACAGGTTCTATGGAACCAAATGATATTCTAGCTGTTTCTTATTTAAAATATTTAAAAGGCTCTAATATTCAACCAGTTATCGTACAGCGCACAAGCGGTTATCTTAATCCAGAAATTTCTGAAAACGCAAGTGCCTTAGCGATTCGTAAAGCACTCAAAAACAATGAGAGTCTAGCAAGTTCGACACCAATGGAAGAAATACTCAAAGAAAGTACACTGGTTTATCCTGAACAATTCTATCCCTACTTGCGTACATACTTACTAACTTCTTCTCGTAAGCAATTAGAAGATTTATTCTTATTTAACGAAGGAATCGAAAATCACTTGCGTAAATGTGCAGCAGATAACGATACGTATGAAGGCTTCTTACAGGATGCCACAACCTATCGTTACACCAGCAACCGTATTCGTCGTAGTATCTTACAAGCGATGGTACAGTTAACGAAATACGAAGCACAACGTCTACCAGCACTTGACCACTTACGTATTCTTGCCTTCAATGATACCGGTAAGAAATGGCTCCATGACATGCGTAAGGAAGATATGCGTATCTGCAGTAAGTTTGCAGATGTACCATTCCCATGGAGAACACTGGAATACCGTAGTACCCTACTCTATACCAGTGTATTACCAAGTGAAGAAAGAAAACATTTATTAAAATTAGAAATTAGTGGTGCTCACTATATCTCATCAGAACATTAGGTAACACTAATGTTCTTTTCATTTAACCTCCTGGTATATTCATGTATTTTCAATTAAGTTATTAATAGTATTTAAAATTGACTTTATCGTTTCATTCAATAGTTTCATATCAATATAATCAGATAGTAAAATATCATTTTTTCGAGATAATGCATGCATTAAGCTATGCTGTAATTTCAAGAGACTTTCATATAGATATTCATTATCTTCTAATTGATACATAATAGGCGCTTCAAGAAATAGCGCCCTAAACAAGTTTTCTCTACAATTCAATATATCTTCTTTGCTGCGAAATGTAGAACAATATGAGAATAAATCTCCATGCATTTTTTCTAGCGTTTTAGCGGAATGTATTAACTGTGATATTATATCTACATTTTCAACATCACATTTTTCCAAATATCCAATAGTTAATATTTTTGGTACACACGACATAAGCTTTGTAGCACTCATTTTTATCAATTCTGGACACTGTTCATTCTCAAACTTATTATTAATAAAATAAAAATCATGTTTATCATGCATATAGTAAATAACTGCATGCTTAGATTCATGGGACTTGATACCTATCATTATAGGTTGATTTTTTTGTAAATACTTGACTAGATCAGTTGACGAGATTTTAACTTCAACCAATCTGAAACCGATTTGATTTAAAAATAAATTAAACCACTTTTTATTTTGAAGACGTGTACCAGCAAGATATGTTCCGTCAACCCAATCAAACATATATGGTAATTTAATTTTATTTGCAATAATATAGTCTTCTGTATCATAACCAGATAGTTCCAACATATTTGCTATACCAGCATATGAACAACTACCTTTAAAATGCATATATTTCATAATATCCCCTTCAACATCAATTTAGAATAGAACGTGTACTTTAATTTCTAATAACAATTATTTTTTACTAAAACTGTCCTTTTAGGAAAGTCTTCAACTATATTATTTGATGATAAACTTTAACTATTAACCCTTAACCCTCTTGAAATACAAGGTTATTTGCAAGAGAACGGATTGAATTTACTACCAATTTACTACTTTTGAGGAAAAAGCCTTGATGTGCTGTAAAAACTTTTGCAGATAAAAGCATTTTACCACAGATACAAAAGGTATGTTGCAGGGATCAAAATTAAATAGGAAATTGTAAAAGCGGTGATCTTTTGCTTCTGTTTACTCGTAAAACACGACAAAGCGCTTTGCTTTAATGCTGTGCAGAAAACGAAGCTTATGTACAGCCCTTCAATATTTGTTTGAGTGTGGCACGAATATGGCATTTTTTTATATGAGGTTTTCCTCCTCAAACTGAGCATCGTGTTTTTGAAGCTCCTTTACCTGCTTTACCGTAAGGCCTTCGCCACCATCAATTTCAACGATGGAGTATTGTTTTACCCATTTACCAGGTGCAGACTGTGAAACACCATATTCTTTACAGAGTTGAGTTTGGGTTTTTCCGTTTTGGTGGAGAGAGACGAGAGATTTTTTAAAATCGTCATCATACTTGTTGTAATTATTTGTAGCCATGATAATACTCCTTCTTTGTGCGTAATTTATTGTAATAAATTGTACATATATGTGTCTATTTTTATAAGTATAATCCAAGTTCAGGTATAATTATATAAATAAACCGGGATTTATTAATGCACGTTCTCTTTATATAACTTATTAAGCAGCTTTATCCACTTTTTTTGTCTGTGCGAGTAAAATGCTTTTGCCCACAAATATACAAACGGCGTTTTCCATCCTGCCCCGATTTCCACCTCGTCGGTGTATTCAGTTTTGCCGTCAGCAGTTTCTTTGAGAATAATTCGATGATTCCATACGGGGCAAAAAGGATTGCCCTCATTTGTATAGATGTTGTCCGGTTTGAATTCCTTAACATTGATAACATGAACACCGAAGGGAATAAAGCCAAGTATCTTAAAATCGAAAGAGAAACTTCTGCCAACTTTCCAAACCGGTTCGGCTTGTCCATCGGCGCTTTCGAATGTAGCATAAGGCTTGGCAATATATGCAAGCGTATCGAATCTTTGCAGCAGTTCAAAAACTTTGCTTTTCTTAACCGGAAAAGCGGCAGTCTTTTTAATAGTCATTTTCATTGATCATTCCTCTTTTCCAAAGCGGGTAGTCGCCTCGACAGATTCATGTTTATCGAATTTTACAAATTGAAACTTATTTTGACATTCAAAAAATCAAAACAACCACACCAGCAATAATCGCCGCACCGACGATCCAGATCTGCATCAGTATCCCGCGTTTTTTTAACACCTGTTTCCAGGTTTGAACATAAGACATATTTACATTCGGAATCTTCCAGAATTTACTTTTTCCCACCAATACCTTATCAACTACGATTCCATAATACCAATTCAGGATCTCAAGAAACAAAAGCGCCTGTAAATACGCCGAAAGAAAATTGTCCACCTTATTCCATAGCCCAATAATTAAAAAAGTGCAGCTGTCATCACTATGAGAAATGCAGTCATGAATACTTTTCGCCTCCTTTTAATGACCTCTCTGTCAGCCAACCCCATCTCATATACTTTTTCCTGATAAGCCCTCGGATAGAAATACAATATACATTCAGGGCGCCATTCCCGACGCCTACCTTTACCATTACAGTGAAAAGAAGGCAGTACAATATCAGTTGAAATACAATCATTAGCTTTCTCCTTACAAATTCAGGCTTTAGGAATCTCTTATTTTCTTTACTTTAGAATTCATCAAATGCCGTCCCAAATATCTGTATGCAAAAGTTTTGATTGCGGATATCTCCTGATGATGATTTTTCAATAATTCATCCGGAGAATCATATACGCCGAAATTCTGAGTAATTCCCTCGCTTTGAATGTATGTATTGTTTCTGTCAAAATCAATGATTGGATGCTGAAAATCATTTACCGCAACACCATAACCGCAAAAAGAGCCGGTGCAGCCTGCAAATTTTTTCTGCAAACTGGATAAATATTTTTGATCCAATATAAAAGCCTCCAGCTCGTACCATTTATCTTCAAAATATACTTCAACCCAGCTGTGGAGTATGTTCTGAGGGGTGTTTTTGTAAACAAAACCGCTCATTGCACCCTTTTGTAATTGTTTATCTATCGTAAATCCATGCACCCGGCAGGGGATTTCGCAGGCACGAAGCAATGCCATAAACAGAGTGCCTTTTGTATTGCACTGACCATATCCGTCTTTAAGAACTTTGGATGCCGGAATATTGTCATCAACATTGTATCCGAATTCAACATCGTCTCTTACAAAGTTATAAATGGATTTAAGGCAGTCAAATTTATTTTGTTCCTTCCAACGCTTCGCCTCTATTAATTTTTGAATGCTCGGATTTGAAAAATCCAGCATTTGGGTTTCCCTCAAGTATTGATTCATTTTCTGCCCCTTCGTAAATTCGCATTAGTAGTATTGAAAGTCCGATCCGCCTTTTCCCACTGTCAGCAGACGGTAGATTGTCAGCGGGACATGCCATGCGGCTATAAGCAGTTTCCATGCAAGAACAACAACTCCGATCATTCCGTCTACAATGAAGTTTACGACGATAATTCCAATGGTAAAGGAAATGCTGCTGCGTCCGGACGAAATAAGCCATAGAAACATTCTCTGTATACCGAACGGAATGCTGCAGAAAAGAGCAACATAGAAGTATTCTACCTGCCCGTCTTTTAAGAACAGGATCTTACCCCAAGTAAACAAAAGATAGGCAATAACCACAGTCAAAACCGTTTTCTTGAAAAATTCCTTTAAGATTTCTGCCCGCGTCATAGTCCAAACTCCTTTTATCATGCGGAATATATCTAATCCATACCACTCCTTTAGTTAGCCACAGCATACCACAAAAGACAGGGTGCATCTATAAGAACATTATTAGCTAGCTGTTAAATGCTCCTTGTTCAGACTTTCTTTTTAAAGCAGACTGTCGATATTCCTCTTGATAACCTCGTATTCCCTGATCTGCTTTTTCAGTTTCCCGTAGTCCGCGTACAGTGTTTCTTTCTGTGCTTGCAGCTCGGCATAATCCGTTTTTAGAGCGGCCATATCCGGAAGCTTTGTAATGCATGATTCCTTTAGCACCTTTGCAGCCGCTTCATAAAGTATCAGGCTGCTTTCGTGCTTATGCCTGTACATTTCCTTATCCTTTGCTTTGATATATCCTCTATGAATATCCCTTGTCTTTTGATAGGTTGAGATATTTTTTATAAGAACAGCCATATCGGAAAGTTTCTTTTCCGCCTGCTTTAAACTGTCTGCCGTCTGTTCACTGATAAAGACAATTTCATCTATTTTCTTTATCAGATCTTCATACTGCAAGATGTTATTTTCCGTAAGGAAATTCATTGTCTTTGCAGCCTGTTTCAGATTATGGATCTTCGCCCAATGTTCATAGCCTACCGACTGCTGCACCTTGATATTATTTTCAATATCAATCAGTAGAGATATTCCTTGTTCCTACTTCGGCTTCTTAACATTACGGCTTCTTATTCCTGCAATGCATTTTCGGATTGCTTCTTCCATATAATCAATACCGGGCGTTTTCAGCTCTGTAAATCGTTCTTGTCTGGGAGCTATGAAGGAAACATATTTGCCACGTTTGATTTCATAACCGGAAGCTTGCAGCTTCTCTAAAAGCTTTTCAAAATCCGCTACCTGAGGAATCAAAAGATCAACTGCCTCTTTCAGTTTTCCTTTCCAGCTTGTACCTGTCTTTGTTGTCTGATATTCAATATAGCTTTTTCCTTTCCGTCCTTTTTCCGTAGTGATAACCAACAGACCGTTTTCATAGCATAAGCGATCGTTGATATTTCTTATTCCATAATAGCTTCTTTTATTGGAATTATATTTATGATAGTCCACGAAATTGACGGCACAAAAAATGATGTGATTATGGACGTGCCCTTTATCAATATGAGTGGTTAGGACATATTCATACTGTCCTTTCGTTACGGCATCTGCAAGCTGCTTTCCAATCTCATGGGCTTTTTCAAAGCTAACCTCTCCCGGTTCAAAGGACTGTATCAGGTGATGGGCTAAATTGTTTCCTTTATCAAGTGCCTGTGAAAGCGTAAAGGCAAATTCTATATCTGCGGTTTCATAGCTGCATCCGAAAGAGGAGAACCAGCTTTATGCCTGTGAAGATTTCTTTGCAGAAGATAAAGAAGAACAAACCTTTTTCGCAGGTGGGAAGGAATTGAGTGCAAAGCTGATCGCTGATGCAATCCACAACTTGCCGGAAGAAAAACGCAGAGCCGTTCTACTCTACTACTTCTTTGATATGAGCGATGCGAAAATTGCAGCACTCTATCAGATTCCGAGAAGTACAGTGCAGTATCGGCGAACCAGCTCATTTGAGCTGTTAAAACGCTATTTGGAGGAACATGCTTATGACTACCACGACTGGTAAAACAACCGATGATGAACGCGGCTTGTTGCCTTATCCGGCAATCATAGCCGCAACCAAAGGAGAGCCACAGGCAATGAATATTGTCTGCCAGCATTACGCAGGCTATACTGGCATATAAGAACTTTTGAAAAGATAGTCAAAAATTATATTAGAGTTTAAATCTAAACATCAATTATTTTAGACCATATTAATAAACCTATAAAAATTATAGTACATTACTCGAATATCACAATATTATTAAAAATTAATTCTTATATTCAGCATATTAAAAGACAGGCGTTTTACAGAGTAAGCCTGTCTTAAATTGGTATATGGAAGTAGTTTCTAGTTAAATATTTTCAATACGTAATTCTTCAATAACATTATTTCTACGTATCTTTCTTGTTGTATACAACATGGTGATAAACACAACTACAAATACCATGGCGATTGCTAGTAGTACACTGACATAAGGAATGATGTAATCGACTTGTATCATTTGGTTTATCACTCGATGAATAAAGAATGAAATGACAAACGAAATCGGAAGACCAATGGCCAAGCTTCGACAACCATAGATCAAACACTCATAATTAAGCATTCTTTGGAAGCCTTTCTCAGACATACCAACCGATCGTAACATCGCAAATTCTTTCCGTCGAAGAATAATGTTTGTGGAAATTGTATTAAATACATTCGCAATCGCTATTACACCAATTAGGAGAATAAAGCCATACGAGAATACATTAATTACTAAAATAAACATACGGTTGTTTTGACGTTCACGGTCAAAGTCGAAGATTGTATCTGCACTCCAACCATTATCCTTTTTAATCTTTTCTAGTTGCTGTGCAACACTAGCATGTTTATCTGTTTGTATGCCAATCTCCGGATTAGATAATCGTTTTATATAACTTGCATCTGTATTTGCAAATAGTGTCGTTGCCATACTTCTTGGATAGATTAGATGCATTGTATCACGATTTAATGTAAATAGATTCTCTTCAATTTGTGCACCTGCCACAAGTGGAATATCAATATCAATTTCTTCAACTGGATAGAGTTTTGCTTTACGCATGTCTAAGTTTTCAAAACCTTTCATTTCTTCAATATACCCTATCGGATAGAAGAGATAGTACTGCTTTCCATCTTTGATATATGGCTCATATAAACTCACATACCCCTCTATTTCTTTGTATTCGCGAACAAACATCGGCACATCTTTTCCCTTTGAATCTATCACTGAAACATCTCTTTTAAGTGCCTTTCCGTCTCTCATAAAGTATTGCACAACGTAATTGTACAATAGTCCCTTTGGATGGCTTTCATCAAAATAACTGGATGAATCAACTCTATTTTGCTTACACAAATTCTTAAATGTATCATCATCTACAAAAACAAGTTCAACACTCACACCTACCGCATCTTTGATACGGCGTAGATTCTGTTGGTTTTCTGCCGTCCAATATTCAGACGCAATGTAATTACGTTGAATATAGACTTCATCAAAGATTTTCTGAGTAATTGCGATATTTTGAATTTCAGGAATCGTCTTAATGACATTGAATCGTTGCTCAACATCTTCTTGTTCATCTACGCAGGCATTATACATGACATTTATCTTGTGATCATAACTATTCTTTATCAATAACATCTTATTTACATACCGTGTTAATGATGCAGCAGAGATGAATAGAATGACACTTAACGCCAAGGAAAGTATTGTTGAACGATACTTTCGTTTATTACGTTTAAAATTCTTAGTTGCCATTACACCAGCAAATCCAAATAATTTCTGGGTAAGCTTTGATGTCTTTACCTCGTTAGGTTTAATGATGATTTCGTCACTTTGACGAATTGCTTCAATCGCAGATTTATGAATTGCTTTATATGCTGGAATATATGCCGCAATAATCGTCGTTACTAAACATATCACTACTGCGATAAGAATCGGTAATGGACTAATAACTAAACGTAAACCTGTGCCAACTTTATTTGCGAGATTCACAATGAAGTTATTTTGAACCCAAGCAAGTGTAATGCCAATGCCAACGCATCCAACAATAACGCCAAAAACAATACCGATGATTGCGAGTAGAAATGCTTCAAAAAGAACCATACGATGGATCTGTCGATTGGATGCGCCAACTGATTTCATAATACCAAACTGACGAATTCTTTCACTGATGGAAATTGAGAACGAATTATAAATGAGCGAAATGGAACCATACGCAATGAGTAGTACTAGTATTGTTGTTAAACCAATTAGTACGGAACGTTCTCCACTTGCTTTAAATGCGCCGTAAAAGCGTAATAAATCAGAATGTGGAACATAAGAATCTGAAATCGTTTGACGCATTAAGAATTCCTGCATTTTACTTGGTGACTGAATTGTTAAGAATAGTTTCTGACTATCTGTGTGAAAACCATTTGTAATGCATGTATACCCAGGACAAGAGAACTCTTCAATCTCAAATGGCAAACGCTCCATGATACCAACAATGGTAAACGTATGTTCTGTTGTATTCTTCAAACTCTCTTTTTCTAGATAAGGATTATTTTCACTGAGTTTTTCTGTTTCTAAGTAGCGTTGTCCAGTTTCTAAAGTAATCGTATCACCTACTTGATACTTCTCTTTTGCATTTGCAATAAAGTTTTCTGGTAATAGGATTTCATCTTGCTTTTCAGGCATACGTCCTGAAACTAAATTGATTGGGAATAATGCATGTTGTGTATCTCCTAAAGATTGTACAAGAAGATATGGTTTACCATCGTTTTCATTATCAACAGATGCCCAACCAAGCGTATACACGTTTTCGTATTTTACAATTTGTTGGTTTTCCTTCGCTTCTTCTAAGCCTTTTTCATCAACTTCATTTAGGATAGCTTGCCATTCACCCGTTACGGCGATCTCACGATTTTTTAAGAACTCATAGCCACTGTATGCACCTTCAATGACTGCGGTAAATAAAGCCATGGATACAATAATACCAATCAGAGTTACAATCGTTCTCGTTTTATTCTTGGAAAGATAGCGTTGTGTAAGTTTTGTAAATATACTCATCATTACACCTCACGAATTCTTTCGTCTCTTGTAATCTTTCCATCTTCGATCGAGATAATGCGATCTGCTTGTAAGGCAATACTTTCATCGTGAGTAATGATGATCATAGTCTGTTGGTATTTCTTATTTGATAGCTTTAATAGTTCTACAATTTCTTGGCTATTTTTACTATCAAGGTTTCCTGTCGGTTCATCCGCAAGTACGATTGCCGGAGCGTTCATGAGTGCTCTACCGATGGATACACGTTGTTGTTGACCACCAGAGAGTTGGTTTGGTAGATTTGTACGTCTTTCTTGTAGATTTAACACATTTAATAACTCTTCAAGGCGTTCTTGATTCACTTCTTTTCCATCCATCAATACTGGTAATGTGATATTCTCTTCTGCATTTAGTACAGGAATTAAATTGTAGAATTGATAAATTAAACCAACTTTTCTACGCCGGAATATTGCAAGCTGTTCTTCATTTTGTGCGTAAACATCTTGCCCACCTACAAACACTTTTCCACGTGTTGGTTTATCAACTCCTCCAAGCATATGTAATAGTGTTGATTTCCCTGATCCTGATGGACCAATAATTGCCACAAACTCACCTTGTTCAACCGTAAATGAAACATTATCCAAGGCTTTCACTTCATTTTCCCCTTTTCCATAGATTTTTGTTAAGTGCTCAATACGTAAAACTTCCATATGAAAACCCTCCCTATATCTACAGTATAAAAAGTAAATGTGACACAACGATGACATTTTGTAAGATTTAAAAATCCTGTTTTCACAGGATCAAATGATTTGTTTATAAAAACGTACACTAAAGCAAGCTCCGCCATCTGGATTGTTTTTAACACTAATCGTACCGTTTTGTGCAGTGATGATCATACGTGCAAATGCTAGACCAATGCCTACACTTTCAGGTTTTGCGTTCTTGCCTTTATAGAAGCGTTCAAACATATATGGAATATCTTCTTCAGGAATACCTTCGCCGTTATCTTGAATGATGACTTCTGTATATAACGGATTTTCACTTGCGATAAGTTGAATTGTGCCACCATCTGGTGTATGCTCCACTGCATTCTTAATTAGATTACTGAAGGCTTCCATCATCCATTGATTATCCACGAGCATCTTTTCATTTGTACAACTTAGAATCGATTTTTGTTCTTTTAATTCCATTGGAATTGCGAATGGTTCCATTGCCTTTGTTAGGATATCTTTTACAAGTATTTCTTGTCGATGGAAGATAGCAGTCTTCGCATCGATTTTAGACATCTTAAGTAACGTCTCAATCAACCATTGTATTTTTTCTAGTTGTTTCTTGATATCTCTACGGTAATAGAGTGCTTTATCAGCTGAAAGATGTTCATCATTTAAGACAGTTAGCGATAAGTTAATCGATGTAAGTGGTGTTCGCATTTGATGAAAGATATCTGCGATTGCATTGGTTAAACGTACTTTATCTTTTTGTAGTAGTTCTGTTTGTTCATTGAGTTTAATTATCATCTTTGATATCTCATCACTGAGAATAGATAATTCTCCTTCATAGTGGTCATCAATTTGAATCGCATTACCATGTAGTACTTTATCTAATGATAAACTGAGTTGTGCAATTTGTTGATAACGCTTGATAGAGAAATAATAATGGATTCCAATAAGAATAAGCGTCAAAAGCAGAAATAGTATTGCATATTCACCAATTAGTGAATATGTGCTGATCATACATACAACACCAACCACAAAAGATATAAGTATCTCACGAAGAATATCTTGATTACGTAAATACTTCATATTAGTCCATCCTGTATCCTAGTCCACGTACTGTTTTAATGATTTTGGGATTTGTAGGATCATCTTCAATCTTCTCACGCAAGCGTTTAATGTATACCGTTATCGTATTATCATTCACAAAATCACCAGCGATATTCCATATCTCATCCAAAAGTTGATCTCTTGTAAGTAACTTGCCACGATGATCAATAAAAAGTGTGAGTAGCTTATATTCCAATGCAGATAAATTAATTTCTTTTTCCTTCTTTTTTACGATTGCCTTTTCAATATCAACTTGTATCTCATCCAAAAGGATGATTGTTTGATGGCCTGCATGACGACGCAAGACGTTCTTGATGCGAGAAAGCAACTCCTTTGGACGGAATGGTTTGGTGATGTAGTCATCTGCACCAATGTTTAATCCTCTTACAACCGTTTCCTCATCTGAAGACGCACTTAAAAAGATGACTGGTAATTGAATCTTCTGCGCCATATTACATACCGCAAAGCCATCACCATCTTTTAAAGAAACATCCAGTAACAATAATTGATATTGTTTTGTCTTTAGTAGTTGTTCCGCTTCTTTTTGTCCACTCGCATAATCTGAGCTAAACCCCTCTAGATTGAGATATTCCTGTAAGGAGTGAACAATCGCAAAATCATCTTCCACAAGTAGTATTCTCGTCATATCATTTCCTCTGCATTCATAGTAGCACAAGCCTGACGAAAGAAAAACTCTTCCAATTAGGAAGAGTATTCATGCATGTTATTCGTTGATGATAGCGTTATGATAAACCTTATTTACATCATCTGCTTCATTGAGCATATCCATTAACTTATGGAACGCTTCAATTTCTTCAGGATCTGTAAGTGTTACATATTCATTTGGTAACATTGTTGTTTCACATGTTTCAAATTCAATGTTTGGTAATAATTTTTCAATCGCATCCTGTGCCTTACCGAAATCAGTGAATGCTGTCTTAACAGTCATAACACCATCTTCAATTGTAAGATCGGTTACATCAACTTCAGCTTCTAATAAAGCTTCAAGCATTGCGTCTTCATCCGCATAATTAAATACGAATAAACCAACTGGTTCATAGTTATAAGAAACACCACCAGCGTTAACCATCTTAGCACCCTTTGATTTATTGAATGCTGTCTTAACTTCTGTCATAGAACGATTTGTATTATCTGTTAAGCAATCTACGATGACTGTAGAGTTACCAGGACCAAATCCTTCATAGCGTGCTTCTGCGTAGTTTTCGTCTGTTCCACCCTTTGCTTTGTCGATTGCTCTCTTAATAACATCGGCAGGTACCTGGTTGGATTTTGCTTCAGCAATCTTTCTCTTTAAAGAAAGATTCATATCTGGATCAGGAACACCGCTCTTAGCAGCGATATATAATTCCTTTCCAAAACGTGAATATAACTTTGATTTAATTGCAGCAGTCTTTGCCATTGAGGCTGCACGGACTTCATGCGCTCTTCCCATATTCAATACCTTCTTTCATAAAAATAGCCGTTGATATTATACCAAAACTGTGCCCTATTGTGAAGAAAAAACAATTGAAGTGTAACCATAAACCGTATCCCTATACCCTGTTTGTGATATGATATTTGCATTAGGAGTTACTACAGATGTCGATATATGTAATGAGTGATATACATGGTTGCTATGATGAATTTATGCAGATGTTAGATTTGATATCTTTTAGTGATTATGATGAACTATGGATTGTTGGTGATGTTTGCGACCGTGGTCCAAAGTCGATGGAGTTACTTCAAAAGATTATCTCCAGCAAGAATATGCACCTCATCATGGGCAATCACGATGTATGGCTATTAAAATATGCTCAATACATGATTGACTGTAAACGAGATTTTCGTGCACAACGTGCAGATGATGATTACCTAAGATGGACATTACGTAATGGAGGACTCATCACTTCTGATCAATTCATGGATTTAGATTATCATGAATGTTATGACATCAAACTCTATCTTGAAAACTGTCCGTACTATAAAGAATTAACCGTTCACGGTAAAAAATTCCTATTCGTTCACGCAGGTCTTAGCGAAGAGTATATGAAGCCTACAACTATCGTCGCCTCTGTACCACATCATATCCTCGTATGGGAGAAGATAGGATTGGATGCAAACCCCTTCAACGATACAACGATGATTGTTGGTCACACACCAACCTTTCGTTATGGCGATGAATACCGAGGGAAAATTGCTATAGGTAAGAATAAACAAATCTATCACATCGATTGTGGATGTGTATTTGGTAAATCATTAGGTTGTTTACGTTTAGATGACTTAAAAGAATTCTATATTCCAAGTTTACAGCCAGACCGCACTTAAATACTTTATCATATATTAAAAAAACGCTGCATAAGTTGATTCGCTTATACAGTGTTTTTTATATTACATTACTTTGAAATTGTGTTCTTAATCAGTTCTACAACTTCTGCTTCTGTAGAGGAAGCGACAGCCTTATCAGCTAGTTCCTTCATCTCTGCATAACTTAAGGAGTTGATAATCTTACGTGCTGGTAAAATCGATGTAGCACTCATAGAGAACTCATCTAATCCTAAACCAAGTAATACTGGTGCAGCTAACTCATCGCCAGCCATTTCACCACACATACCACACCACTTACCTTCTTTATGTGCACCGTCAATAGCCATCTTGATTAAACGTAATACAGATGGGTTTAATGGCTGATAGAGATAAGATACTGGTTGACTCATACGGTCAGCAGCCATAGAGTACTGTATCAAGTCGTTTGTACCGATAGAGAAGAAATCTGCTTCCTTCGCCAGCTGATCTGCAAGTACTGCTGCTGCAGGAATCTCAATCATGATACCAACTTGAACATCACCAACAGTTACACCCTCAGCGATTAACTTCACACGTTCTTCATCATATACAGACTTCGCTTCACGGAATTCCGCAACAGTTGCAATCATTGGGAACATGATGCATAACTTACCAAATGCAGAAGCACGTAACAATGCACGTAACTGAACACGGAAGATATCCTTACGTGATAAGCAGAAACGAACAGCACGAACACCTAAGAATGGGTTCATCTCTTCTTCAAACTGATAGTAGCTTAACTTCTTATCACCACCGATATCAAGTGTACGGATAACAACTTGCTTGCCATTCATACCTTCCAGAACAGCCTTATAAGCCGCAAACTGTGTATCTTCATTAGGAAAATCATTTTCACTCTTCATGTAGAGGAATTCTGTACGGAATAGACCTACACCTTCACCCCCATTTGCGTTTACTGCATCAACGTCAGCTGGTGAACCGATATTACCAACCAGTTCAACCTTATGACCATCCACAGATACGGATGGTTTATCCTTTAATGCTTTAAGAGCTTCCTTGTTTGCACGGAACTCTTCAGCACGTTTTGTATATTCAGCAATCTGTTCCTCGGTTGGATCTGTGATAACTTCACCATTGATCGCATCTAAGATAACTAGATCGCCGGATTTTAATGTATGTAAGATATCAGTTACACCAACGATAGCAGGAATCTCTAAGGAACGAGCCATGATAGCACTGTGACTTGTACGTCCGCCGATTTCAGTCGCAAATCCCTTTGCGAATTCCTTATTTAAGGAACCTGTATCAGATGGTGTTAAGTCCTTGGCAACCACAACCACTGGTTCACTTAGTGTACTTAGATTAGGAATTTCATTACCTGTGATGTTGCAGAGTAAACGGAATGATACGTCTTTGATATCTGCTGCTCTTGCACGCATGTATTCATCATCCATGCTTTCAAACATGGAAATCATCATCTTTGATACACAATCAGCTGCGTATTCTGCGTTTACTGAATTAGATGTAATTTCATTTTCGATAGAACTACGGAATTCAGGATCACCTATCATCATAAGGTGCGCATCAAAAATAGCTAATTCTTCTTCTGCCAATGTCTTTGATGCGACTTCTTTAATCTGTTCAATATCAGAGATTGTCTTCGTAAATGCACTATCCAACTTCTTTAATTCTTCCTCTGGATTTGCGCTTGTCTGTACAATCTTTAGAACTGGTTGTTCCAACTTATATACTTTCGCAATTGCAATTCCCTGTGATGCTGCTATACCTTTCAACATGTCTTAGAACCTCCTCGTTGTATAGGATATATCTGTTTACAGGTTTGGAAACGGTTACATTTTATTTTAAA
>ERZ1034992.87-NODE-87-length-59612-cov-20.368437_pt1 | contig 59612 bp, 78 predicted proteins | sample MGYA00520695_ERZ1034992 | MGnify/ENA primary metagenome ERZ1034992 (study PRJEB33766, sample SAMN09781778) | gut metagenome | biome: gut microbiome | host: Homo sapiens | place: Madagascar | study: EMG produced TPA metagenomics assembly of the PRJNA485056 data set...
AGAGAGAAGAGAGAAGGATTTCGGAATATGCAAAAAAAGTAATAATTATAAGCAGTACACAACCAAGGAGGGAATTATTGCCGAACTCGCATCACTTGTCGACGTGGCTTCGGGCAAAGAAAAAGCTGAAATTTTATGCAAAATTGCGGATTTGAAGCAAATGAAAAAAGAAAACGACGAAAAAGTATGCAAAACAGTGCATTTTTATCTCCCTGTTCGTTAATTCATTAATAATCAATGATTTATGTATTATTTTATATTATATACTATAATATAAAGTCCCTCCCTCGTGGTGGGTTGGAGGGGTACGCCCCCCCCCCGCTGCATGATTTCCAAAGGCGATTTCGTTCCTTCCCCAGATTTTTATTATTTTTTTTTTGTGTGTGTATGGTGTGTTTTTTTTGTTATGTATAAGTGTTTAATTCTCATATCATTAGAAAGTATATCCAAACCCTTGCGTGTTTTTCTTCATAAGAATTTAATATTGGTTAAATATTGTTATATTGGTAATTTTCAATGGCTTTGGGAGGGGTGTATAGGTGTTTGTCCGTTGTTTTCCGTTTGAGGCGTTAAGAATTTCTTCATAGTATTTTTCATACATTTAAGTTGTTGTCTGTCAAAGAGTAGTTGTGTGTTATTAGGATTTAGTGTAGAGTAAGGTAGGGTGAAAAATGAAATTTTTTTTTGGGGAAAAGGAGAATTTTTTTGAGAAGTTTGTTCATTTTTTGCATGGAGTTTTTTGTGTTTAGCAGGTTGTTTTTCAACGTATTAGATATTGCTAAAACAGTTTTATTAAGAAGCGTATATGGTGGTTAAAATTAACAAACGTGGTTTTTTTATATGTTCGGGATTGGTTATATTTGCATTTAAGGATGTTGTAAATCAAAGGGAAGTGTTATGGATACATTGAAATACGAGCTGCTTCTGCGTGAGGTGCTGTCTCTGATGCGCGGTGATGAGCTTGACTACGCCCAAAGGAACATGGAGGGTCTTGCGAAGGTTGACGCTGTTCAGGATTTGTTGCGTAATGCGTTGAGGAAGAGCAGTTTGGGAATGTTCAACGGTGTTCCCCACTGTTTTGACGGGAGGATGTACAGCCCTTTGTCGTGGTCTGACTTCTCGAACCTTGTTTATGACGTTATGAGGGAATGCAGTGTCCCTTTCGGGTTTTACGGCAAGACGCAGAGCATCGCGAGGGTTTGCAGGAGCGTTGTCGAGGGCAGGGAGCTTCGTCCCGACAACAGGCTCATGGTTTTCTCGAACTGCGTGTGCGACACGTCCACCGGGGCTGTGCATGACTTCGGCGCGGAGTGGGTGCAGGTCAGCGGGGTCGGGTACAGGTGCGACCCTCTCGCGAAGGCTCCGGTGTGGCTCCAGTTTCTGGAGCAGGTGCTTCCCGACCCCTCCCTGCGCGAGCTTCTCCAGCAGTTCCTCGGGGCTGTGTTCGTTGACAGGTCTGAGGCGAAGATAGAGACGCTGATGATACTGTACGGGGCGGGGAGCAACGGCAAGAGCGTTGTTTACGAGACCGTCTCGGGGCTTCTGGGCAGGGAGAACATATCGAACTTCGCCCTCTCCGCCCTCATGGACGTGGGGGAGCGCAAGAAGAACATAGCGTTCATGAACGGCAAGCGGCTGAACTATTGCAGCGAGATAGACACCGTGTGCTTCGGTCGCGGCAGCGATGCCGTAAAGGGGCTGATAAGCGGCGAGCCTGTGGAGGCGCGTGTGAACTACGGCGACAACTTCACGGCTTACAACATACCGCTCATGATGGCGAACACCAACAGGCTCCCCAAGCTCGTCGATGACTCGTGGGGCATGAGGCGGCGGCTTTGCGTCATTCCCTTTTACGTCGAGATACCGAAGGAGCGTCAGAACACGCACCTTGCGGCGGAGTTGCGGGACGAGTACCCCGGCATCTTCAACTGGGTTATGGAGGGTCGCAGGAAGTTCGTTGAGGGCGGGTGCAGGCTACCTTACTCCGCCGTGGCGGAGCGCGTCATGGAGGAGTACGCCAGCACGGGGAACACGGTTACGGCGTTCATGTTCGCAAAGGGCTATATGAACGCCTCGGGGGCGGCGGTCGACATAGAGCCGGCGTGGCTGAACAGGCGCGACCTCTACGCCTCGTACAGGCGGTGGTGCTTCAACGGCAAGCGGCAGATAGAGGATGAGCGCGAGTTCTCGCGCGTGCTTGAGGCTTCGGGCTGGGAGATGCGCCGCAAGTCTGACGGAATGGCTGTCGGAGTTTACGGCGCGGAGGCTGTCAGGGCACTGCGCAGGGAGGCTGCGGAGCGTGCGGCTACCGAAAGGCGGCGAATCGCCATGGAGTACGAGCGCGAGGCTGCGAGGATTGAGGCTGCGGAGAAGTCGGGCGCGGTGAAGCCGGATGACGCTGCGGCGGAGCTGCGGAAGGCGGAGAAGATGAGGCGGTACGCCACTTGGACTGCGAAGTCGGGAGCAAGGGCGGGCATTGTAGTCAAGGACGGCAGGAGGCTGGCGAAGGGCACTGTCGCGCTTGCGAGGTATCTTGCGGTGGGGGTCTCCAAAATGGAGAAGCTCATGAGCAGGGGCGTGTTTGACGGGGCTTACACGGAGGGGCGCGGTTGCTACTGGTTTGACGTTGACAGGTGCATTGACGCGCTGCGCGACTATGACGAGGGCAGGAAGGGTGTCAAAAGGGACGCTGAAAGCGTGCTTCCGTGATTTTTATACATGAATTGTACTAATCCTGTAAATAATAATGGCTATGGGAAAGAATGAAGACAAGGGTGCTGGTGTGCGCCTTGAGAGGAGCTACAGCAGCTTCAGGGTGGTTTTCGCCTCTGGGCGCGGCGGAAGGCTCTGCGCCCGCGTGTCGAATGCGGCGGGGAACTGGTGTGAGGAGTTCGCGGAGGACAACATGATGTACACGTTCCTGCGTGAGGCTGCCGCCGACACGCGCATGGACGCTTACGCGCATTCTGTGGTCGCCCTGCACTATATCGTGTCAAACATGTTGTACCCCGACCCGGATTTTCTGGGGGATGTCGCTGACGCTGTGTCGCGGCTTAACGCCCGCGCCATGGAGCGTGTGGGGGCTGCGAGTGAGGAGGATGACGCACGCGCCTTGGAAGAGGTGCGGACGACTGCGGAGGTCGCCGCCGAACTGGGAAAGGGGGCGCACGATGAGTGATTGCAGGGGTGTGCTTACAGCCGGCGAGACCGCCGGTATGCTCGGCATTTCGGAGCGCGAGGTTTACAGTCTTTGCGCCTCCGGCGTGCTGCCGCACTACATCTGCTTTGACGCGGCGGAGATTGAAGGTTATTTGAAAAAGGTGCGTCAATGACACTAAGGGATGTGGTGAAGATGCGTTTGCGGCGGAAAAGCAAGTATGGTGTGGTGAGGCTTAAAAATGGCGGAGAGTGGATTATTTTTCCCGCCGCAGATACACAACCCTCAATATGAAAATCTTAGCGACAGGTATTTGTCTCTGACTGACCGTTGGAAAAGTCTCTGTAAAGAAAAAGGTGCGCCTGTCTGACGCACCTTTTTGTATGTGGTATGCTGTGGCTTCAGCAGTCTCCGAGGAACAAGCCCCCCGTGAGGCTTCGCCATGTTTGCAGCTGTATTCTTGGCACGAACATCCTCTCAATGCGCTTTTTCTGCGCCCCCTGCGCCGCCATGCGTGTGGTTGTATGTCTCTCCCACACGCACGCGAAGCGGTCTTCGGGCATGGCGTACTCGCTTATTATGACAGGGCGCGGGCATTGCTCCGCCCATGAGTAGAACGCCTCGTGGTCAAATGCTGTGCCGTACCCGTGTGTGTAGGGCGTTCCGTACAGTCTCAAGGCTTTTTCGTTGCGGTTTTTGCCGTATGTTGCGTGCTTTTGCGCTTGGGCTGCGCCTTTGGCTTTACCTTTTGCCCCTGCGCGGCGGGCTTTTCTTGCGTTTTTACGCCTTTGAGGGCGTTCTTGAGCTGTTTTTCAAGCGCGGCGTTCTGCGAACGCGCCCATGAAAGCTCCTTTTCGAGTTCAAGTATTCTCTCGTCCTTTGCGATGAGGGCGTTTTTTAACATGCTGATTCTTTTTGCCCCGAAAGGGTCTGAAAAACTGAAATTTCCCATTTTTCTGTGTTTTAATGTATTTGTCCTATTTTCCTTATTCCGTAACAGGTATCGCTATGCAGCAGCATCGTTTGTGGTATGGCGGCAGCGATTCCGTGTCCGTGTGCAGCCCCACCTGCTCCTGGCAGATGTTGCAGGGGTATGAGCTTCCGCGCATGACGTAGAATGTCTCTGTCCCCGCCGTGCGGTACAGGAACTGCATCCATACGAGTGATGACAGGTATGATGTCATTTCCGCCAGCCCCCTTGCGGCACTTGTCATCGCGCCCTTCGGAGTGTTGCGCCTGTGCTGCCCCCACCTTTTGCCAAGCCTCGTGATTTCCTTTATGTCCTTGGCTATGGCTGCCGTCGGGAAAGAGCGTTTCTCCGCCTTTTTCCACTCCTTCACCGCCTCGTTTTCCGTCTTTCCGTTGAGTATCGCCCAGAGTGCTGTGATTTCCGCCTCTCGTGCGAGCTTTTCGGCGTATGCCTCCGCCGCCTCCCTTGCTTCCTCCCACTCCTCCTCCGCCATTTCCTCGCAGGTGTCCTTTTCCGCGCCCTCCCTTTTCCCCGCAGCAGCCGCCAGCAGCACCTTGCGGGCTGTTTCGGCGAGTTTCGCGCATTCCGGCGCATCGGCGTTCAGCGGCTCCGGCGATTTGAGCGCGGCGGTAAGGAGAACCGAGAACGGCATCTTCATCATGAAAATGCGGTGTATCAGCCTCCTTATGGCGGCGAGCGCGGCGGCGTACACGGCTTTCTCCGCCGCATTCGCCGTGTCCCTCCTCTGCGCCACGTACTCTTTCGCCTTGCGCTGCTGCTCCCGCGTGAAAGGCTTTTTGTCCTGTGCGCTCATTGTTCTTGGCTGTTGAGGTTATAGAGCAGGTCGGCGGTCTCCTCCTCTTTTTTCTCCTTTATGAGCCTGTCCCACTCGTAGTTCCGTCCGTAACCGGCGTTCTTCATGATTTCGGAGCCGGTGTGCCTTGACAGCACGCCCGAATTTACCGACTGCACGGTGTTGTTGACAATCTCCGCCGTGTTCTGGTGTATGTAGGGGCTTATGGAGGGGTAAACCCAGAAGTTGTAGAAGCGCGAGACCATTTTTGTTTCCACTCCGTAGCCGTAGAGGAACAGCCTCATTATGTCGTTGAGGGGTGTCTTGAAGTCCTTTGCGTCGAGCATCGCCCTTTCGAGGGACGGCGAGTAAATCAGCTTTATCGCCACTCCGGGGAGGTCTCCCGACTTCACTTCCGGCGGAATGACGGTGAACGAGCCGAGGAAAATCATCTTCAGCAGTGCTTCCAGCTGTAGGCTGAACGCGTTTGACACATCCGGGCGGTTGAGGTACGAGGCATCATCGTCCTTCCCCATTGATATGGCTTTCACCGCACCGTACATATCTCCTTGTATGTCAACATCATCGCCTTTAAGCACCATTATGGGGAAGGCGTATGCCATGTTGTTTTGCGTGAGTTGCGAGATTGCCAGCTCGTAGTTGTCGATGCTGTCCTGCGCGAATGTCCAGCATGGTCCGTGCGCGTCCCTGTGGTATGCGATAGGCACGGTCTCGAATCCGTGTTCCACTGGCTTTTCCGCCAGTTCGTAGCCGTCCAGCCCCGACAGCGCGGGGGGCGCGGTGAAGTACGTTGCCTCTGCCGTCCCGCCGGAAGCCTTTCTGTACGTGTACATATACTTGTCGTCCCAGACTTCCACCCATTCCGTCCTTTTCCTTCCTGAATAAGTGAAGTATCTTCGTGCGAAAGTGTCGAGCCTTCCTGTTATCGGGTTGTAGTGCGGATACAGCGTGTCCCCTTCGAGGAACGACAGCGTGCGCGTGTACAGTTTCCCGTCAAGGAGGTAGAACACAATCGCTCCGTCCCCGGTAATCTTGCAGGAGCGGGCGAACTCGTAGAACCTGACCTCCATGTTCTTTTCGAGCCACCCCTTCTGCATGAGCAGGAAAAGCTCGGAGTTCGCGCCGTCCTCCTTGGTGTCGGTAAGCTCGAACTGCACCGGGTTTCCGCACAGATGCACGAGCTGCTGCGCCGTTATAATCATCTGGAACGGCATAGCCACCCTTGATATGCGCTGCTTATAGAATTTCTTGTTGCCCCGCTCGTCCTCGGTGAACCTTATCCTGTCGGGGTAGAACACCTCGGAGTTGATTTTGTGTCCCCAAGGGTAGAACTCGCGCAGGAAGTCCGACTGCGGCACGACCTGCCACTGCTGCGCCTCCGCCGGGCATGAGGCGGTGTTGAGGTCGGAGACCACCGCCCCCCTCATGTAGCGTGCCGAGGTGATGCGCCCGAAGGGACGCTTCGTGAAAACGTCTGTCTGTATCATAACAATCCCAATCCTCTTATTTTCCTGTGTGTATGTGTTATCGTGAATATCATTATCATCATCAGCCCCTCTATGAAGTCGGGGGAATGCCCCACAATCCTTTTCATTTCGGACTTCTTTATTATGCACCATCCCTTGTCGTAAGCCTTGTCGTTTTTCCTTATCGCCTTGCGCTCCCTCATGAGTATGTCCCGCAGCGGCATATCGTGGTACCCCTTGCCCGAGAATTTCCTTCCGAGCAGGTCGGGTGCTATGGAGAATCCTCCGTCTGTGAGCTTTTTTGCGAACAGGTACGCCGCCTGTGATTTCAGGTTGCCGTATATGTTCCTGAACTTCGGGTCGACCGCCGCGTTGTTGAGGAACGGCACGGCGCGTGGGAAGAATCCCCTGAACACCTGCCCCAGTCCGTTGAGGTCGTATGTGAACCTCTCCTCCGGCACTCCCCATTCGGCGAGCTTCGCCTTTACGGCTGACACCGTGTCCTTGGCGTTGAGGCGGAAGGCGCACACGTCTGCAATGTGGCTGCCGGTGAACAGCCACAGCGTGAGGTTGTCGCCCCCCTCGAACGCTGCGTCGCACGAGGCGCGGCTTATGCCGTCCCCGATTTGCGCGGGGGCGGAGAAGAAGCGTTCCATGTCGGGTATCTTTATCATGTCGTCGCCCGCCGTCTTGAACTTCCAGTTCCCGCCCAGGTCCCTCTCGCGCTGCTCCTCGGTCTGGTTGACGAGGTTGGCGAGGTACGTGGGGTCTGACTTCATCAGTATCTCGTTCTCGTCAAGCCTCGCCTCGACGAACGCCACGGATTTGACGAACAAGTCCTGCGGCTGTCCGTACTTGGCGTATTCCGGTCTCCAGTATGCGTCAATCGTTTCCTTTGCGTTGGCGTACACCTCCTCGCGGGTGTCTCCCCAAATGACCGTCCCCACGTCGTCTCCGTCCATGAAGCAGTACCTCACCACGCTGTCGCGCTCCCTTATGGGGTAGCCGTCGTCCCCTATCCACCAGCCGATGAACTTCGCCACCCACGAGTCGGGGTCGGGGTTGCAGGTGCCGATGATGCGGTTCTTCAGCCCGAAGGCGTTTCGGTTGCAGGTTATGAGGTACTTGAACTTTGCGTAGTCCATGTGGGTTATCTCGTCGATGCCTATGTAGGCGTACTGCTTCCCCTGAAAGCGGATTTTGAAGTCCTCTATGTTCCCCGAATGGTATGAGAACTTGAGGAAGCCTCCTGACGTGAAGTTCCACCTCATGTCGGACTTCGAGCGGTTGTACTCTCCGAACTGCGAGTAGAACATGGGGGATGTGTCGATGAGGTCGGAGAGGTCGTCTATCTCCTTTCTCAGTATGAGGGCGCGGAATTTCGGCTCGTAGATGTCGTAGAGAGCCTCCAAGAGGAGCGCGGCTGTTTTGCCGCCGCCCCTTGAGCCTCCGCCTATCACTATGTCGGCGGGACAGGCGAGGATGTTCTCCTGCCCGCCTTTCTGCGGCGATATAAAAAGGGCGGAGTTTTCGGCGTGCGCCTTTTCGCGCATTTCATCGAATGCCGAATATTCAATCAGTTTCTCGCCTTTTCTTAAAAAGCTGTCGGAAAGTCCGTCCATAGCAAATTCAAAGATAGTAAAATAATTTCAAAAGTGAATATTTTATCAAAAAAACGCATATTTGTTTTGTGGATATTTATAAATATCTTACCTTTGGAGTTGCATGAAAGGGAGTTTTCGGACGGGGACGGCGGAAAGACCGCAATCCCCTCCGTTTTCCGCGATACAGTTATGGATAAAGAGGAGATATTGCAGAGAATCAAGGAGAGTGCCGGAGACACCGGGCTTTCCGACAGGACATTGGAGGACTATGTGGACAACAATATGCCGGAGGAGGGGAAAGACCCCGACGATACCTATTTCACCAGGCACGCGGCAGTACTGAAGTCCATTTCGGGCAATTTCCGCCACGATGTCGCTTCAGCCGTTGAGGACTTCAAGAAGAACTGGAAGCCCGACCCTGACGGCAGCGATGAGGAATTGAAGAAGTCTCTTGCCGAATGGCAGAAGCGCGTTGAGGACATGGAGGCAAGGCTTGCCGAAGCGGACAGGCAGGCATCCCGCCTTTCGCTTGAGAAGGGCGTGAGGGAGGCGATGCGCGGCAAGGGCGCGTTTGACGAATATGTTCTGGGCAAGGTTCTTGACACCGCCGACTTCGGGAAGGAGACCGATGTGGCGAAGATAGCGGAGGAGCTGCTTCCTGCATACGATGCGGAGTATGCCGCGTGCAGGGGTCGCGGGGTTGCGCCGAGGTTCAACGCCGGCGGAGGCGGGGGCGGAGGCTCGAAGGACATCGACGACTTCTTCTCGCGCAAGGCGAAAAGGGAGAGTTGGGCAAAGAAGAACTAAAAAGGAATTGTTATGTACGGACAAGGAAACACTTTCGCTTCCGGGGATGTGGAGCTTTCGCACGCAAGGCGCGTATGGCTCGAGGTCACGGAGGTGTACAACGGCGGCGGCGTGCTCGGCACTGCGACCGCCTTTCTGACCGACGGCAAGGGCGTTGTCCCCGCAGGGACTGCCGTGAAGCTGTCGGGCGGGGTGATAACCCCATACGACGATGCCGCCATACAGGCGTGCAAGGATGCCTCGGAGGTTTTGGCTCTTGGCATCAACGGCTATTTACAGAGCGACATCCACATCGGCGGCTCTTCGGACAAGGGCACCGGCACCGTGGTATTCCACGGCAAGCTGGACGCGAAGATGATAAAGGCGGACACGCTCGCGAAACTCAAGTTGAACACCCTCACCCCCATGATAGTTTTCGTGGAGTGAGGAAAGATTTTGCAAGATGAACAGATTGGACAGCAACACATACGGCGAGCTGTTCTCCGCCGCCCTCGGCGGCGAGAACTGGCAGCATTTCGTTGACAGATACAACGAGAAGTACGATTATGACACTGTGCCGGACTTTGTGTTCGCCCCCACCTCCATAAGCTACACGTTCCAGCAGCTTGTGGAATCTGCGGGCGCGAAGACCCTCCCGGCATACGTTGACGTTGACAGCCCCGGCTATCTCGCGGCGTTGAGCGACCTGAAGGGCGTAACCGGGAACATCCCCACGCAGAAGAAGTTCTACCGCCTTGACAGGCGCGTGGTGCTCGAGAAGTTGCAGCTTATAGAGCGTTACGGACTTGACGCGATGGACAAGAGCATGAGGGACGCTTTCCTTTCGCTGCTTGACGAAAGCACGGACGGACTGATAGCCTCGTTCTACAACGCGCTGGCCTACCAGCGCAACCAGATAGTGAGCAAGCACGAGTTCGTGATAGACACCCCGAACAACCCGAGAGGGCTTCACGGCATCACGATAAAGTTCGGCGTTCCTTCGGCGAACACCGACACCTTGAGCGGCACATCGCGCTGGTGGACTGACGCGGACCACTCAACGGAGGGTACGGCTTCCGACCCGCTTGACTACCTGAAAAAGAGGGTGAAGTGGATACGTAGGGACGGACACTACACCGGTGCGCTGCGCATGGAGGTGAGCCAAGACCTGTGGGACGACATGACAGGGCACAGCAAGGTGCTGAAGGCTGTCGGGTTGCGCCTCTATCCGGGCGCGGCGAGCGATGCCATCGCCACCTCGCTTGCGAAGAACGCGGACGACGACGCGGTTAAGGAGGCGATACGCAAGATAATCCGCGTTGACAGCATCGTGATACGCGACACATACGCGTTCATCGACAAGCCCGGCACTGACAGCGACGGCAACCCCGACCTTGTTACGGAGCGCATAGAGGCGTTTGACGGCAAGACCGTGGCGTTTGTCCCCGAGGGCGGCTTGGGCGACATTCAGGGTGTCGAGCCTATCACCCTCGGCTATGATGATGACAAGGTGGCGGGCTTTGAGGGCAACCGCCTGAAACTTTCGCAGTACGCGGAGCCGCGCACCCACTCCCTATACATAGAGAGCGAGGCTGCGCAGATTTGCGTGCCTAACAAACCTAACTATATGTTCCGCAGCGTCGTTACGGCGTAGGCGGGGCTTGCAAACTCACGGCATCATGGACGGTTGCGCTTGCGGGGCAGTTGCGGGGCTTACGATAGAGGCTTACCTTAGGGGCATGGTCTCTTACGAAGTCCCCGACGGTGCGCTTGCGAGCATAATGCTGCGGCGGGGGCTTGACTTCGGCGTCCCCGCCTCGGCGTTGCGCGAGAAGGAGCGCGAGCTTTGCACCGCCGACCTGTATATGTGGTGCGCCGGCACCCCGAGCGCGAAGAACGACACGGAGGACGCGGACGCTGGCTGGAAGCACAAGGAGGGCGGCTGGCAGACGAGCGCGTATGACAAACGCCTGTTGCGGCAAATGGCGAACGACCTCTATGCCAAGTGGGGCGAGGAGGGTGGGAGCCGCAGCCGTTTCGTGATAAAAACCTTCTGACATGGGCATCAGCAATCCGAGGTTTCCGCACAGTTGCAGGATATACCGCATGGAGGGCGCGACCTCTTTCGAGAGCGGCGAAGCCAAAGTGCTGTATGAGGGCGAATGCCGCAAGCAGACGAACACGAGCCTCCGCACGTTCCGCACCTCGGGCGTGATAAAGGGCGACTACTCCCTGTCCCTTCCGGGGACGGTGGGGGGGATACTCCCCGGAGACCTCATTGACGTTACGGACAGGCAGGGCGAGTGGAAGGGCTGCATGGTGAGCGACGCTTACGCGGGCAACCTCGGCACCACCGTTTACTTCAACATGGGGAATAACTGACATGGGCAAAGACAACGGAAAACTGTTTGACGAGGGCATCGCCAAGGCACGTGGGCTTATACTCAAGGCTTTGGAGGGCAGGATGTCCGCCTTTGCGGACATGATGCTCGCCGACGCTTACAGTCTCCGCAAGGGGTGGAGCAGCTGGAGCGGCAACACCCAGACCGGCTACACGGCGGGCGTGGCGGTCGGCGGAAGGCTTACGGCGGTTAAAAGCACAGGCGAAAGCCTCCCCTCCCCGCTCCGTCCGAAACTCGGCAAGGGCGAGACGGACACGCTTGACCCTGACTATTCGGGGCGGAGAAGGCAGAGGCGCACAGGCACGGCTGACATAGCCACCCCTTACGGCATGGCTCTTGGCTTGATGACGGTCGCGGAGGCTGCGGGGCTTTCCTCGAAAGGCATCGCGTTCAGGATGGCGACCGGCACAGAGTATTCGGAATGGCTTGAGTTCAAGAAGGACTTTGAGGTGCTTGCCGGCTCTTTCGCGGTGGCGGAGGAGCGTCTGCGCAAAGCACTTGGGAAAGGCGGTTTGGTATGACAGAATGACAAAAGGGCATGAATACGGAGTTCAACTATGACGGCATACTTGCGGATGTCTGCGCGAGACTGAAGGACGCTCTCGGCGTGGAGGTTTACGCGGGCAGCCGTCCCGCAGCGGTGGAAAGGGCGAGGAACGCCTTTGCGGTGGCAAGTCTCGGCGGCGGGATAACCGACGGCGGGGACACTTACCAGAGTTCGCGCCTCCTTGTGTCCCTCTTTGCGAGGGACAGACAGGGGGGCATCGAGGACACTCCTGCTCTCGGTGCGCTCGTGAGGCGGTGCGCGGGGCTTTTCCCGCTCTCGTGCGAGCTTTACGTGGCGCAGGACGCGAGGATGCTCTATTCGGGGGCTGACACTCTCGGCTTCCACGCCGCTTCTTTGCAGGTGGCTCTCATAATAAGGAAATGACATTAAAATAGGAAAAAATGGCTGTAATAACTACAACTACGGGGCTTGACGCCCTGCGCGTTCTCTTCAACTCTATGAAGAACGTGTATTACATCAGCACTGTGAACGCGGGTCTTGCGGAACTCGCGAAGTTCGACATGGAGTTTCCAGTGCTTTCGGACGGCGTAACGTTCAACACCGGCGAGGCGAGCATAACGAAGATAAAGCTCACCACCGGGGCGGAATGGACGAGCGTCGCGGAGGCTGGGGACAGCGACATCACCTTCCAAGTGGCGAGCGTCGCCGACGCGGTGGCTTCCGTCCTCATGGACAAGAAGACTTCGGCGCAGGTTGCCATGGCGAACTCGGTGGACGGCAAGACCTACAAGGGGGACGGCTACACCACGGAGCCGAAGAAGCTCGCCGGCGGTCTCTTCATGACGAGCGAGGCTAAGGACAGCGCGATATTCCTGCCGAACATCGAGGGCTACTCCTCGTTCGTGTGCGAGCAGAACAAGCCCGCGTATTTCAACGTGAAGATAACGCCCCTTGCGGACGCTTCGGGCGCGAACTTCTACATAATGGTGCCTTCGAAATGACTTCGGGGGCGCGTAAAGGAACAATAGGGAAACAAACCAACGTCTTCCTCTGACAGGGCTGCGGCGGGCGCGGGAAGTCCGCGTGCGCCGCAGTTTTTTTTTTTCGTTTGTCAGGGACGGCGCAAAAAGAGGAAAGGCATGAAGAAAAAGGTTACGCAGCCCGATGCTGCGGCGGAGAGGGAACTGGACTCTGTGATAAGGAACGGCGCGGACTTCGCGGAGCTTCGCGGGAGGCGCGTGAGGGTTCGCTGGCTGGGGTATTTCGCGATACGCAAGCTGTCGGAAGTCATGGTGGGGAGCAGGGACGAGCGTAGCGTGGCGTGCAAGTGCGCCGCCGCGATACGTCTTAACGGCTACTGGGGCATCCTCCTGTGGTGGTGGGCTTTGTGGCGGTGGTACTTCTATGTGAGGCAGTACAGCGAGGCGGAGCTTCTGCCGCTGATAGAGCTGAGTAAAAAAAAAGTACCGCTCGAGACATACTTGACCGCTACCATATATCTGACCGCGATGAAGGACACCGTGATGCAGATGACGAGGAAGGAGGCGGAGACTATCCTTCGCGGACGGTATGGGGAAGCCTCTGGGAGTTAGCCAAGCGCACCCCTTGGCTCGCCGAGCCGATGAGGGTTTTCGGCATAGCCGTAACGCCCCCCCTGTATTACATAATGAGCATGAGCGTGGCGCAGGTGGAGCTTATGGCTTGCGACGTGGCGGTGTCGAATTTCCGCCGCTCCAAGGACAGGAAGGACGGTTTCGCAAGCCCGGAGCGCAAGGAGCTTGAGGAGGCTGCGGAGAAATGGAGGAGGAAGTACGGCGACGGCGGGGACGCGAATGTGGCGTTTGACGCGTCGAAATGGAAGGTTGAACATTGAAAGTTGAAAATGAATGGCAAATCTCGGCAATCTGTATTTTGACATCTTATTGCAGGACAAGACGGACAAGCAGCTGAAGGAGATACGCTCCAAGGTCATTGCGGGTCTTAAGACGGAGCTGCCCGCCCTTGACATAAAGATAGACAGGTCGAAACTTGCCGCCGATGTGCGCAAGGCACTTTCGGGCGAGAAGTTCACGATAGACGTGAGGACTTCCGACGGCAAGGCGTTGGGCAGCCTCACGGCGGGGCAGCTCCGCGCCCAGAGAGCCGCCGCCATTCAGGCGGAGAGCGATGCGAAGGTTGCTCTTGCCAACGCTCGCGCCAAAGCTGCGGCAGACCGTGCCTCCGCGTCCTTGCAGCGGCTGGCTGCGGCTCATGCGGGTGCGGCGGGTGCGGCGGAGCGCAACGCCTCCGCGCTGGGGCGGACGGCATCGGCGGCGCAAAGGACTGTGGGATTCATGGGAAGCCTCCGCAACGAGCTGGCACAGCTTGGGCAGGTGTATTTTTTCCAGGACTTGGCACGGCGCATAGTGAACGTGGGCGGCGAGCTTGAGAACCAGCGCATAGCGATGGGTGCGATACTGAAGGATACCGGCAAGGCGCAAAGCATATTTGACAAGGTGCAGACGCTGGCTGTGAAAAGCCCTTTCGGGGTAATGCAGCTTAACCAGAGCGCGAAGATGCTCACCGCCTACAACATACAGTACAGCGAGCTTTACGACACCCTTCGGCGCATAGCCGACATAAGCGCGGGCGTGGGGGTGAGCATGGACAGGATAATCCTCGCCTACGGTCAGATAAAGGCGAAGCACGTTCTTGCCGGCACGGAACTCAGGCAGCTGACGGAGGCGAACCTGCCGATAATAGATATGCTCTCGAAGCAGTACTCGCAACAGGAGGGGCGGCTTGTGAGCGCGGCGGAGATTTACGACCGCGTGAGCAGGAAGCAGGTGAGCTTCGAGGACGTGAAGAAAGCCTTTGAGGAGATGACGGATGCCGGGGGGCAGTTCTACAACACGCAGGAGGCGATGAGCGAGAGCCTCCGCTCGAAGTGGAAGAACCTCGGGGATGCCATAGACGTGGCTTTCGGGAGCGTGGCGCAGAGCGGCATCGGGGACGTGATGAAGGGCATGGCGGAGACGCTGACGGACATGACGGGACACTGGCGGATAATGACTGACGTTATAATTGGTGCTGTTGCCGCGCTGAAGGGCTACAGGGTGTTCGCGCTTTTGACGGCGCGTGCCGTTGACGCGAACCTCATGGGGGCTTTGGCGAAATCCAGAGCCTTGTCCCCGGCAGCCGGGGCATCCGGGGCTAAGGCGACAGCGGAGAACGTTGCGGGCGCGGGCGTGTATCTGGGGCAGTTGAGAGAGCAGCGTCTTCTCACCGCCTCGAAAGCGAAGTACCTCATAATGACGAAGCAGGTGAACGAAGCGGAGACACGCGCCTTGCAGACAATGTACAAAATCGACGGCGTTACGCTTTCGCACTGGCAGAACGCCAACAAGGTTCAGAAGGCATGGGCAGGTGTCAGCGTCATGGTTTCGCGTGCGGGCGCGTTATTGCGCGGCATAGCCGTACAGGGAGGGATTATGCTGGCTTTTTCCGCCATAGCGGCGATAATCGGGCGCATACAGGAGCGTGCCGCCGCCTTGCGCGAGAACCTTGAAAGCATAGGCGAGGCAAGCTCCGAGGCGTCGAAGAACCTGCGCGAGGTTTCGGATGCCATGAGCGGCGTTGACACCAAGACCGCCAGCAGTTCGGAACTCACGGACGGCATACAGAGAATGGTTCAGACGCTGAAGGACTATTTTCCCGAAAGCGCGGACGGCATACTGGAGAGGATATTCGGCAAGGACGCGGACGGCAAGGTGAAGAGCTTAGCGAAGAAGTTCACGGAATTGCGCGACGCGATAAACGACGCGCAGGATGCGGCGCGGCTTCAAAAAACGATGGGCGAGGCACTCGCCAACATAGACGACGACAACGGACATTGGTACCCCGGCAACTGGAACGTCAAGGACTACATGGACGATTATGCCGATGAATTGAAAAAACTTGACAAGCAAGTCAGGGAACACGCCGCCGAGAACGACAAGCTGTCCGCCGCCCTTGACAAGGTGAAGGAGAAATACCCGGAGTTTCTGAGGATGATGCGCGAGAACGGCGTTGGGGCAAATAACATCGCCGGGCAGATTTCTCTGTTGTACACGGAGGGCAGCAGGGATATGACACAAACTTTCGGGGAAGAAGTGCCCTTTAAAATTGCCAATATGGGGGTATTGGTATTTGGGAGCAGGAATCTATTAAGAAAAGCCGCCGCAAAATTGGCGGACGAATTTACGCAATCCCTTGCCCAGCAGGGTTACAAGAAAGGCACTAAGGCGTGGAATATGGCTGCGCAGCGCAGTCTTGAGGACTTCCTTGACCAGAACAATGTATTGGATGAGCGCGTGAGGCGCGCGGTGAAGGACGAGTTCATAAAGAAAAACGTTTACGTCCATGTGAAAGGCAAGTTCAGCGGCGCGAAGGACGTGGTGTCTGACCTTGACAAGTACATATCGGAGGCATTCGGCGGCAAGTATGACAAGGATTTGAAGGGAAACACCTTGGCTGAAAAGCGCAAGGGCGCGAAAGGCGCGTATGATGCGAGCGTTGAGGAGGTGAAGGCGGCGCAGGGCGTTTTGCGCCGCCTGGGTGTCCCCACTGACGGCAAGACCTTAAAAAAGGTGGGGGAAAAAGCCTCCAACGAGGTGAAAGACGCAGTTCGGGCATACAACATGGCGGTTGAGACGATGAACGCGGGGCGCAAGGGCTTGGCGGCTTTGGGCTGGGGCGAGGAGAAGAAAAACGACAGACCGCGCACCCCCAAGACCGACACGGCGTTGCAGAATGCACGTTCGGAGCTTAACGAGCTGCGTGAGGCTTACGGAGAGTGGCAGAAGCTGTCGGAGAGCATGGGCGGTGCAGCCGCTCTCGGCGAGATGCGCAAAAGCCCCTTTGCGAAATGGTTCAGGGACGGCGGTCTTGACGAGGACGGCTATGTGCGTCTTTTGGAGCGTCTGAAAAACAGCATGAAAGGCGCAAGCAAAGACAGGCGCACGTTCAGGTTTGAGATAGACAAGATAGAGTTCGGGCTTAGGGAGGAAACCTTGAAGAAAGCCGCCGATGAGGCGTACTCGCAGATACAGGCGTGGCTTGAGGACTTCAGTTCGCGGTGGGACTTGTACAAGAGCCTGAAAAAGACCACCGGGGACGGCGGCATCGCCCGCATGGCGTTCGGGAACTACGAGATGTGGGACGAGGAGGGTCGCAAGCTGCTGGAGCATCTGGAGGGCGAAATGCGGAAAAAGGGCATCACCGCGCCATTGCGCCTTGACATGGGCGGCAAGGAGGCTGAAAACTTCTTCGGCAAGGACAAGGGGCTGCTGGAGCTTTACAAGGCGCTTCAGAAGCAGCTGCGCGCCACAGGGCGCGAATGGCTTACGGAGGCTGCGGAGTCGCAGAAATCCCTGATGACCACCGAGGACAAGATACGTCGGCTGAAGGAGCGGATTCAGGAGGTGCTTGACGCGAACAACAGGGGCGAGATTTCCGATGAGGTGATGACCCCGATAGTGTCGGGGCTTGAAAAGCAGATAACGGAGCTGGAGCGCGAGGCTTTCCGCGCCTCTGACGTTTACCGCCGCCTTTTCGAGAGCTGGGAGCATCTGGGCGTGAAAGGCATAAAGCGCATACGCGCCGAGCTTGACGCGCTGATAAGCAGCGCGAAAGACGACGGCAAGGGCGGCTTCACGCTCACAGGACTGGACGGCAAGCAGTACAAGGCATCCGCCGGCGACCTCAAGCAAATCAACGAGCAGGTAAAAAAGACCGATGAGTATTTTAACAAGAAAAATCCGTTCGGGCAAATATCCAAGAGTTTAGAGAAGCTTTTCAGCAAGAAAGCGACAAAGGACGAGCAGACGAAAGCCCTGAAGAACTTGGGCGACAGCGTTCTTGTGGTGAACGGCTATGTAGGCGAGCTGACTTCGAGCTTTGGGCGTCTTTTCAGTGCGCAGGGCAATGAGAGCATGGCGGAGGCGATGCAGATGACCGAAACTGTGGTAAGCGGCATAAGCGGCGTGATACAGGGCTTCCAGAGCGGCGATGTGCTTGGTGGGGCTGTCTCCGCTCTTTCCGCCGTTGCCAACATAATTACCACCGCCACGGAGCAGCGCAACGCCCGGCTGGAGCGCAGGATAGAGGCGAGCCGAAGGAGGGTGGAGCGGATTGAAGCCTACCTGTCTGCATTCGACAACAGCACGAGGTACACCTTGGGCAACAGCTACTCGCGGAGCGTGGGGCGGCTGGAGCTTAACAAGGAGCGTGCCGACCTTATAAGCATTCGCAACCTGAACAAGGAGATAGCGCGTGCGAAAGCCTACACCAAGCGCAACGACACGGAGCGCATAGAGAGCCTTGAAAAGGAGAAAGCCCTTTTGGAGAGCATCAGCGCGGACAGTCACACGTACACAAGCCAGATGCAGGTGAACCTCGCGCAGAAGTACGCCGAGCTGAGGGAACTGTATTACCAGCGGGACAAGGAGTGGGCGAAGAGTAACACCTCGAAGAGCAAGATAAACGAGTACAACAGCAGCATAAAGGACAAGTTGCAGGAGATACGCGACTATGAGGAGGAGGTGGCGGAAACCCTTTACGACATAAACCTGAAAAGCTGGGCTGACGATTTTTCGGACGCTCTTGTGAGCGCGTGGATGAACGGCACTGACGCGGCGGACGCATACTCGCAGAAAGTAGGGGACATCATGAACGCCATGATAAAGAAATGGCTTTCTTTGGAGTTCATACAGCCGCGCATGAAGGAGATACAGTCCCTTTTGTTCGGCGATGACGGCCAGGGCGGCTTCATGAGGGACGGCAGTCTGACACAGGACGAGATTTCGCAGGTTGCAGACCGCCTGATGTCGTTGCAGGACGGCATAGGAGCTTGGGGCGACACGATAAACGCGCTGATTGAGGGCTTGAAGGAGAGCGGCGTGCAGTTCGGGGACAGCGCGTCGGGTCTTAGCAAGGGCATACAGGGAGTAACGGAGAACACGGCGGATTTGCTTGCGTCCTACATCAACGGAATGCGAGCCGATTTGTCGCTTGTGCGCGAGAGCCTCCGTGAGCTTGCGGAGGAGAATCTTGCGGGCTTCGGCGCGGTTGCGCGGCAGCAGCTTTCGGAGCTGCGGAACATAAGCGCGAACACGCTGCGCAACGCGGATGCGACAGTCGAGCTTCTGTCGATTTTGAGGGCTAACACCATTGCGGGGCGCGGCTTCCGTGTGGCATAAAGAGAGGATGTTATGGAGGATTTTTCACTGTACATACAGCGTGCGGGTGAGGACACCGCTAAAGGCACGGTTGAGGAATGGTACTGCGGAGTAACGGATGCTTGCGCCGCTGTTGACGGCGGTTTCAAGGACTTTGCGTCCAAGAGCTGGCAGGGTGAGGACGGCGAGGACGTTTACATACCCGCGACACCCCGCCTTGCCGCCTATGACGCGGAGTGGGAGCTTTGCTACAAGGGTCCGGGCAGGGCGGCTTTCGCCACCTTGGAGGCGATGCGCTCATGGCTTTCGGGGAAGTTGCTGGTGCTCTACGACCCTTACACCGGCATGGGCAGGAGGGGCGCGTGGCTGAAAGGCTTCAGCTCGCCCAAGTACACGCGCCGCAAGGGCGCGGAGGTGCTTCGCTTCACGCTGACTTTCAGGATAACCGCCCCGGGAGGCGGCGTTACCGCCACGGAGGAAGGCGGAAAGGTTAAACTTACGGAAAAATCATAAGGGATGTGGACTGTATATAAAAAGGACGGCACGGCAGCGGGCTGCACGGTGTGGAGCCTGGAGTATCACGGCGAGCGCATGGGCGAGCGCATGGGCGAGCGGTATGTGAGCGCGGACATTGAGAGCGCGGAGCCGCTGTCGCTCGGCGTGGGGGACTGGATAGAGTACCGGGGCGAGCGTTTCGTGCTGGGAAGCGCGGCTGACATAAGCAAGAGCGCACCCTCCGGGGCTTACGGCGCGGGGTTCACCTGCAAGGGCGTGAGGTTCATGTCCCTTTCGGACGAGCTTACGCGCTGCTCGTTCCTTGACATCGTGGGGGGGGACAACAAGATGCACTACACGGGGCTTCCCAAGTTCAGCTTCTTCTGCTCCACGGTAGAGGATTTCGCGAGGCGCATACAGGCGAACCTTGACCGCGCCTATACCGGGGACGGCAGGTGGACGGTGGTGTGCGACCCCACTTTGGCGGAGAAAGGCAACGTGTCGCTTTCCGCCGACGGCAAGAGCGTGTGGGAGATGCTTTCGGAGCTTCCCGACAAGTTCGGCTGCAATTTCACGGTGTCGGGGCGCACGCTGACGATAGGGGTGAAGCCTGTCGAGGCGGGCAAGGTGTTCATGTGGGGCAAAGACGGCGGTATTGACGGAGTTGACGTGTCGGGGGACAGCTCGCAGCAGGTGATAACCCGCGTGAGGGTGTACGGCAGCACGAAAAATATGCCGGAACGCTACTACAACAAGATGAGCGATGCCGACGGAAAGAAATACGTCCCCGACAACATGGCTGTAAGCACGCTGATGCTCCCCTCGTTCCCCAAGACCACGCTCGACCCCTACATAGACAGCGGCAACATAGGCGAGCTTGGGGTGCGCGAGGGCGTGGTGTATTTTGACGGCAGCGGGGACAACGAGGAGATATACCCCACTATGGAGGGCATGACGGCGGAGAACCTGCGTGCGGCGGGCGTTTCGGTAAGCCTTGACGAGGGGGACAACGGCAACCTTGACGAGGTGTTTGCAGCCGAGGCGTTGGAGGCTGACGGCTATGTGGCGCAGGGGCAGACGGTAAGCCCCTCCACGTTCAGGATAACGCTGAAGGACATAGGTTTTGACATAAACGGACAGCTCACCTCCTCCACGGCGAAGATAAGCATGAAGGACGGAATGTGCGGCGGCAGGGAGTTCGAGATAACCGGCTGCGCCAAAAGCGGCAACAAGTATGTGCTGACTTGCAAGCGCACGCTTGACAGCGACCTTGACCTGTACTTCCCTTACAAGGACTACAACGTGAAAGCCGGGGACAAGTTCGTGCTTCTTGACATAAGTATGCCCGAAGCCTACATACAGGCGGCGAGCGGGCGGCTTCTGCTGAAAGGCACGGAATGGCTCGCGAAGAACTGCGAACCCAAGCGCACGCTGACACCGAAGATATACGGCATATACATGGCGCGGCAGCACGACGAGGCGTTGAAGTCTGGAGGTGTGAGCCTTCACAACACGCTGCGCGAGGGTATGCGCCTCCATGTGAAGGACGACGATTTGGGGATAGACACCGTGATAGGCATAAAGACCCTGACGATAAAGGAGGGCGGCGACAAGACCGTCCCCGAATACGAGGTTGCGCTTGATGACGATGACAGCACCGGGACTATCAGCAGGATGCAGGAAAGCATAAACGGCATAGTGAGCGGGGAGATAAAGATAAGCGGCGAGACTGTGATAAAGAACAGTCCTTGGCTGAAATCCGCGCTCGCCGGGAAACTTAGCAGGACGGACGATGACACGGCGGAGGGTGAGATAACTTTCCGCAAGGGGCTGAAGGTGGGGGACGGAAGCCGTGGCGTTGACGCTGCGGGCAACGCCGTGCTGAAAGGCGTGTCGTCGGAGACGATTTCCAATTCGGGGGAAATCACCAACGACGGGGACATTGAGAACAGGAACGGCAGGGTTACGACAAAGGACTTGACGGTAACTGACGCTGCAAGCGTGAGGAGCCTCACGGTAACGGGCAAGGCTACTTTCTTCGAGCTTGAGGTGCAGAGGGCTTCGGCAGCGGGGGGATTGTGCATATATTCCGCAGGCACAGGGAAAATAGACCTCGTGGAGCCGGTGTATGACACCGAAGACACGACCAAGGTGAAAGGGTGGAAGTGCTATCAGCTCGCAAAGGATGCGGACGGCACAAGCCTCCAGCAGATGTTCAAGAAGGGGGACAACCTTGTCTCGTTTTCCTTTAACACAGGTGTAGGCTACTACACAGGAACGGCCAACCGCTGGTGGTGGAGACGCTGCACGCAGGCGGGATTTACCTATGAGAATAAAAACGGACAACGGTACATCAGCTTTACCGTAAACAAGACCTTATGTGCCGAGGGGAGCGACGAGCCGAAGGTTGGCGACAAGGTTTGCGTGTTGGGCAACAAGGACGACAAGTCGCGGCAGAACGCGATAGTGATATGCGCCTACAAGGGGCTTGACGCGGGGCTGACAGCCCCATATCTTGCGCAGTACGTGGGGATAAGCGACTTCGACCTTGCGAGCCACAGGGAAAGCTGGTGGGGCTATGACGCGGAACACAAGGCGAGCAACCATTTTACGGGAAAGTTCAGCATAAGCGGCAGCTCGGGAAGCACGCCCATAGTGAACGACAGGGGCGCGTGGAAAGCACGCGACACCTACGATTATTACGACAGGGTGAGTTACGGGGGAAGTCTGTACCTCATGACCAACAAGGCTGCGGGGACGACTACGGGCGTGCCGGGTGTCTCCACGGACTGGACTTTGCAGGTGAAAGCCGGGACTGACGGCAAGGACGGCGCGAGCATAAGCATAAAGGGCAGCGCGATAGCCCACTACGCCAGCGCGAGCGACATAGACCTCAAGACCGCCAAGAGCGGTTATTACCTCACGGACACAGGTAGTTCGGCACAGCACAAGCGCGGCATAACGATAGTGTCGGGCGGCATGATTGTGAACGACATTGACGTGGCGGACGGCGACAGCTACACCACGAGCGAGGACGGACACCTCTGGACTGCCAACGCGGGCAAGGAGGCTTGGGACGACTGCGGCAAGATAGAGGGCGCGAAAGGCGCGGATGCCGTGGTTTGGCGGCTGATACCTTATTCGGAGACCCTTGCGGGGGCGATAGTCAAGGGCGAGGCTTCTGACGGTACGGCATATAGGTCTTACCACATAAAAGGCACATTGCTATACACCGCCGAGAAGTGGGAGGGCACGACAAGAACAAGGGTGTCTTTGGGCGATGATGTCTTCTGGCGTTGGAAAACCGCGAAAGGCACGGCATGGAACAACGTGAAAACCCCGGAGTCGGCAATGCCCGACTGGATGTATGACAAGGCGGAGGGCGACCCCTCCACGGCGGAGGAGGACAAGAGCCTTTATGCCGTTGTGGAACTTGTAGTTGGCGGAGTGGTGGCTGACAGGCGCACCGTGAACGCCATAACTGACGCAAAAGCCTACATGGACGTTGACGCGGACTTGGGGCGCATGGAGTTTGGCGTAAAAGGGCTTTCGGAGAGCGTGCTGAAGATAAAGGAAGACACGGCAAGCCTCTCGTCGCGCATGGGCCCGGCGGAGGCGAAGATTGCTACGAGCGTGCAGTACGACCCCGAGACAGGGAAAGTAACAAGCAACGTAACCCTTTCCGCCGACAGGATAGACTTGGAGGGCGCGGTTAGCGCGAACAAGGAGTTCCGCATAGACACGTGGGGCAACGTGATGACAGGGACGCAGTACGGCGTGGGGACAACGACATACATAGCGGAAGACAAGAGCAACCTCATCTTCACCAAGGACGCGAGGGTGAGCCTCCCCAACGACGCGGAGTTCATAGGGCGGCGTATGCTGATAATGGCGCAGCCGAAACACAACAGCGCGGGCGTGGTTCTGAAGGCTGACGGTGGGGCTGTTACGGACGTTTCGCAGTACCCCAAGGTGGAGATAGTTACGGGGAACGTCTTTGTGAGGGGCGTTTACGGCACAAGCGTTCTTGACGGTGCGGAAGCCCCTGATGCGGTCGTTGAGCAGAGCGACGCTAACGGCAGCCCCTATTGGGGCGTGCGTTGGTTCGGCGGAAGCCGCGCGTTCCTTTCGGAGACAGGCGGGACACACTGGCAGCAGCCGTCGCTGCTCACATTGCGGGGCGGCTATGTGGAGCTTTTGGGCGTGGAGTATGCCGTATCGCGTGTGTTCCGCTCGCAGACCCCCGAACTGGACGGCACGCTGTGGAGCGTCCACATGGCGAGGGTGGCGGCTGACGGCACTGTAACCACGGCAGACCCCTACAGTGAGAAGATGACCATTTCGGACACGGACGAGTACAACGGCAGCATAGAGGCTTTGGAGAGCGGAGAGGCGACCCCTTGGGAAAAGGCGGAGAGGCTGTGCCTGTGGACGGTTGTCGGCGTGGGGGCGCAGGAGTTCACCGCAGGGCTTAGATAAACGGCAAAAGCCTTGGCGCGGACAGGGGAAATGTATAACTTTGGAATAAATATGCAAAAGATATGGCGGACGGCACGAAGATACAGAAAGTGAACTTTGAGAGCGACTTCACGCTGCGGCTGAAGGCGGTTGACGCGGAGGGCAACGCGGCTGACGCTTTCCCTTCGGGTGATTTTGAGATAGTGTTCACCTGCGGGGGGCGTAAGTACTCATGCTCGCGGCAAGGGGACAGATACACGAACTGTAGGCTGAACGACGACGGCACGCTTACGGTGGTGTTCGACAGCCACAACCTTCTGCCAGGGGTGCTGAGGATGAAGATGTTCCTGCACCTGCCGAACGCGCTCTACCCTGACGGCGAGCAGACGCTTGCGGGCGGATGCATTGCCTTGGGCGTGGAGCTTGTGGCGTGCGGGGGCGACGACTTCACGACCGAGTTCGAGGCGGAGCTGGTGATGCCGTGTCAGGTTGACATCCGTCAGGAGGAGGGTCAGGAGACCACCGCCGTAATGAGCCAGAAAGCCACCACTGACGCGCTGGCGGTGAGGGACGCGGCTTTGCAGGAGCATATAGAGAAAATGAGGGGGGAGCTTATGGAGGCTTACTGCCTAATGCTTGTGGGCGAAAACCCCGTGCTTGTCGGGAGTACTGTCAATTACGCGATACAGGCTGTAAGTACGGAGGAGGCTGACACGCTGGACTTGATGCGGAACGGCGCGGTGATAGGCAGCGCGGAGAGCGTGAAGCTGCTGTCGGTGAGCGACACGCCCCCGCTTACGGAAAGAGGGAAGATAACCTATACTGCGAGAGCCGTGATAGGCGGGACTATGAAGGAGGGGCGGCTCGTGATTGACGTTGTGCTGCCGATATACATTGGCGCGGGGCAGAGCGCACAAGCCGTGATGACACCCGCCAACAGGCTCACGGCGCGGACAGAGCTGAAGGGCGCGTGCAGCGTGAGGGTTGACAGGGCGGGCGACTGGCTGTGGATAGCCGTGCCTGACGACATGACTTTCGCGGGCGCGGAAATGGGCGGCTTCGAGCTGCCTTTCAGCCTTACTGACGATTACGTCAAAGACTACAAGGTGTACCGCTCGGACAGCGCGTACAAGGCGGGGACTATGGAGATAAAACTATTATAAACGGTAAAAAACTATAAAAGGCTATGGCAACAATAAAGGTAGGCGGACAATTAGAGAGCGTTGCGGTTGACGAGAAATTAGTTGACGCGGCGCAGGTCAAGGACGCGAGCAGGGACAATCTTTCGCAGAAGGACATAAACGATGAGCTTTACTCACGCACGGCGCAAAGCAGCGAGGAGCTGAAAGGCTATGTGAAGAAGACGGACTACGAGACCGACAAGGCGGCGATAAAGAAAAGCATAACGGACAACAAGAGCGCGGCGGACACCGCGATAAAGAACTTGCAGGACGGCAAGTTCGACAAGTCGCAGCTCATAAAGTCGGACGCGCCCCTGACATCAACGGATGACAGCGTGTACACATCAAAGAAGACGGACGCGCTGATTGAGGAGGCGAAAGGCTCGGCTTCAACCGACCTCGGGACGGCGAAAACCGAGCTGGAGGCGAAGATAGACACTAAGCTCGACAAGGCGAAAATCAAGAGCAAGAAAAGCTCAACGGCGGGGGACGTTTACGACGCGCCGTATGTGAACACGGAACTTGACAAGAAGCAGGACAAGCTGACGGCGGGGACAAACATAAAGATAGAGGGCAGCACGATAAGCTGCACGATAGACACCACGCTGTACAAGGTAGTGGAGACACTTCCCGCAAAGCCCGCCTCGGGGGACATGAACAAGATACACCTTGTGCCGTCTGACGAGACCGCGACAAAGAACGTATATAAGGAGTACATTTGGAAAGGGGACGCTTGGGAGCAGCTGGGCGAGTACCAGTCAACGGTAGACCTGACCCCGTATTTCAAAAAATCCGACATAACGCAGACGCTGACCGCGACCGACAAGGAGAAAGTTCCGAGCAACAAGGCGGTAACGGACGCGCTGAACAGTCTTGCGTTCGTTGCGGGCATCGTGCAGGGACATTATGCGACTAAAGCCCTGATACCCTCTGACGCGGCAGACGGCACTTATTTGATTGACGCAAACGCTGCCGGCACGGCGGGTAGCTACATGGTAACCGTTTCGGGCGGGAGCGTGATAGCGCAGAGCGAACACCTCTCGACACAGAAGGGCGTGATGTACCTCACCAAGGACGGCACTGTGTGGAAGGACGCGCAGACTGCGGCTTGGGTCAACATGGGCAGGATGCAGACTGGCAACACGTGGACGGTAACGAAGAACACTGACGGCTCGTGGAGAGGCTTTGACTACATGAACGCAAAGGCGGGCGACACCGTGATAATAAACAGCACGCAGTACACGCTGGTAAAGTGGGACAAAGCAGGTAACGGATGGCTGATAAACCTTAATGTCAGCGACGCCGGCGAGAAGAAAGCCAAAATGGACGTGAAGTACGTTTGGGTGAGGAGCAACGGCAGCATTTACATTGACGACTATGAGGCTGGCGTAACGGTTGACACCGAACTTGACATGTCTTCCTCTAATCCTGTGGAAAATGCAGTGATTGCGCAGACGGTGAACAACTTGCAGTCGCAGATTTCGGCGATAGAGGCGGAAAAGGCGACATTCACGGTGAAGCGCACAAGCGGCAGCAGCATCTACTTTGTGGGGGCGGCTATAGATGCTTACATACAGGCGGACTGTTCGATAATCGCCGACACGATAACCATATCGCAGGGTGGCAGCACGAAGAGCAGCGCAACGAACGCCAAGCAGTGCATCTACCACGAGACAAAGGCGGCGGGCGCGAATACCGCCCCGACCACCCTCACCTATTCGGCAAAGGCGGTGATAGGGGACGTGGAAAAGACCGCGAGCGTGAGCATAAGCGTTGTCAACCCGATGTACGTTGGCGCGGGGGCTGCATACGCGGATGTTGTCGTTGAGGGCTGCAAGCAGAGCGCACGCACTTCCGCAAGCGGCACTTACAACGTTAAGGTGGCATCTGCCGGACAGTATGTGTTCTTCGTCGTTCCGAGCAGCATGACGATAAACAAGGTTACGCTTTCGGGCTTCGACTTCCCCCTCTTGGCGGCGGACACGACAAGCAAGAGCGGCTACAAGATATACAAGAGCGCGAACACCTACAAGGCAGGGACGCTTACTCTTGTTGTGAGCTAAGAAAACTCTTGGGTGATTTCATTGTTATTGGTTGGACGCGGGGCGGGGTTGGAATGCCCTGTCCCGCTTTCTTGATTAAAAAAGGATTATGGCAAAGATAAAAGTGAGCGGCGAGCTTGAGGTTGCGACCGCTGAGGGGAAGCTGGCGGACGCGGCGCAGGTGTTTGACAGCGCGCTGCAAAAGAATCAACAATCCATTAATAAGGAGTTCAAAGAAGCCCTCACAAAACTTACGCGAAAGAAAAGAATCTTCATAAAACATTATTCTTCATCAAAAACATATGAAGGAATGTTTGCATATGTTATTCCCGGAGAAACAATAAAATTTGGCGTATATACAAGTGCAAAAAATAACATATCTATAGAGGCTATTGCATTTAATTCTTCAAAGGAAAATCCTACAATAACTGTTGCAAATCCAGTAGTAACAGCTTTAGGTAGTTATGTTTTTCATGTGATTTCAATGACAATTCCTACAGATGTTGCAGATGGGGATATTTATCTATATAAAACAATGACAGTAACGTCTTAATTATGAAATACTTAAAATTAGATGAGGTACACAGGATTAACCGACTGGAAGGCATGACCGATGAGGAGTGGGATGAGGAGAATGAAAGGAAGATTGGGGATGTGTAACGTGTAAAAGGTTTGGGTTATGAACGCGAAGGAGAGGGAGCTGCACAGGATAGTGGATATAGTCGTTGGTTGCTGCTCGGTGAGTTTCGGCGGCAGGGTTTCGCTGTCGCGTGCCGAGGTTTTGGGCAAGGGTCGCGGCGAGGTTCTCACGATGACGCGGTGCATCCTCGCCTCGCTCATAATCGCGGCGGGCTTCAGCGTCTCCACCCTTGCGGGTCTCACGGGGCGCACCGCCACGAGCGCGAGATACCTCGTGAGCCTTGACAGGCAGTTCCACAAGACCTCGCGTGCCTACAGGATTGCAAGCGCGGAGGCGGCGGAGCTGTGTCGCGAGGCGTGGAGAAAGGACGACAAGGAAAGGGGGAAAGAGGAAGAGTAACGCGCAAGCAAAACGAAAGCAAAAGGGAGGCAGACGGAAGGGAAAACGTCTGCCTTCTTTTTTGCGCCGCGTGGGCGAATGCGGAACTTTGCAACAAGCCCGACAATGGGCGAAACGTCTAAAATAAGTGATTATGGACATGGAGAACGGACACAAGGAGATTGTGGAGAAGAAGGTCTATGAGGAAGGGAAGAAGGAGTACGCGAGCAACGGCAAAGGCAACGCGGCCCTCACACTCGGCATCATAGGCACAGCCCTCGGCGCGGGTGCGCTCTGGGGCAGGGGCAACGGCATCTTGGGCATTGGCGGAGGCGGCAACGCGCCGGAGAACGTCAACATACAGGTTGCGCGTGAGGCAATGGCATCGGGTGCGGGCGCACCGACCGCATTCCAGGCGTGGGAGCATGGCTGTGAGGAGGCTTTGGTACTCACCAACACCATTTGGGGTTTGAAGGTGAACACGCAGGGACAGCTCGGCAAGATGCGCGAGCAGGACATCGCGGAGAAGTTCAGCCTGTACAAGGGCATGACGGAGGCGGCTTTCGGACTGTACAAAAATCAGATTGACGCGGACTTCAGCCTGTACAAGAACCAGCGCGACATGTACGACGCGCTTGACGGCAAGTATGCGGCGAAGTTTGCGGAGCTTGACAAGAAGGTGGCTGTAATGGAGGCTGTGCGCCCCTATCAGGACAGGCTGCTCATGGACTACACCGATAAGAAGACCTGCCGCTGCATATACGGCGAGCTTGTGTTGCCGAGCACACCGACCGTAACAGGCTACCAGAGCGCAAGCCCTTTCGGATGCAACTGCGCAAGGCAGGCGGCGGCACAGACGGCGTAAGGCGCAAGACCGCACGCAGGAGGCGCGTAAATTAGTTGGTGGGGGGCTGCCCCTCGCGGGGCGGCTTCCCGCCTTTTTAACCACATCAACTAAAAAAGGAAAACATGGACATGAATTTTGACCCTGTGTTGCAGCAGGGACAGAGCGGGGACGTTACAGCCATAGCACAGGAGCGCGAAAGGCTGGCGCGGCAAATGGAAACCCTAAGAAGAAACTGGGGACAGCCGCAGCGTGAGAACGGCACGCCCGTATGGGACGAGATAGACAGGATAACGCAGGGGCTGACATCGGGCGAGTTCCGCTGCCTGTCGGATAACGCGGAGTTTCAGGAGAGCAACAATGCGGTTACGGCTTTGTTGCAGCGCGAGTACATGAGGATGATGCGCCCTCTGGTTGAGGGGACGCGGGACGGCAAGGAAGCGTTGGAGAAGCACCTTACGCTGCTGAAACGCCTTGTGAAGAGCGCGAAAGATGACGCGGAGCGCAAGAGCGCGATGATGAGCGACTACATGGAGAACCACGCCGACATGACATTCAACGACTATATAAAGATGAGGCAGAAAGGAGGCATGAAATGAACATAGACGAGATAAAGGACAGGATATGCGGGGCGTTCGGCACGTGGGCGGAGCGCAAGATAACCGAGCTTGCTTCGGGAAACCCGCACATGGGAGTTATAGCCCCCTATTTGAAGCGCGGGGCGGAAAACTGGGTGAACCGCGAACGCGGGCGTATTGGCAGGATGCTTGACAACGCATCGCTTTTCGTGGCTGACAAGGACGGGGACATAAACCTGCGCACTGTTACGGATGACATGATTTCCGTGTTCCGCGAAATGGACGAGGCGGAGTTCGGGGGCGGCATTGTGCGCGGCACGGCAGGAAAGGGCGTGATAAAGGTCGGCTTTCCAGACAACCCGATAGTGTCGCTGCTTTTTGGGGATGGCTGTATGCTGAAGATAACCGCCGATGACTTGGCGGAACTCCGCGACATGATGCTGGAGAAACAATGAAGTTTTGGCATGGGGAATATTTTTATATGTCCCTGTGCCATTTTTATATATCCTGTCTGTTTGGATATTTATTCAAAGTTTTTATCTTTGTAAATGTCAAAAACGGAACGGTTATGTCAATAAAGGGAACTTATAAGAGGGAATCTATATGGGAGGCGGAATTTTCAGGAGTGTCAAAACATTGCGCGTCAAACCCATGAGTTGGGCGGGCATTTTCAAGGCGGCTATATTCGTCATGGGCGGTTTGGCAGGTTGGGTGGTGGCGGAGTTCAAGCCCGCGTTCCCCCTTGTTGTAGTGGCTGTGATATTCATCCTTTACGACGCATGGACGGCTTACAGGCTTGACAGGCGTGCGCACGCGGCTTATCCCAAAAGGACGGCGCTGCACGAGGCGAAGTTCACGAGCTTCGCGTTCGGAAAGGTCGTGAAGCAGACGATACCGAAGCGGCTGTGGCTGATTTTTTTGGCATACCTGGCGGAGCATTGGGTTTTCGTACCTATACACATCCCCCTGTCTTACGTGATAACTGGTGTTATATGTTTTGAACAGGCATGGAGTATATTGGAAAACGAGAGTTCCTGTCGCCCCGAAGCCGAACACAGGTTCTGGAAAGCCTTGCAGCGGATAATGGTTGACAAGACCGCAAGGCATTTTGACGTGGATTTGGAAAAGTTGGAGAAAGGGAATGGGAAAGATGAGGAAATTTCTGCAAAGGATTGACGCGGCTGTGGGGCGATTGCCCCTTGACTTTACGCTGCATTTTATTGTAAGTGCGGCGGTGGCTACGGTTGTGATGATTGCTGCGGGAGTTACAGGGTGCAACCTGTTGCAGTCGGCGTTGCTCGCGCTGCTCGTTACGCTCGTAGTTGGCGTGGCAAAGGAGGTCGTGATAGACACGTGGATAAAAGGCGCGCACACGGACGAGAAGGACTTGGCGGCGGACTTGTGCGGGGCTGTGTCGGCGGTTGCTGCAATGTCCGTGGCGGCTATAGTGTTTTAGGCTATGGAAATAACGATAGACAGGAAGTATAAGCGCGACACGTACACGGTGAGCCGCGTTTACGTGGACGGCGAACGCTGGGGGGACGGCTCGCACTGGTGCAGCGCGTTGGAGGACACCGACAGGGGGCTGTTCCGGGGAATGCCGTTGCGCGAAATCGCGAAACGCAAGATTAAGGGCAGGACGGCCATACCGGGCGGCATGTACAACGTGCGCGTCACGTATTCGCCGCGCTTCGGCAAGCCGTTGCCGCTTGTGGAGGACGTGCCCGGCTTCTCCGGGGTGCGCATTCATCCGGGCAACACCCCGGAGGACACGGACGGCTGCATACTCTTGGGCGAGAATTGCGTTAAAGGCAAGGTCATGAACTCGCGCTACTGGTGCGCGAGAATGCAGGAATTGATACAGAATGCCCTCAAAAGGGGCGAAAAGGTAACGCTGCTGGTCAAGAGATGAAGAGGGATAAAATAGCCAACGTTGCCGCAGTCCTTTGCGTCCTGCTTGCAGCCGCAAACGCTGTTGTCATGGTGCGCGGTTGCGGACACGGGAAAGAAGGGGCTGTGCCCGACACCGTGAGGAAAGAGTTTGTCGATACGGTGAAATATTTGCAGCCTGTCGTTCGGGACAGCGTTGTGGTGAAGTGCGTAAAAGTGCGCGTTCCGCGTGCGGAGGGCGGCAAGGACACTTTGAGCGGCAGATATAAAAACAGCGGAGGGACATATAAAAACACGGACAGCGCGGAAGTGGTGATACCAATCACGCAGAAGCGTTATTCGGACACAACTTACACGGCGTGGGTCAGCGGATTCCGCCCCGCGCTTGACAGCATACACGTTTACCCCCGTCGCGAGGTGGTTACTGTTACGAACACAGTGAGGGGCAAACACAAGCGGTTTGGCGTGGGTTTCCACGCGGGATATGGCGTTACTCCGCACGGCTTGCAGCCGTACATAGGGGTGGGGGTGAATTACAGCATACTGGATTTCTGAACCATTGCAATTTTTTCATTGTTTGTTTTTAGAGGGAAATGGCGGCAATCCGTGAGGACAGCCGCCATTTTTCAAACCGTGAAAAATCTTCACGCTTATTCAGTCTTCGTTCCATCTTCTTTCATCCCAAACGGCGTACCATCGGCAAAAGTAAATTCTTCTAACATATCATGGAAATTCATCTTACTTTCTGAGGCATACACTTCATTAAGTGAGAAAATATCCGTTATAAGTCTTTTAGCACCATCTTCATCTTTTATCCACCCGAACGGCTGATGCTTCTGCATTTCCGTCCAGCATTCCTCTGTGTCCTTGAATGGGCGGTAGTCCGACTCGGGCTTGACGCGGTAAGTATCAGCAGCCCAATGAAATTCAGGGTCTTTTATAGCTATCCAATTACCATAGCAGTCCTGTTGTTCTATCGTCTTTCCCTTTGCATACGCCTGTATTATAGGCAAAATCTTTTTAGCTTGTTCTCTGTTCATTTTTATTCACTTTTTAATTCCGTTGCAAAGTCGTAGAAATGCACCGTGTTCTTGTCCTCTTTCCAGCCATTCTCCACGGTGTTGTGCCTCTTAGCCCACAGGCGCGGGGTGCAGAACATACGCCATGACAGCTGCCGCCACCACGGCTTGTCGGAGCGGAACGGCACAAAGGAGTGGTCTGCAAGATGTAGCTTTGTGTAATAATTCGCGTTTAAGCGCACATTGTACCAGCCGCGCTTGATTATGGCGGCGATGCAGTTGGAGTGGTCTCCCCACCATATATCCGCGCCCACAGAACCGCCTAACCAGTTGCGGAAACGCGCCTCCTCATATTCCGTGCCGCGCTCCAGCACAATGCGGTACAGGCATTTGTTCTTTTCCAACAGCGCAATAACACCCGCAAAGCCTGCGGTCCCGCCGAACCGCACAAGACCGTGGGCGAACTGCCAGCAGTGCAGCTTCCTGTCCCATACCACGCGGAGGTCGAAGAACTCCACGCCTGCGTCTATCTGTTCTTTTATCGTCTTGTTCTGACACCGCCAAAACGGTGTAAACAACCTCATAAGGATATTCTTAGGAGGCAGGTAAGTCATTGAATTGTGTGAACCTATCATGATGTTATACCTTTGTTCTCTTCTATATTGATTGCACGGAATATCTCATACGCCACCTGCGGCACCCATGCGTTGCCGTAAGCCTTTATGCTTTCCATTCGCCATTTAGGAAAGGTGATAGTGTCCAGCCTTTCGGAAAGCCCATCATCTCCTCCACAAACAGAGGACTGAGTCGGGAACTCCCGCCACCAATCCTGTGGGCTACCTGTTGGGCAAGGTCTCCGTTCTCCTTGGCTTTCACAAGCGTCTCCATTCTCATTCCCGACCTAAAGCCGTCCGAGGCTTGAGGGGTCAGAAGAAGCTCCGCCACAGAGAAAGGGTTGAGGTTCGTCATCAGCTTGCGGTCTCTCGCCGAGCCGTTGGGCTTCCGTCTGTCCTCCATGACGGTAGGTGTCGGAAGCAGGTTCTCCCTCGCCGCTTTCGCCAATGTCGGACGCGGTGTCGCGTTCGGGGACAGGGAACGGTTTGTCCGTCCGCTGCCGGCATCTATTCCCACCGGCGTTGGCAACAAACCATACCCTGTCGCGTCTGTGGGGCGCACCGACGGCACAAGCCGGAATAACAAACGCCTGGACGGAATATCCCTCACGCTCAAGACTTCCGCAGATTTCTCCAAAGGTAAACCGCTCTCTTGCTCGTATAAGGTGATTCTCTCGGAATAGCATTCCTCCGCTTGCCATTTCAGCCTCCTCGCGGGACTGTACCATGCTTCGGATTCCATTAACGTTCTCGCCAACGACCCAAGCGGGCTGTATCTCCCGAATTGCCCGAAGCATCTGCGGCCAGAGGTAGCGGTCATCGTCCGCTCCCTTTCTTCTTCCGGCGAGCGAGAACGGCTGGCAGGGGAAGCCGCCTGTGAGGACTGTAACCTTCCCCCTCCAAGGGGTGAAGTCTGTTTTAGTGATGTCGTCATAACTTTCTGAATTTGGGTAATGGTATTCAAGCACGCGGCGGCAGAAAGGGTTAATCTCGCAGTGGAACAGGTTCTGCCACCCCGCCCAGTCGGCGGCGATTTCCGCGCCGCCGATGCCGCTGAAAAGCGAGGCGTGGGTGATTTGTCTCATTGTCATTTCTCTTTGAGTGTACCGTAATTCGCTATCAGCACCGCGTCAGCCGTGGCGAGGGTTATGCGCACTCCGGGGAAAAGCCCCTGCGCACAGGCTTTCAGCTTGTTCTTCCACTCTGTCTTGGAGGCGCATTGCGATGCCGTGCCGAGCTGGTAGTTTTTCTGCCACTTCTGCGGCGTTACGGTCTCAAACGGTATTCCCGCCGCCGTAACAGCCATTTCGATGTGTCCGTAGTTCTGTCCGAAGCGGAAGGAGGCGGACGCGCTCTGCCCGCTCCTGCCGCCAACCCTCTCAAGCCACACCTTTGCCTCATATCCGGAATAGGAGGCGAGGAAGCCGCAGATGTCGGAGGGGGTCTGCGGCATCTTGCAGCATACAATCAACCTTCCGCCCCTCATCACGGCTATCCCGCCGTTCTTTCCCGGGTCAATGCCTATCACGTACTTTGCCATATCTTTCCCATTTTTCCGCGTCCGTGGTTTCTATAAGCATTCCGTCCGCAAGGATTGTTTTCCTCTCCTTTCCCGAGGCGGCGATGCGCTTCTTGACATCCGCTAAAAACTCCATGTCCGTTTCGCGTACAGTTTTCTTTCTCGTGTATGTGGGAACTTTGTCAAGTATATCCTCTTTGCCGTCCCTCCATGATGCTGTTTTCATTATAAATGTTTTTTTGTGGGCTTTCCTCAATCCATATTGTCGCGTATGGCATAGTCTTTCGTCTTTTCGTAAGTCAACGCAGCCGCCCTCATTGCCTTTATCTGTTTTATAGCATCCTGCATTGTGCTTGCCGGTGTCATTATCGCCACCGCCGTGCCGTTGCAAAGCAGGAATATCTTGCCGTCCCTCTCACGGACGGAGAAGCGGGCGTTTATCTCCTCAACCCTCCTAATCTCCTTTGTGCGCCTCACGCTTTCAACCTGACGGCGCAGCCATTCTGTTATCCTGTTCATGATTGCTGTTGCTGTTGTTTTTGAAATGATTTTACGAGTTGTTCAAAATAAACCTTGTCGGTCGGTATGTCATCGTCGGTGTTCATGATTTGCGCCGCGATGTTCTTCTTGTCGTTAATCAGCGAGTATATTGTATGGTCTATCGTCCCCCTCCCGAGCAGGTAGTAGCACGTAACGCTGTCCTTCTGCCCTATTCGGTGCGCCCTGTCCTCGCACTGGCAGCAATCTGCGTATGTGTAAGGTAACTCGATAAAAGCCACATCAGACGCGGCGGTGAGCGTAAGCCCGACTCCCGCCGCCTTGATTGAGCATATTATGAGCCTCACGTCCGGGCAGTCCTGGAACGCATCGACCGCCGCCTGTCTGTCAGCCGCGCTGTCGCGCCCTGTAACGGTAACCGCATTGGGAAACCGTTCAAGCAGCGCGTCCACGATGTCGTGGAGCGAGCAGAACACGATGAGCTTCTTCCCGCTCGCAAGGAAGGTGCGGATGAAGTCAACGCCCTGTTGCAGCTTTCCGTGGGTGGCGAGCGAGCGCAGCTTCATGAACTTCACCAGAGCCTCCATGCGCATTTTGCGCTGCACCTCCCATACCGGACACCTCTCATACTCTTTGAGGTAGTTGGCGAGGTCGGTGGCGGCGGCATCGTACTCCTCTGTGTTGCTTATCTCCACGTACAGGTCTGTGCGTGTCTTTGCCGGAAGCTGCGGAAGCACCGCCGCCTTCTCGCGCCTTATGAGGCACTCCGAATACAGCCTTTCGGACAGTTCGCCAAGGTTGTCCGCGCCCTCGCGCTTTTCCTTTCCCATGCGGACGGACGCGACTTTGCCGCAGTAGTGGTCGAGGAATGCCTTGCGCCCCCCGAAGGCGGTCAGTCTGCCCATGATTGACAGTTGCGCCACGAGGTCTTCGGGTCTGTTCACGACGGGCGTGCCGGACAGCATTATGACCCACTCCTTGCCGGAGGCGATACCCTTTGTGAATATTGTCTGCTGCGCGGAGGGGTCTTTGACGCGGTGGCTCTCGTCGATTATGACGGACTTGAACAGCCCTATGTCGGGCGTGAACACCACGTCCTTGAGGCGGAAGCCGCCACGCGAGCCGCCCTTGATGTCCCACACGAAGTACTTGCGGAGGCTTTCGTAGTTGACCACCGCCACCTGCTGCATACCCATTTTGAGAAGATACGGCCATGTGGTGAGTACGGAGTTGCCAAGCACAAGGGCGTGCTTGCCTGTGAACCTCCCGAACTCGCGCTGCCAGTTAATCTTCAAAGAGGAGGGGCAGATGACAAGACAGGGGTAAGCCCCCGCCGCATCGACGATGCCGACAGACTGGAGCGTCTTGCCCAGCCCCGGCTCGTCCCCGATTATCAGCCTCTTGTGCTGAAGTCCGTAGGCTATGCCCTCTTTTTGGTAGGGGTATGGCTCGACCTTGAGTTTGCCGCTGTTCATGCCTCGCCCTCCACGATTTTAAGTCCGTGTCTTATAGCTGTTGCCTCTCGGCGCGGCGAGCGCACCGTGTCAGCGTCCCAGCACACCCACGAGGGGTGTCCGTCAGCGGCGAAGTAGTTGTTATACTTAATCATCGAGTGCTTTTGCGCGGAAACCCTTTGTCCGAGCGGATTTTCAGAAATGCGGAGTTTAGTCTTGCGCTTCTCCTCTGTTGTCATAGTCGTCTCTGTATAGTTTCGCATATTCGCAGCCCTCGAGGTATGTTGGCATAGCTTGCCAACCCTTGTCGTCCAAGGTTTCCGTTACATCTTCGGACAGGTGTATGTTGACGTACATCTTCTTCCCTGTCTCGCGGCATAAGGTGCGCTTGAACTTTCTGCTGACACGCACCTCCCTGTCGTCCATCGTAGTAACCCACCAATCCACGTCCTCTGTCTCTTCACTGCACTGCATGAACTTGCAGTCAAAGCAAATGGGGCGTATCTTCGGGTTCTTGAGGCAGTCGTTGTTCTCATGCCTCCTGCAAGCACGCTTGTACTGGTACAGCTTGCCGCAATATCCGCATTTGTATGCCTTTATCTCTTCCATGTCTTTTTAATTAAAAAAGACAGCACCGCATACCGCTTGGTCAACGTCCAATTTCCCACCGAACGGTGCTGTCTTTGTTCTTGTTTTACAACTGTATCGCCCTCTTGCTTCCGTTGCTTTGGTACTGATACCACACCTCCAAGCCGCAGCTCGTGGCAACGTCAAACTCAAGTTTCGCCCCCTTGGACTGCTCCCAGCCACGGAGCATCAGTATGCCGTCGCACTCCGTAAGGGCGTGGATGTCCGCTTTCATGTGTTCGCGCCAGTCCGCGTTCACAGGCACGCCGTTATCAAAGGGGTTGACAGGCGTTCCGCCCTGTGCCTTGATGTATTCCGCCGCACGCTGGAACGCCCTCATGCGCTCGGCGATGTCGTGGTGCGCTATCGCGCCGCTGATGTATATTCTCTTGCCGTTCATATTCTGTTCTCCTTTAAGTAATCCTCCTTGTTTATCTTGCTTAGCCACCAGTCAAGCACCTCGTACTCATCGAGGAAGTCGGCGTAGTAGCCTTGCGTCCTCAATGTCCTTATCGCCCGTAGGTACACTTTTTCTACGAAGCGGGGAAAATTCCGCAAGTCTTTCTCGGCTTCCTTCCTTGCCGCCATGGGACAGAGTATGCACCCTATCCGTTTATATCCCCTGTCGTACAGGGAGCAATGCGGAATGCCGTGATGACCGAGGAAGCCCCACACGTCCGCTTCCGTCCAGTCAAGAATTGGGTTAATAATTACCTTGTCCTTGTTGCCGACACAATGCACGGTTTCTTTTCGCTCCGCCGAAAAGAAAGTGTTCTCGTCCAATTCCACAAGTTCTTCCCCGTTGATGTCATAACTTCCGCCGTTCATCTCCACCGCGTTGCGCTTTTTTCTTCTCGCACTTTCGGCGCGTCTTATGCCTGTGGCGGTTACGCTTCCGCGTCCGGCAAATTCTTTGAACTCCGAGCAACAGTATCTTATGACCCTTGTCGGCAATATGTGCTTCCTGATTATCAACTTGTACATCGTTGTCCTCGGACGGTTAAGATGCACCTGCGGATAGTTCTCGCGCACAAAGCGCACGACCTGCGGAGGGTCAACGGAGGTGAGCTGCATTTCCGCGTGATGCCTTACACCCGCCATTTCGGCGAGTGCGAGCAAGACTTGGCTGTCCTTGCCCCCGCTGAAAGCAACGTGTATTCCGCGTGCGTCCATTTTGAGCGCGAGGGGTTCGGCGCGGCGGATGAACGCCAACGCCTCGGCTGTGAGCCTGTCAATACGTGCCTTTGTAGTCCTCATATCACTCTTGTTCCAATAGGTATTATGTACACTTGCTTGTTTGACGGTGCGCCCCAACAGGCGGCGAAGCCGAAGCCTTTGCGTATCTCGCCGGGGATTGTGTAAGTCATGGACTTGCTTGTGTAGCCCCTGCGGAAGCGGACGTGGGTGTAGGGGCGCGAAAACAGCCGTTTGTCCCAGTAGGGCTTAATCTCGCGGTACTCCTCGAGTTTCGCCCCGCGCTCTATCATGTCGTACCACTTGCCCTTCAGCACGAGGTCAAGGATTATCATGTCATTCATCATCCTCTGCAAGTTTCCACCCTCTGCGGGTCAGTTCGTCAACAAGTTCCTGCTCGTCCGCATAGTCGCAGATTTGCTCCGCCGTGAAGCAGGTGATTACCGCCTCCTCGTCCTGTGCTTCTATTACCCTCGAAAAGAGGTTGGGGGACATATTTGACAGCGCATCCGCCACAAATTCCATCTGCTCCCTCTCTCTCATGTTGTCAAGCACCTCGTAGGGGTCAACCCTCACGCTTATTTCTGTTTCCATTGTCGTTATATTTTTAATGATTATTTATTTGTTCTTATTTTCTTCTTTCAAAATAGATTCCACATATTTCACCACGCGCTCATATTCTCGCCCGCTCTTCTCGCTGTCTTTGTAAGCTTTGGCAATGAGTCCTTTCCCGCTGCCATAAAAGCAACCAACTTTCCATTTGTTATTAGAGCGCGTCCACGTAAAAAATCTCCCCGACGACCACCAATTTTTGAACACAATATAATCTGCGTCCTCTCTGACAATGGCGTTCTCGCATATCCTGGCGTTCCCGCTTACCATGGCGTTCTCTCTGACCACGGCACTTTCGTAGACCCATGCGTTATCGCAGACCACGGCACTTTCGCCGACCCATGCGTTCCCGTCTTGTGATAAGTTTTTTTCGCTTTCAATCCATCCGCCTTTTTCGCCGCATTCAACATCGCCGAACGCGGTTACACATTCGATTCGGTGCAGCGTAATATTATCGACTACTTTAGTCTCGTCTGTAAGTTTGTATTTCATATTTTCCATGTATTTATTCTTTAATCCCAAACGGCGTGCCGTCCGCAAACAGATAATCCGTAAACAGATATTCATATCCATGAAAGTTGTTTACGACACCAAAACATACACCTTCTTTTTTTATTCCCGTAATTTCAAAATGTCCATAGGAATTTATAAGCCACCCGAACGGCTGGTGCTTCTGCATTTCTTCCCAGCATTCCTCCGTATTGCGGAAAGGACGGTATGTTGGCTCGGGCTTGATGCGGTAGCGGAAAGCATAAGATACATCGTCAAACATGGTCTCCTTGTCTGACACCCTACCTTCGCTGTTGACATACTGTATTTCTTTTCCGTCAGCAAACGCCTGCATCACAGGCAATAAGTTTTTTATTTCTTCGCGTGTCATATCATTCATTTTTAAACCATTCTTTGTCCTGTCTTACTTTTTTCGCGTGCTTGCCAACCGGCGGTGTCATGCACCAGTATTGGAATGCCAGTTCCTCGTATTTCTCGCGCCCGCGAAGATAGATGTCGTCGCCACGGTTTATGAATTTCTTGAAGATGCGGTTGTTCTTTTTGCTTATGGCATAAATGAAGTCGCGGTCGGAATGCGCGATGTCCATGTACCACGCCCTTGACCTGTCCCAGTCGAAGAAGTCCACAGCCTCGTCGAACTGTCTCTGCGTCTCGGCGAAGGTTGTCTTGAGGTCTCCGCCGAAGTTGCCGGACGGCAGCCACCAGTCCCATTTGCAGCGCGTGTCGAGCGTGAAGGGGAAGCCGCAGTAGCAGAAGCGTTGCGCCGTGTTGACCATGACCCTTTGCGTCTCCGCGCCGTCAAGCACCATTGCCAGCAGCCTGTCGTTCCGCGCCTCTGCCCGCAGCGCGTCGTGCATTCCGCGTGCGTGGGCGAACTCGTCAGCGGAATATTGCTCTCCGTCCACCGTAAGGGCGAACACGTCAACGCGGGACGGCTCGGTTACGAGTGCGTCAACAAGCGTTCCGAAGCGGAACGCCGCCTCGCGGTCGCCGTACTGCATACGCGGGTGGAGCATATATTTGAGCGCGGTGAGGTCGGAATTGCTGACCTCATCACGCTCGTAATACTTGTCGGGGTTCATTTCGCCTTGATTTCCTCGATGTACTGCACGTTCCTGTCGTGTATAAGCTCGCCGTCCTTGTTGGCAATCTTCTCGCAAAACGCAACCTGCTTTTTGAATATCTTCGCCAGCTCGTCGGTTGTGAGCGTGCAGCCCTCCTTGCTCCACCACATGGATATTACCGGCAGTATGCCGTCCGGCGCGAGCAGCGTGATTTTTTTCGTCGCCTTTGTCTTGGGGGCGTAAGCGGACACCGCGCTTTGCGTGTCGAACAGCGACTGCGCCTCGGCTGCCTGTCTGCGCAGCTCCGCCTGTCTCCGCTCTTCCTCCTCCTTGGCGAGCCTTTCGCGCTCCAGCCTTTGCGCCTCAGCCTTTTCGCGTGCGGCGGCTTCCGCCCTCATCCTCTCCGCCTCAGCGGCTGACGCGGCGGCGATGCGCTCCAGCTCCGCCTTGCGGCTCGGCATCTTGTCGAGGAGGCGGTTGCGGCACACGTCAACGTCGGCGGGGAACGACTGCTTGAATTGAAGAAGCGTCTCCTTGAGTACTTCCCCGAATATCCTTTGCGCCTCCTCGTCCGCGAGTTCGGATGAGTGGGGAGGACGCTGCATCGTGGCGAAGAAGTTCTCGGGAAGTTCGGCGGGGAACGACTTGATACTGTCGTATGCGTCCCCATAGTTTGCCGGTGTCATGCCGTCATACACGCTTTTCATCCTGTCCTCCACGGACGCGAGCAGCACGCCGTAAGCCCGGCGCAGTGCGGCTGTGAGGTCGGAGGTGTAGGCGGTTCTCACCTCCTCGGCGCGTCTGCGCCTTGCCTCCTCCTCCTGACGGCGAAGCTCCTCCTGCCGCCTTTGCGCGGCAAAGGCGTTACGGAAAGTCTGCAACTGTGCCGGCACTGTGTCCTTCTTGGTGGGGTCTATGCCGTTCTCCAGCGCGGTGAACTGCGCACGCACCTCGTCGAACAGCTTCGTTACCGCCGAGCGGCGTTCGTTCATCGCCTTGACCGTGCGGCGTGCCTTGTCTATGTACGCCGCCGCCTTAATGTCGAGTTCGTCCGTCATGCCGCCCTGTTTGATTTCGGACAGGATAGCCTGTCCCGCCGCGAGGCAGCGGTCGTGGGACAGCCTGTTGTCGTTGTAGGACTGCGGCGCGGACTGCACTATCGCGGATATGTTCTCCTGTTTGAGTATTGCTATTTCGGTTGTCATTGTTGCCTGTTGTTTTGTTGCCTGTTGTTTTGTTGCCTGTTGTTTTGTTGCCTGTTGTTTTGTTGTTGTCAGAATACGCCGTCGTCAGTGTCGTCGGACGTTACCGTTACGCCGCCCTCCGCCTTGGCATCCGGCGCGAATGTGTCATTCACCTTTTCCTGTTCCTGTTGTGTTCCGGGGGCGTTGTCCTCATCCGCCACGCCCGCGTAGGGGTCGAAGCCGGGTTCTTCCGCCGTGAGGTCGGACTCCAGCACCGTGCCTTTGCCTATGTTTATCTTGGGGTAGGTGCGGAAGGCGTGCTTTATGCACTTCGCCATGAGGAAGCCGGGGTCTATGCCGCCCCCGTCTGCGGTGTATAGGCTGTTGGGCTTCTCCACCCACTGTCCGTGTGTCTTGTCGAAGTACCTGTTGTTCTTCGCGGAGTAGTTCTGAAGCCTCACCCAGTCCGCCTCGGTCATCACGGAGTAGTCGGTGGAGCCGTCGGCGCGTGTTATCCTGATGAAGCACGCCACTATGTTGTTGCTTTTTCGCGGCACGGCGCAGACGTAGTTCACGAACTTGTGTCCGTCCTGCTCGCCATACTCGAACCTGTCGCCCTCATAGACTATGACAGGGTTGTCTGCATGGCGTATCTGCCCGGCACGCGCACGCATCACAAGCTCGCCGTAGCCGGATATTGTGAGGTTGCACACCTTCTCCCAGATGTCTTTCCCTTGTGCGTCAACCCCGACTTTGCATGAGCGGGGGATGAGGTAGCACAACGCCTGTGAGCCGGGTGCGAGCGAAAGCCCGCGCACGGCGAGGTCGATGAAGGAGAAGAACACGGAGGTCGCGGTGCATGAGCGAAGCATGGCGTTGTCGCGCATCTGGCGGTTGAAGTAGATAGCCTCGCGCTCGTAAGCCTGTTCGCCGCCCTCCTTCCATATTGAGTTGTACACGTTGATGAACTGGTTGCGGACTGTCTCGTGGCGCACCACATCGGCTGCCTTCATGTCCTGCAACTCCTTTGCTAATGTCATAGCTCCCATTTTGGTTTGGTTTTAGAATTTAGTGTGAATTATTATTGTTTGCCATGTATGAGGGGCATGATTTCGCCCCGTCCCGGATTTCCTTCCGCCACAGGGGGCAGAACCATCCGTTTATAGTCTCGTACAGGCGGGCGCATGATGCACACCGCGTGTCCTGTAGCGTCCGCCTACCCATCCTTGCGCAGGAGTATGTAATAGACGTATGACTTTATGCGCTCCTTGTCGAACCTCACGGTCTCCTCCTTGAGGAAGAACCACACCATTTCCCAGCCGTATTTGTCGGCGTATTCGTTGGCATCCTGCAAGGAAACGAAACGCCTTATCTCCGTCCTCGGCACGGCGTGCCTCCGCCCTCCTGTGCCGAAAATCCTATGAAGAAGTCCCATGTGTCAGAATATTTTTACGCGCCACAGCGCATTGTTGTAATCAGTGTGCGCCCTCACGACGGCGTGCAGCCCCTTGCAGCGGCAGAAGTCCGTAATGGCGTACATGGAGTGGGCCAGCAATGGGGCATCCTCATGTTCGGGAAGCGGCTCTACGAATATGGCGTTGCCGCCCGCCTGTGCATATACGGTTGTTCCGTCGGAGGTGGCGAAGCCTTGCAGCAGCCCGCGCAGTTCGGAGGCTAACGCCTCCCAGTCCCTTTTCTCTTTTTCCATAACCAGAAATTTTGCTTGTTAAACTTTGCGCCGCAGCGGGGAGTCGAACCCCGGCACAAAATGGTGCTTTGGCTGTGCGAGCCTCTTTCCTGCGGCATGGCTTGCGGGTGTCTCACGACTGCCGCAAGCAAAATCAGTGTAATATGAGTAAAAAAAAGAAAGTCTGTGGGGGCGGGGAAGTGCCGGGCTTCCCTTTCGTCCTATCCGCACCGTAATGGTGTCCGTTCCTTGCTATCGTCCTCTTGCCGCAAGGCAAGTTCTGCCTTTTCGAGTTCTTCCGCCGACTGCCTTACGGACATAATCATTGCCACCGCTTTGCGGACAAGCTCGGCTACTTCCGGGCTTACACCTACTTGTACATTAATTGTCAGTTCCATGCTTGCTGTCTTCTAAGTTATCCTTTTATCCTACTCTCAAGAACGTAAGCGAATAACTTCGCGGCGAAAGGACTTTTAATATCTTTGCGCTCAAAAACACTCCAAGCCAGCTGTAACAGCGTCTCCGATAAACCGGCTATACAGAATGCGGCATTACTTTCTTCCTCTGTACGGTCTTTATCTGCCGCGAATAGCACCGCGGCTCGTTTGTCTTTGTTTTGGTCTTGCCATGCTTTAAGCTTGTCAACTAAGGTTTCGAGGGTCTCTTCCGAGTCTTTGCTTTTTGCGCACTCGAACGCACCGGGAAACATCTTCTTAATCTGCTCTTTCTGTTCTGTAGAGGCTGCTTCGTAAGCAGTCTTGATTTTTTCTACGTCAATCTTCATTTTTTCTTTTTTTGTTTATTGGTTAATAATTTGTGAGGGAAAAGGAGGTGTCGAACCTCCGTTCTGCGAGAATACCTGTGTGCGCGTGTCTGTGTTCAACCGTTCCGAAGCATTTAATTCCTCTTATCGTTTCCACGCGTGATGGTAGATGCGGCATTATCCTTGCCCCTGCCGCGAGGTTTTCCCGTAATCCCCGCGAACCTCACGGCGGGCGGGGTAAAAAAATAAACAGTATGAAATTATGAAATAAAACAAAATAATTATCAACCTGCGCAGCCGCCGCTGCGTTAGTGCGTCCTATGTCATTTCAGGTAGGCAAGCACCGCCCTCTTGGGTATGCGAAGCCTGTTGCCGGCTTTCACGCTCGGAAAGTCGCCGTGCCTGACATGGCGGCGTATGGTGTCAACGCCGCATCCGAGGATTTTAGCCGCCTCCCTCGCGCTGAGGTATTCAACATCTTTCTCGCTTCCTTTCCGCCTGTCAGCCTTCCACAGGCGGTATATCTCAAGGGCGAGGCTCTTTATCTCGTGGCTTGTAAGACCGTTCATGGCAGCGGGAACAAATAGTCTATCAACAGGCAGCTCAGTCCGACGGCGGAGAAGAAGAGCAGAATAAGAACAACGTCGCCGTTGCTCACCCTCTCGCGGAGAAGCCACGTGTGGACGGCGTTGTCCGCATTCATCCACCTTTTTACGCGCCCAATCATAGCGACGCCTCCTTGCTCTCCCTTGCACCGAGGTTGGTTATGTACATCACACCTTTCTTCTCGTCCCATTTGCACGAATATCTCACGCCGTCAAGCCTTCCTGCGTAATACGCCACGTTCTTTTTGTTGTGGTAGTCGCGGAATGTGCTGCATCCCACTTCGGCTGTAACCCCTTGGGGGATTGTCCTCATCCATTGCGACATCTTCATCTTTCCCTTGCTGTTGTACTCTGTCATCTGTTCCATTGTCTCTTTTTTTTAAGTTAATTTGTCAGTCTTTCGGATTATTCCTACTTTTGCAGACTGTTACAAGTTGGTTTAACGTGTTATACTTTATATGTTGTTATTTGAATGTTATCAGATTACTTGAACTAACCAGAGGTAGGCTCAAGAGCTCTGGGGAGACAAGCCGCCCAAAAGATATACCGTCGGAGTATTCTTTTTTCGCGGCTCGACTTGAATGGATTTTACCTTCACTAACCGTCGGTGAGTGTCCGTCGCCCATAAGTCGGCTGCACCTCAACGCGCTTGGTGGCAGCTTGCACATTTTCAGAGGTCGCGCCTCATTTTGCAGGTCGTGGGGATATGTGCCATTGCGCCTTTCCCTGCCGGATAACCTGCGGCCCCGTAGTGCCGGCTTTGTTTTACTTCCTTAACGTGCAGCCCTACCGTACAATGCTTTTGCCGTCAGCTGCCCTCGGAAGGCGGGTCTGCCACCGTGCGTGGCAACGTCTTGTCAATGCAAAGAAACCCGCGAGAGCTGGCGTATTAGCTCATGCGGGTTTCATCAAATCATATAGAAATATGAAAGATTTCGTCTTAAAGTCCACGAATACGCCTCAATCGCACTGCAAACTTACATAAAAATAATTAGAAAAGCAAGGTGTAACAAGGAATATTTCGCGAAATATATTAGAAATAAACGTAATTGCAAGAGTATGAATGAAATAGACGTAAAAAAAATCAGAGAGAAATTAGAATGCACGCAAGAAACACTTGCCGAAAAATTAGGAGTGTCAATACGGACTGTGCAAAATTGGGAAAACGGAAAAGTTGTTCCCTCCACGAAACTTATACTATTGCGTAATATAATACAAAATATAGATATGGAGAAAAACATGAAAGAGCGTGTACGCGACTTTATTAATTACAAGGGCATATCTGTGTCAAGGTTTGAACTGATGTGCCAATTAGGTAATGGTGCGATTTCCAAAATGGGAACTAACACACGTCAGTCAACCATAGATAGAATATCCAAGGCTTTCCCCGAATTGAACACGGTGTGGCTTCGCACAGGTCAGGGCGAGATGCTGAACCCAATCCAACAGGGCGGCATACACTCCGTAGCCTCCGCCCCCCACGCCATATCGGCGGTGAACAGTACGGTGAACGCGCAGGGTGCGTCATGCACGCCCCACGCGCCCGCGAATGAGGTTTGCATAGTCCCCGAGGAGATTTCGGAACTCCCCGACACCGACGTTTACGAGCTTGTGAAGGGCGGCGGGCTGAACGGGGCGGAACGCCTCAACGCCGTGGGGCGGCACATAAGGATAGATATGTACTGGCGCGTGCGTGAGGATGCCATGATGCCGAGGTTCATGCGCGGCGACATTCTCGCCCTTGCGGCTCTGCCCGAGGGGGCGATGTTCCCCAACGGCTCGCCTATGGTGGTTGACACGCGCCCCTTCGGCTTCGTGTTCCGCCGCGTGTACGATGCGGGGGACGCGCTCGACTGCCGTGTGGCGAACGCGGAAAGCGGCTATGCCGACACCGTGATGCAGAAGTCGCAGGTGATACGCCTCTACCGCGTGGTGGGGATGGTGAGGCTCGGGCAATGAGGCTCGGGCATCCTCGGGCATAAATATGCACGTTTTTGCATATTATTCTCTCCGTGTTCTACCGTGCCGTAAATGGAAATATTCAAATAATTGTGCGTGAACAGGTTGAAAGACGGTGTTCAAGTCCCGCCGAGGTCACCAAGATATTCGGTATAACACACTGAAAATCATATAGATAAATACGAAACAAAGAAAAATCGCCACTGCTCCGCCACAGCGCAAACAGGCGTTTTGCGGACAGTTGCGGACGTTCGGTTTCTACTGTACATCTACCTTGTTCTACCGTCTGTTCTACCTTTTTCCGCACGCAGGTACAACTTTATAAAAACAAACAATGATGAAAAGACAGGTTTTTGCCGCAGAGGCTGCGGAGGTTTCGGTGAGGGTCGTGTACGACCGCAAGAAGACCGCGACGGCTGTAACGCCCGCGCTCGTGCAGGTGGAGCTGCGCACGGGCAGGGTGAAGAAGTACTTCACCACAGGTGTGAGGGTTTACCCGAGGCAGTGGGACGCGCCGGCAGCGCAGGTGCGCGGCTCGTTGCAGGATGACTTTCTCAATGAGAAAATAAAGGGGACGGTGAATGCCGTTCTCGAAGCCGTGGAGCGCGTGAGGCGCACAGGCAGTACGGTAACGCCCGAAAGGGTGTCGGACGCGCTCAAAAGGGCGCAGGGCGGCTCGCAGGACAGTTTCATCGACTATGTGATTGAGAAGGCGCGCCGCCCGACAATACAGGAAAGCACGCGCCGTTCGCAGATGAAACTCGTGGGTAGCCTCCGCCGTTTCGGGCGGATAACCTCTTTCGCCGACCTCACGAGGGAGGCGGTGAAGGGGTATGACGAGTTCCTGCACACGCAGGGGTACGTGCAGACGACGGTGTACTCTTACCACAAGTTCCTCAAGGTGTACGCGAATTTCGCCGAGGCGGACGGTCTCATAAGGGAGAACCCATACCGCTTCCTGCATTTCGACAGGGGGCGTTCCGCGCTCCGCAAGTACCTCACGGAGGAGGAGCTTGACAGGATAAGGGGGTGCGAAGTCCCCGACGGCTCGATTGCCAACGTGCGCGACTTGTTCCTGTTGCAGTGCTACACGGGGCTTTCGTACTCCGACCTCGCAAAGACTGACTTCACGCGCATGGAGAGGCACGGAGGGCGGTATGTCCTCCGCGACAAAAGGGAAAAGACTGACACTGGCTATTACATAGTGATTATTGCCCCCGCGCTGGAGATACTGAAAAGGCACTCCTTCCGCATCCGCGTGATGACCAACCAGCAGTACAACCTGCGTCTGAAAGTGCTTGCCTCGTATGCGGGAATAGACAGGCGGCTGACATCGCACATGGCGCGGCACACGTTCGCGGTGTCGTGCCTCCGTGCGGGCGTGCCGATTGAGAGCCTGTCGCGTATGCTGGGGCATACGGACGTGCAGACCACGCAGATTTACGCCAAGGTGCTTGACGTGAGCGTGGAGAGCGGCTTTGACAGGCTGGAGAGGTCAGTCCGCAAAGACTGACAAAAGGAAAAGCCCGCCGTGAGGTGCGCGGGCTTCTGCAAAACAAATATGTACAATGAAAAAAGTAGTGCAGCGTCAGAATGGCAGCGCGTCTTCGGGTGCGGAGGAGGCGAAGGGGTCAGGTTGCGCCTGTTGCCGCGCCGCTTGCGGACGCTGCTGCCATTGTTGCTGTTGTGTTTGCTGTTGTTGGGGGGCGGAGTACCCTGCGACCGCCGGCTGCTCCTTGGGGGCGGATAACAGGCGGAGGTCGGTCATCCACACCTCCGTAACGTACCTTTTAATTCCGTCCTTTTCATATTCCCGCGTGCGCAGCTCGCCCTCCACATACAGGCGGTCGCCCTTATGCACGTATTGCCGCACCACTCCCGCGAGGCTTCCCGAAGCGGTGATATTGTGCCATTCCGTCCGTTCGGGGACTTGCGTGCCGTCCCTTTTCGTGTATCCTTTTTTTGTGGTGGCGAGGGTGATGTTCGCGACTTCCCCGCCGCCGTCGAATGTCCTGCTCCGTGGGTCTCCGCCCACATTGCCGAGCAGCGTTACCTTGTTTATTCCGTCCATGTCATAATTTTTTGTGTTACATTGCGTTTTTGTATGTCAGGCACGAGCCGTTGACGGCATCTGCGTACACCCTTCCGTCGCACATCCTTTTCTGCAAGACTGCGAACGCCCTGCCTGTGCGGCTGTCTGCGGGTATATCCTTTGTAACCCCCTCGGGCGCACCGCCCCTGAACGACAGTTCCGCGCACAGTGAGCGGAGTTCCCTGTGTATTTTGTCAAGGCAGTAGCGTTGCGGCATTGCCTGTCTCTTTTCGTGCATGAGGGCGTTTGTGTGCCTGTACACCTCCACACTGAAGCCCGCGATGAACTTGGCGCATTCCGCGTCCGCGAAAATGCGCGAGTGTTTCAATCCCATGTCGTCAATCTCCTGTTTCATGGAAACGCGGAAGATGTCAGCGTCCCTCCTCACTTCCCCATTGAAGCGGTCGCACGCCTCTGCGATGAAGTCTCCGTTGGAGGGGTTGCGCCATGTGGCGGCGCGCCATTCCGTCGCCGCGTAATTCCCCGCCATTGTGCGCAGTGCCTTTATCCTTTTCTTAATTGTGTGCCTGTACAGTTCGGGGACGGCGCGTATCTCCGCCTCCAGCTCGCAGACGAGGGAGGTTACAAGGTCGTTGGCGAATACCACTCGCCACATACACCAAGAGACGAACAAGTCCTTTTTATCTTTTTCCATTTCTTCAAAGTTACGAAAAAAAGGGGACACGGCAAAGACCGCATCCCCAGGCTTTTTCGGGACAAAGTTTTTAAATTATCCTTTTATCGAGTTCGCTATCCTTGCGTTCTCCTCGATGCTTTGCAGCTTGGAGTTGGCATCCTCAAGCACGGCGCGGAATCTCGCGTATTCCGGCAGCGCGATTTTCGACAGAGGCACAAGGCGGTAATGCGCGTGCATCCCCCAAAAATCAAGGGGGGGTATCTCGCCCTCCTGCGACCTTGCCTCCTCCTTTGTGAGGCACGTCTCGATGTTGTACTTGATTGTGGTCGCGAGGTCTGCCAGCAGGTTGTCTTCGGGAGGGTCGCAGGACAGCAGCTCCTTGTCGTCGTTCGCCAGCATCCATATCGCGTCCGCCATTGTGTATTTCCCCTTCTTCCATATCAGGGGCTTGTCAGTGTCGCTGTCATACGCGAAGATGAGGACGGGTTCGGCGTCCTTCCTGCCCTCCCACTTTTCCGTGATGCCGAAGAGTTCCCTCCTGCGGAGGATTACCGTCAGTTCCTTCATGCTGCCTTTTATTGAGTACAGGCAGTTGAAAAACATTATTGCGAGTACTATCCACACAATGTTTCCCAAAACCACTAATAGGATTATCTCTTTTTCCATTTTTGTTTGTTTTTTATGTTATTATCATGTCCCGAAAAAGTCTCCGAGTTTCCAGTCGTCTATGAGTGTCTTGCGGAAGTCCGCCGTGTTGACGAGCCTCCATTTCTGGCTCTCGCCCGCGATTTTTTTCATGCGGCGGTATGTCCCGCGCATTCCGTGCTTGCGGAAGTGGGGTTCAAGCATGACCGTTATGTCGTATGAGTTCAGTGCGTCGAACTCCACGCCGTTTTGCAGGAAAGTCTTTGCCGCGCCGAGGCTTGCGGGGAAGCCGTGTCCGTCCTTCAGGTCGTCAAGGTCGTACCGCCTGTTGCAGCTGTACGGCGTGTCCTGCGTGCGCCTTATCAGCACAGCCTCCTCTTTTCCGTTTTCGCCGCGCTCGATTATCTCCGCGCTGTCAAATTCTGTTTCCATTTGCTGTTTTAGAAAAATTAGTCAAAATATTCCATTATGCTGTCCGACAGTTCGCGCATGGGGCAGCAGATGTACCTCTTTGCCGTCATTTCCACGCTGGAGTGTCCCATCATCCGCGAAATGCTGTACAGGTCGCATCCGCGAAGATACAGGTTTGTCGCGAAACTGCGCCGCCCCGTGTGCGAGGTTACGAGTTTCCATTTCTCGTCCGTTATCTCGTTCCCTGCACGGAATGCGTGTACGGTGGCGTTAATCCCCACACGGCGGCACATCGCCCGCAGCGTGTCGTTGAACGTTACCGTGCTGACGGTCTGCAAGTCCCTGTTTTCCGCGAGGATTGGCATGAGTATCGGCTTGCACGGTATCGATGCGCGTGTGTGCGTCTTTTGCGAAATGTAGGTGATGTTCCTGCCGTCAAGGTTGGTCAGGTCGAGGCGTTCCGCGTCAGAAAACCTCGCGCCGGTGTAGCATTCAATAAGGAAACGCCCGCGCACGGACTTCTCCACAGGCGTTCGCGGCACATAGTCCGCCAGCTTTTCCAGCTCCGCGTCCGTGAGCCACACGTTCACCACCGTCTCGCCCCTTACCGTCAGAATTTTCTTCCATTCTTTTGGAAGGTCAACCTCATCGGCGTAAGCGTTGAGGACGGACTTTATCTTAGCGCAATACTGCCTGACCGAGTTCTGCGCCAGCGTCTCCCCCATGTGCGAGATGAAAAGCGAGAGGTTGAGGCGCGAGAGGTTGCCCCATGACATTGGCTTGTCCGTCGCCTCGCGGAAATAGTCAAGTACTATGCCGCATTTCGGGTATTTCGCAAGGAATGCCGCCTTAAATGTCTCCATGCCCGTTGTCCTTGTCTTTTTCCTTGTCTTTTTCCTTGTCTTTTTTCGCAATGCGCCGCAGGTTGTCTGATATGTTTGCGAGCGTCCCTGTGAACGCCCACACTAACGCCCCGCCTATGACAGAGGCTATTATGACAACCGCCCCCTCATCGTCGTGGTGGCAGCCGAATACTAATCCTCCGAAAATGGCGACAAACGCTATTACGCTTCCGCATATTCGCAAGAGATTTTCTTCATAGTTTTTGTAGTTATCTCCGTCCTTTTTCATTTCCTCCGTCCTTTATATCACACGAAACCCATGCGGGGTACCACATCGCGTCCCGCGCCCAAACGCGGATGTCCAGCGTCTCCGCCTTGTAGTGCCAGTAAACCTTGACCATTCTTGCAAGTTCCAGAGCTTCGTCTCCGTCAAGGAACGAGAGCGTACCCAGCAAGTCCGAGCGGCCTTCTTCATCCAGCTCGCCGGGTGTGTCGTCCAAATAGTCCTCCACCTCCGACAGCATGAACTTGTTGGCGTTGTATTTGCTCCAGTCCACAATAACGGAGTTCAGCGCAGCCGTGATGACAAGCAGTTGCGGCTCTTCCACTTGCTGAATGGCTCTTGCCCGCGCCTCGGTGTCGCACACAGCCACATCATGGTGTTCAGACGCGAGCCATTCGCCGATTTCCTGCATTGCCTTTGCAACTGTCATCACGTCTTTTTTTACGTCTTTCATTTCCACATTTTGCGTTTCGTTGAAAAGCCCTTCGCGGAACGACACCTTTATTCCGCGTTCTTTGTCCTCCACCGTCCACATGAAATCGGGGAGGGGTGTCAGTTTGAATTTGTCCATAAAATTTGCTAATTTACAATTTGTCAATTTTTAGGCATTAGCTTAACGATTTCAGATGAGGTGTAATAAGCCGCCATTTTGCCGAAAAATTTTTCTATTTTTCTGCGTTGACCATCATTTCTTTTTCCTTGTTAATTTATCCTCAATCCAGACTGCCGCAATGAGTACGGCAAACCAGATGGCGTGGAGGAGCAGCCACACTTTCCACCCCCACAGGCAGAAAGCGGCTATTTCCAAAAACACAAAGGCTATCATAATTTATCCTCCAGTTCAAAGGCGTTCTTCAACGCCAGTTTTGCCGTTTTCGATGTCTCCGCGTCCTTTTTCAGGGCTTCCAAAGCGTTTTTCGCGTGCATTTCGTCGCGCCTGTACGCTTTCAGAAATGCGTCATAAAGCTCGTCCCTGTCAAGGGCAATCGTCTCCAAGTCTGTGAATGTGTACTTTGTCTCGCCGACCCAAAATGTGCCATATTGGTAGTCTTCCTGGCTTTTCTCGTAAACGATATGTCCGCAGTCATCAACCGTGTTACCGTCCTCGTCATCGAAAAGGTAATCACTCTCCCAACGGCACAGGCTGTCGTCCACAGTCAACACACCGAAGTCGCGCAGGTCTATGCAACCCTTTGGGTTGTTCTCTCTTGTTGCTTTTTCCTGCACAAATAGCAGGATGTCGTTTCTTTTTTCCATTGTCTTTTGTTTTGCGTTTGAAATATAAAACTTTTTTTTCTGTCATGCGCCCGAAGCGGATTTTCTTCAAATTCGGACGCACGGAAAGGAGTTTTTATGCTGTTTTCAATGTTCCTTTGCTTTTTTTTGTCCCGCGAGACTTAATCCATTAAGTCCATGACTTCACAGCCGAGCACATCGGCAAGTCGTCGCAGTGTGCCGATAGTCGGGTTACCGTTCCTGATAATGTCAATTAGCGACGGAAGACTGATGCCCATAGCCTTGGCTATTGCCGTCTTGGTCATTCCCGAGTTGGCAATGCGTGTCTCTATGTTATCGGAATGCACGGATTGTACATTACTGATGCGGTATATCGGATTGGTCAGTCTGCTGTCAACTTCCGTATATGCGTTGTTGTCATCGTCCACCCATACGGCTAAGCCGTAGCTACTCGCGGGGTGCTCGGTAGTGGCATGGACACTGACGCTCACACCTGTCATAGTATTAGTTAATATTGCAGTCTTCATAATTCTGTAATTCCTGCGTTAATCTTGGATTGCTCGTGGTATTCTGATAATATCGAATCAGAGACATTACATAGGAGTGTGCCCCTGCGAATTATTTTAAACATATAATTCGGCTCGACATAGACCTCACTCCAATAGAAGAACTTGCCTTCTGCGTACCACTTGTTAATAGTGCATGACTCTACGCCGAAGATACGCCCCCGCTCATTAGTCAGCATGTGCGTTATGTATCCGCGATTGTTGATTACTTCTTTGATTCCTGTCAGAATTTTGTTTTTTGTCTTCATTCGTTTTTTTTTTTTAATTCGGGGGGGGGTAAAGATATAATTTTATTCGGATATAACCTAATTATATTCGGTTTTAGAACTCCCTGTATTCACTGTATCTTACGCATAATCCACCAAAAAGTCGTATATGTCGCACATTGCGTCCCAGCATCTCTTTGTGTCGTCCAATACTGCACGCAGGTTGTAAGGCGCACCGCGTCTGCCGTGTCCCTCTTCGTCCAGCCATATATACGTTTCCCGACTTTCGTCAAAATCATCACAATAGATGTCAAGGTTTCTGATAAACCCGATGAATGTGTCTTTTGCGTTCCTGTTTTCCGGAAATGGGATTGCAGCCCAGAAATCCCGACCGCAGGGGGAACGGTAGTTCAGCTCAACGCAATCTTCCTCTATTAGATAGCCGTAATCTCCATGTTCACGCACGAACTTGTCGAGTAGTCCTGTTATCATTGCCGTTTTCATCACTCTTTCGCTTTTCTGTATATGTCTTTTTTATTTCTGATTACAAGAGATTCGGTAATTTCACATAGTGCTTCAACGTGAACATGGCATTCGGGGTGAGTTGTCGCTGCCAAGCCTTGTTAGTTGGCGACCACTTAAAGCCGTTCTTTTTGAGCATCGTTCTTGTTTCGGCATCGGGCATATCGTCAAAGAACACCCGTATGCGCTCATCAGAGTTGCATACAGCGACTTTTCCGCCATCAAAGGTAAATTCTTTGTCGTCAGAGATAGCCATTGCCGTATGGCGTTTAATCGCCTGCTCCGTAGCCTTGATTTTGGCAAGGTTATTGGAGAGTTGGCAAGACTGAAAGCCTTTCTTGCAGAACGAATATTGAGGTTCTGCCATTACCTCATTGATGGTGCGAGCCGATAGACCGAGTGCTTCCAGTTCTTCATGCTGCTCAATCTCGGATAGTTTGGCGTTGCGGACTATCTTGTTTACGGCTTTCATCTTCTCCTGCAACTCGGTAAGCGTATCGAGTTTGTTCTGCAAGCGTTCAACTTCTGCCCAGCCGACCAGACGCTGCTGTCTGTTCACTCGCTTCACGACCTTTTTACGCCAAGTCTCAAAACGCTCACGTGCCGAACGCTCGTAATCATTCATCTTCTGATGTCTGCGGTTGTTGAAGTTTCCTGCTCCCGTTATCATCACAGAGAAGGTACGGCTCATAGCGTGCAGCCACTCGCTATACTTAGCGATGTAGCGTTTCTCGTACTCGTCTTGAAGTTCATCGGGAATTTGAGCCAAGAATGCGGACAGACCGCTTTCAAGTTCTTGCAAGAGATGTGCGCCCATGCGCTCCGGGTTCATGCTGATACCCTGCCCTGCACGTTCTGCAAGGTCTTTTACTGCCAATACTGATTGTCTCATTGTTATTGTGATTTGTGCAGGGCCGAAGCCCTGCGGTTAAACTTATTTCTGTTTACGTATTTCACATTCACGTCCGCTCTTTGCGCCAAGGGCTTTGGTTACAAAAAAACGGTGTTCCCCGGATAAGCGTAGCCGTTAGCCTCCACCAACTCATCATCCACAGACGCTAACCCCATAAGCAATGCCGTGCCTTTCTCCGATTTTGCAACAAGTTTCATGTCGTATTTCGTGTACAGCAGTTCGCTTGTGCCCAATTGCTTCATCGCACGAAGCATAAGATTTAATCTGTTTGCTTTGAAAACCTCTACCGTACCGTCAGGGAAACGCAAAGATATATAGGCGCGCTTATTTGCTCTCAGAACTCCCGCAACGAACTTACGCAAGTCTTCTACGTCAATGTTTGAGGATTTGGTCTCCTTTGCCGGGGGAATGGCTTTTTGCCAATCGGGAAACTTACTCTCCGATACAGTTCCGTCCTTTCCTATGACTTTTCCTTTCAGCTTCGGGTCGAAGTCGTCTTTGTTCGCTGCCAAAATTCTAGCGTCCGTTGCAACGGCAAAACCGCTATTGTCGTGGTAAACGCCCCCGAGCCTTTCTGCGTATGGGAAATTCTTTGGAGCGGTATAATCGGTAATGCGGAACGTACCGCCCACACGCTTCACGAGCTCGACATACTGATTTTCCAACATCCAATCATGCAGGCTGACATCACCACGGGTTCCCACTCGATGCAGCCATTCATTCTCTAACACAGGAGACGCTTTCACTTTACTGCGTAACTTTGACAGCTCCCTGCTTGTCAGCCCCTGCACAAGTTGTTCCGCCTTTTCATCGCCTTTGCTCAAAGCCTCCAATACGGCGTCAATCTTGGCATCGTCTACTCCGTTTTCCTCTTTGGATTTCGACTTAGCCTTGGCTTCTTCCTTAGCTTTCAGCCGGTCAATTTCGGACTGCACGATTTTCTTATCCGCTCCGGGATAATCCTTGATTTCTTCGAGGTGCTTAATCTGCGCTTCGGTATCCTTTCCGCCGCATTCAACATCGCCGAACGCGGTTACACATTCGATACGGTGCAGCGTAATTCTTTTTGTTCCCATATTCTTGTATGTTTAAAGTGTCAATAACCAAATTTCGGCGAGTTTCTCCGCGCCGTCATAGTTCAGCCTTGTTACATTCATGTAACGGTTGTTTCTTATTTGTCGGTTATTCTGAAATCCACGCCGTCTTCAATGTGGTTTTTGCAGTATGCGGCAAAATACTCGTCGCATCTCACCTTCAACGACCGCACTCCAAATACGTGGGTGTCGTTGAGTACGTGAAAATGCCCTTTCATGCAGGGCTTCATTACATACTTGTAGTCGCGGTTTGCGACACTTACTTCAGCATAAATAATTTTCTCCATGTTTGTCCTGGTTTGAAATTTGTTCTTGTGCCTCCGCATTTTCATGTGCGGAGGCGTGAAAGGTTTCAGCGTGCGAACACGTAGCCGTCCGCAAACACGTAATCATTCATGAAAAGGTCGCGGGCGAGTGCGCTGTAGTCGAAGTACATTTTTATGTTTTCCGGGATGTTCATTGTTTCATCCGCGATTTCTTCAGAAAATTCCTCCTCCGAGGAATATTCTGAAGACGTAGCTGTCGCGGAATAGTTCAACAAGGTTTTTGTCTCCGTATGTGTCGTCTTCTATCAGCGCGTATTCCGCCCATTCCGCGAAAGCGTCATGCTCGCTTTCGTCAAGTTCGTTCATCACGTCCCAGAAACACGGCGCAATGCGCGTCTCGCTTATGAACGGCGCGGGAATGTTTTGCCAGTCCTCAAAAAAGAGTTCGGGGTGTTTTTCGTCCGCGTGCAGTTCCCTGCAAGCGTCAAGAAACTCCTCTGCGTTTTTGTAGTCTGAAAGTTTCATCCACTTTCCGTTCTGTTTTCCCTCTGCGTATTTTTTTACAGTGTCGCAGTACACTTCAGCTTCTAAAAAGTTCATAGTGAATTTTGCTTTAATTGGTTGATAATAGTGTTTCCGGAAAACCGCAAAAGCGGAAATTCGGAAACCGAAAGGGATTTTTCGGGGGCCGAAAAGCGGAAAAACGGAAAACGCCGCCCCGCGAAAATCATTCGCAAGAGTCGTGCTGCGTCCTGTATTCCTCGTATTCGTCAGTGCCTGAAAGCACGTCGTTGAAGTAGTCGCTGTTGTCATTCTCCACAAGGGAAATGACATCTTCAGCAGCTTCCGCCCTCTCTTGCGCCTTTTTTGTCATCTTCAAGTAATGCGCTTTGCAAGTTTCGGTTTTTTTCATGTCATACGCGCCCTGTAGGCACGCGCCTAACACGAAAAACGTTACAGAAGCCGCCGCAACGGCGTAAAATGTGTCTGAAAGTCTTGTTTTTGTTGTTTCCATTGTCCTTTTTTCTTTTATAGTCTGTAAAATGGTTGAAAAAAGTACCCCTGCACGCTGTAACACGTGCAGGGGCTTACACAAATGAAAACAGGCGGGAATTGCTTCCCACCGTTTGGGTGTTTCAATACTGCAAAATTACTTTGTTAGTTTGTTCCTGCAAAATTTTCAGCGATGAAATTTGCGAAAAATTCACGTTAAGCGTGTGCAGCATTGTGTCAAAGGGGCATTTTGCCGCCTCTGTGTAGCATTTCACGAGCTTTGCAAGCCCTCTGTAGTCCATGCGCGTTATTGAATACGCGCCGTTTCTTGTCTTTGTGATTGCCTTGTATGTCTCCATGATTTCATTTTGTTGTTTGGTCAATAGTTGCACGCGGGCGGCTTTTTGCGTCCGTCCGCGCCAAAGTCTCTTAAAATTTCCTTTCGCGCACTCTGTCTTTTATTGTCTTGTCGTCTCTGAGTAGGCGCATTCTTTCCACTAAGCAGGAATTTCGCCCGCCTTGTTAGGTGCGGGTTCAAAAGCTCTTCTCACGGCGCGCCGCCCCTGAAAAAGTTCGGGGGCGTTTTTGCCTGCAAGTAGTTCGGGGGCGTTTCCGCCTGTAACGTCTTGCGCGGCAAATGTGCCGTTATGTGTTTTTTTACGCGGTTTTGGTACTTCCGCGCTGCACGCCCTTCACCCCCTCAACCATAACGGGGGCTTGCACCTGCGAACGTGCGTGCAGGTGTTCACGCGGTCAAAGCGGCCGCGTGAATGTCAAAAAATGAATAATGGGAATAACGGAGGCTTGTTTGTGTCGCTTGCATAACCTCGCAAGCTCAAAACCTTATCCGTAACGCCTTGCATTTTGCAAATGCGTGCATGGCGGGGTTTTTCTCGTCCCCTGTATGTCTTTTGTGCCGTTGCAGGAATCGAACCTGCCACGCCTGTTAAGTGCGTGCCGTAAACGGCGTAAAAAAGCCCGGCAAATTCCGGGCTTAATCGTTGTTGGTTGTCTGGTGCGTTATTTCCGCAACCTGCGAATAGCTTCTGCGTTAATTTTGAAATTTCCGCATGGCATTTCCATTTGCGGATATTGCAAAAGCGTGTCTGCTACCGGCTGCGGAAGTTCCCGCACGGCGTTAATAAATGCCCTAATCTCTGTAATGCGTTGCACGCGTTGCACGCGCTGTTCCTCTAATTCTTCGAGCTTGTCTATTAACGTGCGTGCATTAAGGGCGGCGGAACGGAAACCTGCCAGAGTGTTTGCTTTCGTCCTTACAAGTTCCCCGCGTTCCTTGTTGACTGTACAGATTACACGAAAACCGCGTGTTTCGCGTTGCACGAGTTCTGAAGAAATTACACGCTGTAGTTTTGTACGCGTTTCCGCGTCCGTGGTTACCGCGTTTGCCGTCTTCTTCAGACAATGAAGGAAAATTCCGCGTTGAAGTTCAGGCTGCACGCGTTCCCAGATTGCGCCGGCTTTTGCATATGCTTCCGCGCATGCGGAGGCGTAAAGGCTGCGGGGATTGTTATCCTTGCGTCCGAGGCTCTCCATTATTGCGGCGTGTACTGCCTGGTTGTTTAATCCTTGTGCAACGCGTGTGCCCTGTACTTCCTTAATTCTTGCCGTGCTCGTTTCCACGGCTATAAGTTTGTTCGTTTTCATTTGTGTATTTTTTTTTGAAAACATTGCGGGCGTTCCGCGCCCGTGCGGTACGGTCTTTCTTAACCGCAAGACAAAGATACAAAAAAAGAACTAACTAACAAAGAAAAAGCAAGAAAAAAGCGTTAATTAATGCAAGAAAAACACCTTTCTTCTGTTAATCTTTGTACATCCGTATTGCGTTGATTATCAATGCAATAATAAAAATAAACACCGTTTGCTTAAAATGTCCGAAATTATTCTTATGTTTGCATAAAAATAAATTATCCATGAAGTTTTCAAAGTATGTGCAAAACTGCATAAATATTCATCATCTCACACCGCAAGTCGTGGCGTTTGCACACCTTGTCGCACTGTGCAATTTTTCCGAGCAAGACGCGGCAGTTATCGCGTTTCCCTCGTGTCTCACACTTTCTTCAACAGCTGTGAATAACTTTTGCATAAACTTGCATAAACAGGCACCAGGTATTCAGATTCTCGTTGAAAGTCTGAAGCAAGAAAAATGCAATAAAATGGAAGAATATAC
>ERZ1034992.92-NODE-92-length-58816-cov-5.816766_pt1 | contig 58816 bp, 60 predicted proteins | sample MGYA00520695_ERZ1034992 | MGnify/ENA primary metagenome ERZ1034992 (study PRJEB33766, sample SAMN09781778) | gut metagenome | biome: gut microbiome | host: Homo sapiens | place: Madagascar | study: EMG produced TPA metagenomics assembly of the PRJNA485056 data set...
CTCTCCGAAAGCTTGGTTTTATCGGGAATTTTAAAAAGAAAATAAGGAATACTGTTGCTTCAACATAGGAAAGTGTGGATTTATGGCTTTGATGCTGGGTATCGAAAGCAGCTGCGATGAAACGGCTGTCGCTGTGGTGGAAAACGGGAAAAAAGTGCTGTCCAATGCCGTGTCATCCCAGATGGCAAAACACGCTGTGTATGGCGGCGTTGTGCCGGAACTCGCGGCGCGGGAACATCTTACCGCAATTGAAAAAGTCTGTGAAGAAGCCCTGAACACGGCAGGTGTAACCATGAAAGACATTGATGCCGTCGGGGTAACTCATGCACCGGGACTGGTCCCCGCCCTGCTGGTCGGTCTGAACTTTGCCAAAGGATTGTCTGTCGCCCACCGCAAACCGCTGATCGGCATCAATCATTTCCTCGCCCACATTTACGGTGCTTTTGTCGATTCCGAGGAAGAGCTGTTTGAGAATCCCGAACTTTATCCCATGACTGCTCTGGTCGTTTCCGGTGGACATACTTCCATTGTCATCATTGATTCCGACGGCAAGGCGAAAGTGGTCGGCTACACCATTGACGATGCAGCGGGAGAAGCGCTGGACAAAGGCGCAAAACTGCTGAATCTGGGGTATCCCGGCGGACCCGTGATCGAACGTCTTGCCAAAGGCGGCGATCCGCAGAAGTATCATTTCCCCCGTTCGCTCACCGGCGGCGCGGGGAAAGCGACTCCGCCCGAACACCGCTTCAATTTCAGTTTCAGCGGTCTGAAAACCGCCCTGCTGTACCATGCCGGAAAACTGTCCCCGGACGGTTCGGCGGCGCATCTGGAAGGACAGCTGCTCACGGACACGCTGGCGTCTTACCAGGAAGCTGTGGTGGATGTGCTTTGCACCAAGGCATTTGACGCTGCGCGTTATTATCATGCGAAAACGGTTCTGCTGGCGGGCGGCGTCGCCTGCAATTCCGTGCTGCGCGAGCGTTTTGTCACGACTGCGCCGAAGGGCTGCCGTCCCATCATGGCTCCCAAAAAATACTGCACGGACAATGCCGCGATGGTTGCCGGTCTGACCTGGCATTATTACAATGCCGGACATTTCAGCGATCTTTCGCTGGATACGTTTGCCCGCCTGCCGCATGTTACGGAAGTGCCGTTCCACGGGAGAAATTGAGTCATGACCGGGACGAATCTGTTTGCCGCCTTTGATCTGGACGGTACGCTTGCCGACACGATTCTGGATATAGCCAACAGTGTCAATCTGACCCGACGGGATTACGGGCTGGGACCTCTTGCGGCGGAGCTGGTGGTTTCGTATGTGGGCGACGGCGCGCGCAAACTGCTGGAACGCGCGTTCGCGGATCATCCGATCAATGTGGACGAAGGACTGGAGCATATGATCCGTCATTATTACGAACATCCGGTGGTGGATACTGCGCTGTATCCGGGGGTGGCGGAAGGTCTTGCCGCCTTGAAGAACGCCGGCTGGAAACTGGCGGTCGTTACCAATAAACCCGGTATCGTGGCGCGGGAAATTCTGCGCCGTCTGGGGGTTGCCGGATTTCTGGATGAAATCATCGGCGGGAATGACGGCTATCCGCTGAAACCGGATCCGGCAGTCCTGCTGTTTCTGATGGAAAAATACCATGCCGTTCCCGAAAAATCCTGGATGCTGGGCGACAACCACACCGATATGAATTCCGCGGTCAATGCCGGCATGAACGGCGCCTTTGCCGCGTGGGGATTCGGTTCCATGGGAAATGCCGCGGCAGCGCTGAAAGTGGATTCTTTTGCCCGGTTCACCCGGCATCTTCTGGAGGAACAGGCATGAAGAGACTGCCTGAAATTCTGGAGCGGGAACGTGGTTCCCTGCGTAAAATTTCGGATTTTATCCATGAACATCCCGAACTGGGATTTGAGGAATTTCAGGCTTGCGCTCTGCTGAAAAAGTATCTGACGGAACAGGGATTTGTCATCCGGGAAAATCCGGGCGGAGTGGAAACTGCCGTCATCGGATATTATGCTTCCCCGAACGCGGATGACTCTGTGCCGCTGTTCGGATTCATCGGAGAATATGACGCTTTGACAGGACTGGGACATGGCTGCGGACACAATCTGATTGCGGTGTCCGCACTGGCGGCGGTTCTGGCGGCACGGGAACTGCAGACCGAATCTGGCGTCCCGTTCCGGATCTGTTATCTGGGAACTCCGGCGGAAGAGATTCTGGGCGGCAAAATCCGGATGGCTGCCGGCGGAGCTTTTGACGGCATTTCAGCCGCGGTTGAAGCGCATCCCTGGTATCGGACACTTCCTGACCCCGGCTGGCTGAGTGTAGCCCGCTGCAGGATTGCCTTTCACGGCAAAGCCTCCCATGCGGCAATGGCTCCGGAAGAAGGACGCAATGCGCTGGACGCCGTCTGTGAATTTGTCTGCCGCATCCGGGACTGGCAGAAGGATTTGGGAAAACGGGAACGGGTTCACGGCATTATCACCAGAGGCGGCGACGTTCCGAACATCATTCCGGATTATACCGAGGCGTTTTATTATGTCCGCGCCTCGAATGAACGGGCGATTGCCGGTCTGAAGAAACGTCTTGCCGAACTGGCGGAACTGTCCGCCGGAAACGCCGGCTGCACCTGCGAAATCAAATGGATTTCCGCCTACAAGGGCATGGTTTTCAATACTTCACTGAACGCGGCATTCCGTTCCGTCTGGAAGGAGCTGACCGGAGAAGAGATACCGATGACAGACGGTACGCAGGGCTGCGGTTCTTCCGACACGGGAGACATATCTCACCTGATGCCTTGCGCCCAATATCATTTCGGGGTTACCGGCGGAGAATTCAAACCTCTGCATTCGCCGGAGTTCCGGGATGCCGCATTCACGGATGAGGCTTTCGAACAGTCTTTGATGGTCGGGACGGCAATGGCGGAAGTGGCGGTCCGGTATTTCCGGGAACCGGATTTCCGCCGGGCGGTTCATGAGGACTGGAAAAAACAGCTTGCGGAAAGCTGAAACCGGTTGAAAACCGGAGATTTCGGGTTTATATTGACTGGCATAATGATTGAAAGGAGTCAACATGGATTTGCATTCGTTCTGTTCTGCTATGGGATTCGACGCCGACACGGAGAATCTGCTGTTCCCCTGCTGGGAAAAACTTTGCGCCAATACTGCGGCGGAACTGCCGTTTTTCATGAAACCGGAATTCTACCGGAAATATTATCCGCTGTGTCAGGGCCCGAACGGCGTATTGGAACGCATGGATGAAGTTGCCCGGATCACGGCGTCCGACCCGAACTGTATGCGCTATGCCGCCATGCTTCATTATGGATTGTATCTGGCTGTGCCTCAGATGCCGCTGCAGAAAATGCCCTTGCCGGAAAAGAAATACGGCGATAATGCTGGAATTTTCCAGCTGCTTGCCGCGATGTCTTCCCTGCCGCTGATTGCCGAAACTCAGAAAGCGATGGGACTGCCGGAAAGTCAGCTGGCGGCAACCGCCGAATGGCTTGGCGGCACGATTGCCATTTACGCCGCGGCGCATCACGGAATCCCCGGACATACTCCGCAGCAGTCTGCCTGGCTCCGGCATCATATCGACGGAAAACTGTTCCGTATCGGGCGTCTGGAATATATGCCGGACATCTGGGGCGGTTATATGCCGGCAGTGTACCGCAGCCGCAAAACCGGCGCATTGACTGTACTCAGCCGCGATCAGTGGATGTTCGACAGTGCCGGTCTCCGGCTGCCGGAGTGTACGGAAAAACCGGCGTTCACTTCCCGGCTGAAATTTCTCGATGGTCATGTTACCGGAACTCCGATTTCCCCTTACGGCAGAATTCAGACGGGACGCAAAGTCTCGCTGGATCTCAACGAATGGGAACCGCTGTGCGCGGACTGGGATCCGGTTCTCCATATTCATATTCCCGGTGGCGGCGGCATGTCGGTGTCCGCAGTCCGGGAATCCCTGCTGGCGGCACGTCAGTTTTTCCGGAAATATTTTTCGACTGATGTCAAGGTTTTCTGCTGCGCTTCCTGGATTCTGAATCCTGTCTGGGAAAAGGAACTGCCGGATTCCAATCTGGCGGCATTGCAGCGCAATGTGTATATGACTCCGGCATTCCGTTCGGAAAACTGCGGTCTGTTTTTTGTGTACGGACAGGATTGCGATCCGCGCACTCAGCCGCGGACCAGCCGTCTGCACGAGGCGTTCTGCCGGATTTACGACCGGAACGAACCGCTGTGTGCCGGCTGCATGTTCATCCCCGCATCGGATCTGGAACATTTCGGCACGGAGTATTACCGCCGCACTTATGACATCCGGTAAGGCAGCGCATGAACCTGTCTCCGAAATTCATTCCCATGTCCCGGAAGGAGATGGATCAGCTTGGCTGGAAAGAGCTGGACATCCTGCTGGTAACCGGAGATGCTTATGTGGATCATCCGTCGTTTGCCATGGCATTGATCGGACGTCTGCTGCTGGCGGAAGGCTGGCGGGTCGGCATCATTGCCCAGCCGGACTGGAAAAATCCGGATTCCGTCAAGGTCATGGGACGGCCGCGTCTTGCCTGCGCCATCTGCGCCGGAAACATGGATTCCATGGTCTGCATTTACACTGCGGGACGGCGTCTGCGTTCCTCGGACATGTATTCTCCCGGCGGACGTCCCGGTCTGCGTCCGCCGATGGCTTCCGTGGTGTATACTCAACTGTGCAAGGGGGCATTCCCCGGCATACCGACAGTTCTGGGCGGCATGGAAGTCAGTATGCGCCGGGTGGCGCACTATGATTACTGGCAGGACAAAATGCGTCCGAGCGTGCTGGCTGAATCCAAGGCGGACATTCTGCTGTACGGAATGGGTGAGCACTCCACCCCGGAAGTGTTCCATCGTCTTGAACGCGGGGAAGACCTTGCCGGCATTCCCGGCACGGCACGGTATCTGGGCGGCAAAGCGTCTGCGGAACTCCGGATAGATGACTCCTTTGCGCTGCTGCCTTCCTTTGATGAAATCAAAAATGACAAGGATGCCATCATGCGCGAGACGGTTATCGTGGAACGCGAGATGAATCCCTGGTCCGGCAAAAAACTGCTTCAGGAAACCAACGGACGGTATGTGCTGGTGGAGCCTCCGGTGAAACCGCTGACGACTGCCGAGCTGGACCGGGTCAATGAATTTCCCTATGCCTGGGCGCCGCATCCGTCCTACCGGGAACCGATTCCCGCTTTTGCCGCGGTGCGCGATTCCATTCAGGTGGTGCGCGGCTGTCCCGGCGGCTGCGCATTCTGCGGATTGGTTACGCATCAGGGCAGACAGGTGACTTCCCGCAGTGTGGAGTCCGTCATGCGTTCGCTTGAACTGCTCAAGAAACAGAAATTTTTCCGCGGAACTATCAGTGATGTCGGCGGAGCGGCAGGCAATATTTTCGGCAATTCGGTCAAAGATCCGTCTCTGTGCGGAAAATGCCATCGGTCCAGCTGCCTGTTTCCTGCCCATTGTCCGAATTACCAGCCGGACGACCGTATGCTGATTCAGCTGTTGCGGCGTCTGCGTCATGACCCTGCGGTGAAGCATGTGTTCATCAGTTCGGGAATCCGTCTGGATCTGATGCTGCGGCAGCCGGATCTGGCGGCGGAGATTATCCGGTATCATGTTTCCGGACAGATGAAAGTCGCGCCGGAACATCTGCATCCGCGCGTGCTGGCACTGATGCGTAAAGGAAAAAGCGGTGAACTGGAAGCCTTCATGAAGTTGTTTGAACGTATCAGCCGTGAGTGCGGCAAGAAACAGTATCTGGTTCCGCTGTTCATTTCCAATTTCCCCGGCTGTACTGCACAGGAAATGAAAGTCGTGGATGATTTTCTTGCCGAGCATCATTGGAGTCCGCAGCAGGCGCAGGACTACATCCCGCTGCCCATGACCATGGGGGCGGCAATGTATTGTTCCGGGAAAACTGCTTCCGGCGAAGTCATTGAAGTCAACCGCGGATTGAAGGAACGCCGCACTCAACGCACCATGCTGAAACACCGGCGCGACGAAAAAAACAGTTTCGGCATGAAGAAAAATTCCGGCGGACATTCGGGACGCGGCGGGCACTTCGGCGGAAGACGTTAAGCCGGACTCCGGCGGAGTCAGTTTTCTGCGCGAGCAAGAATTTCCATGCAGGTTTTGGCATCGCCGGCGGCAAGGAAAGCGGCTTTGAGCCGACCGTCGTAAAACAGGGAGCCGATGGCTGCCAGAACTTTCAGGTGCATGACTTTCTGATTTTTTCCCGCGGCGAGCATGAAGACCAGCCGTATGGGAATGGAATCATTGGACTGATAATCGGCAATGCCGTCCGGGCAGAGAGCCAGTGCCATGCAGTTCTGTTCCACATTGGGAAGCAGAACATGCGGAATGGCAATGCCGTTGCCGATTCCGGTGCTCATGAGACTTTCCCGGTGAAAGATTCCCCATTCCAGTTCATCGCGGGTGCCGAATTCGCCCTCCTGCGCAATGGCGTCAATCAACGCAAGCAGAACCTCTTTCTTGTTCTGCCGTCCGGGACGGATCAGGATTCTTTCCGGGCTGAGCAGATGTCCCAGCACGACAGGCTTTGCATTGTTTTCTTCTTTCGTCATTTTTCTACCTTCCTCTCTCCGCCGTTTCAGACAGCATTGTCAACCTATCACGGGAAGGGGAATTTTTCAAGTGAGGAAAAAGATAAAAATCTGTATTTTATCAGTGTATCTGAAAGGAAAAGACACGGTCCGGAAGAAAACCGGAGCCGTGTCCTGAATTCGGGAAAAACGAGGCGGACGGATCAGACGTCCACTTCGCAGTCCATTGCACTGGATTTATAGATGGCATCAAGCAGTTTCATGGCAACGACGCCTTCTTCGCCGGTGGCGGCGACTTCGCCTTTGCCCTGAACGGCAGCGACAAATTTTTCCATTTCGACGGCGAAACGGTCCTTTTCCTTGTCGTAGAACAGTTCGATGTCCGCAATGCGGTTGTCCATTTCGGTGCGGAGAATGGTTCTTTCCGTGCCGACTTTCACGCCGCCTTTGGTGCCGAGGATTTCGATGTAGGATTCGTCTTCCGCGTTGCATGCCCATGCAACTTCAAAGGAGAGAGTGGCTTTTTTGCCGAAACGGACAAAGCCCGCGGCATAATCATCCACGTCGAACACTCCGTCGTATTTCGGCGGTCCCGCCCACATGGAAACGTAATGATAATCCTGCATCGGGGAGCCGAATTTGGAATAGGTCTTGGCGCTGACTTTGGTCGGTTCCCAGAGTCCGGTGGACCACATGGAGAGATCCAGGAAGTGAACCGCGATGTCGATGAGTCCGCCGCCGCCGGATTTGGCTTTGGTGGTGAACCATCCGCCGAGACCGGGGATACCGCGGCGGCGGATCAGTTTGACGCGGATCTGGTAGATTTCGCCCAGGCGTCCGGCGTCGATGGCTTCCTTGACTACCTGCGCTTCGGGAGTCTGACGCCAGACCATGCCCATCTGAAGTTTTTTGCCGGAAGCATCACGGGCGGCGAGAATTTCGCGTCCGAGTTCGGCACTGAGAGTCATGGGTTTTTCGAGCAGAACATGTTTGCCGGCTTTGAAAGCGTCAATGGCAATCGGGGCGTGCATGTCATTGGGAACGCAGACGCTGACCGCTTCGATTTCGGGGTCGGCAAGCAGCTTGTGGTAATCGTCATACGTTTTGGCGATTTTGTGACGTTCCGATTTTTCTTTGAGTTTATCCGGCAGAATATCGCACAGAGCAACGACTTCCGCATCTTCCACTTTGGCGTAGGCATCCGCATGGACGGACCCGATGGTACCGCAGCCGATGATGCCGATCTTGACTTTTTCGCTCATAACTGAATCCTCCTGTTATTTGCAGCCGTGCAGCATGGCGACACTGCGTTCGAGCAGAGCGGCAATGCCGATGGTCTGTTCTTTCGGTATGATGCATTTTCCGGTCGCGAAAAAATTCATCATTTCCGCGATCAGATTTTCAAACGTGCGGGACATGGACGGAATGACTTCCGTTTTTTCCGGATTTGCCGCAATGACAGTGAACGGCATGGACGGCGCGTAGGCAATCTGTGCCAGACGTCCGTCGGAGTATTCCAGCGACAGAGAAAGTTTGCCGGAATCTCCGGTGAGTTTCATGTTTTTGACATCCGCGCCCATGACAGAGACAATCATTTCCAGCTGATGGATGCCGTATTCATCGAAGGAGCGTCCGCCGCCGGTCGTGCAGAAAATCTGCGGATTAAGCGCCTGGACTTTGCCGCAGATCAGTTCGTCGCCGAAACGGAGAGCGGAAGAGGACATCAGCGGGGTTCCGTGCTTTTCCGCCGCAGCGAAGATGCGTTCCGCGGCAGCCTTGCTGTCGGCAAACGGTTTGTCGATGTAAAGCGGCTTGCCTGCCTGAAGCGGGAGTTCCGCCAGTCGTTCATGCACTTCCGGATTGGAAGGTGCCAGTACACAGATGCAGTCGGATTTCTCAATGACTTCCTCAATGGAACGGGCGGGCTTCATGCCGGAATCCGCACACCATTTTTCGAGGGTGCGTCCGCCTTCATTGGTTTTTTCCTCCCAGGCGTATCCCAGTTCAAATTCCGCTGCGCGCGGAGCCGTCCGGAACCAGTTCGGGTAATTGTTGGCGTGCCATTCGTCGATAAACAAATCAATGAATCCGATCTTCTTCATAACGCATCTGCCTTTATTTGATTTTAACGTGACAACGGGTATAATATATGTGTAATGGTTACATAATTCAAGAAAAAAAGCAGAAAAAAATCTTGAAAAAATGCGTTTTTCATGCCATATTACATATATTATGGGAAAAAACAGTAAAAATCAGCCGGGCATACAGCAGATCGCAGAAGCGGCGGGAGTTTCCACAGCCACTGTGTCCCGCGTATTCAACCGGCATCCGTATGTGTCGGAACAGGTTCGGGAAAAAGTTCTGGAAGCGGCGCGCGCGACCGGGTATGCTCCGACCATTGCCAGTTCACGGCTGATCTTCGGCATCCTGACCGGCTGCCGCGGCGGTTATGTTTTCGGTTCCTACATGTCGCAGGTCCTCCAGTATATTTCCGGTCATCTTTTCGCTTCCGGGTACAACGTGCAGATTTTCAGCCGCGAACAGTTCCCGTACATTCTGGGAAAAACATTCCGCGGCGTGGTGGTTTTCAGCAGGCAGGACGCCGCATTTTTCCGCAAAGCGAAAATTCCCTGTGTTGCCATCAACGACCCTGCTCCCGGTATTTACAGCGTGGTGTCCGATCATCAGGAAAGTCTGCGGCTGGCGGTGGAATACCTGGTCCGGCTGGGACATCGCCGGATAGCTTTCCTGCATTCGCTCTCGAACGGCTGGGGGTCGGAAGAGCGTCTGACCGGGTACCGGACTGCCATGAATGCCGCGCTGATTCCCGCGGAGGATCAGCTGACCGCCGGATTCCGCGATGCCGCGAAAGATATTCCGGGCGGGATTGTTCATCTGCTGGAACAGCATCCGGACGCTCTGATTGTGGAAGGGGAAGGCAACGGGCTGATTGCAGATCACACCTTGAAACGTCTGGGTGTCCGCATCCCGGAGGAGCTTTCCCTGATCACGTTTGAGAATCCCGGTCATTCCGAATACATGTTCCCGGAGCACACTGCGGTCTGCCAGGATTTTGCGGAACTGGGACGCTGCGCCGCCGAGACACTGATTCAGTTTACGCTGCCGCCGGCGTCGCGCGGAGTCATTCCCGAACTGCAGGTTCTGCACAACCGGCTGATTGAGCGTGCCACCTGCGCTCCCCGCCAATAAAGAAAAACCCTTCTCCGGAATGAACGGAGAAGGGAGGAATACTGCGGAAAAACAGTTTTATCCTTTGATTGCTTTGCGGAGCAGCTGATTGATTTTGTTCCGAACCGCCATGACCGCTTTTTCGCCTTTGGGATATTCGTCGATTTTCATTTTTCCGGTGGGGGAAAGTTTGTCCAGTTCCTTCTGGATTTTTTCCCGTCCGATATACGATTCCAGTTTTTCCAGCACGCGCTGATCCTGCAAGGCTTCATGGAACACTTCATACCGGATGGAATCTTCCGGTTCGCCGTTCTTGCCGGGGTAAAGCAGGAATCCGTCGCCGGACGGGAAGAAATAGCCGGAATCATTGGTGCGGAAGGGATCAATCTGATGACGGGACAGTCCGGAATAATAGAAATTGAATCCCCAGTGCAGGAATCCTTCGATGTCATGCACGTAGAGCAGCGTTCCGAAAATACGGTTGCGGGCGGACGGCATGTGAATGAACCGGTTGCTGAATGTAACCGTCGGTCCGCAGCAGTAATAGGTCCAGCGTTCCTTCATGCCGGCGGCAAGGAAATCTTCCAGATGGGATTCGCTGGGAACGGGAGTTGTCACAATGCCCTGCTTGTAGAAATCCACACTGGAAAGAGCGTCCATGATATGGAATCCTTTGAGGTGTTTCTCCAGCATGGCTTTGGCGGATTTGTAGTTTTCCAGATGTTTGAACTGCGGTTCGTCCGAGCAGTGGAAATAGGTTTTGCTCTGAAGTCTTTTCTTTTTCAGAAAATCCGCCAGAACGGGGAGGAACGCATCCAGAAATTCGCGGTATTCCTTGGAATTTGCCTTGACGTCCCAGCCGAAAATGCGTTTTTCCTTTCCGTTGACTTTGGCAATGATTTTCGGCGTGAATTCCGCGCCCCACTGGGTGAACAGATGGGAGATTTCGAAATATTTCATGCCGCATTTCTGCGCCAGCTTGATCCAGCGCTCAAGTTTCGCGAGATCGAAGGAATACTTGCCGCGGGAATACGTAACATCCACCAGCTGAACCGTCGGGCGTTCCGTGCCGGGAAGGGTGTCCAGCGGCGGAGTGAATACCGGGGTCAGAATCATGTTGATGCCGTGGTCTGCCGCACTTTTCATGAAGTTTCCGATGATCCGCCAGTGTTCCTCGCTGAAAACCGGGACATTGTAATGAGTGGCGAGGCAGTCCGCATAGAACCAGTGTGTGTTGATGAGTTTCTGCGGCGGCAGAACTTCATCCAGCACTTCCAGCGTGAAGGTTTTCGCATCAAATTCCGTATGTGGTCCGCATTCCTGATCGAAAGCCCAGAAACAGCTCGGCGTAACTTTGATTTCATATTCGCCGGGTTCCCAGTCTTCCGGAATATCCACGGTAAACCAGACAGCGCGCCAGTACGGCAGAGCCGGCGCCCAGTTTTCCTCCGGAGAAAATTCGCTGAGCCGGTCGGGATACATGCCGGGGCTGCGGGAAATGATGTCGTCATCAAAACTGACGCCGGTATATTCCACCGGAACGAGTTCCACTTTGCGGACGCGCAGCCGCTGACCGAAGGGAGACTCCACTTCGAGGGACATCATGCCGCGCCATTCGTCTTCGATCCTGTACGCCATCTGGAACGAGAAACGTTCTCCGCGCAGGGCGCATCCTTTTTTCGTCTCGATTTCGGGTCCGTCCGCCGGCATGATTTTCGCCAGCGAACTGCAGAACTTCGTTTTCAACTTCATGCTCTTTCTTCTCCTCCATTACAGGGACACAGTCCATTTTTTTTTCTGACAGGAACCGCAGATCGTCTCTGCTGAAAAAATTCTCCGGAATTTTTTCGTTGCCGTAAATTAGTTCCTGAACTTCTGTTATTCAAGTCTCCGCGACAATAAAACTTTCTTTTTTTCGTAAAATTTTTCGCACAGTGAAATAATTGCGGTCAATCATGTTCCACGGGCTCCAGGCGGCAGACCGCTGCGGAAAAATCAACAGTGAAAATCCAGCTTTTCCCGCTGCGCGGATCTTTCCAGCGGATGACCCGGACGTCCTGTCCGGGCCGTTCCGTTTTTCCGGTGAACTGCTTCAATTCTTCCGCCGGGGAATCGGCAATGACGGCATAGGCGCAGTCCGCCAGGATTTCTCCGCGGCTGATGCTCCGGATGCCGATGGGAAGCCCCAGGACATCCGCGCGGAGCGAATTGAAATATGGATAGCGGCAGAGAGGAATATTCCGAGCCTCCGATTTCGTCACTTGAAGTTTTTTCCCGCCGGAAAGCAGAACCAGCGAAGCGGCATTGTCCACATTGATCCGGTCGCTTCCTGCTCCGGTATAAGTCCGCTGATATTGGTTGAACAAGTCATTGGGGACCTTCCAGCTGATCCCGTCGCCGCCTTCCGCATTGAAATATTTCAGCGCGGTCATCCGGTTTGCCGCCAGCATGGTGCGTCCGTCCGGGAGAAGGGCGAATGCCAGGACCTGCCGGACAATTTTTGCGGTGCTTTCCCCTTCCGGGAATGGCGGTTCGGTTTGCCACACCAGTTCAAGGCAGCCGGAATCTCCGTTCATATAGCGGCGCACTTCCACCGCGCGGCAGCGTCCGGAAACCTTGATCTCGCCGGTCAGATTATGGAGCCATTCCGCCATGTCGGAGCGTGCCAGCGGAACGCAAATGGCCGCGGGTCCGTCCGCGCCGCGGCAGACCCAGGAACGCAGAGTCCGGCCGGTACGGATCATTCTGGCTCCATGAAATTCATCCTCCCATTTTGTCAGAAGAGGAATTTTCTCCGGTGATTTTCCCGCCGCGGGCGCCGGCCAGAGCAGTCCCAGCGCCAGCATGTTCAGGACGTCCGCCTCGCAGCGCAGATAATAAAGCGGAGAACGGCGGCGGATCTCATCCAGCCGGCTTCCGAAAAAACTGCGGTCCGGATTTGCCGACTGTTCTTTTTCCAGCAGTTCCAGCGAGGCGCGTTCCAGTTCCCGCGCGTCCGGATCCTGCAGATAATCCGCCGCAAAACGGCAGACCGCAGGCAGATAGGACTGGCAGTACGCATACCGGATCCGGGTGTCCCCGCCGATCCGCAGCAGCCGTCCATCCGGTGCAATGCAGCTTTTGACCAGCTGCCAAAGTTCGCGGACATGCCGGTACAGTTCCGGCGGCGGCGTCTGTTTCAGCAGCTGACAGTCGTAATGCAGGATTGCGACATGCAGCAGGCAGATGACCATGTAGCCCGTGTTCAAATACCGGTGATGGTCCAGCGAAAGGCTGTCCGTGAAATTCGCACCGACTTTCCGCGGGTCTGTATCGGACGGCGTGCAGATTCCGTTCACCAGCAGGGTTTCCCCTTTTTCCCGGTATTCCTTTGCCCTCGGCGCATCCGGATACATCAGGGATGTGCGGATCAGGATGCTGCCGTTCCAGAGATTGGATTCCGGCATGTTGCGTCCTTGTCCGGCGTCGATTCCCGCCAGCACCGGCAGGTGTTTCAGGATCCAGTCCGCTTCGGACAGCAGAACCCGGCGCAGAGCTTTCCGGTCCGCTTCCGTCAGTGCCGGTTCGATCCGGTAAACCGCCGACATCAGCCGTTCGAGCGAGCCGCCTGCCGCGATCCAGGTGTGTCCCCATTTTTTGCCGTTGCTGCATTTCCGAGGTCCGCTGAGGTGGGTTGACAGCAGGTAGCGCAGCAGCTGCAAAGCGTGTTCATTGTCTCCGAGCGCGACAAGCGCGCTGAAGGCTTTGGCTGTGCATTGGACCGGCCAGTTGTCGCTTTCCCCGTTGCCGAATGAAGCCGCCGCCGGAGAGAATTCCGAAGTCCGGATATTCGCAAGAATAAACGGCGCAGCTTTTTTCAGCAGGGATGAGTATTTTTCCGAAATCATTTCAGTTGAGACTCCCGGGGCTTTTTTTTTAAGTCCACGCAAATGATCTGCACATCGCCGCCGGACACCGCGGTTTCGATTTGAAGATTCCGGACGGGGAGGGTTTTGCCGGACAGCAGTTCTCTGGCTTCCGAAGCGGGTTTTTTCAATGTGACAACGACTTTCCGGGTTGTGGACGGGTCGGGTGCGGGTTCCGGGTTTTCCCAGGTCCGGTCAAGATCGCTGCTGTAATTGTTGAACAGCGATATGATCACACTGTCGCGCGTCCGGTTGACCATGTACTGGATATCTCCCTCGACCGCAACCGGCAGCTGTTCGGCGGCGATCTTCCGGATGACGCCGCCGAGTTCGCCGCTGATTTTCTGATTGTCCAGCCAATAATCCCGGCTGGAAAGGATCAGTTTTCCTTTGCCGACAGCGATTTCGGAGACGCCCGTTTTTTCCGGAACTGCCGGCAGTCCGTTCAAGTCTTTGATCTGGCAGCGGCTGGCAATGAGTGTGCCGCCGTTCCGGAGATACCGGATCAGCCGGTCGCCGAAACCTTTTTCCATGGAGACGTCGCCGGTCAGCAGCAGTGCGGGATAGGCGTCCATCGCTTCCTGCGAGGCGTCGTTGGTGATGACGTCGAAAATGTCTCCGAACGGGGACGTGCGGTGGCACTTGTTTTCGTGAGTCAGCGGCGAGACAGGAAACAGATACGCTTCCAATGACGCGAACATTTTGTCGCCCGGCTGCGGGAACCGGTTGTTCCAGGGCTGAGCCGCTCCGTAGTTCGGGGCATAGCCGTGATACCGGTCCCAGACCAGCGCAATCGGAGTGCAGACTGCGCCGCGGTCGATCCGGGTTGCGATGCGGTCATAAAAATCCGCCAGAAGGCTGCCGGTTTTGCTGATATGATATTTCCGGTCGCGCAGATTGACCGCCAGCGGGTCTTCCTTGTCGATCGTTTTGTAATCATAGAGGGCATACATGAGCGCAACGCAGGACTCGTCCCGGTAAATTCCCGCGCCGCCGAAAAAGGCGTAAATGAATCTCCTGCGGTATTCGCTGTCCGGGATTCCGCATTCCGGGCCCCGGTTGCTGTAAATATGCCACATCTTGGGTTTGTGTCCCGTCAGCCGGGGCGGGGAGTACTGGGTCCGCCGTTCCGCCGGAGTCAGAAATTCGTAATCCCGGTGGGAATAACTCCGCCAGTTGCCGGTATTCACCTGTCCCGGATACCGGAGGGTGCGATTGTGCGTGGCGTTGAAGCAGTAAAAGAAAGTGCCGTACTGCCGTGCCGCGCCGCGTGAGACGGCGAACTGCATGGGCATATCCTCGATTCCGCATCCGCATTCATGTCCGGCGCATCCCGCTCCGAATTCCAGCAGCATATGGTCGAAATAAGTGGCGGTGCCGGCATAGCGCGGCAATCCCCAGTTGTAGAAAACGCTGAGGTCGCGGAACTGACTCATGGTCTTGCAGTTCCAGGTCTGCCGCAGCAGTTCGTACGCCTCCTGCCGGGTCCCCGGCTCGGGCAGGTGATAACGCTTTTTGCTTACCTCGAAGGACTGGATGCATTCGGCTGCCAGGGTGCCGAGGATCCGGTCGCCGGCGGCGTTCCTGAAAGCCCGCCATGAGGCTTCCGGTATTGCCACGTCCTTTTCTTTTTCCGTATAATAGCAGGTCGTGTGTATCATAAGCGGGTTGGAGGATTTCAGCAATGCCGCGGCATTATGCGATTTCGGCTTCTTCATTATTTTGCCGATGAAGTCGATCCGGTGGCTGTCGGTGCGCCGGATATCCCAGATCGCATCGCGGTGCAGCGGCATCTTCATCATCTGGGGATCGTTGATCACATAATTCCGCGGAATCATTCCGACCCGGAAAGGAAGTCCTGCGATTTTCACCGGCTGCCACCGGTCGGGAATCTGCATTTCCCCGCCGTTCAGAACGGCGGCAGACAGGGAAAGGACAAAAAATGTTTTTTTCATATCCGCCTCACTTTATTTTGAGATTTCTGATCAGGATTTCCCCGCTGTCCGTGGAGGTGTCGGGGGTGTCGTTGAGTCCGAGCGTGATTCCACGCAAGGGAAAACCCGCCTGCTGGCTGCCGTCCCCGCCCCAGATCGACGCATATTTTTCCCCCGGATTGATTTTCGGATATTTGAACTTGATCCGGATGTTTTTCCAGCCTTTGAAGGTGATTGCCGGACCGGGGAAATAGAAACATTGACCCGACCGGTCCCGGACCACGGCAAACAAGGTATGCCCCTTGCCGTCTCCGTTGACCTGCGCGGTCAGTTCGGACGCCTCTTCCAGAGGCAGGTCCAGATCGAAAAACAACGCGTCATGTTTTTCCGTGGTGAAACGGTAGGTCAAGGTGTAAACCCCGTTTTTGCAGCTTACAGAATTGCCCGGGGGCGGCGCGGACGGTTTTTCCGCAATGTGCGCCCGGATGCGGACTGGTTGGACTGTAACGGGTTCCGCCGCCGAAATCAGGATCGGCGCGGCGAGCAGCAGAATGATTTTTTTCATTTTCTCACCATTTGATTTTTTTGAATTCCATGACCATGCGGCGGTTTAAGAGCCTGACCACAACGGCATTGCCTGCGGCAGTGTGGTTGACTCTGTATTCAGCCCCGGTATTGTCCAGAAATTCCAGGGTGTTCCAGGCGGAGACATGACCGTCCAGGCAGCCCGCGTTCATGGTGGAACCGTGTGCGCCGGCATAAAAACCGGAGGATAGTTCCGCCGCCACGGAAATGGTTTTGACCGTCATTTTGTAGACAGTGTAGCATTGTTTTCCCGCCTTCTTTTCGTGCGGGGCGAAGATGCTGTCCCCGACCTGGCAGTAGGATGACGGGAATCTCATCCGGTTCATCCGGAGAAAAACATTCTTGTAGGTGTTGTCGTCGTTATATTGGAACAGAGCCAGATTCGACGGGACGGAATCCGAACTGGCGCGTCCGGCGTAAGTGTACATCTGGGGAACGTTGTCGCCGACGGCTCCGTATTTTTCCGGTATCCGGGCGGGACAGACCAGCAGATCCCGCTGTTTCCGGCTGATCATTTTGCTGTCGGTATAATACCTGTGCCAGTACTCCCCCTGACGGATGTTGAGCCATCCGGAGTGATCCTGCTCGTAAAACAAGAACAATCCGGTCAGCTGCTTCAGGTGGTTTTTGCAGCTGGTGCCCAATGCCTGTTTCCTTGCCGTGTTGAGTGCGGGAAGCAGCATCGCCGCCAGGATTGCGATGATGGCTATCACGATGAGGAGTTCTATGAGGGTGAAACCGTAGCGTGGGACATGAGATGCAACCCTTGTCTCTGCATTCATTTTCATAATGTTTTCCTTTCTCTCTGCGGGTTTGTTTCCTGATTTCATTTCTTCCGGTTTCTGAATGGGTTCTCCCGTCCGGCGGAGAATCCTTTCCAGGCGTTTTCTCTTCTCATTCATCCTCCCTTCCGTTGTTCTTCGATATTCTTGCCGCAGCCTTGCGTTTTCCTGCGGAATCTGCCGGGGGTGCAGCCGGTTTTCTGCTTGAACTGCCGGGTGAAAAAATAAGGGTCGGCGTATCCGAGTTCGGCGGCAATGGCCCGAATGGAAAAATCGGTGCTGCCGAGCAGATATTTCGCCTGGTTGATCCGGCTGTTGATCTGGTAGCTCTGCGGGGTGATGCCCCAGTAGGAGGTGAAAATTCTGGTGAACTGGTTCCGGCTCAGATGAAATCTGCCGGCCAGCTCCGTAACCGGAATGATTTGTCCGGTGACTTCATCCAAATACTGGGCGGCGTCCTCTGCAATGTCCGAATGCGGAGCTGACGCTCGGACCGGCGGTTTCCCCGCCTCGAATTCGATCAGCATCAGAATCGATTTGAGCAGCTGCTGCAGGCAGGCGGCTTCTGACAGGCCGTCCATTCCGGTCCGCATTTTGAAAAGCCGGAACAGGGTCCGCGCCAGCAGCATGGCGTGCATCCCGTGCTGGGAATGGAAATATTCGGGAATTGTCTGGATGGACGGGTAAAAAAGCCGTTTTTCCCCGTCCAGCAGATCAAAATGGAACCAGTATATCTTCAGCGGATGATCCGGGTCCTGCTCCACTTCATAAAAATGTCCGGGACGCATCCAGACGATCCGCCCGGAACAGAGTTCCGCATCCATGTCGGAAAGTTCAATCCTGCCGTGTCCGTCGCCGATGATCCACAAATCCTGATCGGTCAGGATGCGCTGTTTCCAGCTGTTGGAAAACTTTCTGCCCGGCCGCCAGCAGGAATATCCCGCGGAGTTGAAACGGACCTTGTATGAATCCCAGTCGAATGCCATTTGAATCACCCTCCCGAAAGCTGTTTGAGGACACCGGCGTCAGCCTGATACTGTTCTTCCGAATTGTTCCGGACGAACTCCAGCAGAGCCGGTGCATCTTCCGGAATCTGAACCAGCAGCCTGGCCCATTCCTTCATTCCGTCGGAAAGGGGAAAACGCTGCCGGTTCTCATTATACTGGACATGAACTGCCCGGATGCGGTTCCGGGGAAAAATCCGCAGTTCCCTCTGGTTGTCCCTCATCCAGTCCCTCTGAAAATAACAGAAGAAACGCTCGTCCGCGACCTCATCGATCAGTTTTGCCGCCGATACTGCGTCATCCGTGAGGCTGTTCGGATGCCATTCCGCGGCGATTTGGAGCCCGGCGGAAACGCGGCATATTTTCTGCAGGTATCCGACTGTCCTGCGGCGGATTTCCGGCGGGCAGCCGGCGGACGGCAGTTTTCCCGCCCAGACCCGGATCCAGCGTGCGCCGAGGGCGGCGGAAGTTTCCGCAATCATTTCCGGTTCCGTGTCGGCATACCAGTAGCTGCCGTAGGAAAAATTGATCAGTCCGGCCGACCGGGTCGCTTCCCCGATTTTTTCCGCCTGTTTCAAATCGCCGGGCGGAACATGGACGTCGCTTCCCCATTCAATGCCGTCCAGTCCGGCTTCCGCCGTCAGTTCGATGATCCGCTCAAAGGGAAGATGGCGGAAAGTTACGCTCAGCAGTCCGGTCGGTCTCATCAGGCGCAGGTCTCCTTCGCGATGTTTCCGGCTTCATCGATCATCCGGACCAGCGTTTCGGTTTCAGCCAGCGGGTTGAGCGGTTTTTCGCCCGCAGTCAGGACCCGGTGCAGATTATCGTAATAAAGGGCTGCCGGGTGAACTGTTTCGGGCGGGATCACCGTTTCCTGATGAAATTCCGCTTCGGAACTCGGATATCTGCGTCCCGGAGCGGACAGTTCGGAATGCAGAATCGCGGAACCTGCGGGATTCTTCAGCAGATGAATCCGCCATTGGTCCCCTTCCGCAGGCAGGATTGCACTGCCTCTGGAACCGAAAACGGCGTAACGGAAAACGCTGTCGCCGGCAGCCTGATTGATGTCGATATCAACGTTTGTTCTGCCGTAGCGAAGCAGCAGTTTCACCACATCGTCGGCGTCGCCTTTGCTCAAAATCCGGTCTGCGGTGCAGGACAGGATTTTGCCGCCGCCATCAAAAAGATAATTGGTCTGATCGACCATATGACTGCCGTAATTGAGCAGCATGCCCCCGCCGTTTTTGAGCAATGCCTGCCAGTCGTTGCGGAAAGTGAACCGTTCCCGGAGCAGTTTGACCAGAAAAACTTCGCCGAGCTTTCCCGATCGGATGAGTTCCTTGATGAAAAGATTGTGCCGGGAAAACCGTGCGGGCTGATATACGGTAAGGACCCGCCGGTTTTCCATCGCGGCGGAAGCCATTTCCCGGAACTGGGCGCAATTCAGGGCAACGGGTTTGTCACAGAAAACATGACATCCCCGTTTCATCGCGGCAACTGCCTGTTCCGCATGAAAGCAGGTCGGGGAAGCGATCACCGCCAAATCAAATTCGTCATGCTGCAAAGCCTCGTCCAAAGAGCGGAATCCAGGGATGCCGAATGAAGTTTTGCACTCGTTCAGCCGGTCTTCCGCAGGGTCGACCGCAGCCGTAACCGAAAATCCGGAATGCGCCAGCAGGGCCGGCAGATGAGTTTTCCAGCCGACTCTGCCCAATCCGGCCAGCACAGTACGAACGGCAGCATTTCGATCCGATGTCATAAATCCAGTCTCCTGTTGATGCTATATCGGCAATATAATCTATGTCAGCTGTTTTTAAATGGACTGGTTCTGCATTTTTATTGTGTTTTTGCACCGCCGGACGAGGCGGTCAATGAATTGACGGAATGCGGATTCATACGGGAACTGTCCGCCGTTCAACATGCTTTCTGCCGGGAAATCTCTGCTGCCGGCTTTCAATCTGCACTTGAATCGGCGGAGGCTTTCCTGTATTGAACCATCAGAATGGTGATGTCATCCGATTGCGGGGCGTTTCCTGTGAAACCGTGCAGGATCTTCAGGGTCTCGTTCAGCGTGTCTTTCAACGGTCTGACGGCTGGCGGCGCGGCGCTCAACGCCAATGTAAGACGTCCTTCGCCGAATTGGTTTTTCTGCTCATCCAGAGCCTCCGTTACACCGTCCGTGTAAAGCACAAGTGTTTCGCCGGGCGTCAGCCGGAAGCGGATCTCCGTATAGAACCCTTCCTTTTCCTGCGGGAAGGGCCCCAGCGGAAAACCTGCGGGCGGACGCAGATATGTGCAGTTGCCGTCGGTAGCCAGACGGATCGGCGGATTGTGTCCGGCGTTGCAGCAGACCACGTCTCCGGTCCGGGTATCCAGAATGCCGCAGAAAGCGGTGATGAACATGCAGGCGTCATTCTCATCCGCCAGATAATTGTTGGTGCGGTGGAAAATGGCTGCGGGGGAAAGCTGGTTTTTGGCGAAACCTCGCATCAGAGTTTTGGCAGTTGCCATGAACAGCGCGGCGGGCATTCCTTTGCCAGCCACATCCCCGATGACAAAGAACAGGTGATGAGGATCAATCAGCAGAAAGTCGTACAGGTCGCCGCCGACTTCGCGTGCCGGTTTCATGACGGCGCGGACGTCGATGTCGGAACGGTCCGGGAAAGCGGGGAATTTTCCCGGCAGCATGGCGGTCTGGATTTCCGCCGCGGCTTTGAGTTCAGATTCCACCCGCTGTCTGTCCCGCACGGCTTCATCGCGGCTGCGGATGTATTGGGTCAGATCATCCGCCATGCGGTTGAAGGAGTCCGCCAGCTGTTCGAGTTCATCGCCGGTGTGCAGATGTATCTTGCGTTCCAGATGCCCGTCGCCCATGATTTTCGCCCGCCGCATCAGAGTGAAGATCGGACGGGTCAGCTGTTTTGCCAGTAAATATCCCAGCAGCAGAATCAGGATCAGAATGACCAGTGAAATTCCCACGTAGAAAGGGATGGTTCCGGAGATATAGTCATCCAGAAAATCCGCACCGGCTTTGCGTTCATTTTCCAGCAGATTCTCCATGCGTATGACATCCTTCATCACCAGCCCTTCGGAGCGGAACACCATCACTTTCCAGTCGTGTCCGGGGATGGCAGCGGACGCGGTCAGATAATTCTTCCTGCCGTTGTCCAGCCGCAGAATTCCGGTCTGCTGCCGCAAGGCTTCCCGCAGCTGTGCCGGAAAATCCGTCGAACCGGGAGTCTGTTGCCAGGCATCCTGACCGGCGATGAACTTTCCGTCAGCAGTGACCAGCAGGACGGATTCATTCTTCCGCATGGAGGCGACCTGCTGCACGGCTTTTTCCGGGGAACTGCCCGTGTCCGTCAGCTGGGAAATGATATATGCCTGGTCGGCGGCACTTCGTTTCAGATCGTCGGAAGCCCGTTTCAGGACAGCTTCGCGGAGGTCGCCGGTGAATTGTCTGCCGATTTGTTCCCCGTACTGGATTGCAGAGTTCATGAATCTGCGCATCCCCGACAGCGAATAATACAGGGTGACGGAAAAAGTCAGCAGCGCAATCAGAAACAATGCGCCCATGATTTTGATGCGTATGCCAGCTTTCACCTGTCTGTTCCGATCCTTGTTTTCCGGGTGAATATACAGAATGTTTCTTAATGTAATTCTTCAGGGGGCAGAATACAAGTTTTTTTTTGAAATCTCCGTGCAGAAAATTTCAGACCGGACGGAAAACGGCGCGTCCCCGGACAAAATCCAGGGAATCCAGCACCACATACAACACATCGCCGCATTTGTATTGGCTGTGTCCGCGCTGGACTTTCAGTTTCCGGGCGTTCCGGTTGTAGTGCGTGCCGCCGCGCGACAGCTTTTCCGAAGGGACGAAGCCGTACAGTCCCAGATCCTCAATGTCGCAGAGCAGACCCGCCGGCATGATCCGGGCAATGACCGCTTCGTAAATCGTCGGCATTTCCGCATCCGGATCGTTCTGAAGATGAAGATAATGCAGTTTGAGGCGGTCATTCGCCGCAAAACAGGCATTGTCGCTGCGTTCCTCCAGGGCGGAACAGCGCAGCGCCGCTTCATGCAGAAAATCTTTGGACATGAGTTTTCCGTTGGTGTCCAGCGCCCACAGCTGGCGATGCACCAGCAGGTCGGGGTAACGCCGGATCGGACTGGTGAAATGCGAATAACGGTATTTGCCGAGTCCGTAATGCAAAGCGGGTTCCGAATCGTAGACCGCCCGCGGCAGGGAACGCAGGAAATTGGAGATGATGACCGGTTTGCGCGGATCGTCCGGCAGATTCTTCAGAAAATGTTCACAGTTGGCGCGTTCGCTCAGATCCCCGGTGGATATGCGGAAACTGGTCTGCATGAGACGGCTGAAATCATCCAGTTTTGCCGGCATCGGTTCCGCATGAACCCGGAACATTCCCGCGGCATGGCGTTCAATCAGTTCGGAGGCAACCGCAGAATTGGCTGCCAGCATACATTCCTCCACCAGCTGTTCCGCTTCCCGGCTGACATTTTTTTTCAATCCGGTGATGGTCATGTCCGTACTGTTGCAGATCACCCGGATTTCAGAAGTTTCGATGGAGAGCGGCATTTCCGTCCGCATCCTCAGGCGGCGGATCTTCCGCGTCAGGGAGATCAGTTCCTTCAGGAACTTTTTCAGTTCCGCTGTCCAGTTTCCGGGGGCGGAACGCTGCGAGTCGATGAATTTCTGCACTTCATCGTAATTCAGTCTGGCGTTGATATTCACGAGCGAATGAACCCGGCGTGATGCAAGAATTTTTCCGGTGGATTTCCGGACGGTGAACAGAACACTGTGTGCGGGGGAGTCCACGCCCTGCCGCAGACTGATGAGCGCAGTCAGCGCCCCGGGCAGCATGGGCAGGAACATGCCCGGCAGATAAGCGGAGAATCCGCGTTCGGAGGCTTTTTTATCGAATTTTGTTCCGGCAGTGATCCGTGCCGCCACATCCGCAATATGCACGCCCAGCAGTATCGTGCCGGGTTCCGGACCGTCCGCAATGGAAATGGCGTCGTCGAAATCTTTGGCGTCTTCGGGGTCGATGGTTACCGTGAACATATTCCGCAGATCTTCTCTTTTTATTTCGCGGAGTTTCAGTTTTGCGGCGGCGCGGTTGTCGGCTTCCGAATAAGGTTCCGGCAGATCAAATTCAGCGGCAACGGCTTTCAGGTCGGCGGCGATGGAACCGTTTTCACCATAATTTTCCTCGATGGTTCCTTTCAGGTTTTCGGTGAATTTTTTCCCGGAATCCAGCAGCCGCACCTTGACCCAGTCGCCGATATGTGCATTGCGGATCGAACCGCTGATTCTGACTTTGCCGTTGAAATGTTCATCCATCGGACGCAGTTCCCGTCCGGGCAGAAGTTCGCCCACTACGTATTTGCGCCCGCGCGAAAGAATGCTCCGGATTTCGCCGACCGGACCGAGATTGTTGATCCCGTGCGGATCGGTGATTGCGGCGGACACTCTGTCGCCGGTGATGGCATGTCCGACTTTCTGTGCCGGGATGAATACGGAAGGCTGCCCCGCCGCTTCCACGAATCCGAATCCTCCGGCAGCCGCAGTGAATATCCCTTCCACAACGGGGAGCTGTACCCGCTGTCCTTTTCTGATATGTTTCCGATTTTTTTTCATGTGCGGTCTCCGTGCTGTCTTTTGATTCCGGAGAAAAATAAACCCCGGAACCGCAAAATGCAATTCATTTTTCAGGAAAAAACAGAATTTTGACGGAATGACAGGCCTTTTTTGCAAATAAATCTTGATTTTTAAATTAATTTATTTGCATTTTGCCGTGAGACGGAATAAATTTTCGAAATAATCTAACTGAAAAATCAGAAAAGGGGAATATTGATGCGATTCGCTTATATGAAAAAACCGTTGTTGTGCGCCTGCTGCGCATTGTGTATGCTGCCGGCAATGGCGGCGGAAAATCCGCAGGACACTGCTCCGGAAAAGAAGAACGATGCCGCGGCGGCGGAACTGGACAAGACTTCTGTCAAAGTCGCTTCCAATACCGGAAAAATGGCTGTGGTGAAGCGTCTTCAGACGCTGTTCAACGGCACTGCCAACCCGATTGTCAGAACGCAGGATTTCGTTCCCTGTAAACCTTATGTTGCAGTGCATGACATCCCGCGCACGGATTCCCTGTCCCCGGAACGCTGCCTGATTATCTATCGTCTGCGTTTCATGCAGGCGGACAGCAAAACACAGGATGCGGTGGAAGGTCTGGTGGGGGAAAACGGCACGGTGGAAATTTCCGAGAAACAGAACACCGTGGTCATCAACACGTTGAAAGATCAGGCGGAAGCAATCAAAGCCGCGCTGATTGCTCTGGACCAGCCGCTGCCGCAGGTGCTGGTGGAAACGCAGATCATCGAAATTCTGGTGGAACAGGGAGAGGAACGTGATGTTCAGGTGCAGTATTCCCAGAAGGACGGCAAAACCGGCACTGTGGATACCTACGGCTACAATCTGAGCAGTCCCGGACAGGACAGCAGCGGCGGACAGTCTTCGGGGTTCAACTTTTTCCCGATTTCCAAAGTGGATTCCGATGGCGGCTATAAGCAGTTTCAGCTGGCGCTGAACTGGCTGGCAACCAGTACGGACGCCAAGATTCTGGCTTCGCCGAACATCATTGCGGATCTCGGAGCAGAGGCGAAAATGACCACCGGTGAAGAAATTCCGTACGCCGAAGCCGCTGTTACCAATTCCGCCGTGTCCCAGAACATCAAATTCAAAAAGACCGGTATCAACCTCACCATCAAGCCGGTCATCATCAATGAAGACACCGTCCGGCTGGACATCAAGCCGGAAATCATTTCCGTGGTGCGTTATCAGACCTTTGAGACGCAGGAAGCCAAAAGCACCGTGCCGGTGGTGTCGGTGCGGAACACCTCGACCACGCTGACTGCCGCCGACGGTGAAATCATCATGCTGGGCGGTCTGTATTCCAGCGAAATCACGGAACGTCTGCGCAAGACTCCGTTCCTCAGCGACCTGCCGCTGGTGGGGGAACTGTTCACCGCCAAATCTTCGTCGGTATATGACAAGCAGCTGCTGTTTTTCATGAAGATACATATCCTGAAATCTCCGTATTCTGTGCTGGTCGATCCGGAAAAGAGCGCGGCGGTGATTCAGGATGCCGGACGCGCAGTCCGTGATTCCGGAACCCTGTTCAAGGTCAAGAGCCGGGCGGAACTGCAGGATCAGAAGAGCTTTTTCTCCATAGATTCTTTCTGGAATCCGAAGCCGGTTTTTGCGGAACTGCTCGGCAATGAAGCCGGCGATGAAAAACGCCCCGCTCCGCGTCAGCTGGATTCGGAAAAGCAGAACGATTCCGTTCAAGCCGAAGGAAAATAAATCATGAGCTGGAAGAAACCGGGAAAAAAATGGATCCTGCTGCTGGCGGCGATTGCGGTCGCCGGAGCCGGTGCGTATTGCTGGTACCGGATGTCGGCGGCGAAATCAGACAAAAAGAATCAGAAATCGGAAAACAAGACCCCTGACCGTATTTATCCGGTCAAACGCGGCGACATGGTAATCGGCATCATGCTCAAAGGCAGTGTCAATGCCAAAGTCAAGCACAAACTCGCGCTGGAAGCCCCGTTCGGCACTAAACTGGTGAAAGTTGTCGATGAAAACTCCCGCGTCAAAAAGGGAGATGTTGTTGCCGAATTTGAAACCGCCGACCTGCTGCTCCGTGTCGATGATTACAAACTGACGATTGAACAGACCAAAAAAGATTTGGCGATTGCGCTGGAGGAACGCGAAGTTCTCAAAAGCACCAACCGGGAGGATCTGCGGACTGCCCGCGACCGGGTTACGGAGTGTCAGGACGCTTACAGCCGGTATGTCCGGCTCGAAGGTCCGCGCGACCGGGATACGCAGACTCTGGCGGTTTCTGATGCGGAGCGGAATCTGGATGAAGCCAAAGCCGCTTATGAAACGGCGAAGGAAACTTATGATTCCAGTATTTTTGCGGATTCCGCCGCCGAGGAAAAAGCCAAATCCGAAGTGGAGAAAGCGCAGCAGAAAGTTTCCGCCGCCGAAACCAAACTCAATTCCGCCCTGCTGGCGAAAAAACTGTTCAAGCGTTATACTTACCCGAACAAACTCAAGGATCTGCGCAACAAACTGGCTCAGGCAAAACTCGGTTACGAGAAAACCCGTGTCCGCACACAGTCTCTGCTGACCCAGAAAAACAATCAGATCTACCGGCTGGAAATCACCATCCGCAATAACGAACGCCAGTTCAAACGTCATTCTTCGTGGGTTCCGATGATGTCGCTGGTGGCTCCTGCCGACGGCATTGTCACGTACGGCGACCCTGACCGTATCTGGGGCAACCCGGAGGTGAAAGTCGGCATGGACGGCCGCCGCAAGCAGGTCATCATCACCATTCCGGACATGAGTCAGATGATTGTGGATGTGAACCTGCCGGAACAGTACCGTTCCAAAGTCAGTGTCGGCGACAAAGTCATCATTACGCCGGATTCCATCCAGACCATCAAGATCAACGGCGAGATCGCGACCATTGCCTCGCTGCCGGTGAACACGATCCCGTGGGATAAAAGCACCCCGAAGATTTACCGTACGGTGATTTCGTTCAAGGACCGCAATCCCCGGATTGTCAGCGGCATGAGCGTTCAGGTGGAAGTTGTTTCCAAAATCCTGCATAATGTGATTTCCATTCCGATTGAGGCGGTGTTCGAGGAAGGCGGTCAGCTGCTGGTGTACCGCAAAACGCTGTCCGGTCCGGAAAAAGTCAATGTGAAGATCGGGGCGTCCAGCGACAACGCCGTGGAAATTCTGGAAGGTGTCAGGGAAGGGGATGAAGTCTACCTTTACCGTCCGTTCCAGGCAAAAACCAATTGAGCGAAAATGACGGACAGCACACAACGTAAAGAGGCTCTTTTCCTGGGGGATCTCCGGAAAACCTATCATGCCGGAACGGTGGATGTGCCGGTGCTGAAAGGCGTGAACTTTGAAGTGTACCGCGGCGAATTCATCGGAATCATGGGATCTTCCGGTTCCGGCAAATCCACTTTGCTGAACATCCTCGGACTGCTGGACAAACCCACATCCGGCGTATATCGTCTGGACGGTCAGGCGGTGGAGACTTTGTCGGACCGCGAGCTTACCACGATCCGCAACATCAAGATCGGATTTGTGTTTCAGGCGTTCAACCTGTTTCCGCATCTGACGGTGCAGGAGAACATTGAAGTCCCGATGATGTATGCCGGCGTGGATATTCAGACGCGGCACAAGGTTTCGAAGATGATGGCGGAGCGGGTCAAGCTGGCGCATCGTCTGGATCACCGTCCGACCCAGCTGTCCGGCGGTGAATGTCAGCGTGTGGCGGTAGCTCGCTCACTGGTCAACAATCCGACTTTCATTCTGGCGGATGAGCCGACAGGAAATCTGGACGAAAAGACCGGCAATGAAATCATGGCTCTGTTTCATGAACTGCATCGTGCCGGCACGACGATAGTCATGGTCACGCACAATCCGCAGTATGAACCGGAGTATGACCGGGTCATTTATCTGCGCAACGGCCGCAAATGGCGGGTCGTCGATAATGTCAATCACAAAACGGAGGAGTTTGAAACATGAAACTCCGGGATCAGCTGTGGCTTTCGTTCCACAATCTCATGCTGCATAAAATCCGCTCCGTCCTGACTTCGCTGGGTATTATTTTCGGCGTCGGCAGCGTGATTGCCATGCTCTCCATTTCCGAGGGCGCCAAACGGGAAGCCCTGGCGCAGATTGAATCCATGGGTGTGGACAAGATTCTGCTTTCCACCCGCAAACCGCCGCCGGTCGGAAAAGACGTTTCGGAAAATACCACCAACAGCAATCTGGAAACCTACGGACTGACCGAAGTGGATCGGCTGCACATTCTTCACATGGACAATGTGAAATCCATTTCCACAGCGCGCAATTCCCGCAAGAGCATTCTGCGCGGGACCACGCAGCTGGATGTCGCGCTGTTCGGCGTAACGCTGGACTTCCTTTCCGAAAGCCGCTCCGAAATCGTGCAGGGCCGCTGGCTTTCTCCGATTGACCGCGACCGCAATGTCTGTGTCCTGGGAATGAATGCGCGGCGTTCGCTGTTCTCCATTCAGGAACGGAACGTCCTGGGCAAAGTGGTCGGCATCGAAGACAACGCTTTTGTGGTGGTCGGTGTGCTGGAAAACCAGAAAGGCACTACCATCGAAGGCATGGGGTCGCCCAACAACGGAATTTTCATCAGCCGCGACGCCAGCGACGCCATTTACGGCAAGATGTCGGTTCAGCGCATCAGCGGACGCACTTCCATTGAAGTGGTCGAATACGATACTTTCATTGTCAAAGTGCTGGATGTCAGTTACATTGATTTCACCGCCAAGCGGATTGCCGCCTATCTGACCAAGAAGCACAACAGTGTGAAAGACTGGGAAATGGTGGTGCCGCTGGACATTCTCAAACAGCGGGAGCAGACGCAGAACATCTTCACCATTGTGATGAGTTCGATTGCCGGGATTTCCCTGCTGGTGGGCGGTATCGGCATCATGAACATCATGCTGGCGAACGTCTATGAACGCCGCAAGGAAATCGGTACCCGCCGCGCTCTGGGCGCCCAGAAGGGCGACATCATCCGGCAGTTCCTGTTCGAAACAATTTTCCTGACGTCCATCGGCGGCTCCATCGGGGTGTCCATCGGACTGCTGATCGCGAAAATCGTAACACGCTATGCCAACTGGCCCGTGGCGTTTTCGGTCTGGTTCATCATCCTGGCATTGCTGATTTCGGCGGTGATCGGAATTATTTTCGGCACTTATCCAGCCTGGAAAGCGGCGCAGCAGAACCCGATTGACGTGCTTCGTGCAGAATAATTCATTATTTTCATTTGCTTTCCGTGCCAACCGGCGTTATACTATGGCAACCAAGCAAAGGAGACATTGAATCATGAAACAGGCACGTCAATATTTCACGCTGATAGAAGTCCTTACCGTCGCCGCCATCATTGCGATTCTGGCAGGCATTACCGTGGGGGTGGTCAGCATGGTCAACAGCAAAAACGCCGAAGCGCGCACTCTTGCCACTATCAAAGCTCTGGAACTGGCGATGGGACAATATCAGGCGGACAACGGATGCGTTTATATCCCTGCCGGATATACGGTTACCAATCCGAACCCGGTTCGCATCGAACTGTCGAAAGACCTTCCCGACAATCTGAACGGGACATTGTTCAAGTATCTGGACGAAAAATTACTGACTTCCGCGACTAAAACGGACGGAGGTATCCGTTATTTCGTGGACGGCTGGGACCGTCCTCTGATTTTCCGTATTCCGGGCAAATTCAACAAGATGGGATTTGACCTCGGTTCGGTCGGAGCAGACGGAAAAATCGGAGAAGACGGTACAGAAATAACCGCAACTGTTCCCAGTTCTATTTCCGATTACGAAACCAAATTCGGAAAAGGGGACGACATCACGAACTTCCTGCGGAAAGACTGATTCTCTTTAAATATCCGGATACTGGTAGATTTCACCGCAGTAATTCCGGTATGTGCAGACAGACCCGCTCTTCCCGACCAGATAATCGGGGACGAGCGGGATTTTTCCGCCGCCTTTGGGCAGATCAATGACGAATTGCGGGTTCGCCATGCCGGAACTCCAGCCGCGCAGAGACTCAATGATTTTGATCCCCGTGGCGAGCGGCGTACGGAAATGCTCCGTGCCGTAAATCAGATCCGACTGGAAAATATAATACGGATGCACACGCGCGGCAAGCAGTTTCCACATCAGTTCACGCATGACTTCCGGATCGTCATTGACTCCTTTCAGCAGCACGGTCTGGCTGCCTAACGGGATGCCGGCGTCCGCCAGCCGGTTCAGGGCTTTGACCGTGGTTTCCGTGATTTCATCCGGATGATTGAAATGGATGTTGATATACAGCGGATGATATTTTTTCAGGATGGAACAGAGTTTGCCCGTGATGCGTTCCGGCAGCATACCGGGGGTACGGGTTCCAATGCGGATGATTTTCACATGCTTCACCGCGCGGACACCTTGCAGAATGTATTCGATTTTATCATCGTCCAGCAGAAACGGGTCGCCGCCGGAAATCAGTACATCCTTGACTTCCGGGTGGGCGGCGATATACGCGAATCCGTCGTCAATCTGTTTCTGGCTGATGCAGAACGGTTGACGGAATTTGCGTTTCCGGGTGCAGAACCGGCAGTACATGGCGCATTCTCCGGAAACCAGAAACAGACAGCGGTCGGGATATTTCTGAACGACGCATTCGGCTTTGGCAAACCGGATCTCGCCGAGCGGGTCATCCATAAGCTCTTTGCTGGCATGAAGCTCCCGGATGTCCGGGACGCATTGCCTGAACAGCGGATCGTCCTTGCCGCGGATGCGTTTCAGCACCGTGCGCGGAATGCGGAACGGAAACACTTTCGCCACGGCGCGGAGTTCCTCCCGGTCCAGATGGAACATCTGAGCCAGTTCATCGGGGTCGGCAACCGCATCCCGCAGAATTCTTTTCCATTTTTCCATGATCGCGCCTTATGTAAAACAAATTGCGGGTAATATATCACCGTGCCGGAGAATGTCAATAATCCGTGAGCATGGCTTTCAGAATCTTTTTGAGTTCGCCGCGCAAATCTTCCGGTTCCAGCAGGACGGCCTGTCCCTGATGGGACAACAGAAAAGGAAACAGTACTTCCTTTGCCACTGCCGGAATCTCAACGGTGTTGTCCGGCAGCAGTTTCTGTTGACTGTGGAGCGGATGTGCCGACAGAATATCCCGCAGAGATTCATCAAATTTCAGCTTCACGGCATATTTCCGGAATCCGAGGAAATCATCCGGATTGACGGAACGGATGATTTTCGGGTCCGGATCAAAACTCCGGTTCAGCATTTCTGCGGAACGGATACGGCGCAGCGCGAAAGTTCGCGGCTGTTTTTTGAGGTGGCAGAATCCTTTGCTGTACCAGGAGTTGTCATAGAAAACCAGCGTGTGCGGTTCGAAAACCCGTTCAGTTTCCTCGTTCCGGTAATCGGAGTAGGAGATCCGCAGTGCATGATGTTCCTGCCAGGCGGTGAATACGGTCATGAATATTTTCGGGTCCAGCGGGGAAAACAAGCCGGAAAGAATGGTCAGAGTGTTCATGTTGGCGGTGTCAAGAAAATCCGGATTGTTGTTCTGCAGCAGAAAATCGACGGCTTCCCGGATTTTGTTTTTCAGCGGGGATGGGAAAATGGCTTCGGAAATCCGTGCGCCGATCACTGCCGCCAGCATTTCATTTTCGTCCAGAATGGCGGGCGTGATGAAATTCCAGCCGTGATGCCGCAGATAATAACCGTTGCGTTCCCGGTCGAATTCCAGCGGACACTTGAATTCGTCCTTCAAAGTTTTCAAATCGCGCAGAATGGTTTTGCGGGAACAGTCAATGTCGATTTCCTCTTCTTCGGCAATTCTCCGGAAATCCTTCACCAGCGACTGGGAATTCGGATACCGGTTTTCCTTTAACAAGGCGGCGATACGGGTCAGCCGGTGCAGCTGGGATTTGGGAATCGGCATTTTTTTCTCCTGTTTTTTTCAGCGTGGACATTCTTTGTCTTCTCTCCGGTAATATATTCCTTTCTGTCAGAAAAAACAACTCCGGAGATTGCCGGAAGAAAAGGAAAAGGAGAATATTATGACTCGCAGAACAGGCAGACAGGAATTCGAACAGGAAGAAATCGTGTGCATGGAAACCGTAAAAGATGCTTTGGAACCGCGGATTCTGGGGTTGACCATGGTGATGTCAGCATTCTTTCTGCTGATGGGCATCGGAGTCTGCATCATGCGCGACTGTTACGGCGCCGCATTCTGAAGCCGGTCATTACAGCGGCGGATTCGCCGGCATCAGACAGACCAGCAGAACCGACAGTCCGTTGAAAACTGCATGTGCCAGCATGGCGGCGGCCAGCGAACCTGTCTTGCGATAAAGGAAAGTCAGCCAGAGACTCAGCAGGCATAATGCCGGAAACGCTGCCAGATTCAGATGCACTATCCCGAACAGCAGCGCGGTCAGCCATGCCCCGTACCGCGGACCCGCCAGCGTGTCGAATACTTTCTGCAGGGCACTGCGGAAACAGAGTTCCTCGCCGATCGGCGCGAGAAAAATGGCGGTTGGAATCAGTGCTGCCGCCGCGGACGGTTCGCCGTTCCGCAGAATTTCCACTGTTTCCTGCGGCTGCACCGGAATGCCGCAGAATTTCAGCAGCAGAATGAACGCACCGGTAATGAGGACAATTCCAATATAAACCCCCAGCGTGCCGGAGACCGCGGCTGCGATTTCCTGCGGATAGAGCATTTTCAGATCCAGCGCTTCGGCGAGAGATTTCTGCGGTTCACAGTGCCGAGCCGGCCAGACACTGGACGCAATATAGGCAAGCTGAATTGGCACAGCCGCCAGCAGGACAGCCGCCCAGGGCGGCAGATTCACACGGAGCAGGGAAAACAGAATCGGAAACAGACCCAGAAAAAAAATCAAACTGGCAGCCGACAATGCGGCAGCCCGTTCCCAGCGTACGGAAAGCCGCTGCGGTTCTTCCATCATTCAACCTCCGTACGTTGTTGCGGAAACAGAATCCGGCACTGACGCCGGACACTGTTTCCTGTTCCGCTGAAACAGTTTCAGATGTTCAGCCATTTCTGGTCGATTCCGGAGACTTTCCAGTAGCCCTGCGCCATGTAGAGCGCATCCAGAATCACGCAGCGGGTCATGGCTTCGATGACCGGATAAATCCGCGGCAGCAAAGTCGGGTCGCGGCGGGTGATCGGGGAAAGAACCACGTTCTTCATTTCCTTCACATTCACCGTGTCCTGCGGCACGGAAACAGTCGGAGTCGGTTTGACGGCACAGCGGAACCGGATGTCTTCCCAGGTGGTGATGCCGCCGAGAATGCCGCCGGCGTGATTGGTTTTGAAACGGACTTTGCCGGTTTCAGGGTCAACATAAGCCGGGTCATTGCTTTCGCTGCCCACCATGTTGGCAACTTCAAAGCCCGCACCGAATTCGATACCCTTGATTGCGCCGATGGAGCAGACAGCATGAGCCAGCATGGCGTTCATTTTGTCGAAAACCGGTTCGCCCAGTCCGGCAGGAACTCCGCGGGCAATACATTCAATGATGCCGCCGCAGGTTTCGCCGCTTTCTTTGATTTTCAGCACATCCGCCCGCATTTTCTCAGCCGCCGCAATGTCCGGACAGTTGATTTCATTTTTCCGGTAATTGGCTTTGGCTTCTTCGTACGAGACTTCGTGATCGACTTTGATATTATGGGAAGCAATCGTGTAGGCAATCACATCAATGCCCATGGCATCCAAAATCGCCTTGGCAACTGCTCCGCCGGCAACACGGCTGGCGGTCTCGCGTCCGCTGGCGCGTCCGGCTCCCACCCAGTCTCCATGTTCTCCATATTTTTTGAAGAATCCGTATTCAGCATGACCCGGGCGGATGGAATCCTTGTAGGAACGGTACTGGTCAATATGAACATCCTGGATATCGTTGTTGGGAATAATCATGCCGACCGGTGCGCCGGTGGTGAGCTGATCTTCCATGACTCCGGAAAAAATATAGACACGGTCTTTTTCCTTGCGGGGGGAATCCAGCGGGGTCTGACCGGGTTTACGTTTGTCCAGTTCCGCCTGAATCAGTTCCGCGGTGATCTTGATTCCCGGAGGAACACCGTCGACAATGGTCATCAGACCTCCATACAATTCTTCCGGAAGGTTGAGATTTTTCCGGAAGCCGCCGGAGTATGACTCGCCGCAGCAGGTGATTCTGAACAGTTTCCCAAAGGTGTTGCCGAACATATTTACAATCCTTTCCTTAAAAGTGACTGACCGGTAATATATCATAAAAAAAACAAGAGGCAAGTTGCGGAGTTGAAAAAAATGCAAACTGCGTTATATTTAAAGAATATGGAATTTGCGGATCGGTGCTTCGGCGGTGTCTGCGGCAGACTGGAAAACCATGCTGAAAACAGCGGAAATGGATTTTTTTATGGACAGTTTTCAGGTCAAAAACAGCAAAAACACGAAAAAAAACGAATTTTTCTTGCATAAGCACTGGAATTTCTGCATGTTGCGTGTTATATTAACTGCTCTGTTTGCACAGATATATTTTGCCGCGAGCGGTGAAGATGTCCGGCAGACGGCTCCGAAGCCGGCTTGGCAGTTGGAAAAAGAACTGCGGCTGCTGAAGGCGGAAACGGAGAAAAAACTTGCGGATTTGACTAATGAACGGGATCGTTTGAAGTCAGAGGTGAAGCATCTCCAGTATGAGAATTCTCTCGTTCGCAAGGAGCTGATTGAAACTCTTGAAAAGTATTCGATGCTGGCCGATAAGCTGAAACGCGTGGAAATGAGCGCGGCGGCGGTCGTGGAAACTCTGAAACCGGAATATTCCGATGTCAGGGCGGACGAATCGGCGGAGTCTCTGAGAACTGTTATGCAAAGCTCAGTAGCATTGGCGTCGGCTGCGGCCTCCCTGTGTGATGCAGTCCTTGAACTGCTCAAGCAATCGGAAGTGGATGCTGTATATGCCGCCAGGCTCAGAGTTTCAGTTAACAATGTGAAGAGCGAAATCCGCAATATTATCCGTTACAATGCTGTTCCCTCCGTACCGCATGGTCTTGTTTCCTGCCGTATATTAAATACAGATGAAAAGCTGAAGGCTGTGGTTCTGTCCGCTGGATATCGCAACGGACTGCGCGCTGGAATGGTGCTGCGGACTGCGGATGGAAAAACATCGTTTCAGGTGGTGATGCTGAAAGATTTCACGGCAGCGGGTCTGCTGCTGAGCGGAAACCTGAACACGGTCGGAATCGGTACGGAGCTGACAGCTGCGAGAGAACAAACTGCGAAATAAAATCGAATCGACAGTTCACATAAACAACAAACAAGAACAAAGCGAGAAAAAAGCACATGGAATTTCGGGCAATTACAAAGTATGTCCGGATATCGCCCTCCAAGGCGAACGAGATTTCCCGTCTCATTCAGGGAAAACCGGTCGTTGAGGCTCTGGCGATAGTCGAGATCAGTCCGAGAAAAGCTGCACGGCTTTTCGCGAAAACGCTGAAAAGCGCGATCGCCAACGCGGAAAATGATGAAAAGAACAGTGTCAAAAAAGAACAGTTGAAGGTTCTGAAAGCGGCCGCCGATCCCGGTCCGATGCTCAAACGCTATCGGCCGAAAGCACGTGGACAGGCGGGCAGAATCCGGAAACGCATGAGCCACTTCACTGTGGTTCTGACAGAGGCATAATAGAAAGGGGCATGTTGTGGGTCAGAAGGTAAATCCTATTGGGTTGAGATTAGCCCTGAACAAGAACTGGAGCTCCCGCTGGTACGCTGCCAAGGCGTGCTTCGGCGACTGGCTTCATGAAGACTTGAAGATTCGTACTTACATCAAGAAGAACTTCGGTCAGGCTGGAATCTCCAAAATCGTCATTGAACGTTACAGCAGCAATGTTCGTATCACCATCCTCGCTGCGCGTCCCGGTCTGCTGATCGGCCGCAAAGGCGCCGAACTCGAACAGCTCCGCGGCTCTGTCGCCAAGCTGCTTCCGGGTCGTGAAGTGATCCTGGATGTTGTTGAAGTCAAACGTCCTGAAATCAATGCACAGCTGGTTTCCGAGAGCATCGCTCTTCAGCTGGAAAAACGTATCGGTTTCCGCCGGGCCATGAAGAAGGCCATTCAGATGGCGATGGAAGCCGGTGCGGAAGGTATCAAGATTCAGTGCGCCGGTCGTCTCGGTGCTGCGGAACTTGCCCGCACGGAACATTATAAGGAAGGGCGCACGCCTCTTCACACGTTGAAGGCAAACATCGATTACGGTTTTGCCGAAGCAAACACCACGGCCGGAAAACTCGGCGTGAAAGTTTGGATTTGTCACAAAGAAGCCATGGAGGATATGCAAAATGCCATTAATGCCAAAAAGAGTAAAGCACAGAAAGGTGCAGCGCGGCAATAATGCCGGGTTGTCCCAGCGGTGCAACGAATTAGATTTCGGCGATTTCGGTCTGCAGACCATGGAGCGGGCTTACCTGACTGCCAACCAGATCGAGGCGGCCCGTGTGGCTATCACTCGTCACATGAAACGTCACGGTAAAGTTTGGATCCGTGTGTTTCCCTATAAGCCGTACACCAAGAAACCGTTGGAAGTCCGTATGGGTAAAGGGAAAGGCGCAGTCGAATACTGGGTCGCTCCGATTAAGCCCGGCAGAATGCTGTTTGAAGTCAGCGGATGCCCCGAAGTCGTCGCCAAGGAAGCTATGAGCCTTGCCGCTTCTAAACTTCCGGTGCGTTGTAAATTCATCATGCGCCATGGCGCAGTCTGAGTCGGAAGGATCAGCGATGAAGAACAAAATTGTTTTCCAAGATATGACGGATGCGGAACTGGACAGCCGGATTGCTGAATTCAAGAAAGAGAAATTCAACTACCGTGCGCAGGCGAAAGCCGGTCAGATCGAAAATCCCGCAAAGTTCAAGGAACTGCGCAGAAACATCGCGCGGGTCCTCACTGAAAAAAGACGCAGAGAGCTGGCGGCCGCCGCCGCAGCCCCCGCGGCCAACTGAAACCTACTAACGAACGGATATCTAAGCCATGAACGAGACCAGCACAAAAACTGAAAATGTGCGCGGAAATCGCAAGAGCAGAGTCGGACAGGTGGTCAGCGACGTGCAGAACAAAACTATCGTTGTTGAAGTCGAAAGACGCACCTCTCACAAGCGTTACAAAAAAGTCGTAAAATCCCGTAAGCGTTACGCGGCTCACGATGAAACCAATCAGGCCAAAATCGGGGATATGGTTCGCATTGCCGAAACCAGACCCATCAGCAAAAACAAATGCTGGCGCCTGGTCGAAATCATCAGCCGTCCGGAATAAGCCGCTTCCAAAGGAGAATGAATCATGATACAGATGCAGTCAAGCATGGAAGTCGCTGACAACTCCGGTGCCAAACGGATTGTTGCCATTACGATTCTCGGACAAAAAAGACGTTATGCCAAGGTCGGTGACATTGTCACGGCCGCGGTCAAGGAAGCCATCCCCGGCGGCGGCGTCAAAAAAGGCGATGTCGTCAAAGCCGTTATCGTCAGAACGTCTGCCAAAATCAGCCGTCCCGACGGTTCCTATCTCCGGTTCGATCGCAATTCCGCGGTTCTGATCGACGATGAAAAGAACCCCAAGGGAACCCGTATTTTCGGCCCGGTGGCGCGTGAACTTCGTGAAAAGAATTTCATGAAAATTATTTCTCTGGCTCCGGAGGTGCTCTGATGTTTTCCGAGAAATGTGCAAAAAAATACCACGTCAAAAAAGGCGATACCGTTGAAGTCATCAGCGGTGAATGGAAAAAAGAATCCGGCAAGATCGTTGCCGTTCTGAAGAAGAAGGACCGCGTTGTCCTCGAAATGCAGGGGATTCCCCAGGAGAAACTTTCCGAACGTCTCGGAAAAAGAACTCTCAAGAAATCTCAGGCAAATCCGAAAGGCGGACTCGTCGAACGCGCGGTCTCCGTCCATGTGTCAAACGTCAGGGTCAAAGACTGACACGAACATACTGAGATCGGAGTAATAAAGATATGGCAGACATGAAAAAGAAGTACAACGAGGAAGTTGTACCGGCCCTGATGCAGAAGATGGGCTACAAAAATGTGATGCAGGTTCCCAAACTGAAGAAGATCGTTCTCAGCATGGGTATCGGCACCAAAATGGAAAAGGATGCTTTCACCGAAGGCAAGAACATTCTTGCCGCGATTACCGGTCAGCTTCCTATTATCACCAAGGCGAAAAAGAACGTTGCCAACTTCAAACTGCGCGTGGGTCAGCCCGTCGGTGTGATGGTGACGCTCCGCGGTTCCCGCATGTATGAATTCCTTGACCGCTTTGTTCACAATGCGCTTCCCCGTATTCGTGACTTCCGCGGTGTTCCCAAGAAGGGATTCGACAAAGTCGGCGACTACAATATGGGCATTCAGGATGTTTCGGTCTTCACCGAAATCGATCTGGAAAAACTGAAATATCCTATGGGCCTCAACCTTACGATTGTCACCAGCGCTCAAACCGATGCGGAAGCTAAGGAACTGCTCGCGCTGATGGAAGTCCCGTTCGCGCGCTAACAGGAGAATGTGAAAAATGGCTAAAAAAAGTCTTATCGCCAAGCAGAAGCGCGTTGCTAAATTTTCGGTCAGAAAATACAACCGCTGTCAGGCTTGTGGTCGGCCCAGAGCTTATATGGGCAAATTCAAACTTTGCAGACTGTGCTTCCGGGAAATGGCCCTCTCCGGCCAGATCCCCGGCGTGGTCAAGGCAAGCTGGTAATCAGGAAGGTGGTATATTATGAGCATGCAGGATCCTATTTCTGATATGTTGACCCGCCTTCGCAACGGCTATATGTCCAAGCAGAAGGAAGTCGTCATCCCCTCCTCCAAACTCAAAGCGGCTATCGCTCAGGTTCTGGAACAGGAAGGATATATTAAGAGTTTTCATGTTGACGGCGATGTCAAGAAATCGCTTGTCGTCGAGATGAAATACTTCAACCGCCGCTCCGTCATCGAGGGCATCGAAAGAATTTCCAAGCCGTCCTGCAGACTTTACTGCGGCTGCAAGGATATTCCGAAGGTGAAAGACGGTCTGGGTCTCGCCATTCTCTCCACCCCGAAGGGAATTCTGAGCGGCAAAGATGCCGAAAAACAAAATGTGGGCGGAGAAATTCTCTGCTACGTTTGGTAAGCGAGGTAAGAATTATGTCACGTATCGGCATGAAACCCATTTCCGTTCCGGCGGGAGTTAAAGTCACCATCAACGGCAAAGAAGTTGTTACGGAAGGCAAGCTCGGCAAAATGACCGTGATTCTGCCGGAAGCGGTCAGCGCTGTGGTGGAAGATAACGAAATCAAAGTCTGCCGTGTTTCCGATGAAGGAAACAACAAGGCTTTGCACGGTCTGTTCCGCAGTCTGATCAAGAACAACATCGTTGGTGTCAGCGAAGGCTACAAGAAAGAACTTCAGATCGTCGGCGTCGGCTATAAAGCCGTGCTGGCGGGCACGAAGCTCACGCTGAGTCTCGGCTACTCTCATGATATTGTCTACCAGGTTCCGGAAGGCATCAAGGTCCAGGTTACCGATGCCACCAAACTGCTGATTTCCGGTGTCGACAAGCAGCTGGTCGGCGAAGTTGCCGCCAGTATCCGTAAATTCAAAAAGCCCGAACCGTACAAAGGCAAAGGTGTCCGTTATTCCGACGAACACGTTGTGATCAAGCCGGGCAAGACGAATGCGTAATCATTGAAAGAGCAGGCTAATATGTATAAAACAGCGAAAGAAAAAAGAGTTCGGCGCCACATGCGTCTTCGTCAGAAGGTGCAGGGAACGGCCAGCCGTCCTCGTCTCGCGGTCAGCTTCACCGCCAATAACATGTATGTGCAGTTCATTGATGATGAAGCCGGCCACACTCTGGCCTCCATGTCCACTCTTTCCGCCGCCTTCAAAGCGTTGAATCTGAAACGCAATGTTGCCGCCGCGCAGAGTTTGGGCAAACTGGCCGCTGAAAAGGCGAAAGAAGCAGGAATCACCGAAGTGGTCTTTGACCGCGGCGGCTTGCAGTATCACGGCAAAGTCAAAGCGCTGGCGGATGCCGCGCGTGAAGCCGGATTAAAGTTCTGAGGAGCAGTACGATGGAAAAAGAAGAAATCAAGAAAGAGGCAGCTGCTCCCGCCGAGGAGCAGGCTCAGGTTACCTATCAGACTTCCGGAACCGAAGAATACGGTGAAGTGGTTCTGAGCATCAACCGCTGCTCTAAAGTCGTGAAAGGCGGCCGTAACTTCAGTTTCGGCGCGCTGGTTGTGGTCGGTGATCACAACGGCAGAGTCGGTTACGGCTACGGCAAAGCAAACGAAGTGTCCGACGCCATCCGTAAGGGCGGCGAAGCGGCCAAGAAGAATATGATTACCGTTCCCCGCAGAGGAACGACCGTTCCGCACTCGGTTCTCGCTAAGTTCAGCGGTTCCAAAGTGCTGATCCGTCCGGCCTCTGAAGGTACCGGTTTGATTGCCGGCAGCACCCTGCGTGCTGTTCTCGGTCTGGCCGGTGTGGTCGACGTTCTGACCAAATCCCTGGGCTCCAGCAATCCTTCGAACCTGGTGAAAGCCGCGTTCAAGGCGATTCAGCAGATGAATTCCAAGGCGCAGATCCAGGAAAAACTCGGTAAAAATTAACTTGAGAAAGTGGGAATTGAATCATGAAACTGCATGAATTGTCTCCGGTGCCGGGTGCCAAGAAGCGCAGAATGCGCGTTGGCCGCGGTGATGGCTCCAATTGGGGCGGTACTGCCGGTCGCGGTCACAAGGGACAGAAGTCCCGTTCCGGCGCGGCCATCCGTCTTCACTTTGAAGGCGGTCAGACACCGTCGTTCCGTCGTCTCCCCAAAGTGGGTTTCAAGCGTCCGTACGTCAAGGTGATCTTCAACGTGGTGAACGTTGCTGCCCTGGACAAGGCTTTTGAAGCCGGTGCGGAAGTGGATGCTCAGGCGATGAGACTGGCCGGTATTCTCGGCAAATCCAAAGCTCCGGTGAAGATTCTCGGCAACGGCGAGATCACGAAGGCTCTCAAAGTGAAAGCCGATTTTTTCTCCGCCTCTGCCAAGGAAAAAATCGAGAAAGCCGGCGGCTCCTGCGAAGTCGTTGCTCTGTAACACGTTTATGGCGCGACGCGCCGGGAAAGAGGTTAAATGTTTAAAGCATTTATAAATTCATTCAAGGTCAAGGAATTGCGAGGGCGTATCCTGTTCACCATGGGATTGATCATCCTGTGCCGGATTGCCGCCAATATTCCTTGTCCCGGCGTTGACATGGCCAATCTCGACAAGTATTTCACCCAATTGAGTACGGAGACCGCCGCCGGCGGCCAGCTTCTCGGAATGCTGGATCTGTTCAACGGCGGCGCTCTTCAGAAGTTTGCGATCGGCGCGCTCGGAATCATGCCTTACATTTCCGCGTCGATCATTATGCAGCTTTTGGTCCCGGTGGTGCCTTCTCTTGAGAAGCTCCAGCGGGAAGGTGAAATCGGTCATGCCAAGATCAACCAGTATACCCGTTATCTGACGATTATGATCTGTCTGATTCAGGGCGCAATGGCGGCGGTCGCGATGACCAATCCGTCACGGCTGGGGCTTCCGGCTCCGGCACTGCCGCTGGTGATAAATCCGGGAACCGGGTTTATCATTATGTCGATGATCATTCTGACTGCGGGTACGATGGTTCTGGTCTGGCTGGGAGAACGGATCACGGAACATGGCATCGGGAACGGTGTTTCGATCATCATCACCGCCAATATCATTGAGCGTCTGCCTCAGGCGGTGATGGGTGTGGTGGAAATGATGCAAGGCGGATTTTCCTCCTCCGGAACGCGCTTCCGTCTGGTCCACGTTCTGCTTCTGTTCATTATCTTTGCGGTGGTTACCGCGCTTACCGTGCTGCTGACGCAGGGACAGCGCAGAGTGCCTATTCAGATGGCGAAGCGGATTCAGGGCAACAAGATTTCCGGCGGTACGACTTACATGCCGCTGAAAGTCAACTTCCCCGGTGTCATGCCGATCATTTTTGCGGGAGCGATTCTGATCTTCCCGCCGATAATCTGCCAGATGATTCCCCCGCTGCGTTTCCTGGGGGTGTACTTTTCGCATGACAGCTATTCGTACATGTGCATTTACGGATTGCTGATTCTGGCATTTTCCTACTTCTGGGTTGCCAACATGTTCAACCCGGTTCAGATTTCCGATAATCTGAAAAAGGAAGGCGCCTACATTCCCGGAATCCGTCCCGGCAAGCCGACTGCGGATTTTCTGGACAACACCATGACGAAAGTCACTTTTGCCGGAGCAGTTTTCCTGACAGCTTTGGCGATTTTCCCGATGATGCTGACGAAATGGCTGAAGATCCCGTATGATATTGCGTCATTCTTCGGCGGAACCAGTCTGCTGATCATCGTGGGGGTGACCATTGACACTTTGAGTCAGATGGAATCTCACCTGGTGATGCGTCATTATGAAGGATTCCTTCAGCGCGGACGTCTCAAAGGACGCCGGGGCTGAAACTGATCCGATTGGTTTTCCAACCCGTCCCTCGCGGACGGGTTTTTCTTTTTGACAGGGAAAACTTCAATTTTTAAACCAGTTTTTTTGTAATCAGGCATGGAAAATAATATTGTTTCATGCTATATTAACCTGATATTAAAATATTAGAGCAATTTCAGCAGCAAAGGCATCATTGATGGGATCATATTTTCTTGGGATTGATATAGGGTCAACGACCTTCAAAGCAGTTCTGATGACCGCGGATGGAGAAGTCCGGAATCATCAGTACTTGAGAACTCGCCCGGTGGCGGTGGAGCACGCTTTCAGCTGTACCGGAAGATGTGCGGAGTGCGGACAGTGCAATCATGGCGCGCTGAAGAAAACAGTGCTGGATTTTCTTGCCAACAGCGGAGTTGACCGTACGGAAATTGCCTGTACCGTGGTTACCGGCAGCCAGATTGTGGAGGATACGCGGAAGTATCTGCCGTTTGATTTTCAGGTCAGCGAAGTGTCTGCCCATGTGGCGGGCGCCTTGCATTTCTACCCGCACTGCCATGCGATTCTGGATGTGGGGGGACAGGACAGCAAGGCGATGATCTACAATGAGCCTATGCAGATGTGGAACTCGAAGATGAGCGGGATCTGCGCGGCGGGTACGGGAGCGTTTCTGGACAGTGTGGCACTGAAACTGAATATTGCCGTGGAAGATATGGCGAAGATGGCGGATTACAGTACTGAGCTGGAATTTTCCAGTGTCTGTGCGGTGTTGAGCGCGACTTCGATCAATAAATTCAAAAACCGTTATCCGATCGGTCAGATCATCGGAGCCGCCTGCCGTGCGCAGGCCCGGACCATCATTTCGGGGGTGGGAGAACTGCTGTTCCATTATTCCGGAGATATTGTATTCCAGGGCGGAGTTGCTTCCAATGCTGCGGTGGCGCATTATCTGGAAGAGATCACCGGCAACAGGATTCTGATTCCGAAGTATCACCGGGTGATGGGGGCATTGGGCGCGGCATGTCTGGCACGTGAATATGCCGGATTGCGCGGTTCTCTTTCACCGCGCAAGATTGATTATGTAACCGATGTTCCCCTGAAATCCATCGGGATGCGCGCCAATTCCACGCGCAAGGAATTCTTTTCAAAATCGAACAAAGGGCCGACCGTCTGGCGCAATCTGTTCTTCCCCACGGAAATTCTGAATGCGCTGGGTGTGCGGATGCTGACCATGGAAACGTATGCGGCGTTGTTCGCCCGCAATTCCAAACGGACCAAACGTGCGCTGGATCTTGCTGCCTATAAAGGATTTTCGGCGGAAACCTGTTCATTCCTCCGGGTGCTGGAAGGGTCCAAACTTCCGCCGCCGGATTTTGGGGTTTCCACGTCGCAGCCGTGCCAGCAGGGCGAACGGATCTTTGCCGACCTGGCGCGTCAGTATGGTTTTTCGGATCGTTTTTATTCCTTGAATACCCCCATTTCCATGTCTGACGGCAATGCGGTTGAAACCATTGCCGAAGGATTGGAGAAATCTGTGTCCCTGATGGAAAAAGCGTTGGGAATCAAGATGGATCCGGGACGTCTGGCGGAAGCCTGCCAGCTGTCCAATGAAGCCGCCGAAATTTCCCGGAAATGCAATCTGCTGCGCTGGCAGAGTCCGCCGCTGATCCGCGGAGCGGAAGCCGTCTACAACGCAATTCTGTTCTCGCAGCTGTGGGGACGCCGTGAACTGGTTGACATTCAGACGCAGTTCTACCGTGAATTGCAGGAACGCAAGACTATCATGGAAAAACGCTGTTCCATTGACGACACGCACCGCATTCTGTGGCTGCATCTGCCGCCGTTCTATGATACGAAAATTCTGGATTATGTGGAAGAGACCTGCTGTCTGCCGATTGTGTTCGAGGAAGTCAATTTTGTGGACTGGGAAATGCTGAATCCGGATGATCCGTACCGTTCTCTGGCGCGCAAACTGCTGACTGTCGGATATTTGGATCCGGAATTGCGGGTCTCCTACATCGCGAAACATGCACAGTTGGCGAAATTGAACGGCTGTATTCTTTATAATCATGGATTCGGACGCTGTTCGCTGTCTGACAGCTGTTTTGCGAAACATTTGCGCGAGGAACTCCGCAAAGTCAACCTGCCGCTGCTGACGCTGGATGGCGACTGCATGGATCAGACGACAGATCCGTGCAGTACCTTCACGAAAATCAGTGCGTTCACGGAGGCGCTGAACGACAAAAAGTATGGGAATATATTCGGTCCTGTGCATTACAAATAAGGAGGCGAAAGGATGTTCAAACAGGAAAAAGATTGGAAACCGGAGGTTCGGCATCAGGTGCGCGGCGGTTCCGGCGATACGGTGTTCAATCACATTTACAGCAAGGGCAGCGAGCTGAATCCGAACATGCGGCTTTTTGCCAAACTGGTGCTGAAGCCCGGCTGTTCGATCGGACATCATGTTCATGAGAATGAAGATGAGATTTATTATATTCTGTCCGGCACGGCGGAAACCGATGACAATGGAGTCAAGCGCGTTCTGCATCCGGGAGACAGTACACTGACCCGCAGCGGCGAAGGACATTCCCTCGCCAATATCGGAACGGATGACCTGGAACTGATCGCGACGATCGTTTCTTATTAAGCATTAGCATAGGAGTATAGAGAATGAAAATCACGAAGATTGTTCTTGCCGCCGCAGCTGCGGTCCTTTTTCTGCCCGGCTGCATGACTGAGGAACCGATTAAAGAACGCGCAACTGACGCCCGGATTGAACTGGTCAACAGCAGCAGCTTCAAAGTGGAACTGCTGAAGTCCAGTTTTTTCATCAATGACGACGGTCTGCTGACTGTGGACGCCAGCGCACTGCTGAGCCGGACCGGCTCCTTCCGCTGGGTGTTCGCCGGCGATCCGCAGATTACCGTGTGGTACCATTTCGACTGGATTGACGCGGAAGGCAATATCTGTCCGCCGCAGCAGTGTGAAATGACTGCATTGCCGGGCAATATTGTTGATTTCCATGGGGTTGCGCCGTCGGAAAAATATGTGTCATACCGTTTGACTGTTTCTTTGACCGGACCGGAAACCAAAGAGGAAGCCGAAAAACAGCAGGCTGAACTGAAAAAGGCATCTTCGGTGAAAACGGAAGCTGTTCCTGCGGAATCCAAGGAAAAAGCCCCGGCGAAAGCGGAAATGAAAGCCGCAGAAAAAGCTCCGGCGAAAACAGAAGCCGTCCCGGCAAAGACCGCAGAAAAAGCCCCGGCGAAAGCGGAAGTGAAAGCCGCAGAAAAAGCCCCGGCGAAACAGCAGAAACTGACAGAACCCTTCAACTGATTTTTTTCACCAGAACATAGAATTGTACCCCATCAAACGGAGAAAAACATGATCGAACTTGATTTCAAGAAAAGCGGCGGACTGATTCCCGCCATCGCGCAGGACTGGAAAACCAACGATGTGCTGATGCTTGCCTATATCAACGAGGAATCCTGGAATGAAACGCTGAAGAGCGGCAAGGCGACTTATTGGTCCCGTTCCAGAAACAAACTCTGGAAAAAAGGCGAAGAATCCGGCAATACCCAGCTGGTCAAGGAAATTCTGGTGGACTGCGACCTGGACACTGTGATTTTCAAAGTTGACCAGATCGGCGGCGCCGCCTGTCACGAAGGATATCGTTCCTGCTTCTTCCGCCGCCTGGAAAACGGCGAGCTGAAAGTTGTCGGTGAACGAGTCTTTGACCCGAAAGCTGTCTACAAAAAGTAATCGGACGATGCTGGTATGCAGGGAGATTCACCGTCGGCCGCGGAATTGAAGCGGCGGTTCTGCCGGGAGGCGGAATGGAATGTCCTGACGGGACTGGGGGCGGGAACTGCCTGCTGCTGTCTGGCGGAGCTGTCTGATGTTCATGAAGCAGAGGAACGCATAGGAGCGTTCCGTGCCGCGGGTTTGCGTCTGCAGGTTCTTGGCGGCGGAATGAACTTTGTCGGTTCTGACCGGATATTGGCTGATACCGTATTTCTGAAACCCGCGCGAGGAGCGGGTTTTTCTGTCCTGCGGGAAGAGAACGGGTTGATTTATGCAGGGAGTGCCTGTTCTCCGGGCGAAATCGTCCGCTTTGCGCTGAAACACGATCTGGGCGGGGCGTCCGGTCTGGCGGGAATTCCCGGAACGCTGGGGGGTGCGCTGGCGATGAATGCGGGCGCGAAAGGTGTCTGCTTTGCGGATTTTGTGCATGAAGTCCGGATGATTTCTCTGGATGTCCCGGAACCGCGGGAATTTTCTCTGCCGGGGAGCGCGCTGGCGTTTGGCTATCGGCGTTCGCCGTTTTTGCGGGACAATGTGCTGATAACGGGAGCGGTTCTGAAATTCAGGGCAGTGGACGCGGTTCAGGAAGAGCAGCTGATCCGGGAGGAGATGACGCGGCGGAGTCTGGCGCCGAAAGGACGGAGTGCGGGCAGCATATTTCAGAATCCGCCGGAAGGTCCGGCGGGCAGACTGCTGGAGGAAGCCGGCTGCAAGGGCTTGTCGCGCGGGGCGTTTATTGTCAGTCCGGAACACGCCAACTGGATTGTCCGGAAGGCGGAAGCGCAGACGGGAGCGGCAGAAGATTTCACCACTCTGCTGAATGAGATGAGGAAACGGGTGTATGATGCCCGAAAAATACAATTAAGACCGGAAGTGAGGTTTGCGGATATGTCGGAGAATCAGGTTTTCAGAAAGAAGCCGCTGAAAGTGCTGGTGCTGAAAGGCGGCAGCAGCAGTGAGCGGGAAGTTTCATTGGAATCGGGACACGCGATTGCCGAGGCGCTGCGCAGCAAAGGGTATGATGTCGGGGAGTATGACATCCGGGAATTGACGCTGACGCCGGAAATGAAAGAGGCGGATATCGTCTGGCCGGTTCTGCATGGAGGATTCGGGGAAGACGGACGGATACAGAAGCTGCTGGAAGATGCGGAGATCCCGTTTGTCGGATCCGGTTCGCAGGCGTGTGCGCTGATTATGGACAAAGTGGCATCCAAAGAGCTGATGAACCGGAATGGACTGCCGAATGCGAAATACGCTGTTCTGGATAAGGCACATACGGGAATTCCGACAGGACTGAAATTTCCGCTGGTGGTGAAACCTGTGTCGGAAGGTTCGACGTTCGGACTTTCCGTTGTGGATACCCCGGCGGAATGGGGCAAAGCCATGGAGCTGGTGTTCCGTTACGGACAACAGGCACTGGTGGAAGAATTTTTCCGCGGAGTGGAAGTTACACTCGGCATTCTGGCGGGAAAAGCCCTGCCCATGATTGAAATCCGTTACACCACAAAAGTTTATGATTATGACGCCAAATATCTGCACAAGACCTGCGAAACGCAGTATCTGTGCCATGCGCCGTCTGTTCCGGAAGCGATCCAGGAAAAACTGCGCGCGGCGGCTCTGCGATTCTTTGAACTTTCCGGAGCGCGGGATGTTCTGCGGGTGGATATGATGGTGAATGTGGAAAACGGAGACTTCATTCTGCTGGAAGGCAATTCCATTCCGGGCTGCACGGCGAACAGTCTGGTGCCGAAAGCCGCCAAAGCGATGGGAATGAGTTTCCCGGATATGTGCGCTCTGCTGCTGGAAGGTGCGGCTGCCCGCAGCGGGCTGTGAGTTCTGCGGCGGATTTGCCGGAATGAATCCGGTGAGTCCGCTGTCTGTGTCCTGAATTTCGTCTTTCCGATGAACAGCAGCCGGGGAAAGACGGAATTTCTGAAAGAATCTTTCGTTTTTTTTATAAGACGGGTTGAAATCCGTGTAATATTGTGGCACATTACCGATAGTAGGAAAGTGAACAAGATCAATAAAGAAGGAGCGAATTGTGAAATTTATTGGAGATAAGATCGCGATCGGCGACATTCCGGTGGAACAGCTGGCTGCCCGTTTCGGCACCCCGCTTTATGTATATGATGAACAGAAAATCCGCCGGAATTACCGCAAAGTCTATAATGCTTTTTCGAAGTATTATCCTGATTTCAAGATGTTTTATGCGGTGAAAGCCTGCAACAATCCGGCGATTGTGAATATTCTGCGTCAGGAAGGCGCGGGAGTTGACGCCGCCAGCGTGAATGAAATCCTGCTGGCGAAATATGTCGGACTCGGCGGTGAAAATGTGATGTTCAGCGGCAACTTCCTTTCCGATGACGATATCCGTCAGGGACTTGCCAGCGGCGTGATTTTCAATCTGGACGACATTTCCATTCTGCCGCGTCTGCTCAAATTCGGCAAGCCGGAAATGCTGTCCTTCCGCGTGAACCCCGGTTACGGCAAGAGCAACGTCGGCGAATATGTTACCAACGCCGGACCGAATGCCAAGTTCGGCATTCACCCGGACAAGGTTCTGGATGCCTACCGCATGGCGAAGGAAGCCGGAGTGAAGCGTTTCGGCGCGCATATGATGACCGGCTCCTGCATCACGGATGCGGAATATTTCCCCTTCGTTACCGGACTGCTGATGGACATCATCGGCAAGACAGCCAAGACGCTGGGCATTGATTTTGAATTCATCGACCTGGGCGGCGGACTGGGAATCGGCTACAAGCCGGATGAACCCGCGCTGGATCTGGACAAAGCCGCGTCTCTGACTGCGGACATGTTCCGCAAAAAATGTCAGGAATACGGCATGAAGCCCCCGCAGCTCAAAATGGAACCCGCACGTTACTTCGTCGGCAACGCCGGCTGGATCATCGGACGTGTTCATTCCATCAAGGATTCCTATAAACGGATTGTCGGAACGGACATCGGCATGAATACGCTGGCGCGTCCGGCGATGTACGGATCCTATCATCACATTTATGTGGACGGCAAGGAAAACATGCCGCGGAAGGCGATCGGTCTGTGCGGACAGCTCTGCGAAAATACGGACTTCTGGGTGAAAGAACGTCAGCTGCCGGAAAATATTGCGGAAGGCGATCTGGTGGTGGTGGAAAATGCGGGAGCCTACGGTTTCGGCATGAGCTATCAGTACAATGGGCGTCTGCGCCCGGCGGAAGTGCTGGTCAACGGAGCGGATGCAAGTCTGATCCGCGCCCGCGAGGATTTTGATGACATGATCCGCCATACGTTTGTCCCCAGCCATCTGAAAAGCTGAGCGGCGGAAACGGAAAACCGGTGAAGACAAGGAGTTGATGATATGCTTCTTCAGAAATTGACCAGATTTTTTTCCACCGACATCGGCATAGACCTCGGTACAGCCAACTGTCTGGTGTATGTGAAGGATCAGGGTATTGTGCTGTCTGAACCGTCGGTTGTGGCGATCCGGGATAAAGATGAGAAGCCGCTTGCCGTCGGCGAAGAAGCCAAAAAAATGTTCGGCCGAACCCCGATGGGTGTGCGTGCCATCCGCCCGATGAAAGTCGGTGTGATTGCGGATCTCCGGATTACGGAATTCATGCTTCGGGCTTTCATTCAGAAAGCCAAGGAGAAAGTGCCGTTTCTCCGGCGTCTGATCAAGCCGCGGGTGCTGGTGGCGGTTCCGTACGGCATCACGGAAGTGGAAACGCGCGCGGTGAAGGACAGTGCGCTGAAAGCCGGAGCGGGCGAAGTGTTCCTGATTGAAGAACCGATGGCGTCTGCGATCGGTGTGGGACTGCCGGTGGCGGAACCGACCGGAAGCATGATTGTGGATATCGGCGGCGGGACCACGGAAGTTGCCGTGATTTCGCTTTCCGGCATTGTGTATGCGAAAAGCGTGCGGGTGGGCGGCGACACCATGGATCAGGCGATTGTTCAGCACATGAAACGGATTTACAATCTGACGATCGGCGACCGTACTGCGGAAGAAATCAAAATCAAGATCGGCAGTGCCTACCCGGATGAAGCGGCAGACACTTTTGCCGAGGTCAAGGGGCTGGATCTGGTTTCCGGACTGCCGAAGACCATCAAAGTTTCGTCGCGCGAGATCCGGACCGCGATTCAGGAACCGGTTACAAGTATTGTTCTGGCGGTTCTCAATACGCTGGAAAAATGTCCGCCGGAACTGGCTTCCGACCTGCTGGATCATGGTGTGCTGCTGGCGGGCGGCGGTGCCTTGCTGCGCGGACTGGATCGTCTGATCAGCGAGCAGACCGGTTTGTTCGTCCGGGCGGCGGAAGATCCGCTGCGAGCCGTTGCCAATGGAACCGGAACGGTGCTTCAGTCCCTGGGTGAAATTTCCGTGGATCTGGAGTAAGCCATCTGGAAAAAACCGAAAACTGTTTTTCAGAAAAGACTGTTCTTCTCCGGAGGAGCAGTCTTTTGGTTTCTGGCTGAGATCTCCGGAGAAAAAACCGACTTTTTTATCAATGCTTCTTGATATAATGAGCGACGCAGAGTAAATTATCATACGATTTTTTTTTCACATCAACCATAAGGAAGGAAAAGCAATGAAAGAAAGCGTCTCCCCCATCCAGAAGGCAAGACTTGCCTATGCCCCGAAACTGCCGGCCGCCCTGCGCGCCGGGGCCAATGTCAAATATGAAGAAGGCCCGAAGCAGAAGGCATTTGCCGATACTGAGAAGATCGAAGCCCGTTTTCCGAATACCAGCAATATGCCGGTTCTGACCTTCGCCGCCGGCGGAGCAAAACTGGAAAAGCCGATCAATGTGGCTGTGATTCTTTCCGGCGGTCAGGCTCCCGGCGGACATAACGTCATTGCCGGTCTGTTCGACGGCATCAAGAGCCTCAATGCGGAATCCAAACTGTATGGATTCAAAGGCGGACCGAGCGGTCTGACCGACAACAAATACATTGAAATCACCGCTGATTTTCTGGCGGATTACCGCAACACCGGCGGTTTCGACATGATCGGTTCCGGCCGTACCAAGCTGGAAACCACGGAACAGTTCGAAAAAGCCGAAGCCAACTGCAAAGCGCTCGGCATCACCGCGATTGTCATTATCGGCGGCGACGACTCCAACACCAACGCCTGTCTGCTGGCGGAATACTACAAGGCGAAAAACGCCGGTATTGCCGTGGTCGGCTGCCCGAAAACCATTGACGGCGACCTCAAGAATGCGTTCATCGAAACCTCTTTCGGTTTTGATACCGCCACTAAGGTGTACAGCGAACTGATCGGCAATATTGAGCGCGACGCCAACTCCGCCAAGAAATACTGGCACTTCATTAAACTGATGGGACGTTCCGCTTCCCATATCGCGCTGGAATGCGGTCTGCGCACCCAGGCGAACGTTACGCTGATTTCCGAAGAAATCGCCGCCAAGAAACAGACGCTTGACGAAGTGGTTACCACCATTGCCGATTCGGTTGCCAAACGCGCCGCCAATTCCGAAAACTTCGGTGTCGTGCTGATCCCGGAAGGTCTGATCGAATTCATTCCGGACTTCAAGGTCCTGATTGCCGAACTCAACGACATCCTTGCCAAAGACGGCGAAGCCTATGGCGAACTGACGGACAATGAAACGAAAGCCCAGTTCATTCTCGGCAAACTTTCCGCCAAATCTGCGGCGGTCTTCGCTTCCCTGCCGATGGAAATCAAAATGCAGCTCACCATGGATCGCGACCCGCACGGCAACGTTCAGGTGTCCCGCATCGAAACGGAAAAACTGTTGGTTGAACTGGTCAAGAACAAACTTGCCGCCTGGAAGAAGGAAGGCAAGTACAACGGAAAATTCTCCGCGCAGACGCACTTCTTCGGTTATGAAGGCCGCTGCTCCATGCCGTCCAACTTTGACGCGGACTACTGCTACAGCCTCGGTTACAATGCTGCCGCCATCATCAGCACCGGCAAAACGGGCTATATGTCCAGCGTCCGCAATCTGACCGCGCCGGCTGAACAGTGGATTGCCGGAGCGATTCCGCTGACCGCCATGATGAACATGGAACACCGTCACGGCGAAGACAAACCGGTGATCAAGAAAGCCCTGGTCGAACTGGACAGTGCGCCGTTCAAGGCTCTGGCAGCCAACCGTGAAAAATGGGCAGTGGAAACCTGCTATGTGTTCCCCGGCCCGATTCAGTTCTTCGGTCCGTCTGAAGTGGCTGACATCACGACGGTTACGCTGGCTCTTGAGAAAGGAAAATAATCCATGGCAGCCTCATCAAAAGGAATTGATGTGGCTCATATCGCCAATCTGGCGCGGCTTCAGCTGTCGCCGGAGGCGGCTGGAAAACTCGCCAGAGAAATGGAAAGCATCGTCGGTTATGTCGAGATGCTTTCCGAACTGGATGTTTCCGGAATTGAGCCGACGGCTCATGCCGTGCCGCGTTCCAATGTAATCCGGGATGACGTTGCGGGGGAACCGTTCCCCCGTGAAGCCATGCTCGCCAATGCTCCTGCCACCGTCGATCAGGAACTGGTCCGGGTGCCGCAGGTCCTGGCAGATGAAGGGATGGCATGATTATGGAACTCAAAAAACTTACCATGACGGAAGCCGCGGCACTGCTTGCGGAAAAGAAAATCAGTTCGCAGGAACTGTGTCAGGCATATCTTGACCGCATCAGCCAGATCGAACCGTCCGTGAAAGCTCTGCTGTCACTGGATGCCGAAAATGTGCTGGCGCAGGCGAAAGCCGCCGATCAGCGCCGTGCGGAAGGCAAAGAGCTCAGCCGGTTTGACGGTATTCCCGTTACCATCAAGGATAATATTGCCGTCAAGGGACAGCCCTGCACCTGTGCGTCCCGGATTCTCAAAGGTTTTGTTTCGCCTTATGACGCAACGGTCATCACGAAATTGAAAAATGCCGGACTGGTGCTCATGGGACGTGCCAACATGGATGAATTCGCCATGGGTTCCTCCTGCGAAAACAGTGCTTATCAGAAAACCTGCAATCCGTGGAACACGGCTTGTGTGCCGGGCGGATCATCGGGCGGTTCTGCGGCGGCTGTGGCTGCCGGCGAAACCGTGATTGCGCTGGGTTCCGATACCGGCGGCTCCATCCGTCAGCCTGCTTCTTTCTGCGGCATTGTCGGACTCAAACCGACCTATGGACGGGTTTCCCGGTTCGGGCTGGTTGCCTTTGCCTCCTCGCTGGATCAGATCGGACCGATGAGCAAGAGTGTGCCGGATTCGGCGGCTATGCTTGACCTGATCTGCGGCATGGACAGCCGGGATACGACCAGCCTGCCTGCGGATGTGCCGGAAGGCGGTTTTGCCGCGCAGCTCGGAAGTTCTTTCCAGCCGTCGCTCAAAGGCATGAAGATCGGTATTCCGAAAGAATACTTTGAAGTGGAAGGTGTTGCTCCTGGCGTGAAGAAAGTCACGCAGGACGCCATGAATGTGCTGAAGGAACTCGGTGCTGAATTTGTGGACATCTCCCTGCCGCATACCAAGTACGCCATGGCGTGTTATTACATCATTGCCCCGGCGGAAGCCAGTGCCAACCTGGCGCGTTTCGACGGTATCCGCTACGGTTACCGCAGTCCCAATGCGACGGACCTGGTTTCAACGTATTTCGATTCGCGCGGCGAAGGGTTCGGCCCGGAAGTTACGCGCCGGATCATGCTGGGAACCTATGTGCTGTCCAGCGGTTATTACGATGCGTATTATGTCCGGGCGCAGAAAGTGCGTACCCTGATTCGGCGCGATTTCACGGAAGCGTTTCAGAAATGCGATGTGATTTTCACTCCGGTTTCTCCTGCGACAGCATTCAAGTTCGGCGAAAAATCCGATCCGATGCAGATGTATCTGTCGGACGTGTTCACGGTTGCCTTGAACCTGGCGGGCAACTGCGGAATCAGTCTGCCTGCCGGACTGGACCCCGATACCGGCATGCCGTCCGGCATTCAGCTGATTGCGCCGAGCCTTGCCGAGGACCGCATGTTCCGCGCCGCACGCGCGTTTGAACTGACGCGTCCGGTGAAGGATTTTGTTTCCCCGATTTGAATGAAACGAAAAGGATTTGTGTTATGAAGAAGTATCTGGGATTGATTCTGTTGTCTGCTGCCTGTACGCTTTCCGCTATTGACGCGGGAAAAAACATGCCGGCATTGTCAGCATCCAAATGGTACTTCCGTCCGGCGGCGGTTGCAGACGAGCCGCTGGAATGCACGGTCCTTTTTGATGTCAATTCGGAAAATTCGCAGGAAATGCTCCGTATGCTGGAACTGCTTCAGAATGAATTGCAGCTGCCGTTCACAGCCGTGGCGGTGAATGTCCGTTCCCAGACAGATTCATTTGTCAAGGCGAACGGACCGTATTCCATCGGCATGGCTGCGGATGACGGACTGAAAACCCGCAATCTGCTGGCGGAAAATGAATCGCTGTTTCCGTATGCCGTGCTGGCTCAAAGCGGAAAAGTGGTCTGGACCGGTTATCCGACGGAGCTGGAAAGCGTGATCGGAATGATCCGGGCGGGTAAATTTTCGCTGTCCGACCAGCGCAGAGTGGAATCTCTGCGAGGGGAACTCCAGATGGCGATTCAGTCCGGATTGCCGCATGTGGTTTCATCTTCCGCCGATAAAATTCTGAAGATTTCACCGTCTGACCGGATTGCGATTCAAGCCAAAATCATGGCGCTCCATTCCACCGGAAAAAATGCGGAAGCCACGGAATTTGTCCGCAAGGTTTGCGCCGGCAATCCGCAGGATCTTCAGCTGCGGATCATGGAACTGGATCTGCTGCTTCAAGCCGGCGACGGCGATAGATTTGTCCGGGCTGTGGAGCAGTTCAGCAAAGATTTTGCCAAACCGGAATCCCGTCTGGTGAATCCGGTTGCCTATATCATTGAAAACGCGCCGTTCGGACTGCTGATGCCGCAGCTTGCCTTGTCTCTGGCGCAGCGTGCCTACAACGGTGCTGCCGCAGCTCCGGCATTGCGTAAAAGTGTTTTATTTGCCATTGCCAGTGAAACACTTGCGCGGGTGAAGGCGCAGCAGGGTGATTTTGCCGAAGCGGTGCGTCTGCAGCAGGAAGCGTTGACACTTCGCAAAGGCACCCGTCAGGAATCCGCCGCCCAGCTCCGCCTGAAATATTATCAGGCACTTCAGCAGAGCAAATAATATTATATCCCGTCCATTTTCCGACCATAAAAAAAGACACCAGTTTTGCCGCCGGTGTCTTTTTCGTTTCGGGAATGCAGCGTATTACAGCTGGGCGACCTGTGCCGCCATTTTGTCCGCGAGTGCCTGATCCGGCAATACCAGATCCGGAAGCCGCGAGAACGGAATCATTTCCACGGTGAACGGTCCTTTGTAACCGATTTTGTCGAGAGCCGCAAACAGCGCTTTGAAATCGACCACGCCTTTGAGCAGGTCATCGCCGAAGCCGTGCAGACCGCCGGCGCAGTCCGTTTCCTCAAAGTTTTTGAGGTGAACCGCCTTGATGTAGCTGCCGAGGATTTCGGGGAAATCCTGCGGACGGCCGGTCAGGCATGCGTTGCCGGAGTCGAAGTAAATGCCGACGTATTCTGATTTGAACTGATCCAGGAAGAATTTCCATTCCATCGGGGAAATCAGGAAACGGTTCCAGACGTTTTCCACGGCGAGGCAGACTTTGAGTTTTTCGGCGACGGGTACGATTTCCCGGATTGCCGCAGTGGCATTTTCCCAGGCGTTTCTGTAGCTGACAACCGGACGGGATGGATCCCATGCCACGCGGGTTGCGCCGGGAACGACCAGCACGGCTTCCGCGCCGATCCATGCCGCGATCTGAAGATATTTCCTGACGTTTTTCACGGCATTTGCGCGTTCCGCCGGATCATCGGAAGTGAGTGCGCAGTTCCATCCGGACCCGGTGGCGAGGGAACGCAGACCAATATTTTTGGATTTGGCATATGCCGCAATTTTTCTGCATTCATCTTCGGTGATGTCGTTCTTCAGACAGTCGCCGATGGTGAGTTCCACGCCGTCGAGCTTCTTTTCCGCCGCCCAGTCGATGAACTCATACGGGGTCTTCTGTCCGTCGAAACCGCCGAACACCCAGTAATTCAGAGCTTTATACATATTGAAACTCCTCAGTATTTGATTTCGATGCGTTTGCCGTTGGCGTCAACGGAATCCTGTTCCGCCATGATGACTTTGAAGGAATCCAGAACGCTGTCGAACGTCTGGTATTTGTCGGGGGTAACGCCGTTCTGGACGCAGTCGACGAAATAGGCGAGTTCCTTGTGCCAGCCGGTGGTGGCTTCGACTTTCGGGCTTTCCACGCGACCGTCGTTCCAGTAGATTTTGAAACCTTCGCTCATCAGACGGATTGTTGCTTTTTCGCAGATGATCTGGAAGGTCATTTCGAACGGAGTGCCGCGAGTGGCTGCCCAGGAACCTTCGGCTTCGACCAGAGTGCCGTCATCGTAATGATAGAAGGTGATGACATGGTCGGTGCCGCCGTTGCTGATGATGCTGTTGGCTCCGACGGAGGTAACGGCTTTCGGACGGCCGAAGAAGTAGCAGACTTCGTCGGTGTCATGCAGGTGCATATCCAGCAGGGCGCCGCCGGAACGTTTGCCATCCATGAACCAGTTGTCCCACGCATCCCCGGCGATACTCGGAGAGAGACGGCGGAACGTGGCGGAACGCATTTTGCCGAATGCACCGGCCTTGTACTGTTCGTAGGTATAGCGGTATTCAGGCCATGCGCGGACGCACATGCCGAAGTTCAGGTAAGTCTTGGCGTTTTTGGCGGCTTCGGCGATTTTTTCAGATTGTTCCAGATTGCGGGCAAAGGGTTTTTCCGCGAAGACATGCTTGCCGGCTTTGAGAGCCGCCACAATGTAATCCGCATGGAACGGAGTCGGGCAGCAGATGTCGACGATATCCACGCTCGGATCGTTGATGAGATCGAAACCGGATTCATACACATTCACGCCTTCCAGATTCAGCGGCTTGGAGTTGTCCGCGCTGCCGATGTTGCCAACGACTTTGGACACGTCGCCTCTGCGTTTGACCGGATCCACGTCCGCCAATGCGGCGATCCGTGCATTTTCCATTGCTTCGTAAATTCTGAAGTGAGTGCTTCCCATGAAGCCCAGGCCGATCAGACCGATTCCAATTTTTTTCATGATTCTTTCCTCCATGTTGAGAGTTTGACTGCATTTTCTTTCATATTATACTTGCAAATTGTTTTTCCGCAAATAGATTATCTTGCAAAAGAATGGATTTTTTTGCAAAAATGCAGTTTTTTATAGGAGTAGACAGTGCATGAAAAGCAATCTTTCGCTGGAATTGATCCTGCATAATGAAGTGCAGCGTCTGCTGGATAATTTCGCATCGGTCATGCGGGTTCACGTGGTGTTTTTCGGTCCGCATGGGGAAGTGCTGCGGCAGGGGCGCGGCGAAGGCAACTGCCGTTTCTGCCAGCTGATGCAGAAACGTTTTTCCGTGGAATCCTGTTCCAGTCTGGACCGGGAAAAACAGCAATGCGCCCGCCGCACGGGAAAATGTCAGACGTATCTGTGCCATGCGGGTCTGTGGGAGGCGATCATGCCCGTGATGCCCGGCGGCGAACTGCTGGGATTTGTCATGTTCGGACAGTTCCGCAGTTCGGACCGGATTTCGGAAGAACTGCTGCAGAGTTTTCCGGTCCGCGGACAGCGCGAGCTGCGGAAGGAATTCCGGAAACTCCCGTATCTTTCCGCCGAGGGCATGGACAATCTGACCGGTCTGATGAAACTGCTGGTGGACTATATTGTGCGGAGCGAACTGGTAACGCGCGGCGGCGATTTTCTGTACCGGGCGACGATCCGTTATATTGAAGACAATCTGACGCGCGATGTTACGCTGACGGACGCTGCGCGGCATTTGGGACGAAGCGTTTCAACGCTGTCGCATTTTCTGCATGAAAACGCCGGAACCACCTTCAAAAAAATTCTGATTGAAAAACGTCTGACCCACGCGGAACAGCTGCTGAAAGAGCATCCGGAACTGTCGATCAAGGAAGCGGCGGACCGTTCCGGTTTTTCCGATCCCTACTATTTTTCGCGTCTTTACCGCAAATACCGCGGACGGACGCCGGGCGAATACCGGAAACAGTCGTAAGTCAGCAGAACCCGGGTACAGCGGTTCATGCTGCCGATGCTTTTGCGCAGCTGTCTGAACTGAAACTCAGGATGATGCACTATTGATTGCAGATGTTTTTTTTTGTCATGAATTGTTCGTTTCTTCATATTGTTTTTTTATTGCATATGAGATATAATTATAGGGAAGAAAGGTACACTGTCCGGTTGAGATAAGAATAACAGCCTCGGAGAAGAAAATGAAAATTGAAATGAATGAATTGGAATTCAGATTTCAGTCAAACCGTTTTGTATTTTTTACATTGATAGAACTCCTCATCGTGATTGCGGTCATTGCCATTCTTGCGGGGATGCTTCTTCCCGCATTGAATTCGGCACGTAATAAGGCCAAAGCGGTCATGTGTCTGGGTAACGGACGCCAGATTTATCAGGTCTGGATGCAGTATTCCATGGATAATTCCGATTATGTGCTGCCGACGCAGAATGTCGATAAAAGTGTCTGGCCCGGTTATTACACGGAATTTTTTGCGTAGACCATGGGGGCGTCCAAGTGGGATGAAGGGAAAAAATTTTCAAGTCTGCTTCACTGTCCGTCCGATGAAACGGACAACACCGGTACCGGTATGCCATATAAGGGAGCCTACACCAACTTGTTTGGTTTCCACTATGCCAGTTATGGAGCCAACGGCTATTTCACGATCAAAAAAGGATATACCGGCGGAAAATTCATCTCCCGGATGTCGGCTGTGCGCAGGAACGCATCCCAGACGACT
>ERZ1034992.94-NODE-94-length-58091-cov-92.158298_pt1 | contig 58091 bp, 84 predicted proteins | sample MGYA00520695_ERZ1034992 | MGnify/ENA primary metagenome ERZ1034992 (study PRJEB33766, sample SAMN09781778) | gut metagenome | biome: gut microbiome | host: Homo sapiens | place: Madagascar | study: EMG produced TPA metagenomics assembly of the PRJNA485056 data set...
AGATAAAGTTCCGCGGGGAACCGCTGGATATGAGGATGGCAAGGATGATGGAGGAACGGCTATGAGAGTGAAAATGGACTACAACAACCTGGTCGAGGAGATCGACAGGACGGTGAGCGCAAGCAGGAGCAGAGCAGCAAGAGAAAACGCCTTTGGGATAGGCATTGGGCTTACGCTGCTGAACGGCTATCTCACAGAAATTGCGAAGCGGGCCGTAGAACTGAACGATGACAAACTGATCGACCTGTGCGTTGACATGGGGATATTGAAGCGGGAGGAAGAGAAATGAGCGTGTATAGTTGCGTATATCATCGAAAAGGAGGAAGAGAAATGAAATCTTTGGTCGTGTATCACAAAAAGCGCGGAAGCGTACACGGCTGTGCGATTGACAGCCCGGAGGCCCGGAAGCGGCTGGAAACTGCGCTGCGCTGTATCAAAAACGATGATGTCAATTATGCGCTTTGCGAAATTGATGGAGATTGGCGCGATTACGGCTACGAAGAGCTTGCAGATGCGTGTCGGCGTCAATGTAAGCCGGAAAACGAAGATCAACAGGACGACAAAATCTACGTTGTAGTGCCGAGAGGTATTACGCCGGTAAGAATTTTCGGGAATGGGAAAGAGAGGGAAACCAATATGAGGAAGTTTTCAAATGCGATGATGCTGGCCGGAAGCCTGCACGAGGGAGACTATGTGGAGACCTCGGATGGCCGGGTGGGGTACGTCAAAGGCATCTGCCGGTGTGAGAAATGCCGGGAGCGTGGGTTCTATGAGCCGATTGTACATTTTACGGACGGTGAGGAGGACTGCATCACCAAGTACGAGGCGGAAAACGGCTTCAATGGCTATAAGCGCATCGGACGGTGGGAGAACGCAAGCGAAATACAAAAAGCACAAAAACTGAATGAAATCGAGCCACTGAAAGAAGTGGAAAAAGGGAATATCTGGAATGAGCGTAGTGGTGGCTGGCTATATGTCCAGCAATGCAAGATCAACGAACTGGTAGATGCTGTGAATGAGCTGCGGAAGGAGAACCAGAAATGACGGAACGAAAGGTGCTGATCGTCCGTGTGAAGGGCGGTATGCAGATAGCGCAGGGCGTAACCAACCATATCATAGAGGGGCTGGTGCGGGGCGTGCTGGTGCTGCCGGAGGAGGTCACGTCCTACGCGGTCGAGGAGTTCCCTGCGCTGGGCGTGGAGAATGAGGACACCATCTATACGGTCGCACCGGAGGGCGTACCGGCGATAAAAATACTCAACAAGGACGATATACTTCCCATTGGCGCGTTTGTGCAGGTACAGGAGGAAAGCGAACAGCGCGATGAAAGCGAAGCCCAGCCAGGCCCAGCACCGCAGCCGACCGAACCCGCCACGCCGTTTAAGCCAAAGGGCGCGATGGCGGAGATCAAGCGGGATGTTTTTATACGGCTGCAAGCCTACCAGCAAAGAACGAAGCTTGGCTGGGCACAGAGAGTGTCCGACGCTACCGGCGGCAAGGTGGCCCCCGATGTGGTGCGGCTTGGCCTGCTGGAGGCGCGGGACATCGGCGTTGACCGCTGGAAACTCATCGGAAAGGCGCTGGACAAGCTGGAGGAGGAAACGGAGAAATGAAAATTTATATAGCAGGACGTATCACAGGCAATCCGCATTATAAGGCACAGTTCAAGGCTACGGCGGCCATGCTGCAGGAAGAAGGTCACACCGTCCTAAATCCGGCGGAGCTGCCGGAGGGTATGAAGCCAGCAGACTATATGCGTATATGCTTTGCTATGCTGGATAGCGCGGATGTGGTGCTTTTTCAGCACGGATGGCAGGAGAGCAAGGGCGCAAAATTGGAGTACGACTACGCAAAATACATCGGGAAGAAAAATATCATCTTCAACGATTCTCTGGACAATTACAAGGATAATATCAAGATCGTTGCCGTTATGATGCGCTGGATGATGGATGAGGACTTACCAAATGGATAAGGCCATCTGGACGGTCCGCACCGCCAAGCTGTGCCCCAAGTGCATCAAGGAGATGGAAGCGGAGTACATCGTGTACCTGACGCACGAGCAGCAGAGGAACCGCATGAAGGACATAGTCACGCACGGTTACTGCGACCGTTGCCACGAGGAAAGCTTTATGCTGCGGATGCGCCAGTACACCATGAACGGCAGGACGCTGCGGGCGAAGGGACTGGATAAAAAGTGGAGGGAGTACATGGGATGAGCGCGCAGATCGCATTGAACGTAGACTGCATGGAGTATATGCGGACGCTGCCGGACAAGGCGTTTGACCTTGCTATCGTAGACCCGCCGTATTTCACCGGCCCGGAACTCAGAGGGTATTACGGCTGCAAGGTCAGCCCCATCGGCGTACACCGGGACTATCCTATATCACCGAAGTGGGACGTTCCGGGCATCGACTATTTTTCCGAACTGGTGCGCGTGGCGAAAAAGTATATCGTATGGGGATGCAACTATTTTGACGTTGTTTTTCATCCCGGGCGTATTGTCTGGGATAAATGCAACGAAAACAGTTCTTTTTCGGACTGTGAGATCGCGGCGACAAACTGCCATGACAGCGTTCGCATATTCCACTATATGTGGAATGGGATGTTTCAAGGGAAAAGCATCACGGACGGCACAACGCAGCAGGGCAACAAGGCGCTGAACGAAAAGCGGATCCATCCCACGCAAAAGCCCGTGGCATTGTACGAGTGGCTGCTACAGAAGTACGCAAAAGAGGGATGGCGCATACTGGATACGCACTTGGGCAGTGGAAGCAGCAGGATAGCGGCCTACAACCTCGGCTTTGAGTTTGTGGGGTGCGAGATCGAGCCGACATACTTCGCGCTGCAAGAGCAGCGGTTTGCGGAGCATACGGCACAGGTAAGGATGTGGTGAAGATGAAAAGGAAGAGAGGAAATCCAAGTTCGGGCGGAGCAGGTGGAGTTGGTCCGGCATACATCGCCAGTGGAGGTGCCGGCTGCGAGCCTGGATCCGGTGTATCTATGCCCGGCTCAGGAGGCTCCGGCGGAAACGGAAAGTTTATCTGGCACCGCACAGAGAATGGCCATGCGATGATGGTCTGGCAAAGCGCACCGACCTGCTGCCAGACGCACAACCTCCGTCTCATGCAAAAGCGCGGAACCGAGATTTACCACAAGTGCTATGTTTGCGGCAGAGACTGGGTGGAATTATTACCAGTAAATCCGATGGAGGCGGTGAAGATAACCCCGGTGCCCACGAGGTGGGTGAACGGAAAGAAAACACCCTCAATACCGGAGGGAGCAATGATCGTACATTTGTGAGGAGGAAAACATAATGGGAACTGTTTTAGGAGTCCTCGTCGGTTTCGTTCTGATCGGCGGGTTCACCGCATTTATCAACCTAGTTTACAAGGACAATGGGCAGGGACGGCAGGGGTATTGTGGGTATCAGCCAAACAAGCCCTTGGAAGGTCCTCCCCCCAACAAGGGGAACTGCATACAAAAACTACCTGATGACAAGAAGCGGCATAAGGCACCGCTGATGATAAAGACCGGAGACATCTACAGCCCGGAACGGACTATCGGTATTGTCTATGGGGAGGATGCAGCCTTATGGCACGCTTACATTTTCAAGTCCTGCTGCGGCGCGGAATATTTTGAGGACAACGGTGAACTTGCCGGTGTCGTTATCCTGCCAAAGGAGGACAGGCAGTGAACCAGTACAATAGAAAGCCCAGCGGTCAGTTGGAGGTATGTCCACATTGCGGAAGAGACAGCGGAGAGCGAAAGATCGGCATCCACGTGCCGGAACGGTATTACGTCCGCTGTGCGAGCTGCGGCTTTACCCTGTCGGGGTGGAGCCAGAGCGCCGCTACGGCAAGCTGGAACAGACTGAGCAAGAAGGTGAGGACATGAAAAACAAGTGCTGTGTCGGCTGCAAATGGCACGAGGAATGGACGTGGGCGTGCTGCAACGGGGACAGCCCGTATTGCGCCGATTTTGTAAACTGCGGGTGTCCGCTGTATGAGGAGAAAGAGAAGGAGGGCGAAGAATAATGGGACTTTGCGCTCGTGCGAAAGGGCTGACCGATGAGACTGGTTTTGACTGTGGGTATCTTACATACGGCACGTTTATCCTTGAACTGATAAAGGTTGCCTACGGCCAGCAGTGCCACAACATTTTCAAGAGAAATATGTTCCGCGGTGCGCCTTTCTCTGATGCAGAAGTGGAATACTGGAACGCGCACTGTAAAGACGACCTGGACATTCTGATTTTTCATTCAGATTGCGGAGGCAAATTCACTCCGCAGGAGTGTCGCAAAATATACAACGCTATGAAGGATTTGAAGTCCGGTATGATGGGGCACAACTACCATGTGATGGAACCCTACAATATGTTTGAGCACTGGAAAGCAATATTCAAACACTGCGCTGACCGCAGAGTAAACCTGTACTATTTGTGAGGAGCGATATAATCAATGACCAAAAGAGAGCAGATAGTATATAAGGCGATGAGTGAGAACATTGCCCGTGCCGGGGAGTTCGGATTATGCCCCGGGCCGTTCGTAGCCATGCGGGCGGAGTACCGACGTGTGGTGCGGCGGGAACAGACACACTTCCTGCTGGAATTCATGCTGCTGGCGCTACTGATCTTCGCGCTGATCGCTCCGTGGAGAGCCAGCGCGGACACGCCGCACACCGTTTTGCGGGTGGAGTGGGGCGAAGATGTTGACAGCCATGATACAATCGTAGAAGAGGATCCCAATGAGTCGGAACGCATACTGGAAGCTGTCAAGGCAAAAAGCAACGTGCTGGAGGACTGCATCATTACTGGCTACTGTGCAGACTGCGTTGAGAAGTACGCGCACATGAACCAGGACGAGTTCGGCAGGGTATTGACCGCAAGCGGCCAGTGGGTATATCCCGGCTCCTGCGTGGCGACCGACCCGGACGTGATACCGACCGGCAGCACAGTTATCATCGGAGACAAGACATACATCGCCCTGGACGTTGGCGTAATAGGCAAACACGTTGACATACTGATGACCCACGAGGAGGCGCAGACGGCGGGGGTGCGGCACGAGACAGTGTGGTGGTGCGATGAACAGAGATAAAGAAAACCAGCTCCGACAACGGGGCTGGTTTTTCATGTTGAAATTCATATCGAAATTCATATCGAAAATTGCTGATTATTTTTGAATATGAGCGGCGTTTTTTAGACCGCTTCGGCAAAAGATAGCGTTTCCCGAAAACCTGAAAACCCGCATGAATACAAGAAAAACCCGCAACCACAACGGTTGCGGGCATCTCTATTTTGTGGTCGGAGTGGGGGGACTTGAACCCCTGAAAAACGGCTTAAAACCCGCATGAATACAGGGTTTGTTTTTTGCGTATTGAAATTCATATTGAAAATCATCTCTTTTGTTCTTGGTTTGTGCCTTGGACGGCGGGAAGTTTCTCTGCGGTACGGTAGAATTTCGCCATCTTGTTTTCCGCTTTCAGACGGTCTCGCTGGGCAAGGTGCAGGTAAATGTTATGGACGGTAGAACTGTCCGACCATCCTCCCATGCTCATGACTTCGATTTCCGAAAGGCGCAGGTGGTAGCCAAGGGATGCAAAGGAGTGGCGCAAGCAATGCTCCGTGATGCTGGGCAGTCCCGCTTTTTCAGCGATAATGTGTATGTGCCGGTTAATGGTGCTGGGCATTTGTCGTACAATGTAGCCGCTCTCCCCTTGCAGCTCAAGCAACTCTCTAAGGCGCGGGATCATGATTGGAATTATTCTGGTGGACTGCTTTGTTTTGTTGCGCCTTTTGAAAACCTCTTTGTTGTGCTCGTCGCGTACCACAGCGCCGGAAATAAGAACGTTGCCGTTCTTGATATCAAAACTCTCTGGGAAACGCAGCGCCTTAATTTCAGACATTCGCAAGCCATGAAGCCCCAGCAGCATGGGGATCTCACAGGAATCACCTTTTGCCGCATCGCAAAACGCAATGATCTGTTGCGGGTCAAGAAACTGGCGTTCGCGCTTTTCCGGCACAGGAAACAGGACGCGGGGGACGGGGATCTCATTTACGCGCATGATGACAGTCATAAGTCCCCATGCGTTTTTTACGGACTTGTCGGAAAGGCTGGAAAGTGCTGTGTTGATCTCCGCCTGCCAGTTGACTTGTGCGCTTATAGGCTTTTGCATGATATTCTGAAAACGGTTGCGCTGGATAACGCGGTAGCCCCGGACGGTTTCCGGCGACAGCGATTCAGATCGGTCGGCGATATAGGCATCTATCGCCTTGGACCATGTTAAGGCCGGCAGTTTCTTTTGCTGCTCCACAAAACCTGCGCGGACGGCTTTTGCTTTCGCAATACAGCGGTCTTTTGTCGTTTCGGTGACAGATCGCTTTTCGGCGGCAAGATAGATATGCCAGTTGCCGGAAGGAAGTTGTTTGGGCTCCGGGACTTTGATAATACCGTCCTTTTTGCGTTCCCGCACCTGCTTCTGGCCGCACCAGGGGCAGAACGTAGCGTTGTCGGGGACTTCGCGCTTACAGGACTTGCACTTCGTTGACATTTTGATATTTTCGTGTTACCCTACTGTTGTAGGCTCCTTTCTTTAAGACTCGTGATGGTGTTGGCGGGAATAGAGCTTATATGGAAAAGCCGTCCGATTGGGCGGCTTTTTCTTTTTTAGCAAAAATTAACAAGAAACTTGTGAGAAGTGTGCATCGAATCCAATAAACTTGTGGAATATAATGTAGAACGCGGTAGAACTGTCGTTCTATTTTCGAAGCGAGGTCTCTTTTGCGGTATCGCGCAGCACGCAGTATCCGACAATGCTGCACACGCCGATAGAAATAGATACAAGGAGGATAACAAGCCACGCAAACGCTGAAGGTCCGTCTCGGAGAATGAAACCGGCATGGGGATTGCGGAAATCGAAAAGAAGATAAACTGTTAAGAACAGGGATAGGATCGCGGAAAAAATTGAAGAAAACACAGACCAGCGTTTGTAATGATCGCGCTGGCGGATAACGGCATCCAAGCGCTGGGTGCAAAGTCCGTTGACCTGCTTCAGGCGCACCACGTCGCCGGAGCTGACGGCGTTATCCAACTCCAGCTCGTGTATGCGTTCCTGCATGGCGGATGGAGCTGATGCGGGAGGCTGGATGTCAAACACTTGGTCGGCGGATATGCCGACAGCTTTCATCACCGCGACAGCATCGTACAGTTTTGGATCGCGCTCACCGGACTGCATTTTGCAGACGGCGGAATAGCTGATGCCGGACAGTTCGGCCAGTTCCTCGTTGGTGATGCCCTTGTCCATTCTGGCTTTATGGACAAGGGCAGGGAAGTCCTGAATATGCTGTGCAAGTTCCTGAATTTCTGACATGATTTTCCCCTTTCTTCGGTAACGGATACTATTTCATCCGTAAAAGTCCATATTTGGGGGACAATTACCCAAATTGGGGAGCGATTCCCCAAAATGAACGTAGACACCGCGGCGCACATAGAGTACGATTGAACCAAGCAGACTCCACAAAACGACATACGAGGGGGCAGAGAAATGAACGAACAGGAGGCAAAGAAGTTGTTGGACGGAATGACAAGAGAAGATATGATTAGTCTTTATGAGATGCTCTTAGCTTTGCAGCATAAGAAATAACGTCTGCTACTTCGCTTGGGGAAAGGCCTATAAGGACATTCATAAGTGCGGCATGAAGCTCGTTGGTCGAAAGATCGGCGGGCTTTTTGCTTTTTTTGAGGTCTTTACAGCGCAGATAATCAGGGTCAACCTCCAAAATCTCAGCCATGCGTAAAATATTGGCATCTTTGGGTACGCGGCCTTTGCTTTTCCACTGGGCAACGGCGGAGGAAGAAATAGGCACCATCGCGTAAAATTCCTCTTTCGTCCACCCCTTGGCTTTTACAAGGCAGTCTATGCGGTAGAGCATTGTCGTAATGTCCATAAATTGGCTCCTTTTTTGTGCAAAATATAGAAACGGACGCAACCTCTCCCAACCCCCTTGACTTAGCAATACGAAGTGATATACTAAGTATGCGAAGTGAAAAGCAAGGCGCACACGAAGCGGATGCAGTGATGCAAAGATGGCGTTAAATATGGTTCCAGACAAACTGTATTAAATCACATTCTTAGCAAATTGTCAAGCCGCACTAAGCAAAGCTTTGTTGCGCGAAGTGAAAAAGGTTAGGAGAGTGAAGAATTGAAGGTAAATGGTTTCAAACTGGCGCGCATTAAGGCGGGCCTTTCTCAAGAAGAGGCTGCGGCAAAACTTGGAGTGAGTCGCGTTACCGTATCCGCTTGGGAATGTGACTTGTATAAGCCTTCGGCAGATACGTTACTGAAGATTTCGGATATGTACGGCTGCACGATAGACGAACTTCTCAGGGGAGGGCTCACGAAATGAACGAGATGCAGGTATTCAATAACTCGGAGTTCGGGGAAGTTCGCACCATCGAGGAAAACGGTGCTATCCTTTTCTGCGGCAGTGACGTGGCAAAGGCGCTGGGCTATACGAACCCCAGCAAGGCCATCAACGACCATTGCCGAGGTGACCTAACGAAACGTTACCCCATCGTTGATGCGCTTGGAAGGACGATGGACAGGAGGGTGCAGGTATGCCGAGAGTGCCATATTTGAACACAAAGAACCCCACGGAGGACAAGATCGTGACGCTGCTGTACGGCGCACTGGAACGGGAGGGCGTTCAGAAGCAGGAGCTGGCCGAGGCGCTGGGCATGAAGCCGCACACGCTGCTTCGCCGTAGGAAATCTCCGCTGGACTTCACGCTGGGAGAGCTGCAAAAGGCCTGCCGCAAACTGCACATCCCCATCGAAGACCTTCGCGCCGCCATAACGCTATGAGCTGGCGGTGTTTGATCTGCGGCGTGAGGTTTGACGCGCCGGTGATCCGGGAGAGGAAAGAGAACCTGGACGGGGAGAACGGCATAGAGGTACGCCGGGATATGTATTGCCCGGTGTGCGGAGAACCGTACATAGAGGAGGACAATGATGAGCAGGACCAGAAGTGAGCGCCGGCGTGACTGGAAGTGGAAGGTACTGCTGGGCGTGAGCGCCTTTCTGGCGTGGGGAATCATCGGAGAGGTGGAGAACGGCGGCTCGTTGTGGCTGCTGCTTCTCGCGATAGCCGCCCTGGTGGGCGTGTGGACAAGCTGTAAAGCCCTTGGGCTTTATAAATAAACCAACAAAAATTTTAATTTGAAGGAGTACACAATTATGAAAGAGATCAAAGTGAAACTGACGTTTACCGAGCCGGTCCTGGGCACCTGCCCCGGCGATCCTGACATCTACACGACGTTCATCGCCAGCAAGTCCCCGGATGCCAACACCATTGAGGACGAAGTGGCCGCCATCGGCGTGGATGGCGTGGTGGAGAAGGGCAAGACCATCTTCCCGAAGCTGGGCGATGGAACGCCGTTCTTCTACGACTATCAGATCAGGGGGTTCTTTAAGGATACCTGCGGTGGGCTCCGGAAGGTCAAGGGCAGCGTGTCCAGCGGCATCAAGGCGTTCAAAAAAGAAATTGACAAATTGGTTTTTGTGGAACCCCGGAACATTCCCATTCTGTTTGACGGCGAAATGGGAGAGTGCTGCCGTCCTCTGCGGGCGCAGACGATGCAGGGAGAGCGCGTGAGCCTGGCGTTGTCAGAGCAGATCCCCGCAGGTGCGACGTGTGAGTTCACGGTCGTGTGCCTGTGCGACGATCATGAGAAGGCCGTGCGGGAGTGGCTGGACTATGGACGGTTCTCCGGCATCGGCCAGTGGCGAAACTCTGGAAAGGGTCGTTTCCGCTGGGAGGAGATCGCGTAACGCAGCGGTAGTGCGGCGTATTGCTTTGAAGAGCTATGGCCTTGCTTATCTCTGATTTGCAGTGTAATGGAATGGTACAGAAACGAACAGCAGCGAGATGCATAGCAAAGGCAGAGTGGGGCAGAGCAAAGAAGAGTAGTGCGTAGCATCGGTGTAGCGAGGATACGCATCGGTAGGCACCGCGAGGGAACAGCTACGAGCCGCACAGTTCAGCAAAGGCAGAGAATCGCAGAGATGCGCAGAGCAAAGGTGAAGCCTCGCTTGGCTTGGGAACGCAATGGTGAAGCACGGCTGCGAGAAGAAACGCGATGGCAAAGGGCAGCTTGGCGAGGAGATGCTTGGCAAAGGCTGAGATGAGCATAGAAGCGAAGAGATTTGCAGAGCAAAGGAACCGCGAAGAGGGGCATTGCCAAGCAAAGGATTGGCACAACCGGGAGACGCTGCTGAGAGACGCAAGGGAATGGCGAGGAAGGGTATCGCGCAGCAAAGGAACGGCTTTGAGTAGATGCGCTACGTTGGGCAAAGGCATTGAAGTGAACAGTATCGCGCTGGCCAGCGATGGTAATGCAATGAGGCGATTTGCGGGGCGATGGAATTTCACTGGGGGGCATCGAGAAGCCAAGGAAAACTATGTATTGCCAAGGGATAGCATCGCCACGCGATGTAGCACGATGGAATAGCCCGGAGCTGCGACGATACGATTGGCAAAGGAGATGCATGGCGAGGCGAAGCGCCGCTGAGAAATGCAAAGGAAGAGAAACGCAGAGGACCGCAGAGATACGCAGAGGAATAGCGGAGGAGTGCGGAGAGTTGCAAGGGAGTAGCCTTGCGCGGATATGCGGCGACAGTAAACGTGGATTGAGTGAGAGGTGCTTTTAGCTATGGGTAGAACTAACTCAACAGAGAAAAAATTGCGATTAGAGAAGCGCAGATAGAAAAACTTAAAGAAGAACTTGACAAGTTAAAGCGCGGTGCTGCTCCCAAAACAGCCGCCGACCTAAACGCAGAGAACAGGCTTCTTTATGAAGGGGATTATGTATTTGTGGAGCGCGGGAAACTATCCAAGGTAGAGAAACAGGGAGGTGAAGATCCTGACAGAAAAGGGACGATATATGTAAAATCCCACGCAGGCAGACCTCGGAGAAAGGACCTTCCAAATTGTTCTGTAGCGATAAATCAGGGGAAGTACCTTTACATCCACAGTTGGAAAGATGTTGATGACTTCGTAAACGAAATTTATGAGGCGGCAGAATCATTCTTGGGGAAGAGAGACGCATGAAAGAAACCGCGCATATTACAACAGAGCAGGTTGCTGCGATCAACGCGGCACTGGAGAAGAACTTTCGCATTGAACTGATACCCCTGAAGGACGGCGTGAAAATCGTCAAGGTCAGCAGAGCAGAGGTAAAAACCAAATAGTGTACCCCGCCTAAGTCAGTTGGCGGGAAGGGCGGAGCGTCGTCGAGTGGTTCGGAAATTCCGAACTGCTTGGCGGCGCTCTTTTTATTTGCGGAGGAAGTGAGAAAACGTGACGGAACGAACAGTATACGGAAGCCGCGCCGAGTGGCTGGAGGGACGGCGCGGCGGGCTGGGCGCAAGCGACTGCGGCATTGTGCTGGGCGTGTCCAATTTCAAGACGCCGCTGCAACTATGGCGCGAGAAGATCGGTGCGGTGGAGACAAAAGAAATATCCGGGAACGAGCGCATCGACTTCGGAAACCGGGCGGAAGAACCGCTGAGAGCCATGTTTCGACTGATGCACCCGGAGTACGAACTGAGCTTTGAGCCGTACCTGATCGTGCGACAGACGGGACGCTACAGATTCCTGACCTGCACACCGGACGGGGAGCTGGTGGAGCGTGAAACAGGCAGACGAGGCATCTACGAGAGCAAGACGGCGACGTGCTTGAGCCGCGCCGACTGGGACAAATGGAGAGGTAAGGTCCCCGACCTCTACTACGCGCAGATATGCGAACAGATGTTTACCGGCGAATACGACTACGCCGTGGTGTGGGCGCTGCTGGTGAACGCGGAGGGGGATGGTGAGATACGCTTCTACAAATTCGAGAAAACAGAGTGCCAGACGGACATCGACTACATCATTCCGAAACTGGAGCACTTCTGGAAAAACAACGTGCTTAACGGGGTACCCCCGGCGGCAATATTACGACTTTAAGTGAAAAACGAAAGGAGAATTGAAATGGCAATTCGAGTGACTGTGCTGGACATGGACACGGGAGAGGAGCGCGTATTCGTGCGGAACGCCTGCGGCGTGATATGCGCGGCGGTGATGCCCAAGGAGGGCGCGGCGGACAAGTACGACGGCGTGGCCACCGCCTATGTGGGAGAGAGCGTGCCCATCGGCACGGCGGGTCTGCTGGTACGGCTGGCGGAGAACGCCGTAAAGCTGGTGACGGAGAAGGACAGCCGCATCCGGCAGAAGATGGACGAGGATGACGCGGCGTGGGCCGCGGCAGAGGCGGAGAAAGAAGCCGCCGCGAAAAAGAAGCCCGCCGCCAAGAAGGGCGGCAAGCGCACGGCCAAGAAGGAGGGCAAGTGATGAAACTGAAACTGACGATGACCAACGCCGAGACCGGCGAGATACTGCACGAGGAAACAGACCTGAACTTTGCCATGATGTGCTTTGGGCGCAAAACGGAGGAGGGGATGGATTTCCAAGCTGTGACACGGGGAGAAAATATGACCGCCGTGGACTTTGCGTGTTGCCTGACCAGCGTTGAAAAATCCGTGGAAAAGAACCTCCGCGACAACAAAGACGTGTATACGGCCTACGCGCTGGTCAAACTTGACGGTCTGAGAAAGATCGTAGACGAGATCGCAGAAGCGCAGCCCGGAGAGGGCGCTGCCGATGCCAAGAAGGAGGGTGAGCAGGGATGATCGTAAAGGCGATGTATCACAAGCCGAAACTGAACGGCTACGGCGGGCAGGCGTACACATTCCTCACCGACCTGCCGCTGCACCCCGGCGACAAGGTGCTTGTCCCCGGCGGCGAGGGAGCGGAGAAGAAGGCCATCATCACAGAGGTGGACCTGCCGGAGAGCGCCATTGACCCGGCGTGGGCGGACAGGGTGAAACACATCACCAAGTACAACGCGGAGGTGACGGCATGAGCATCGAAACTGCGTTGCAAACCCCTGTCAGAAAGTGGGTAAGACATTATGAACATGATTGAGTTCCGTATCACAAGTGATTTGCAGGAACTCCGCAAGCAGGCCATTGAGGCTAACTTCGAGGAAACAAAGGCGTGGCTGACGGAGAACCTGGAGCCCCTGCGGACGATGGCGGTGACACCGGAGAGCACGGCGCAGGCGAAGCAATATCGCGCGGCGGTGAGGAAGATTCGTGACCGCATCGACGAGAGCCGCAAGATGGCAAAGGCGGCGGCACTGGAGGCGTACAGCAGCTTTGAAACCAAGTGCAAGGAGCTGACCGCCCTGTGCGAGGAAGCGGCCAACGCGCTGGACGTGCAGATCAAGGCGATGGAGGAGGCGGCGAAGCAGGAGAAGAAAAACCGGCTGGCTGCGTACTTCACCCAGGTGGTGGGCGACATGGCGGAGTGGCTGACCTTTGACGACTGCTTTAACCCCAAGTGGCTGAACGCCACCTATGCCGAGAGCACGGCGCAGATGGACGTATGCGCGGCCATTGACCGCTGCCGCGCCGATCTGAACGCCATTCGTGCGCTGCACAGCGAGTTCGAGACCACGTTGCTGGACGAGTACACCCGTACCCGGAACATCAGCGCGGTGCTGGTGAAGAACGAGACACTGGGGCGCATGAAGGCCGTCGAGGAGGAGCGAAAGCGCAAGGAGACGGAGGCTGCGGCGAAGTACGCGGCGTTGCTGGAAGAATCGAAGCGTGTTGCCGATGAGACGATGCGTCAGGCCGAGCAGAAAGCAAGTGAGACCGGGATGAGTGTGACCGAAACGCTGGGTGAGCTGTCCCGCCCGGTTAACGACCTGGTGGACGAGGATGGACATGAGATGCCTGTTGCGCAGGATCCGGAGTACAAGGTGGACTTCCGCGTATTCGGAACGGCACGGCAGCTGGACGGGCTGAAAGCCTATATGCAGAAAAACGGAATCCGGTTTATGCCGGTGCCGCAGGAATAAGGGAGGAGAAGGAACATGAAAACGCAGAATCAGACGGGCTTTACGCAGATGGCGCAGGCCAAGAAGCCCACATTCAGCATGGCGATCACGGCGCCCAACACCCAGCAGATGATCTTGAGGGCGCTGAAGAACGACAGGATGGCGGCGCGGTTTACCAGCACTCTGATCGGCGCGGTGAGCGCCAGCGAGGCGCTGAAAGCCTGCGACCCCGGCACCATTATTGCCGCCGGCCTGCGTGGAGAGGGCATGGGCCTGATCTACGGACACGGCTACTACATCGTGCCCTACGGCAGTGTGGCGACCTACCTGATGTCGTACAAGGGCTACATACAGCTGGCCATGTCCACAGGCTACTACGCGGACATCGACTGTGTGGAGGTGCGCGAGGGCGAACTGGAAGGGCGCTCCCGCCGCACGGGCAAGCCGGTCATCAACCTGGCCAAGTACGACACAGACGAGGAGCGCGAGAGCCACAAGGTCATCGGCTACTACGCCTACTTCGAGCTGAAGGATGGTACTTTCCGATACGATTTTTGGGGCATGGACAAACTGCTCAAGCACGCGGACCGGTACTCCCCGGCCTTTAAGCTGGAGAAGTACAACGCCTTGATCAACGGTGAACTGGACGCAAAGGAGCAGAGCAAACTGCTGAACGGCACGCCCTGGTACGACGTGAACGGCGGACAGGACAAGATGTGCCGAAAGACCATGATGCGCCAGCTGCTGAACAGCGGCTATGCCCCGCTGAGCAACGAGGTACGCAGCTACTTCAACGAGGACAGCGACGATACCGTGGTGGCCACGGGGGACGGCGCGGAGACCGATCCGGTCATCCCCACCACCGGACACGTGGTGGAGGACGATACCCCCACCGCAGAGCAGGAAACAGCCGCCACCAGCCCCACAGCGCCCTCTGAGAGCGCCGCAGAGCCGAAGAAGGGTAACGACACCGCCCCGTCCCGCAAACGCACACAGAACCCCGCAGAGGGCAATACGGAGGCGAAGGACTACTCCGCGGGGTTCTTTGGGGAGGGTGAGCAGTAATGCCTCTATTCGTCCGGAAGCGTCTGGACGGAGAAGGCAAAGCTGACGGAAGCCAGTACATGATCTGTACCGGCTCCGTCAGCCGGGATCCCCGGATAGGCGCGATACCCAAGAACAACCTGCCGAAGGTGGAGTTCGGCATGGGCTACGACAGCAAGCAGTTTATGAACGTGTGCGCCGTGGGTGATAACGCCGCCACAAAGCTGAGCGCGTGTCTGGAAAAGGGCGATGCGGTATGCGTGGTTGGCACATGGCGGCAGAAACCGTACACCACCAAGGACGGCGAGGAGAAAGTGTGGAGCGAGCTCCGCGCCGACCTGGTGATACCGCTGGGGGCGCTGGAAACGCTGCTGCAGGTGCCGGTGGAGATATTCCTGAAGCTGGCCGACCTGCTGCCCCAGTTGGAAAAGCTGTGCGCGGGAGAGACGTCCACCGGGAAGCCCAGCGGGACGCAGAACACCGCGCAGCAGAGCGCGGCGGCACTGCACGAGATGGAGGAGGACGAGCTGCTGCCGTGGGATAAGGACCGCGCGGACGAGGACTACGACCTGGGCATTTGAGGGAGGTAAGAGGACATGAAAATTATCTGCACGAAGGAAGAATTTGCAGCGATGCTGGAGGTTTGCGGTGATCGCATAAAGGGCGATACCTGTAAAGTGTGCCCCCTGTACAGCGCGTGCGGGGGCAACAAAGGCATCGTTAAACTCTGCGAGATTGGGGAAGCGGACTGCTCGCAGCAGCAACGCGCCGAACAGCCCAGCATTTTTGATATTGTGTGTTGTGACCATGAGGTAAAGGAAATGCTGATTCGCCAGTGCATCAGCGACCAATATGAGGACAACTGTAAATGCTGCGTTCTGCGTGGACTTTGCGGTTGCGGCAAGGACGAGGACAATGGTGGAAAGTCTGCGGACATCACAGAATTTTTGAAAGTCTGGGGGGAGAGGGACTGATGGCGACACGGAGGATGTTTACAAAGAGCGTTACAGACGATGACCATTTTATGGAAATGTCATCTTCCGCGCAGGCACTCTATCTTCACCTATCAATGGCCGCAGACGATGACGGTTTTTGCAATCAAGTCTCCGCCTCCATGTTTAAGGCACACGCCAGCGTATCAGACCTCGAAACTTTACTGAAATGTCGCTATATCTACCAGTTTGAGAACGGCGTGATCGTCATCAAGCACTGGCGCATGGCGAACGCGCTGCGAAAAGACCGGTACACGCAGACTCGTTTCAAGGAGGAATTATCGCTGCTTACGCTTGAAGCGAACGGCGCGTATACGGTGGATGACAACGTAGCAGAGAAGAGCGGGTACAACGTGGTTCCCAAATGGTTGCCGGATGGTTGCCATGTGGTTGCCGACTGTCTGCCACAGGATAGGTTAGGTAAGGATAGTGTAGGTAAGGATAGGTTAGAAGAAGATATATCTACAGGCTCTAAAGAGCCTGTGTGTCGGACAAGTGATGTCCGACGCATCGTGGCAGCGTGGAACGACACCGGATTGACACAGGTGATGAAGGTAACGGCGGAGACCAAGCGGGGACGGGCGCTGAAAGCCCGCATCCGGGAAAACGGCGTGGATGGTGTGCTGAAGGCCATTGAGAACGTGAAGAACAGCCCGTTCCTGAAGGGCAAAAACAAGCGCGGCTTCGTGGCCAGCTTCGACTGGCTTATTACCAGCCCGGACAATTTCCAGAAAACCTTGGAGGGGAACTACACGCAGGAGTTCGTCCCTGAAAACGACGCTCCCACTGTTGACCACGCCAGCGAAGCCTATCAGATCGCGCAGTACCTGGCGCAGGAGAAGGCCCGTGACACCCCCGGCAGGGCGCAGCCCACGGAGGCGGAAATGCAGAAGCAGGCCGTGGCGCTGAATGAACTGCACGAACAGAACGGCGTGGCGTGGGAGACAGTGGACAACGTGCTGTACTTCGCGCTGAACAGCCAGTGGTGGGGGAAGAAAGTGCAGAGCACCTACGACCTGAAGCGGTATTTCAACGAGATATTTGCCGACATGGTGAAGGAGCAGGGCGCGGTGAAGGAGGAGTGAGTTCCCTATGGCAAACGAGATGATGCCCGTCACCATGCTGCACCGCAGGGACACCACGGAGATGGAGTATCTGGTGGTGGGCGTACTGCTGCAAAAGCCGGAGATGGTCAGGCAGATGGCAGAGCTGGTGGAGAAGGACGATTTCAGCCTGTCGGTCTGCGGGGCGGTCTTTGAGCGGTGCTTGCAGGATACGCGGGCGGGACGGCATTTTGATATTGCGTCCGGCGTAGAGGCAATCAAGGACATGGTAGCAGAGCCGCTGCAATTCCTGCGGCAATGCGCGGAGATTACCGTGACCACCGCCAACGCGGAGCTGCACGCCCAGCTGATCCACAAGGCGGCGGAGAACGAACGCTTTTACGAGCGGGTGACGGAGGCGCTGAACAACGAGGAAGATCCGCAGGCGGCGGTGGCGGCGATATGCCACCAGAAGATGCGGTCGCGGCGGGGCGGACGGCTGAAAACCATGTCGGATGCCATGAGCGAGGCCATGAACAGCGTGGCAGGCAAAAAGGAGGGACGCATAGACACTGGCTTCCCTCTGCTGGATGCCACGCTGAAGGGCCTGTGGCCGGGGCAACTCATTTTGGTTGGTGCGCGGCCCGGATGCGGCAAAAGCGCCTTATGCATGGAGATGACAGAACATGCGGCGCGGGGCGGCAAGACGGTGCTGCACATCACGGCGGAGATGCTGGCCGGGGAAGTGGGCGAACGCCTACTGGCCAAGCGGACCGAGGGCGTGACGATGGACCAGCTTATAGATGGCGTTCCGGAGACGGACGAGGATCTGTGGATGAATATCGCCTACACCGCCAGCATGGAGGGAAAACTGCCGGTGTACTTCTACGACGGGCCGGACGTGACGGTGAGCCGCATACGGGAGCTGGCGCTGGGCATAGACGACCTGAAAATGATCGTGGTGGACTATTTGGGGTTGATGATCGGCGAAAAGGACAAAAAAGCTGAGAACCGCAATCTGGAGCTGGGCGGCATAAGCCGTGAGCTGAAGCTGCTGGCGTCGGAGCTGGAGATACCCATTGTGGCGGCGGCGCAGCTGAGCCGCACGGTGAACGAAACGGACAAGCCGAAGCTGAGCTCACTGCGGGACAGCGGCGAGCTGGAGCAGAACGCGGTGAAGGTCATATTCCTGTGGAAAACCGACCCCGGGGACGAGACTCAGGTGGGCTGCACGGTGGCAAAAAACCGGCGGGGCCGCACCGGGGACGTGAACTTTTACTTCGACGGGTCGAAGATGACATTTACGGAAATGAGCTATCGGACAGACAACGATGAGCCGGCCGACAAGTTCCACCAGCGGCCACGGAGGCGGCGCCTGGAAATGGGCACGGTGGAGGGGGACTGAACCGATGGGATTGACAATGGAGGACATAGGCCGCTTCAGCCAGAAGGCTCAAGCGCAGATATTGCAAAAAGTACAGGCGCAGCAGGCGGCGCAGAAAGCAGCACAGGAGACGGAAAAGGCCAAAAAGCCGAAAAAGGGCAACAAGCTCCACGCCGAGAAAGTGGACTTGACCATGCCGGACGGCACGCTGATGCACTTCGACAGCAAGCGGGAGGCGCGGCGGTACATGGACCTTTGGCTGATGCAGAGAGCCGGTGAAATATCCGGGCTGCGGACGCAGGTAAAGTACGAATTGATACCGAAGCAGGTACACAAGGACGGCACGAAGGAGAAAGGCATAGAGTACGTGGCCGACTTCGTATACGAGCAGGGCGGCGAGACGGTGGTGGAGGACAGCAAGGGCCTTCGTGATACCGGAAACGCTTTATACAGGCTATTTGTGATGAAAAGGAAGATGATGCTGTATTTCCACGGCATCACGGTGAGGGAGGTTTAGAACATCATGTACGCAATGCAGGGAACGATGAGCGTCGGCGCATTTATGCGGAGCCTGGGCAGCGCCAAGGCGCCGTGGCTGACGGTGGATGCCGCGGCGGAGAGCCGGCGGCAGGAACATTGCGGAGAAACAGGACGATTTTTGAGCGGCTCGGTGGAGGACAGCCAGCATGAGCCGCAGGAGCGCATAGACACGTGCATGAACTGCCCGTACCCGGAGTGCCGCAACTGCTGGGAGCAGGCGCGGGACCGGAAGCGCAAGCGGAAGCAGTCAGCGCGGGAGCTGGCAGACAGCCTGCGACTGCGCCGGTGCGGGGAGGTGTAAGGTCATGACGACGGTGTATATGATCGTGTCGCGGGACAAATATCGCCTGCCCCGCTGGCGGGGCACGAGTACGGCGGAGCTGGCGCGGCGTTCCGGGCGGTCCTACGCCAGCACACGGAGCGCGATATGCAAGGCGTATCGAAACGGCGGACGATTCGGGTGCTATGAGATCGTGCGTATTTCGGAGGACGATTGAGATGGGCAAGCAGCATTTGAGCCGGGACGACCGGATTTTTATGGACGGCAAGCGCAGAGGTACGCAGGAGTGCATGGACATGGTGGCGATGGCACTGATCGACAAATGCGGCTGGCACGTCTTTGAGGAGACAGCGGACAGCCGGGACACGCAGAGCATCGCGTATCTGTACGAGTGTTTGGAGAAGCTGGCAGAGGAGATAAACGAGGGCCGCATCAAGCGGAAGCACATCAAGGACGTGCTGAAGGACGAGTGCGGCGTTGTGTTTGGAGATTAGGAGGTGACGCGCCATAAAGCACTTAGGAGACATCTGCAAGATAAACGGTGCGGAGATCGAGCCGGTGTGGTGCATCACCGGCGGCAGTCCGTGCCAGGATCTATCCATCGCCGGGAAACGCGCCGGTTTGGCGGGAGCGCGAAGCGGCCTGTTTATGGAGCAGGTACGCATCGTAAAAGAAATGAGGGAGGCGGACAAAAGGAATGGACGGACAGGTGACATGGTTAGACCTCGGTATCTCGTGTGGGAAAACGTGGTCGGAGCCTTTAGCAGCAACAAAGGAAAAGACTTCGCAGCCGTGCTCGAAGAGATTATCAAAATCGTCGAGCCGGAAGCCCCCGGTATTGAAGTGCCTGAAAAGGGCTGGCCTACCTGGGGAGGGTATCACGATGAAGTGGGAGGACGATGGAGCGTGGTGTGGCGAACTCACGACGCGCAATACTGGGGAGTGCCCCAACGCCGCCGTCGTATCTCGGTTGTCGCAGATTTTGGAGGAGACACCGCATCCGAAATACAATTTGACCCCAAAAGCGTGTCAGTGGATATTGCGGAGAGCGGAGAGGTGGGGGAAGGATTTGCCGAAGCTGCTGAAGCAGGTGCTTCTTATGCAGTCCGCATCAGGGGGGGCTGTGACGAAGGAGGAAAAGGCGCGTTAGTGCAGACGGAGAAAAGCGGAACGCTGGGCACGGGCAACGATCAGACGATATTTGCGGCTATCCCCATCAACGACAAAGCCACAAGATGGCAGGGCGGCGGTGAAAGCCGCAACCATGACGGCAGCGGCAACGGTCTTGGCATCGGCAAAGAGGGCGACCCATCACCCACGCTGACCGCTGGCGACCGCCACGGAGTAATGTGTATGAACCCGTGGGACGCGCAGAGCGCAAGAGTGTACGATCAGGATGGCGTATGGCACAGTTTGAATGCCAACGAAAACGGCGGTATGGCGCGGGACAGCGTACTGTGCGCCGGGTTTAAGGCTGGACAGGGCGCACAGGCGGGTGGCATCGGGTACAGTGAGGAAGTATCGCCCACGCTGGCGGCGGCACCCAGCGGGACGAACAGAACCCCGGCAGTGGTGGCGTACAGCTTCGACAGTTTGTCCAGCAACAGCATGAAAAGCAAAAACCCACACAGCGGATGCAGGGAGGTGGATGTGGCTAAGACACTGGATACCACAGACCCAACGCCCAGTAAAAACCAAGGCGGTATTGCGGTGGTTGCCCCTGCGGCGATGGTATTTGACACTACACAGATTACCAGCAAAGAGAATGGGAGCCAACCGGGATTTGGCAAACCGTGCCACACACTGAACGCGAACGCCCATGTGCCGTGCGTAGCGCTGGACATGACACACGCCTGTGATGTCATCCGCGAGTGCGGGGAGCAGGTCCCGGCGTTGCAGGCGCGAATGGGCACAGGCGGCAATCAGGTGCCGCTTACATACGGCATAGGCAACGGACAAGCCCACGAGGGCGCGGCCATGACGGAGGAAGTCAGCCAGACACTGAACACCATGCACGACGCACAGGCGGTCATGTGCCCGGACACGGCGCACGCGCTGCGGGCAAAGGCCAACTGCGCCTACCGAGAGGACGCGGAGACATATCCAGTGCAGAACATGGTGGTGCGGCGGCTGACCCCGCTGGAATGTACCCGCTTGCAGGGATACCCGGACGGATGGGTGGACATTGGCGACTGGACGGATGAGAAGGGCAAGAAACACAAGGACGCGGACAGCCCGAAGTACAAGGCGCTGGGTAACTCCATAGCCCTGCCCTTTTGGGACTGGATGCTGCGGCGCATGGCGCGGTATCTGCCGGAGGACGCGACGCTGGGGAGCTTATTTGACGGTATTTCGGGGTTTAATGTCTGCTGGGCGAGAATACACGGAGCAGAGTGCTGCCGGTGGAGTTCTGAAATTGAACAATTCCCTATTGCCGTGACCAAAAAGCATTTCGGCGATGAGAAGTCAGGTGAGAAAGGCGACTGGGATATTTTTTGAGGAGGAATGACATGACAAGGGATGAGATCGTGACCGCGCTGCGGTGCTGTGTTAGCGTAGCCCCGGATTGCTGCAAAACCTGCCCTGCTGCGCAGGAAGATGGGTGCGAGGACGCCATTAAGGTTTATGCCGCTGACCTAATCGAGAACCAGCAGCGGCACATCGAGGCACTGATGAAAGCCAACGACAGTTTGAAGGACGCCATTGCACGGCGGGACAAGCAGATAGAGGACATGAAGCAGGGAATGGCACAGCTGGCAAAGGCTGTGGCGGTGAAGGAGGAGAACGATGGAACGACTGACACAGCGACTTAGGACTGGTGAGGTTCTTATGGCATCAGATTACGAGGAGAAATACACGGAAAAAGAGTGGATCAGTGTGCTGCAAGTCCGCGTTGCCGCCTACGAGGACACGGGGCTGACACCGGGAGACATCAAGGAATTGCTTGACATGGCTGTGTCAAAAACAGACAAGGTTTTGCGGCTTAAAGAAGAATTGCACACCATAAAGAACGAGCTGTGCCAATACTGTGGAGAGTACGAACGCGCACACGAGGGCGCCTGTGACGGGTGCCGATGGAGGGAAATGTGATGGACTGTTTTAATCATCTCTGTCCATTTCGGCAGAATACAACAAGTAACTGTAACCATTGCGAGTGCTTGGCGTGTCAGAACAGGTGTAAAGGGCCTGTTACATACACTGTAAGCAATCATACGCTGACCGCAGACGAAATTGCAAGGATGACCAATAATCCCGATTATGGCGTTGGGGCTGGATGTTAGGAGGTGCAGTGATGGAAAATCTGTTGCAAGACATCGCCAGCGGGCTGTGGATCGTGTTGGGCGTGTACTGTTTCTTCGGACTGAAGAAGTGGAACAAGCGGTTCGGTGACATGTATGACGAGCTGAAGCATGAAATGGGAGAAGTGCATGGACGATGGGTGCCGTTTCATAGTGAGGTCGCGGGAGATATTCAGTATTGTTCCGCCTGTGAGATAGGGTTCGCGGCCAAGACGGACTACTGCCCACACTGTGGCGCAAAGATGGATGGTTCGGCATGAAGATATACAAAAATCCGTGGGTGACGCGGGAAAGCTACTTCATAAAAACCGGTGCGGCAAGATCGGCAAAAATGGAAGCGGCGAAAAGCACTGGCTATTCCGTCGACTTCTGGGACGGCAAATGGAAGGTACGCAAGGCAACGTACTATAACAAATCTTTGGATGAGATGCCTGTGGTGTGCGAGAACAAAGTGAGCATACAGGCGGTCATCGAAAAGGCTGTATTGGACGCGGTGCGTGGCTTTGCCGGGGGCGGAAAGTCGGATGGAGAGGAAACGCCGCAGGCGGGGTGGCTTCCGGTATACGAGAGCGAGATAACCGGGTGGGACCCCGCGCTTGCAGGGCGTGACCCGATCGGCGGCTACGTTTGCTCGAAGTGTGGTTATGAGGCGGTGTATGACTGCAACGACGAATACGTTTTGTCGGATTACTGCCCCGGATGTGGGGCACAAATGGACGGAGGTGCGAAGTAGTGTTCTGCTGGATATTCACCCGTGCATCCCAGATGGAGGACCACGAATTTACAGACGATGTAGCATACTGCTTTTGTTGGACAAAGAAGCAGGCCATTAAGAGGTTCGGTCAGCTGTACGACGATGTAAAGCCGTTCGAGGTTGACAAGGTGGTGTTTGACCCATTCAGGCGGCTGCCGGTCGTGGTCACGGATTATTGAGGAGGCACGGAGCGATGGCGGAGATCACGCTGAAATACGCAAAGGGATATGAGATATGCTGCCCGCTGTGCGGAACGCCGGAGAGCCAAAGCCCGGTACGGTACCCGGACGCGCAGAAGCCGGGGGAGAGCTGGATAACGTGCAGCAAGTGCGGCACGTCGTACAAGCCGCCCATGTGGCACGCGGCGGGAGGCGGAAGCTATGCTCACGTTTGACCCCGCAAAATGGGGAGACACGGAGCTGGAGAGGTGGAACGGCGTGGTGACGGCCATGCGAGTGAAGATGCACCAGTATATGGGCTGCGCGGGGACGACACGGTGCCCGGAGGAGTGCCGGTATAAGCACCTGTGCGCGTGGACAAGGGACGTGCAGATCATGTGTGGAAAGGAGCTGAACAGGCGGAGTGGAGACCAAAAATAACTATGCGCCAAAGACGAAACTGTACGCGCCGTTTGAACTGCTGAAAAGGATCCTGCCATCGCGGGAGAGCGTGGCACCGGAGGAACTGGAGGAATATGACCGCTTTGTGGGCAGCAAGGACGCACTGGGAAGCGAGTACGAGGAGTTCCTGAAAAAAGTGTACGGCTGCAGCCATGAGTGGGGCGAAACGGTGCAGGAGGACGCATGGCTCGATCTGCGGAGCCGGAAGTGCCGGAAGTGCGGCATCATACACTGCCAGATACGGGACGGGGAGCTGGTACTGGCAGAATACTACGAAGAGAAACCAGAAAAGGAGAGATAACACATGAAAACCATCAGCAAATATGAAGCATACGCCATAAAGGCGCTGCGGACGATGGGGCGGCGGTGTGCAAGGAAACAGGGGCGATTATCGTGCCGGAGGGATGGAAGGAGGGCAGCATTGAACTGGACTGAAAGACTGCGGCGGAAGCTGATACATAAACTGGGCGGTGTGCTCATGGACGAGGTGCAGCCCCGTCCTGTGGCTGCGGCGGAAAGCTACACGATGGAGGAACTGACGTGCCGATATTGGAAATACGGAAGAGGGCAAGAGGATGAGCGCTTCAAATGGGACAACCTTGCAATCATAGCTTGCGAGGCGGACAAGGCAGGGCTGGTGGAGTGGAAAGAAGTGCCACGAGAGGAGGAACCGGCGCTGTATAAGATGGTGGATGGGATACCGGGCGTGGAGGATGCGGTGCTGATGCGCGGAACACTGCGGGTACTGCGAAAAGAAAGGGGGTGAGCGCATGAAGGATAAAAATAAATGCCGGCGCTGGGCGGTGGTGTACATACTGCTGGCGCTGCTGATGGCGGCAGTGCTGGCGCTGCTGATGGCGGCGGGTGTATATAAAACGCTTGTGGGCGTATTGTGCATGGTGGTGGTGGCAGCGGATATGGCGTTTCTGGTTGCTGGCAGCGCGTACCTGTGGAGAGAGGGGTGGCGGGAAGAGTGAACATAGGGAAAAAGGCATCGCCACCGCAGGGACCGTACCGCCCAAAGGGCGGGTGCGACCTGTACATACCCATGAAAAACGAGTGCGCGGGACTACGGGAGCTGGTGTGCAGCGCGAATGGGAAATGCCCGTTCTTCAAGACAAAGGAAAGGGCGCTGGCGGACAGGATCAAGAGCATACAGCGGCGCAAGCGCGTGGGCTTTCCCATATCGAATACGGAGGCGCAGATGCTGCGGGAAGCGGTAAAACTGCCGGATGCGAAGGAGCAGTGAGATGGCGGCAAACGAATTATTCCCTAAAAGACTGCGGGCACTGCGGGAAAGACGGCAGATCAAGCGCCGGGTGCTGGCGGAGCTGTGCGGACTGAGCCAGCACATGATACGACGGTACGAGGAGGGGGAGATGGAGCCGAAAGCCTCATCGCTGGAGGTGCTGGCGGACTACTTCGAGGTGACGGTGGACTATCTTTTAGGCCGCGAATAAAAAATTTGGAAAGGGACTTAAAAGTCCCTCACATGACGGAAAACCTGCGAAAATGGTACACGAGAGAGTGGATAATTCTCTTTTGTACCATTTTTACTAATCGTGGCGTAAAGCCCCTGACTTTAGGCATGGGGATATAAGCTACACCTTCGCTATGGGATAACTCATATTTTGTATCCACTGTTGGCGGTGTACCTTTACCGGCCATCAAGCAGTACATAGAGAATCAGAAAAACGCCTGAAAGCGAGGCAAGATAGTGGAATATTCCTACAAGTTTCGTTTGTATCCTACCGCTGTGCAGAGAGCGCAAATGTCCAGAAATTTTGGCTGCTGTCGGTATGTGTTCAACCACTTTCTCGCCCAAAGGCAGGAGCAGTACAGAGAAACAAGAACATCTCCTACGCGGTTCCAGCAAGACAAAAGCCTCACGATGCTCAAGCGGGAATTGCCGTGGTTGAAGGAAGTGGATTCCACATCTTTGCAGGCAACCCTTCAAGGCTTGGACGCTGCCTTTCAAAACTTTTTCCGCCGTGTGAAACACGGTGATAAATCGGGTTATCCCCGATTCAAGAGCAAACATGACCGCCGGCAGAGCTACAAGAGCAAGTGCGTAGGGGCGAATATCAAGGTGCTGGACACGGCGGTACAGCTACCAAAACTCGGCCTCGTAAAGTGCCGCGTCAGCAAAGAGGTCAGAGGTCGTATCCTATCCGCCACTATCAGCCAAAACGCCAGCGGTAAGTATTTCGTGTCTATCTGCTGTACCGATGTAGAGATTAAACCTATGCCGCCCACAGGCGCGGCAGTCGGTATCGACGTGGGCATCAAGGCTTTTGCTGTCACCTCCGATGGCGTTTTATACCCGAACCACAAGTACCTTGCGAAGTCCGAAAAGAAACTGGCGCGTCTCCAGCGGCAACTCTCCCGAAAATCAAAGGGGAGTAACCGCAGGGAGAAAGCCCGCATCAAGGTCGCAAGGCTACATGAGCACATTGCCAACCAACGGCAGGACGCAACGCACAAACTGTCCACACAGTTTATTCGTGAAAACGACGTCATCTGCATTGAGGACTTGGCTCCGAAGAACATGGTACGAAACCACCGTTTGGCGAAGTCCATCTCCGATGCCGGATGGGGCGAGTTTCGGCGGCAGTTGGAGTATAAGGCAGCGTGGTACGGGAAACAGGTGGTCACGGTAAACCGTTTCTTTCCGTCCAGTCAGCTTTGCTCCACTTGCGGCGCACAGTGGTCAGGCACGAAAGACCTATCCGTGCGCGGCTGGACTTGCCCGGAGTGCGGCGCACAGCACGACAGGGATATAAACGCCGCAAAGAACATTTTGCATGAGGGCCTGCGCCTACTGGCGTAGCTCCATACATAAAGTAGGGCGGGACACGCCCGAACCCATACGCTCGGGGAGACCATGTAAGACCTCGCATGGTGCAGGCTACGGTCAGCGAACCGAGAATCCCCCTTCTTTAGATGTGGGGAGTGTCAATATCCGAAAGGAGCGCAGGATGGCCGAACTTTTACCTATGGACGCGGAAAAGCAGCAGGCGTATTACGACCAGCTTAATGATGCGGTGGGGGAGAGTTTGGCTTATTTTTATGCCTGCATACGCTTCAACAAGCCCTTTGACATGAACGCGCTGCCTGCAAGCGGGAGCAAAAACAAGTGGACGACCTACTGCGATAAGCTGGCAAAGAAAAAGCTGGACCGGACGCCGGGAGGCGGAGAGCTGGGCTTTCTCGACGGGCTGACGGACATCACCAAGATATTCGGAGAGGGGCTGGAGAACGGCAATTTCACCAAGGCGGTGAGCGCGGAGAAAAGCGCACGGGATGGCAGGCAGGGCACCAAGCGGCAGGCTGCAGACTGGGGCGAGGGCACGGGGAAAGTGCCATACACCAGCGAGGACTACAACGAGTTTGACCGTATCTATAACGCGCTGTGCGCTGACTTCGGCGGAGAGCAGGCGGTGAGCGCCAAGCAGCAGCTGATCTTGCGGAACGTGGCGAAGTGGACGAAGCAGATGAACGACGCCGCGGAGATGGGCGCCATAGACAAGGCCAAGAAGCTATCCAGCATGATACAGGAAAACCTGGCATCGGAAAACCTGCGGAAGAAGGACACGAAGCCGGTGGAGGACCTGCGGCTGGACAACATGGTGCAGGCGCTGGAGAGGGCGGGGCTGCTGAAAAATGGAAAGCCCTGCGAGCCGGACGAGGCGTTCCGCATATTCTTCGGCCGGCCGTGCAAGTACCCCTACACGCGGGATGCTGCTGACCAAATGATACTGATAAACGAGAACCGGATGCGGCAAAATGATGGGCAGCCGGAATTGATAGAACTGCCGGACGAGATGCGGCTGCGGGACGACCTGGGAGAGTTCGCCGAGGAACCCAATGAGGCGGAGAAGGAGGCCTACGAAAAGCTGGGGCTGGTGCGAATGCGCCCGGTGAAACAGAAGAAAAAACAGGGCAAGCCGGAAGAGGACGCAGAGGATGTGAACGCCGATGGCGAGGAGAACGGGTAAAGCGTATGTGGCGGGCCTGGGCTGGGTGACAAAAAAGCCCACGCAGGAGCGCAGCTACGAAAACTATGAGGATGCCTTTTGGGCGTTCCTGATATGGATATTCCGGTGGTATCCGGATAAGGCGTGCGATGTATTCAGAAGTGCGGAGGCGGATTACGGCAACGAAGAACTGTTGCAGCGGGTAATGATGCGCGTGTACGCCCGCAACGCTTCCGTGTCGTTTACCGGTACTCGCGGCATAACAAAGACCAACACAAAGCTCAAATATGCGCTGGTGAACGGACTGGTGTGGCCGGGAACGCAGAGCGCCTACTATGGGCCGGCATACAAACAAATGGCGACCATAGGCAGCAAGACGTTCAAGCAGATCGAGCACGACTACCCGACGATGGCGAAGCAGTGGCGGGTGACGGCGGACAGCAAGGACGACTTCAAGATAGAGACAGACTGCGGGAGCGCGTTTTACATAGCCGCTATGCGCGGCGACAACCTGCATGATGTGACGGCGGAGGAGTACGCCCAGGAGGAAAATCCGGCGTTTGACTTTAACGAGTATACCACGGTGGTGCTGCCGGCTGTACGACTGACACACAACGTAAACGGTAAGCCGGACCCCAACTACATCCCCTACAAGGATCATGCCATCACCAGCGCGGGGCGGAAGCAGAACCACGCCTACGAAACGCGGTGCGAAAACATGAAGGCCATGCTGGCCGGCGAGAGCGCTTTTGCCTACGACATATCGTGGGAGTGCGTGGTGCTGCAGCAAATGCGCCCCTTCAAATGGGCGCTGAAGTATAAGCGCAAATGCACGGCAGAAAAGTGGATGCGCGAGTTTGAGAGCCGGTACACCGGGGCGGACAGCAACCCCATCGTGCGGGACGAGGTGCTGACGGAGTGCCGCAAGCTGATGATCGCGGAGAACCGGCACTGCGCCTACGACATAGGCAACAAACTGAAGCCGGAGGACGTGATCTATATCGTGGGGTACGACGTATCCTACGCCGATGACAAGAAGAACGCAAAATGCGCCTGCGTGGTGCTGAAATGCACACGTCAAACGGACTGGCTGAAGCGGGACCGCTACCTGAAGCAGGCGGTGTATGTGGACGTGTGGAACCCACCGGTAAAGAGCATGATGCAGGCGCAGAGGATCAAGGACGTGTGGAGCCGCTTCTGCTATGAGGGAGGTGCGGCCACATATCTGGCCATAGACGCATGGCAGTACGGAACCAGCGTGGTGGAGAACCTGATGATGGACCTGGGCGACGGCCTTGCGCCGCTGTGTGTAAGGAACCACGCCAGCTTCACGGAACTGGAACAGGAGAACGCCGTGCCGTGCCTGTACCCCATCAAGGCGGGCGGCGCTGGCGTGACCGACCCGGACGCGGAGATGGTGCGGTACGCGGAGCTGCAATTCGAGAACCGGAACGTGGAGCTGCTGTGCTCTAATGTGAACGAGGGCGTGGAGAACTACAAGAAGTACCACCGGATCAAGGACGACAGCATGGATGCCATGCTGGCAGACCCCTACATAAAGACCCGGGAGCTGGTGGGGCAAATACAGAACCTGAAAAAGGTGGCCAGCGGCACGACCCAAAAGGAAGAACGGATAAGCAAGCACATACAGCGCGATATATGGTCGGCACTGAAATATGCGCTGCGTGTGGCGCAGATACTGGAGCGCGAGGAGCTGGCGCAGGCGGTGCGGCATAAGAGCGACTGGGACGCGGAACTGGCAAAATACAAAAACCGCGCCGCGGCACCGCACAGGGCGGCGGCAGCCGGCGCGGGAGGCCGCACGGTGACGGCGCGGCGCGGCGGGAGGATATGCTGAAATGGCGGCAAGGAAGTACAGACTGTACGCGGCGCGGGTGACAGGCGAAACGGTGGCGCTGGCGGAAAAGGAGCGCTTTGTGCGGATAACGGCGGGGTATATGCTGCTGTACCGCACTACGGCGCCGAAAAAAATGCAGACTGTGGAGATCAAAGGCGCGGAATTGAAACGCCTGACAGAGCGAGACCGGCTGTGGCTGGCGGACTGCATCGCGGCGGCGCTGGCTGACGGGGTGAAAAAGAACAGGGCTGACACGCAGAAGCGGCTGAACGAGCTGCTGGATGCGTGGGAGAGGGAGCTGGAAAAAGAGCGCTCCCGCATAGACGAGGAGGCGGCGCATGGAGCAGGAGAAGCGGAGGAACCTGACAAGTGAATTGCAGAGCGTAGCCTGCGGCACCTACCCGGAGATATTTCAGCGGTTCAACGCGCTGGCGGAGCAGTACGGCAATATGCCGGCAGGGGCGCTGGCCAGCGCTTTCAGCCGGGTGAGCATGAGCCAGTCGGCACGGGTGAACCCCTACATACAGAACCGAAGGGTGCAGGCCATCTCCTCGCTGCCGGAGGACTATACCAAGAATACGGTGGCAGAGATGCTGACCGCCCCGCTGGGCAACGAGCAGGGGCTGCGGCAGGTGGAGCACGGGCTGGAATTTACGGCCTATCCGCTTTTCCACACCCGGAAGATGTACCAGGATTTGCTGACGTATCACAGCTACATCGCCCCGGAGTTCACCGATAAAGACACGGCGAAAAACGACGAGTTCTGGCGGGAGTGGAAGCTGCTGGAGAAACTGCGGCGCAAGCTGGACGTAAAGACCACGGCCCACAAGCTGGCGGGGCAGGCGGTGCAGGAGGGCAAGGTATTCTATTACCCCCGCGTGAGTGTGGACAAGCCCCACAACAAGGTGAACTACGCTTTTATGCAGCAGATGCCCAGCGACTGGATAAAGATCGTGGGGTTCAACAGCGTGTCGAAGTACACCGTGGCCTTTAACATGATGTACTTTCTGAAGCCGGGATGTGAGCCGGCGCAGTTCGGAGACCTGTTTAAGCCCTACTGGGGCATATTCACCCAGGTGGCGGCAAAACCGCCCAAGGGCGCGGGCACCCGGTATGTATACGCAGCGAAGAACACCATCAATATGAACCGCTTTACCGAGCTGAAAACGGCAGCGGAGCAGGGAGGCGGCGTGCTGCCGGGAGACCCGGACGTGTACTATCAGAACGGAAAATGGTGCTACTGGGTGACGCTGCCGGTGGACACCGTATATCCCTTTGAGATAGACGACGCGCAGACGGCGGTGGTATCGCCGCTGACGGGACTTTTCCTATCGTTTATACAGATCGCGCAGTACGAGCAGATACAGCTGGAGCTGGTGCAGAACCCACTGATCTCTCTGCTGACGGGCGAGATCGAATACGACGACAACAGCACGAGGCAGCAGTCGGACAGCTACAAGCTGAGCAACGCAGGGTGGGAGCTTTTCCGCACGCGGTTTTACAACGAGCTGGCGGAAAACAACACCAGCGGTATAGGCTGGTACGCAGCGCCGCTGAAAAACATGGAGCTGCACCAGCTGGCCGAGGCGCCCAGCGCCACGAAGATAAGCTCCGCAGGGTACGGCTACACCATGGCGAAGGCGGGACTGAGCGCTCTGATCCCCACCAGCGACGAGCCGCGGGCGGGCGTGGCGAATATCAGTTTGCAGATAGAGAGCAAGTTCGCCGAGCAGATATACCGGTGCTATGAGCGCATGATGCAGGGCATCATGGACGGGCTGAACCTGAAATATTCATGGAGATTCGCCATGTTTGGCAACATTGCGGAGGACGAAAAGACCTTTGAAAACGCCAGACAGGGTATGACGCTGGGCATACTGCCCCAGACCATGCTTTACATGGCGATGCTGGACATGAGCGTGATGGACGACATGGCCATCAGCCGCGCGGTGAAGGAAAGCGGCATTATGGACCTGCGGCTGCCCCTTGTGACCAGCTACAACGCCAAGCAGAGCGAAAGCGGACTGCCGCCGCAGGCGGCCCACGACATGAACCCCGGAGGGAGACCGACATCAGAAGGGGCGCCGGGGACCGAGGGACAGGAAGCGTCAGAGGACGCGGGAGGCTGAGAAGAAATGGGCATGACGGCAATACTGACGGCGGACGACCTGCACGAGATCAACCGGGAGCTGGCCCGGGGGAACGACGTGGAGATACGCCGGACGGCGGAGGGACTGGCCATAAAGGCACACACCGTACACACGGTGAAGAAAAAGAAAGGCACGGCACTGCCGATGCCGACAGACCGATAGGGCGGCGAGAGCCCCTGCGACAGTGGGGAACGAAAACGGAGAATGCGGCTGCTGTGACCGAAGGCTTGCGCGGATGCGCGGGGTATTGAGGTAGGCGCAATGGCTGTGAAAAGTGGATAACCGCGGCAAAAGGACTGCGAGAAAAGCCGAATGGGGCTGCGCCGGTGGAGAACACCGGCTGCGGCCCCATTTTTATTTTGCGGAGAGAGGGAGTGAGGACATGAGAGCACAGGAATACGCCAGCTGGGATAACCCCCGGTTCGCGCCTATGCGGGAGCCGATGCGCCGGGTGATGGAAGCGTACGGCAATGCGGAAAAGTGGTTTGCGGATATCAAGGACTGGGTGCTGTGCGACATGGGTATGCCGTTTCTGTCGGATGCGATCCACAAGCTGGAGCACAAGCAGCCTGAGCGGATAGACGAGTTTGCGGAGATACCCCACGACTACCACCTGCGGCTGATGTACCCCGGTACGCCGGAGCTGGACGAGGACTTTGACAACGACCTGGATCGGGTATTCGAGGTGTGCGTGGCCATTGTGGACGGTGTAAACGAGGCACTGGGCGGATTTATCCGCGCCACGGCGGATGGGGAGTTTAACGCGCTTTCCCTGAAGGCGGAGGAGTTGCAGATCGCCAACACCGACGACAGGCGCAAGCTGCTGGATGCCTGGACTATGTGGGACCAGGGCGGTATGAGCCGTGCCACCTTTGACAGCTGGTGCCGAAAACTGTTTGCCGACGAGGACGAGTGAAAAACATGGGGATAGGGTAGCTCCCGAAAAGCGGTTAGCCTTGCCGCCTTCCCCTTGTTTTGAAAAGAAGGCTGGTTACGAAAGGCGGTAATTGAAGATGGCGAAAGCAATAAATCTGGCGGGCCGACGTTTTGGACGGTTGACGGCCATAGAACGGGTGGCATCCTCAAAGGCACAAGCCCAGTGGAGGTGCGTATGCGACTGCGGTAAAGAAACCGTTGTGCGCAGCCAGGATTTGCGAAATGGTCATACAAAAAGCTGCGGATGCTACGGATTGGAAGTTTCCGTTTCACACACGCCGTCATTTTCAACACACAAAGATAGCAGATCTCGGCTGTATCGCGTGTGGATTGGGATGAAAGGACGCTGCAATAACTGTGAAAACAAGGATTATTCCTACTACGGCGGCAGGGGCATCAAGGTTTGCCCGGAGTGGGATAAGAGCTACGAAACGTTCCGGGATTGGGCGCTCGCCAGCGGCCACCAAGATGCATTAACTATCGACCGCATCGACGTAAACGGCAATTACTGCCCAGAGAACTGCCGCTGGGTGGATATGAAAACGCAGATGAACAATACCCGCGCAAACCGCAGGATCACTCAAAAAGGCGAGACAAGGACAATGGCTGAGTGGGCAGAGCGAACGGGAATTGCGTATGAGACGATTCGTTATCGCGCAACAAGCGGGAAGCCAGCGGATGATGTGTTGCGTCTGCCGCAGAAGAGGAGGGAAAAGTGTGGGGATAAAAACGAAACCACTGCCGGTTGAATATGGACAGGTTAAGGTCCTGCAGAAAATCAGCAATTATGAGTTTGCCGTTGAATTTTGGCTCATGCGAGAAAACGTGAACCGGAACAACTGGAACTACAAAAACCTTGACAAATATTACCTCACGTTTGTGGGGCGTCCTATCTTGATCGCTTATGTGAACGGAAAGGTTGGAGATGGCCATAACTATCGCGTGCGCCGCGACCCGAAAACTGGTGAGGAATATAACTCCTACACCGATGCCACGGCGGAGCGCATCGTGGGAACACTGTCCGACGATCCGGCGGATTTTGCGCTGGTAGAGCGCGATGGGAATATGTGGATCAAGGCAAAAGGAAAACTGTTTGCCTTTTATAACAAGGAGCTGACTGACTACATCGTGCAGGCAGGGAGCATGGATGTTTCGGTAGAAACCCTTGTGAGCAAGTCCTACAAAGACGGAAAAGTTGAAGTTATGACCGAATGGGAAGGACTTGCGGTTACGATCCTGGGCAATGGTGTAAGCCCCGCGATACCGGGTGCGAGCATCGCAAAGCTGGCGGCCATGCAGGAGGAATTTAAGGAATTGAAACTGCGGGCCGCGTCGCTGCACACAGCCGCAGAGGGCAGCGGGAAAATCAACAAGAAAGGACTGAAAAGAAGCATGAACAAACAAATGATGGAAAGCGTACAGGCCAAGTTCCCCAACCACAAGCTGATCGCTCTGAGCGAGGACAGCATGAGCGTGGGACTGCTGGACGCCTCCGGCAACCTTTTCAGCTACACCTTCAACGCAGAGGATAACGGCGAGGTCATGGAAAGCCGTATCGCGCCCTGCGCGGCACAAATCGTTTTGTCTGCCGGGGAAGTGGAGCTGAACGCCGATGTGGCGGATGTGGTGGCCTACACCGTATCCGCCGCCAAGACGGAAAGCGGCGAGATCAAGCAGCTCTCCGAGGAGCTGAACGCCGCCAAGGAGCAGCTCCGCGCGATGCAGGAGGCTGAGAGCAAGCGCCGGCTGAGCGCCTGCAAGGCTTCCGCCAAGGCCACGCTGGAGGCTTTCAACGCCAACCGCGAGGAAAAGGTGACGGAGGATGCCATCAAGGCGGTGAACGAGAACATCGAGGCTGGACTGTACGCCAACAGCTGCGACAAGAACGGCGCGTGGCTGGGAGAGAAGCTGGTGCGCGAGGCGGTGCTGGCCGTGTGCGGCGAGGCCGTGATGGAGAGCGACAAGCGCAGCGCACAGAAGCGCAAGACCACCTATGCCTGGGAGCACATCGCCGGAAACGGCGGCGAGGGAAGCGAGGGTGTGGACGCTCTGCTGGACAAGTGGGGCATCGACGCCGGCAAGTAAAACGAAAAGGAGAGTGAACAAACATGGCATACATCGAGAAAACCGCGTTTGAGCCGCGGATCACCAACAACGAGTTCAACGAACTGTGCAACATCACGGGGCGCTATCAGGTGTCCGATGCGGATGCGGACTGCTCCGCTGGTCTGCTGGTGGTGCGCGGCGAGCAGCTCCCCTGCGCGGGCTTCAAGGGCATCAAAAACGAGAACGCCTTTTACATGAACGCTGCGGGCGCTGCTGCCAACGCAGACACCGGCGTGTACGCCTGCAACACCTACGAGTGGCCCATGCTGGGCGGACGCAACGGCAACAACTACGCCGTGGGCACCGCCACACTGGGGCTGGGCGTTCCTGCGGGCCGGGACGGCACCTTCACCGAGATCGTGTTTGACGGCAAACACGCCTACCGCTTCGGCGAGGGCAACCTGAGCACCGCCATCGGCGCGAACACCATCTTCACCATCGCCAACGGTCTGCTGGTGCCCGCCGCTGCCGCCCCCACTACTACCGGCGCCATCTACTTCAAGCTGAAGGGCACCGGCAACTTCACCGAGGGCGCGGGTCAGAGCTTCGTGTACTACGACGTGTGGGCCTGCAAGGTCAGCACCGTGACCGCGTGACGAGAAAGGAGAGTGAGTAAGAAATGGCAAAGCTGAACCTGAACAGCGTTTCCAACGAGGTTTTCACCATCAACGGAAACGACCAGCGCGAGGACATCGTGGCCAAGGGCCGCGTGCTGTTTTATGAACACGCCCTGAAGGGCAAGATGGCCATTTTGAGTGCCAAAGGACAGAACACCCCCGTGCAGCGCACCATGAACGACCGGGGCTACAAGCAGCTGAACGAACAGTTCCAGCGGGAGAGCCTGCTGTACGCCGCCAAGCTGGCCTGCGCCAGCACCGGCAAGAAGGCACCCGAGAGCTGGGAGGAGTTCAAGCGCAACGGCGGTGAGTATTACGGCAACGCCCGGTTCTACGCCGTGCTGCAGGGCATTTGGCAGGAGGTCATCATCCCCATTCTGCCCGCCGTGTACTCCGAGGCGCTGAGCGACTTCGCTGAGACCGTGGAGATCGAGCTGGGACAGACCTACGCCGTGAGCATCGGCAGCAACGACATCCCCGTTTTCCAGGACTCCAGCTGGGGCGCCAGCCGCAGCGTGCCGCGTAACCGCTTCTATTCCCGCGATTACACGCTGAACCCCACCCCCAAGAGCTGCTGGATCACCGCCAAGTGGATGCAGCTGGTGGGCACGAACATGGACTTCGGCGTTTTCTTCGCCAACATGGTGGCAGGTATGTACGCCAAGACCATGGGTATGTGGAACGAGGCCATGACCACCGCCACGGAGGACACCAGCCTGATCCCCACCAACCTGAACTTCACCTTCAACAACCAGAACTGGGTGAAGGGCGCCAACAAGATCGCCGCTCTGAACAACACCACCATCTCCGACGTGTTTGCCACCGGCGGCACCGTGGCCCTGAGCAAGGTTCTGCCCAACACCGTGACCGGCTCCACCAACGTAAACATGGATGCCGCTATCGCCACGCTGCTGGGCGCCGACTACACCAAGGCCGGTTATCTGGGCCAGTTCATGGCGGTGCGCCTGATGCCCATGCGGGATGTTATCATCCCCGGCACCCAGAACACCACCGTGGAGACCATGCTCAGCGAGAACGACATCTGGATGCTGGCCGGCAACGGCAGAAAGCCGTTGACCATCGGCTACACCAGCGGCACGCCCATCTCTATCGAGATGGATCCCACCCGCACCGGAGATTTCGAGATCGGCCTGAACCTGACCATCGCTCTGGACTCTGTGGCCACGTTCGCGTCCAAGATCGCGCACTTCACCGTGTAAGGGAAACCAAACGGGGGGAAGGGGCGAAAGCCCCTCCCCCGGATATGCGGATTTAGTTTAACCGGGAAAACGGCGGTCTCCAAAACCGCAGTTCGGGGTTCGAGTCCTCGCGTCCGTGCCAAAAAGGCTGTGCGGCAAAGCCGCGGGTATGCAATGCGCCGACGTGTAAACGGGGCAGCGGCGGGAGCCTTGACGCATTGCGGCAGATAGAAACAGACCATGAAATGAATCTGAAAGGAGCAGAAAGCATGGGTAAGCAGAGAAAAAGCGGAAACAGACTGGCCGCGCAGATCGCGGCGGAGGAAAGCGAGGACGACCAGGTGATGCTGACGCCCCAGCAGAGCGCGGAAATGCCGGATGAGAGCAGTACCGTAAACGCGCCGGCGCAGGAGAATGTGCAGGACGCGGCTGATGCCGCGGAAATTCCCGCCGCGCCGGTTACGTACACCGCCGAGCAGGTGCAGCAGATGATGCAGGAGGCGGCGGCCAAGGCGGTGGCGGAAGCGCTGAAGAACATCCCCCAGCAGACGGCGCCGCAGATCGTGCAGGTGAGCACCAGCGCGGAGCAGGTACATTTCCTGTGGATGGCGCCGGTGGCGGACGACAACGTGGTGCAGTTCGGCGACGGCGGAATGTACGGAAATATCGTGGGCAAGACGGGCAGCTTTTACGTGCCGAAGCCGGACCTGAGCCGCATACTGACGGAGATGAACCGCCGGTTCATGGCGCAGCGGTGGCTGCTGGTGGTAAGCGGACTGACGGACGAGGAGCGCGAGGCGCTGGGCGTGGACTACAAGAGCGGCGAGGTGCTGGACAAGAGAGCCTTTGCCAAGCTGGTGGAGCTGGGCGACGAGCTGCTGGACATCTACCCCGCGCTGTGTGAGGGACACAAGGTGATGGCGGCGCAGATGTACGCCGACGCCTACCGCCAGGGAAGCCGGTATGTGACGCGGGAGCGCACGGTGAAGCTGAACGCGCTGAGCAAGCGCAAGGGGCACGAGAAGGGCGACTTCATCACCATTATCGAGGACATGAACGAGAAGGACGCCAAGTAAAAAAGTCCTTGACCGTATAAGCGGAAGGAGGGAACAGCCATGATGCAGGGCGACGCCTATTCGCTGCCCATCGTGTTGCGGCAGGGGGAGTTGCTGATAACGCCGGAGATGGTACTGCGGCTGGAGATCACCATAGGGAACCTTACGAGGACGTACCCCGGCGTGGTGCGCTACGACGAGGAGAACGGACAGTGGCTATTTCCCCTGACGCAGGAGCAGACCTTCGCATTTAAGACCGGGAGGACGCCTCCGGTACAGGCGAGGATAAAATTCAACGACGAGAGCGTGGTGGGGGCGAAGGGCAAGACTATATACGTCTCCGCAAGCCGGTCCAAGGGGGTGATGTAAATGGCGGAAAACAGATATGCCGGCATTGTGGAAATAGAGATCAAAGAACCAACGGTGCGTCCCAAGGTCGTGGGCAGTGATGAAATATGGCTTCCTACTGTAGACGATACGGGAGAGATCAGTTGGCAGAAATCTGAGACAGATGATCCGCCCGAGCCGAAGAATATCCGCGGCCCACAAGGCCCGGAAGGACCCCAGGGCAAACAAGGGATACAAGGCCCGCAGGGAGAAAAAGGCGACCCGGGCGCAACTGGGCCAGAAGGCCCCGCAGGTGAAAAGGGCAACACTGGGCCTGAAGGCCCACAGGGACCAAAGGGAGACCCTGGACCACAAGGCCCGCAGGGTGAGCAGGGTGAGCAGGGCGTACAGGGAGAAACGGGCCCGCAAGGAGAACAAGGCATTCAGGGACCCGAAGGCCCACAAGGAGAAACGGGAGCCACCGGGCCGACTGGACCCGCCGGCCCCAGGGGCGACCCGGGGATCACCACCATGACGCAAGCGGCCTACGACGCGGCGGTGGTGGCGGGGACGATAGACGCCGATACATGGTACGGCGTCTACGAGGAGGGCTGAGGGATGCTGCATCGAGGCACCAAGCCCGGCGCACTGTACAAAGGCGCGTACAAGCCCGGGAAACTGTACAAGGGCACGCAGCTGGTAGCGGGGTATGCGGACGTGTCCAAGGCCGCGCCCGCCAGCTGGGACGGCACCTATGACGATGTCATGGGCGTCGCGGCCACCGGCAAGGGGAAGCAGCAGACATACAGCGGTGTGCAGTTGCTAAACACCCCCGCAATCAGGCAAAGCGCGGCGCAGAACGGTATCAATTGGACAGTAAATGCGGACGGATCGGTGACTGCTTCGGGCGTTTCTACGGAAACGTCATTTTGGGGGGAGGCTGTATCATTTGATAAAAGCAAGCTGTTGTATCTGCCCGCTGGGCAGTATTGCTTTACCGGTAGTGCAGGTCAAGTAGGCGTCTATTTTTTCGGCTACTATGACGACGGCATCAGAACGCCTGAAATATACGTCTCCATTGGTAGCTACAACACATATGTTTTTTCACAACCTGTGTGGATTACCGTGCAAGCGTACGTAAGTGGCGCAGGGAAAACGGTGGAGAAAACCATATATCCAATGATCGTGGCCGGTTCCACCCCCACCGCCTACGAGCCCTATGTCGGCGGCAAGCCGTCCCCCAGCCCGGACTACCCCCAGCCGCTGGTGGCGGCGGAGGGCGCGCTGACGGCCAGCGGACGGACGGGCACCACGCCCACTACCGTGACGCTGCCGGTGCTGCGGGCCATTCCCGGCACAGACATTCGCGACACGCTGGCGTACATCGGTGGCGGTCAGTGGCAGGTGACGCGCCGGGTGGGGGTGACGGTGGTAGATGGCGAGACGGTCAAGTTCACAGAAAACGCCGGCGGCTGGTGGCAGCTGCCATGGCATAGCTCGCCGGGCGCATTACACAACGCTGATGGCTCAAACAATGTAGGGCTTAAAATCCGTGCCAACGGTAGCTACGAGTTCTTTTATGCACTTCCCGACTGGTCCGCGGCGGTGGGCGTCGAAAGCGTGGACGAGTTGAACACCCTGTGCCAGGCGACCTCAATGACCATCTGGTACGCGCTGGCGACGCCCACCACGGAGACGGTGACGCTGGGGGCGCTGACCAGCTACCCTGTCTACACGGAGCTGGCCGTCTCCGGCGACTACCCGCCTGACGTCACCGGGACGGTCAAGGTGGGCAACTGAAAGGAGGGGAAAAATATGGGGACAAAGTGGAGCGAGATCATATCAAACCACGCGATGGTGGCCATCGACGATGTGCGCTTGCAGGAGGAAGCGGCCAATGACCCGGCGGCATTCCTGCGGCGGATGAGCCTGTATGTGGCCAATGCCATCCCCCTTTTCTCCCTGCCGGTGCAGATGAGAGCGTACCTCAGTGAGGGGCTGGTACAGCCCAGCTACGGCGATTTCTACTGGACCAGCAGCGAGGACAGCCTGGTGGGAGAAACGGAAGTGGACACTGGAATGGTGGGCTACGAGCTATTTTCCTGCGCCATTGTGGAACAAGATGTGACGGGCGGCATGACGGCGGTGCAGTACACTGGGGCGAGCTACAACGCCGAAACAGGCGTGGTGACATTCCCTATGCAGGACATGGCGGGCGTCAACTATACGCTGGACTTTTACAGAGACGGTGAATTTGGCCACGAGCTGACAATGGAGCAAAAGCGAATACTTGGGCTGTGCGTGGCAAGCGTATGGGATGAGCGGTTCTTCCGCAACTGGCTGAACGACCAGATGAAGATAAAGGATGCGAGTTTTGACACGGTGAACGAGGGCACCTATATGAAGGAGGGCGCCGCGAAGCAGGAGAAGAACCGGGCAAGGCTGATGGACGAGATGCACAAGTATGAGCAGGATTGCGCGTTCCTGAACACGGTGCAGCGCGGACGCGGCGGGTACGGACAATACCAGTTTCTGTAAGACAGGGGAGGTGACGGGCGGTGGCTGACATAAAAAACCATCTGAGCAACATCGCGGCCATGGCGGAGAGGACGCAATCCCCCACCAACCGCCCCGCACAGTACAACGACCGGCGCGACCCCTATTTCGGCGACCAGACGGCGCGGTTCGTGCAGGCATACGGCAAGTACGCCAGCGATTATACCGCCTGCCGGGTGCAGGGGCTGGACAGCGACCCCAACAACTTCTACGAGTGGAGCGACCAGCTGATACGACTGGCGGACGCACGGAAGAAGGGCAATGCCATAGACCGGCCCATAGACAACTATAAGGAGTTCCTGATGGTAGACCGGCGCATCGAGTATGTGCCGGAGGGCGCGAAAATGGAGACCATGGGCTCCACATGGCTGGTGACAAATCCTGCCAACATTTCCTCCGCCGTGGGCGGCGGCATCATGCGGCGCTGCAACGCCACATGGAACCATGCGGACTGGTACGGAAACCTGCGGAAAGAACCGATGGTGGTGGAAAACGTAAAGCTGAACGCCAACGCCAACGACTTTCAGGAGACAGTTCTGATGATGCAGGGGTACTTCAACATCATCATGCAGCGGAACTGCGAGACAGAGGAGCTGGACGTGAACAGCCGCCTGATACTGGGGCGGATGGCCTACCAGATCACAGGATACAGCGACGTGTCTCAGGAATTTACCGGAGACGAGGAGAGCCGGCGGCTGCTGCGGTTCACGGCGCGGATGACGGAGCCGGACAGGGAAAAGGACGATCTTGTGCGCCGGGTGGCAAACGCCTATCCCTTCACATGGGAGGTGAACGTGGGCGGCAGGGCGGCCATGAGCGTAGGAGAGAAAGCGAAGTTCACGGCGGTCTCCCTGCGGAACGGCGCGGCGGCGGACGGCGACGCGGCACATCCGGTGCGCTATCTGTGGTACAGCAGCGACAAAGACGTGTGCCGCGTAGACCCGGCGGGCAGCGTAACGGCGGTGGGAGAAGGCAGCTGTACCATCACAGCGGTGCTGGTGCAGAACGAGAGCTTCACTGGTGTCTATGAGGTGACGGTGGCGCAGAGCGCAAGCGGCATTCACTGGCAGACTGACCCGGCGGAACGGCTGGGAGTCTATGAAAAAACCGCACTGACGGCGGTGTATACCGAGAACGGAACCGAAACCGGGGATGCGGTGGAGTGGCGCTTTTCCGGCGCGGCGGAGGACAGCTACACCGCCGAGACGGAAGAAAATACCGTGACCGTTACCTGCTGGGGCGGCAGCGTGGATCCGCTGACGGTGACGGCTACCTGTAAAGGGAAAAGCGTGAGCGCGGTCATTGCGCTGGAGGGCTGGTAAATGAGCAAACCCACCTGTGAGAACGCCTATCGGAAACGGGGCGAAATATCCCTGCGGTGCAGGAAGCAGAGCGGCGGCACGGATTTCTGCTGCTACCAGTATTACTGCCCGGACAGCTGCCGCAACGAAAATGCGGCGCCGTGGCGAAACTGCGGACTGCGGGAAAAGAAAAGCAAGGAACTGCATATTCCATTTTGAATCTGAAAGGAGCGGAAACGATGGAAGACAGCATCAAAAAGCGTAAGCCCATAACCGTAAAGGAGGTGTTTGCCAAGGCGAACACCTATGTGCCGCTGATGGAAAAGGCAGCCATCGTGTGTCACTGCGCGGAGCGGTGCATCGACCGGGTGGTGGTGGACACCGGCGAGAAGTTCCGGGGCGATGTGCCGCCCATGTACCGGGAGAATGGGCAGAGAAAACGGCGGTATCTGCTGGGGATCCTGGTGCGGGCTTATCTGCGGCTGGATTTTGTGCCCTGCGAGGAGGACGAGTGGCTGCTCAGCGCCGACGACTACGATCTGGTGGGCGGCGTACAGCTCATCAACCAGATCGACCGGATGAAAAAGCAGAGCGACGTTCTGCGGGACAAGGCGTATGACCTGCTGGCGGACTACCGGGACATGGAGCGGATGCTGAACACGGAGATCAACGCCAACCTGACGGTGATGAACGACGTGGTGGCGAGGATGACCATGAGCACGGCCAGCGCCATGTCTCCGGAGAGCATGGCGGAGATCGCGCAAATGGCGGAGGCACTGAAAGAAAATGCGGAAAATATCCGAATCGAAACGGAAAGATAAGTTGCAAAAATTCACAAAACATAACGGAAATGGCGATGTTTCATGTGAAACAATTCGGAAATAAAAAAGCAAGGGGGCGGAGAAGTGAACGCGGGATTTGACAGCCCCTTCTATCCGTTTGATAAAGTGCAGAGCGGATACGCGACCTACAGGGGCGAGGAAAAGCTATCGAAAAAAATCGTGAATTTTTTGCTGGATATGCCGGACAAGAACGGCTATGTACCGGTGGACGACAACCAACGTCCCCGGGTGCGGCTTGTGAAGTACCTGTGCTATGACGGGGCGAACCCGCTGGCGGAAAAGCTTCCCACCCCGGCGGAGAAACTGGGCATCGTGTTTGACGGGGAGATGCCGGTTTTGGACACGGAGGAGCAGAAAAAGCTGCATCCAAAAGGGTACAGGCTCTACCCGCTGGAATACTGGGGGCAGGCGCAGACCATGGCGCAGACGGTGCTGAAGGTGTACATCGGGCGGGTGATCCCCCAGAGTGCCTTTACCGCCGCCATCGGCGTCTATTTCGACATCCTGTGCAACTACGGACATGAGACCACCACCCGGACGGACGATTACGCACGGAGCGTCAACATCGAGCAGTGTCTTGTGGAGGCGCTGAACGGCGTGAATATCGGCGGCGCAGGAGTGATGAGCTTTGACCGGGGGGCGCACCCGGACAACGGATCGAGAGCCATTTACGATCAGGGAACCAACGTGGGGCGGCGGCTCCATATGAGCCTTGCGTGGGCGGAGAGCGACGAGGAAAGCGTCGTGACCACATTCTGAAAGAACGGAGGACGGCGCAGATGGATGAAGTGCAGATGGAGCACCGGCTGGCGGAGGTAGAGCAGCGGAGCAAAAGCAACACACACCGCATTGACGAGTTGGCGAAAGAGCAAAAGGCACTGAATGAACTGGCCACCTCGGTGGCGATGATGACGCAGGAACAGAAGGACATCCGGGAGGACATTTCCGAGGTCAAGAAGGATGTGAAGACGCTGACGAACCTGCCGGCCAAGCGATGGAACGACGTGATCGAGAAGATCGTGTGGCTGGTGCTGGGCGGCGCGGTGGCGGCGCTGCTGGCGCAGGCGGGGCTTCATGTGTGAAAGGTGTTTCGTGAGAAAGGAAAATTGATATGGCACTCTCACAGACCATAAAAACAGCCTGCCGTCGGTATGAGGAGATCGAGACGGACGGGCTGGTGTTGTATCCCATTCTGGTGGAAGAAATGGAAGTATTTGAAATGGCGCGGCCCGGCATTGAGATCGTGCAGCAGAGCCTCCCTGTGGCGTATGCGGCGATGCCTTTGCTGGCGGCGCTGTACCGGATGGAATACGACACCATGCAGCGCGGCGAATCGGGCATTGGCCTGTTTCCGCGGGCGCTTCTGATGCTGGCGCTTTCCCTGCGGCTGGGGAAAGGGTTGGAACTGGAGAAGCGTGCGGGGATGTTCCGATGCAAGGTAGACCCCGAAGATATGGGGTGCCTGAAAGCGGTGGAGTTCACCGTGGACGGGGAGGAATTGCACAGGGTAACGCCGGTACAGTTCCAGCGGCTGCGGGAGATCATTGCCGAACAGAACGGCATCCATCTGGCACCGCCCGAGGCAAATCCGGAGCTGATAGAGGCCCAGAGGGAGCTGGCCCGGATGAATAGCGCACCACTGTCCGGCGATTTGTATGAGCGTATTTCCGCTGTGGCGGCGCTGGAGCACGTCGAGGAGACGGACATCGACCGGTGGCCTGTTTTGAAACTGCAGGACAAAACAAAAACGTGGCAGCGCATTGTGGGCTATGCCGTGTGCGCTGCGGCGGAGGCGCAGGGAACGACGTGGAAAAACGGAAATCCCTATCCCAGCCTGTTTTACGAGAGAGAGAACGCCGGCAACACGGGACTGCGGCCCATGGAGCAGGCGACCCGAAATCTGGGACAGGCATAACGATACGAAAAGGAGCGTGACAGATACATGAGCATTCGTTTTACCGACCCCAATCTTTACACCCGCGGCATCTGCTCGGCGCAGTTCGCGGACATGAACACCGGAGACATCTATTTCTCCAGCAACAAGTTCCAGGAAGGCAACATTACCCCCAGCAGCAACAGCGATCCCCTGCGGGCCGGACTGGGCAACGGCATTGCCACCATCGTGGAAAGCGATGCCGACATTCAGGTGAATTTCACCCAGGCGAATTTCGATCTGAAAACCAAACTGGCCGGTATGGGCGCGGGCGTGACCTACAACGCCGTGGCTCCCGTGTGTCAGGTGGTGACGGCGGCGTCCGCTGCGCTGAAGGTGGACGTGACCGACGGCGCACCCGCCGCACAGTACGGTATGAGCAAGGCCGTGTGCTATGTGCAGGAGGTCAATGCGGCTTCGCTGGTGGCAAAGGACGGAATCGCCTATGACATCGGACAGGACGGAACCGTCGGCGGCTTTAACGCTGTGAGCGGCAAGCAGTACAAGGTGTGGTACTTCGTGGAGAAGCTCAGCGCCATGTGCGGAAAGATCACCACCGCCATGAACGGCAAGGTGGGTCTGTTTACTGCCCAGATGGCGGTATACAGCAACGTAAATGCCAAGACCAACGAGGGGACCCGCTGGGGCTGGCTGTATATCCACGTACCCCTGAAGCTGCAGACGGATACCGGTGTTGTCACCGGCAGCCAGAGCAACTATGACACCACCGCCATCGTGGGACGGGCCATTTCCGCCGACGAGCTGGTGGTCAGCGGACAGTGCGAGGATTGCAGCGGCTCTACGCTGGGCTGGTATGTGCTGGTGCCGGACGGCGATGCCGATGTAGTCACGGGCCTTGTGGCGGCCATCGGGGGCGTGATCTCTGTGCCCAAGAGCACCACGGCGCAGGTGCGTCCCCAGGCGGTGATGGCCAACGGCCAGCTGGTGGCGCTGGATCCGGCCAAGTGCAGCTATGTGCTGACCGGTGCGCCCAGCGGCACCACGGTGGGACAGAACACGGGCGTTATCACGGCGGGCGAGACCGCCGGAGACTGCGATCTGACCGTGACCTACACCTATAGTGACAAGAGCTTTACCGCACAGTGCGCGGTGAGCGTGACGGAATCCTGAAAAAAGCCCCCTCCTCCGCCGTTGCGGCGGGGGAGGGGGACAGACGCGAGGGCGCGGCGTGTGCGGCGCTTTGGCGTATGTGCGTACAAAGGAGGCGGGGCGGCATGGCGTCGAGATTGGTGGGACAGTTCAGCGGCTTTGAGCAGGATATCGCCGCGCTGGAAAATCAGGTAAAGAATGCATTCCGTGCATCCCGGCAGACTCTGGCGGACGATATGCGGCTTTGTTTGCAAGACCATGTGGAATACGACGTGTACAGCAAGTTTCAGCCTATCGAGTATGTGCGGCGCGGCGAAAGCGGAGGCCTTGCGGACATGAGGGCCAGCGCCACGGTGTATTCGGACGAACGGGACGGCGGTATGAACCTGACGCTGCTGTATCAGCCAAGCGGCGCGGCAGACGGTGAGGGAGAGCCGGTAGACCCCCATGTGGACGGGGATGACCTGATAGACCGCATCGAAAAAAGAGACCCGGAGTACAACTGGACAAGAAAGCCGCCTAAGAGGCCGTTTTTCAGCAACTTCGTGCAGGAGATGATAGACGGCGGCAGAGCAGAGGAAACGCTGGTTCGGGCCATGAACGCGGCGGAACCCACGCTGGGGATGGCGGCGGACATGGGTGTGATACGGGAAGAGGACGATTGGAGGTAGCGTATGGCGATTTTCAAAGTAACGGCTGTACCTGATTTTTCGCAGCTCAAGGGGGAGATAGCGAAGCTGCAGAGCAGCCCGGTGACTTTGGGCGTTGATACGCGGCAGGCTAATGTAAACATCAAGGCGACCACAAAAGAGATAAAAAATGCCGGGAAAGCCGCCGAGGAAACCTCCGGCTTTGCCGATTTGATGGGCAAGAGTTTCAGTCGGTTAACCCTGCAAATGGCGACATGGCAAATGCTGGGAAACGCCATCGCCGGTGTAAAGCGCGGGTTTGTCGAGGCGCTGGACACCATGAAATCCGTGGACGACGAGATGGTGACGATCCGCAAAGTCACCGGGGCGACCACGGCGGAGCTGAATAAGATCGAGAAACAGGCATACGACACCGCCAGCGCCTACGGCGTGGCGGCAGACGAGTACCTGCAATTCGTGTCGGGCTTCAGCCGCGCCGGTTACGGCGAACAAGCGTCCGCACTGGCGGAGCTGGCTGCCAAGACGCAGATCGTAGGCGACACGAACGCGGAGACGGCGCAACAGTTCCTGCTGTCCGTGGACGCGGCGTACAAGTATCAGGGCAACATCGAGCAGCTGATGAATGTGCTGGACGGAGCCAACGAGATCGACAACAAATACGCGACCTCCATCCAGAAGGTCGCCGAGGGCTTGGGCAAGGTGGCGCCCATTGCGGCGCAAGCCCATGTGGGCGTGGATGAGCTGACGGCGGCTATCGGCACCATCACCGCCGTGACGCAGAGAAGCGGCACAGAGGCCGCCACCGCGCTGCGGGCGCTTTTCCTGAATATCATCGGCGATACCAAAACGGAGATCGACGAGGGCGTGACATGGACCACCGGTGAAATCGCCGGCCTGCGGGATGTCATTAAACTCTATGCCAAGGACGCCTACGACGCGGCGCAGGCATCCGGCGATGTCATTAACCCCATGAAAGCCATTGCCGGTCTGTCCCAGAGCATGAAGGACGGCCTTCTGACCGAACAGAAACTGATGGAGATGGTCAGCGACATCGGCGGAAAGCTGCGCACCTCCCAGCTTTTGGCACTGATCCAGAACTGGAATATGTACCAGTCTATGCTGGGAGATTTTGCTGACGCAGCGGGCAGCGCGGACAAGGAAGTAGAAAACGCGCTGGACAGCTGGACCCGCAAGACGGAGATCCTGAAAAACAAGTGGACGGAGTTCGTGAGCCACCTTGTAGAGACGGACACCATCAAGGGTGCGCTGGACGGCGTGATCGGGCTGGTGGAGTTTTTGGACAGCGATACCGGGCGGCTCGTTGTGCAGATGGGATTGCTGGTGGGTACGCTGGCACTTTTGAACAAGGGCTTTACCTCCCTTATGACCAAAACGGCTGTGGGGACGTTCTTTGGAACGCTGACCTCCGCCATAGGCGGCAACGCGATGGCGATGACGCAGCTGACAGGGCAGATGAATACCCTGCTAGGGATGCTGCCAAAAATCGGCGTGGGCGCGGCAATATTTGCGGCGCTGGCCGTGGCGATCAGCCTGAGCACGGAAAAGGCGCGAGCCTATGAAAAGGCGCTGGAGGATGTGGAGACGGCGCAGAGCGCGCTAGACGAGACGAAAAGTGAATATGACGAGCTGATCAACAAGACCGGAGAACTGACAGACGCAGAGGAAAAGCGGCTGGAGGTCCTGAAGGAACTGCGCCAAGAGCAGGAAAAACAACTGGAGGCTGCGCAGAAATCCGCGTGGGAGGCGTGGAACGCTGCTCACGGAAGCGGCGCAAGCGCGGTAGTCGGCGGTGCCGAGGGCGTTGGCGGCGGGCTGGGCGTTGGCGCGGTAAAAACGGAGCGCATGGACATCGTGGCGCTGCGAAACTACCGGGAGGAAATGGAAGCTATCGAGGCGCAGTATCGCGCTGGAGAGCTTTCTGCGGGGGCGTACTATAATGCACTGCAAGACCTGAATGCCGCCCGCGAGGACAGCGTGGAAACCATCCGCGCAGCCATCCTCGCCGGCGAGGACGTGACGGACGAACAGCGGGCGCTGGTGGATGCTTATGACAACGTTTCCATAATTCTGGGTAAGGTAACGGGCATCACCTATGAATGGATTGCATCGCTGATCGAAGAAGCGAAGGCTGCTGGAACAGCGGAAGATGCCCTGTACGACACTATCTCTGCCACGAAGATCCTCAGCAACACAAAACTGAATCTGACTCAGCAGATGCAGGCGTTGGCAATGCTGCGGTTCCAGCTGGAACAAACAGCACTACAGGCGGCGTATACCGCCAAAAAAGTTAGTCTTGTCGGGCTGCTCGCCGGCACGGCTAAGAATATCGTTTCTTCCACGGTTTCTTCGGTACTGGATGGTGTAAAAAATACGAGAGCCAGCAACGATGATTCGACAGCTACGGGAAGTGGTCCCGGCAGCGGTTCTGATGCGGCGGAGCGCAAGAGAGTACAGGCAACCATCAAGACGCTGGAAAAGGAGCGGGACGCAGAGCTTCAGCCCCTCGACAAACAGATCGACGCACTGAAAAAGCAGAATGAGGAGATCGAGCGGGGCGAGAAACTGGAGGAACTGAAGTTAGCTATCCTGAAAAAACAGGATGCCCTGCTAAACGCCCGGAACGAGCGGACGGTGCGGCAGTACAACGCCGCCACCGGACAGTGGGAATGGGTGGCTGATGCACAGAAGGTCAAGGACGCCGAGAAGGCACTGGAGGATGCCAAGAAAGACCTGCGGGACTACGAGCGGCAAACGGAACTGGATCTCGCCATTGAGGAGCTGGAGGCTCGAAAAAAAGCCATCGAGGCGGCATACCAGATCAAGATCGACGCATGGCAGGACTATCTGGATGGCCTATCCAGCGCAGTGGATGCCGAAGGTACATACCTTGATGCGAGCGTACAGCAGAACAAGGCCGCGGCGAACGATATAGCAAGCGCTTGGGAAGAAGCCGAGGAACGAAAACGAAAAGCGCAGGCGTCGATCAGTGGCACCGTCAGCGGTGCCGCGAATCCCCCAAGCAACACGAAGCCTTCCACAGCAGGCGCTGTGGCGGGGGCCGTGGGTGGTGCCGCGAACGCGCCTGGCAGTAAGAAGCCGGGAACCGCGGGGGCTGCGCCCAGCGGCGGTGGTGTGAACAAGGTCGCCCGGTACGACAGCGGCGGCGTGCTCAAGGGGCTGGGCGGCATCAAAGCCACGGTAGACGATGAAATGGTGCTGCCGCCGGACATCACGACGAAGATGCTCAGGCCGTCGGCCAACGCGGCATTCCAAGCGCGTATGCGGGAGCTTGGCAGTCTCTATGACAGTACGCCCGTGAGCCATAGCCTGTCCGGCGTGGTCAATAACGACCGCCACGACGTGACGTACAACTACAGGGTGAATGGTGTTACTCTCAGCCAGCAGGATGCAAACAGGCCGTTTTCTGATGTTATCGCATTTTTGACAGATGCAGCACATCATATGCGGCCATTCAGCGGCGGATAAGGCGGTGAGGTATGGGTATCGTTGGAAAGGAGCTCGCATCCTTGATGCGGGATATGTGGAACAATTTTTTCGAGCGGAAGGTCCGGGAAACACAGACGGGAATGATCCGGTATTACCGCGCAGAGGTCACAGCGGCGGTGCAAAATGGCAAGCTCACAGTGCGAAAGCCGTTTGATGAAACGGAACTCACCGTTTCCTGCGTGACCGCCATGAAGGGAGCCGAGGTGGGGCGGCAGGTGGTGGTGCTGGTGTACGGCGAGGAGAAAAATTTGGCAAATCACATGGTGACGATGTACACAGACGGGACGACGGCCAACTCGGAGCTCAACGGATAGGAGAATGAAATGAGCAAGAAAACAAGGAATATTTTGGTGCTGAAGAACGGGAGAGAGATTCCCATTACGGGCATGACGGGACGGTACTATATCACCCGCGAGAGCCAATACCGGAAAAACAATGCCGATATTCGGGGCATACGACCCGCAACAGAGGAAGAGTGCGACGCACTGACGGCGGCGGAGGACCGAAAGAGTCGGAAAAGAAACAAATAAGTCAGGGAGGCCGCGGACATGACTGAGCAGGAAAAGTATCTGGCGTATCTGCAAGCTATCCAAAGACCGTTCCAGAAGCTGTGCCGCCTGCGCTTTCTGAACCCGGATGGAAGCACCGCCTTTTTTGTGGACAACAACCCCATGGGAAAGTACGGACGGGCATTTATCGCCGATGGTACATTGACAGTAAATCTACAGAACGGCACGAGGCGCACCGCTACCGTGACGCTGGCCGATGCGGACGGCGCATTTGACTACGATGTGAACCACCTGTGGTTTGGGCAGGAGATCGCGCTGGACGAAGGGCTGATACTGCCGGGAGGAGAAGAATACTACATACAGCAGGGCGTGTTTTTGCTGGAATCCCCACAGGAGGCTGTATCCCCGCAACAGAGGGTGATGCAATACGACCTTGTGGACAAGTGGGCCAATCTGGACGGAACGCTGTGGGGAAGGCTGGAGGGCACCTATAAAGGTGCTTTGGGTGAGAATATCTTCCAGCAAATAGACGCGCTTCTGCATGACGACAGAGGGAACGGTCAACTGGTAGATCCGGTGGCGCCGGTTTATACAGAGTATTACAACGGAAAGACGCAGCTGCTGCCGGACGGGGAAACGGCGGCCCTGACGGACGCCCCCTATACACTGACGGTAGCGCCCTCCAACGGCACATATGCCGCGGTCATTCTGGGGTTTGCGGAGATGCTGAACGCATGGGTGGGCTATGATGCGGAAGGGCGGATGCGGATAGACCCCAGTCAGGATGATCTTCTGGACACGGGTAAGCCGGTGAGCTACGCCTTCAGCATGGAGGAGTCCGTGCTGACAGGGCTTTCCTACAAGGTGGAAAACACAGAGGTATACAACGACTATATCGTGTTGGGTGCGGCGTTGGATAACAACAGCCAACCGGGCGCGAGAGCCACAAACAATGATCCTATGAGCGACACCAATGTGAATTTGATCGGACGGAAAACCGTATGGACAAGTGAAAATGGCTACACCACACAGTCCCAGTGCAGGGACCGGGCAGAGTGGGAAATGAAACGGTCCACGGTGCTGCAGAAAAGTGTGAACATCTCCTGCGGGCAAATCTTTCACATCAAGGAAAACGAACTCGTGACCATTGCGAGGACGGACAAGCCCGGAAAGCCAATAGAGCGCCATCTGGTGATGGGATTCAGCCGACCGCTGGCAGCTTCGGGAGCGATGACCATATCGGCGGTGAGCGTGGCGGATTTTCCCGTTGCCACGGTGACGGTATGGCCGACCAAGAATACTGTGTAAGGAGGGACGAGCGATGGCCCTTTTCATGCCGACGAATATCAGCCCCTCCACACTGGGGGCGCTGGGAAACGGAACGGTGGATGCCGCGAAAGGGATCACGGTTTCGTGGCAGGTGGACGGACAGAATGCTATGACGGCGTTCCGCATCCGCGTTATGGAGAACAATACCCAAAGCACCCAACTATACGACACAGGAAAAATCTCGGATGGATGTCCATTTTACGGACGTACCGCAAATGGAAATGTGGTTTTTTTCACATACGGCATTTCAGCCGCTGCGCTTTCACAGGCGGGCATTGTCAACGGAAACAGCTACAAGATGCTGATCACACAATGGTGGAGCGACACGGAAAGCGTAACGCAGCAATCGGCCTCGGTGTTTCTGTGCAGAGCGGCTCCGACACTTTCCATCAACACATTTTCAAATCCTGTGGAGGAAAAACGCTTTACGTGGACAGCGGCGTATGCACAGGCGCAGGGCGATCCCGCCATCTGGGTACGGTGGCAGCTGGCGGAGGCAAGAGACCTGACAAACCTGCTTTATGACACGGGGGATGTAGCGACGGCGCAATTTGCATTCACCTACAACGGGCTGTTTACCGGACAGACATACGCGGTGCGCTGTCAGACAGAGACGATAAACGGCGTCAGGGCAGATACAGGGTGGCAGACCTTTGCGGTGGAATACACCCCGCTGGACATTACGAACGCGGTGGTGAACGCCACAGTATGCAAAGCGTTGAGCGGTGTGAGGCTGACGTGGCCGGGAGCGTATGACATCCCGGGAACGGCGGAAGGAACTTACATGGCCGGCGGCGGAACACTGACGCTGGAGGATAACGCGAGTGTTACATGGGACACGGTGAATGGAGCAGAGATGGCGTTTTCCCCGCCGTGGAGCCTTGTGTGGCGAGGCAGGATACAAACAGTTCCCGGAACGCTGATGCAGCTGACGGAAACGGGAGGAGACCTGCTGACCGTGGGCGTGACGCAAAACGGCGTGACGGTGACGCTGGGAAGCGGCACCACGATGGTAGAGACGGCGTACCCAATGAAAGCGGGAGATCTGCTGAAGGTGGTGCTGCGGCCTGATCGGGTGGACATCTATCACAAAACGCTGTTGAATGGACTTTATCCGGGTGAGACCGTTTATTGCGGAGCGACGCGGTACCCGAGGGGTGACGCATGGGCGGAAAAAGCGGTAGGCCGCGGGGCGTCGGGAAGCGGATGGAACAGTTTCACCATTGCGAAAGTGAAGCTGACAGGACCGCAGGTATGCACGCTGCTTTGGCTGGACGCGGAAACACTGACAGACACGCAGACGAGAGAGATCATACAAGACCCCTTGTGGAAACCTGCAAATTGGACAGGAACGACGCGTCTGTGGCCGACATTTTCAAACGGAGTGGATGGCGGAAACTTGGGTGCATCCACAGAAATTGCCACATGGAGCATTTATCGCAGCACAGAAGGAGGCGCCACCCTGGACTATGTGGGAGAGGTGGCATTTTCTCAATTGCAGTATGTGGATTGCGCCGTGCGGTCCCAAACACGGTACACCTACTACGTGTTTTCCACAAACGGGGATGTGTTTACCACGAAGGGCATGGTGTCCAACGAAGTGTGCCCGTGCCTATGGGACTGGACAGTGCTGCAATGCAGTGAGGATGGAACGGGAGGATACGACGTGGAAAACCTGTTCCGTTTTGCGCTGAATGTGACGTCAGGCACCGTTAGTAATAACAATATGCCAAACGCAATGAACAATTTTACGAAATATCCCACTATTCAACTATCTCCGGCAAACTATAAGAGCGGAAAACTGTCCGGTTACATAGGGGCGGTGCAATCCAACGGAGAATACGCAGATACGCGGGAAAAGCGAGATGAGATTTTTGCCCTGTCTTTATGGGACAGTGCCCTATTTCTGAAAAATAGAAAGGGTGATCTCTGGAGAGTGGCCCTGAATGGAGCGATTGCCATGGATACGCAAGACAACACGCGGCAGCAGGCGCAGATCGCAGCGGTTCCGTGGGTGGAAATAGGAGACAGCAGCAATGTGCGGATCTCGATTCCGCAGAGTAGCGGCCTTTTCGGCCTGTAAGAAAGGAAAAAGCATGGGTTATCAAGCACCAACTTGGGTCAACAACGGCGCACCCTCTCTTAGCGCAGAAAATATGCAGCAGATCAGCAATTGGCTGGAGTACTGCTCGAATAACATGGTGAACCCCAACCTGACGGACAACTGGTATTTCCCGAATCCGGTCAATCAGAGGAATGGCCATGTTGTTCCTCCGAAGGGTCCAGGACACCTGTATAGCGATGCAGCGTGTACATTACTGATATCTGGTGGAACAATTGATGCATATAGACAGGTTACACCGGTAAGCACTGGAAACTATTCTTATAGTATAGACGGAGGTACTTATTATGTCAAAGCTTCCGACGTAGTTCCCGGCTATACGGGAATCGGGTATACGATTGATCGCTGGAAATTGGCTGCCTGGAACGCTAATTCTATTGCGATGATCGTTGAGGCGGATGGAGTACGCCTTATTGCGACTTCCAATTCTGCAAACTCTGCACAACTGCAAGAATTCACACAACTGCTATCTTTTGCAGCGGGGGCAGTAGTCACTGCATCAATCTTGGTTACAGCATTGGGGGCGAATGGTTCATCCCCTCGTTTGTTCTTATGTAAGAGCGATGGCACCCCAATAGGATCGATCATTATCGAAAGTGTGGGGCTGCACACGTTTACAATGGTAATCCCGGATGATGCTGGCGATTCTGTGATGCTTGCATGGGGACAACACGCCAGTTTAGGGGGGAGTGGCAACACAGACATGACTGTTAAAGCCGTCAAGCTGGAGCTGGGCAGCGTGCAGACCCTCGCCCATCAGGACGCCAACGGCGTGTGGGTGCTCAACGAGATCCCCGATTATGGGGAGCAGCTGCGGAGGTGCCAGAGGTATTTGATCCCGCTGCTCTCGTACCAGTGTCCCGCATCCAAGCTGGGTGTTAACGAGATCCTGTTTTTCGTGCCGCTGCCGGTGACCATGCGAGCGCTGCCGGTCATCACGCAGAACGATTTTCATGTAATAAGCAAGACTGGTGAGACGCAGACAGGTTTCACGTTCTCTATATCCTCTCGGCGTAGTAACGGTGTGCTCATCGCCGCCTCCAAGGCGGGGCACGGGATGACGGATGCGGTGCTTACCGCTGGCACGCTATCCTTGTTATCGGCAGAGCTGTAAGGAGGTGCACTATGGAAATCCAAAACTCAAAGGTCTACGTCCTGCTGGACGAGAGAAGCCGCGTTCTCCGCTGCGAGGGAGGGTACACCATGAGCAACATCGACGATGTGAGCAAGTGGACGTACATCGACAATGGAACGGGGGACAAGTACAACCTGTGCCAGAGCCACTACCTCGACGGCGGGCTGTACACCATGTGGGGAATCCCCCGGTACAAGTACGAGGACGGGGCGTGTGTGCTGCGGAGCGAGGAGGAGGTGGAGGCAGACTGTGCAGCGCTGCCACCGACCGCTCCTACCCAGCTGGACAGAGTGGAGGCGCAAGTCGCCTACACCGCTATGATGACCGATACGATGATGGAGGTGTGAAAAAATGGCTGAGAAGATAGCGCGGTGGTATGCACAGGGGCTGTGGACGCAGAAGATGGTGACGAATGCCGTCAGGAAGGGCGTGCTGACAGCCCAACAGTACAAGGAAATCACGGGCGAAGAAATGCCCGCATAAATGGGACAGGCTCGATGAGCCGGAAAGGAAAGAAGTATGAAGCTGAACAACAAGGTATACGACATCCTCAAGTGGCTGGTCATCATCGTTATGCCTGCCGTGGCTACACTGTACGCGGCGCTGGCGGCGGTGTGGGCGTGGCCCTACGCCGACGAGGTGGTGACCACCATCACCGCCGTGGACACGTTCCTCGGCGCGGTGCTGTGCATCAGCACGGCGCAGTATCACAAGGAGGCGAAGAACGATGGCTAAGCGGGTGTATCTGTCCCCCAGCGACCAGCGGCGGAACACCTACGCGGTGGGCGACACCACCGAGGCCATCCAGTGCGGGCGCATTGCAGAGGCTTGCAAGGCTGCTCTGGAGCGCTCCGGCGTGGAGGTCATGTTGGGGCAGTACGACACCATGCAGAACCGTGTGGCGGCATCCAACCGCTTCAAGGCTGACCTGCACGTCCCCATCCATTCCAACGCCTGCAATGGAAAAGCCAGCGGTACGCACCTGTTCTGTTACAGCGGCGACCGGAACAGCGCCGGGTACAAGGCGTGTCAGGCGGTGCTAAATGTGCTGGGGCCGGTGACGCCGGGCACGCCGGACGTCATCCGGGCGTACCCCGCGCTGTACGAGGTGAAGCACCCTGCCGCCACGACGGTGTATATCGAGGTGGACTTCCACGATGTCCCCCGCATTGCGCAGTGGATCATCGACAACACCACTCTGATCGGCGAGACCATCGCCAAGGGGTTGTGCGCGGCGCTGGGTGTACCCTTTGTGGAGAGCGAAAACGCGCCGGTGCCGGTGCCTGCGGAGAAGGACACGACGCTGCCCATGCAGGTGAGGATGCTCAAGCGCGGCATGAAAGGCGCGGACGTGAAGACCCTGCAAGCGGCGCTGATCGCCTACGGGTTCTCCTGCGGCGCTGCCGGTGCGGACGGCGACTTCGGCGCGGGCACCGAGACGGCGCTGAAGCAGTTCCAGACCAGGTACAGCCTGGGCGCCGACGGCATCGCCGGTAAGGGCACCTGGGGCAAGCTGCTGGGAACCAACTGACAAAAGCAAAAGGACACTCCCGTTGAGGGGGTGTCCTTTTACTGTGCGGCGGATAAGAGCCTTTCGTTGATCTCCGCTTGTTGATTGCGGGCCTCCAGCACCAGCACAGCGGACTTCTTTCCCGCCTTGCCCATGAGTTTGCCGGAGTAGACCTGTGTGATGGCGGGGGAGGCGTGGCCCAGTTTCGCCTGAAGTGCCTCCTGCGCCATGCCGCTGTTGAGGTCGAGTCGGGCGCCCACATGGCGCAGGTCGTGGGTGCGGATGTTGGGGACACCGGTGACGGCCTTGACGTGGCGCTCTACCAGTGCGGAAAGCCATGTGGGGGATCCGGCAGACCATGCACAGTCTCTCTTCCTGGCACCGAAAGCACCCTTCTCGCTGGTGGTCCCGAACAGGGGCGCGGTGTCCGGCAGATCCTTGGGGCGCAGGCCGCTGGCGAGGTAGAGCCGCACGGCGGACTGGGCAATTTCGGGGAAGTCCACGCGGCGGAATTTGTTGCCCTTGCCGTACTCCACGAAGATCTCGCCCTCGTCCCAATGAAGATCGGCAGGGGACAGGTGCAGGAGCTCCGCGTTGCGCAGCTCCGTGGTGAGGAGCAGGATCACAATGGCGTAGTTGCGGGGATACGTGGCGGACTTGGCGCGGTGGGGGCGGTCGTTTCGCCAGAGTTTCATCACCTGCTGGTCGGTGAGGAGGGGATCGTAGGGGCGCAGTTCCTCCCGCCGGGTGTTGGGAAGCAAACGCTTGGAGACGGGGTTCGTCTGATACCAACCGCCGCACTGGGGGTCGCAGGCGAACTCGAAAAAGGCGTGGAGACGGATGAGGTACTGCCGGACGGTGGCCGGGGAGCACTGGCGCTCGATGAGGGAATCGCGCCAGAGGAGGATCGTGGCGTAGCTGGGGTCGGCGTAGTTCTCCTTGGACTCAATGAAGAAGTTCATGAAGTCCTCCAGCGTGTAGGTGTAGTTTTTCAGGGTGCGGGGGGAAAAATCGGTGGCGGCGCAGTTTTTGAGGTATGCGTCGGTGGCGGCGCAAAACTTGCGCTCGGCGGCAGAGGTGCGGGGCATGGGTCAAGCCTCCTTTTCGCCGCCACAGTGCGTCTCCACCAGCTCCACGGTGTCGGGAATGAGCAGGCGGGCGGCGGCTTCGGACTCCGCCTCGATGAGCATGACGAACTCCTCGCCGTCCCGCTTGCGGCGGACGGGGATGGGGTATTCGCGCTTTATAACGTTGGTGAAGAGCATGGTGTTATTCCTCCTTCTGCATATTCTCCACGGCGAAGGTGAAACGGATGGTGGTTTCGCCGGCGGCCATGTAGATGCTGTCGGAGAAGGAACACAGCGTGGCAAATACCGATTTCGCTTTACCGGCCAGCGCGGCGGGGTGGGGCATCTCCAAAGCCACGGAGGCGTGGGTGCTGTCGCTCTGA